>Ga0105044_10000224_pt1 | contig 66655 bp, 55 predicted proteins | sample MAT01_FD_78092 | JGI IMG/M metagenome (GOLD analysis project Ga0105044, IMG submission 78092) | Freshwater microbial communities from Lake Fryxell liftoff mats and glacier meltwater in Antarctica - MAT-01 | ecosystem: Environmental > Aquatic > Freshwater > Ice > Liftoff microbial mat | place...
AAAACATGGCCAATAAAACAATTAGTATGAACAAAATCAAACAAATTATCAAGCTTTATTCACAACGAATAGGCAAAAAGAAGTCAAGAAACCGATTGCTTATGTTCGGATACAATTCTACATTGCATTGTGCATGACACGCATCGGGTTGATATAATGGTTGGATCTTTAAGAAAACTAGGGCAAATGGATCATGAAGAAATATTTAATTTGAAAAATTAAAAACTAACTTGCCCAGACATTGCAAAAAAACAATTATTAATAAATCAAAAATGTCAGTCAACTTGGAGGGCCTGTCCACCCTTTTTGGTATGGTCAGTTTAGATTGCAGAAGTGGGGCTGGTTGGTTAGAATATCCATTTAATCTCCGAATCTATTCACCACTTTCAGTGAATTTGAATGATTCAAAGAAAATAGCACAGTTAAAATTAAAGATTACGGGTAAATTTAAATATATTTGAATACATTAAGACAGGATGAAACAAGTATATATCTTTTTATTTTTATTAGTAAATGGGGCAATTTCTTATTCTCAGGCTCCGGAAATCGAATGGCAAAATACCATAGGGGGCGACCTTTCAGATATCCTACAATCAGTTGAACAAACTTTAGATAGTGGATTTATTTTAGGCGGGATCTCAACCTCAAATATTTAGGGAGATAAAACAGAGGCTAGTTTAGGCTCAAATGATTACTAGATAGTTAAAACTGATGTACTTGGGAATATTCAATGGCAAAATACCGTATGCGGATTAGATGATGATAGATTATTCAGTGTTCATCAAACCAGTGACGGCAATTATATTCTTGGAGGTTATTCTTCGTCTCCAATTTCAGGAGACAAAACCGAATATGCTTTTGGTAACAATGATTATTGGATTTTGAAACTTAATAGTTTAGGTGTTATCCTATGGCAAAATAATATTGGTGGACTTTTTGATGATTTATTATTTAAATTACACCCAACAAATGATGGATATATTTTATCTGGAAGTTCAAGTTCCAATATTTCTGGTGATAAAACTGAGAATAGTAATGGAGCAAATGATTACTGGAACGTTAAACTTTTTCCTGAAGATTGTATTCCAATATCATTTTATTCTGATGCTGATTTAGATGGATATGGGAATAGTTTAATATCAACTGATGCGTGTTTTGCTCCTTTGGGTTATGTTCTAAATAATTTAGATTGTAATGATACAGATAATTTGATTAATCCAGGTGTTATAGAAGTTTGTAATGAAATCGATGATGATTGTAATTTTATAATTGATGATGCGCTGCCCTTAAATACTTTTTATTTTGATGCTGACTCAGATGGCTATGGGAATTTGCTTATTACTTTATTTTCTTGTTCTGAAATTCCTCCACTTGGTTACACCACTGCTATTGCGGACTGTGACGATGAAAACCCTCTAATCCACGAACCCATTTTATTCTTTGCGGATTTAGATGGAGATCTTTACGGCGATGAATTGAATTCAGACTTATACTGCACTCTTGTTCCACCGATAGGTTACGTAACAAATAATCTTGATTGTAATGATTCAACTAATCTAATAAACCCATTAACAAATGAAGTTTGTAATAATTTAGATGATAATTGTAATACATATATTGACGAAAGTATTCCAAATCAAACTTTATATATCGATGCTGATGGCGATGATTTTGGTAACTTTTTAAACGATACAATAACTTGCTTTTTCGAAATTACCAGATACGTCATCGATAGTAGTGACTGTGATGACACTAATCCCGAAATCTACCCGGGATCATTGGAAATCTTGAATGGATTAGATGACAATTGTAATCAATTAATAGATGATGGATTAGTTGTAATCGAAAATTTCGAAAAAGATGCGATACGAATATTTCCAAATCCATCATTTGGACAAATAAATATTTTAAGTCATGTTGAATTAAATAACATTATTGTTTACGATATGCTCGGTCAGTCAGTATTAAATGTTTTTGAAATCAATCAGAATTTTTTGCAGTTTGATATAAGCTTTCTTTCATCCGGCTGCTATACGGTTGAAGTAAATCTGAAAGACAAAAAGGTTTATTCAAAATTTATAATAAATTAAAATGAAAAAGATAACATATATAGGTTTGATTTTCCTTCTATGTAATAAGGCTTTTGGTCAATGGGAAATTATTTATTCAACAGATACTGTATTAATCAGCTTAAATTTTATTTCGGAAGATACTGGATTTGTTTCGGTATAGGATTATTGAATTTTACAAATAATGGTGGTGAAAGTTGGATAAAAAGCAATGGATTTACAACTGATAGTCAAATATGGGACATTGATTTTTCAAATAGTAACTTACTATTTCTCTCAAGTTTTGAATCACAACCAATATGGCAATCGACAAATGGCGGGATAAATTGGGTTGCTATATCTGACATTTTCGTTGGAGGTAATATCTATGACATTGATGCTGTCAACGATACGGTTTGCTATGGGGGTGGAGATGGAGGTTTCATATAGTACACTAAAGATGCTTTAACCACTTAAATATTCAAAACGTGGGTGCAGGGGATATATTTTCGATTTATTTTTCTGATTTAGACACAGGATATGTTGCAGGAGGTAATGATGCTTTTTTGAAAACCGAAAATGGAGCTGAGAGTTGGATAGATATCAACTTTAGTACGGCATTTAATGCCATTCTATTAGATTTCTGTTCACCATCAGTTGGGTTTGTCACCGATGGATATGATTTATATAAAACAAATAACTATGAAGAAAATTGGAGTTTTATCACAATACCTGGCTCTTTAAATCGAATTGTAGCCATTGAATATGTTAGTAACCAAGTTTGCTATATTTCGGGAGATGACGAATTAGGCAATACTTACATTATGAAAACATTAACGGGTGGCGGGTCATGGATAAACTCAGATTTTGACCCATCGTTGCCACCTCCGACTAAAATCTTATGTTTAAACGATTCTGTGTTTTATGCCCTTTCATCAAATGGATTAGGCAGCGAATTTTATTTGTTAAAAACAACAAATGGAGGTGGGATTGAAACCGGAATTATCAATACAGATTATAATTCTTTATCTATTTCTATTTTCCCCAATCCTACAAACAGAATAATTTATTTGAACAATTTACTATTAGAAAAAATTATTTCTATAGTCACTCAAAACTTACTTGAAGAAACTTTGGAATTGAATTTAAATGAATACAATATGGCAGCCACGCATCTTTTACCTAGTGGAATATATTTTACTGAAATAATTACTGAAGGAGGTAAAACAACTTGCAGGTGGGTCAAGATATAATTGTTATAAGGACTTTCTTTAAATTAGTGAATAAACATAAAAAGATGGCCAAAAGTATATACTTGAATTAAAAGGGTTTTTTATGATTTGAGCTTGTTTGAGAACAAAGGCGAAATAACCTATATTTTGCCACAGGTACGACTTCAAAACCCAAAAAATAATTAGTTATTGGGACGCGGCTGCGGCAAAAAACTAATCCCTTTGCCTTAACTTTGCCAAAAATTAAATAATACCTTATGCCAAACGATCTTTTTGAAGGAGTGGATTATTATCAGCTAGATGACCTGCTTACTACTGAACATAAGTTGATTCGCGATACTGTTCGACAATTCGTAAAACAAGAAATTTCGCCAATTATTGAGGAATATGCACAAAAAGCCGAAACGCCAAAGCATTTAATTAAAGGCTTAGCGGAAATTGGTGCCTTTGGACCAACTATTCCTGTTGAGTACGGTGGTGGTGGTTTAGACAATATTGCATACGGTTTAATTATGCAAGAAATTGAACGTGGCGATAGTGGTATACGCTCGTTGGTTAGCGTGCAGGGAAGTTTAGTGATGTATCCAATTTATACTTTTGGAAGTGAGGCACAGCGCGTAAAATATTTACCAAAATTAGGAAGCGGGGAGATGATTGGTTGTTTCGGACTTACAGAACCTGATCATGGTTCAGACCCAGGCGGTATGATTACCAATATTAAAGACAAAGGCGATTATTATTTGTTGAATGGTGCTAAAATGTGGATTAGCAATGCACCTTTTGCAGATATTGCCGTTGTTTGGGCCAAAGACGAAGAAGGGAAAATTCGTGGATTGATAGTTGAACGCGGAATGGAAGGATTTACCACTCCTGAAACACATGGAAAATGGAGTTTACGTGCCAGCGCAACTGGGGAATTAGTATTTGATAATGTGAAAGTGCCAAAAGAAAATATTTTCCCAGAAATAAAAGGCCTGCGCGGGCCATTAAGTTGCTTGTCAACCGCACGCTATGGCATTAGCTGGGGCGCAATTGGGGCTGCCATGGATTGCTACGACACTGCTTTGCGTTACACCAAACAACGCAAACAATTTGGTAAGCCAATTGCAGGATTCCAATTACAACAAAAAAAATTAGCCGAAATGGTAACAGAAATTACCAAAGCACAATTATTAGTTTGGCGATTAGGGGTGCTTAAAAATGAAAATAAAGCTACAGCTGCACAAATATCTATGGCAAAAAGAAATAGTGTTCAAATTGCTATTGAAATTGCAAGGGAAGCACGCCAAATGTTAGGTGGAATGGGTATTACAGGCGAATATTCCATCATGCGACACATGATGAATTTAGAAAGTGTAATCACATACGAAGGTACTCACGACATTCATTTATTAATTACAGGAGCTGATATTACAGGTATTGAAGCTTTTAAATAAATTATTAAATAACTGATTTGCATCTGCAAACAATCTGATTGTTTGCAGATTTTTTTCTGATTGCAGGTAGTTGTTTGTAAAGTCTCGGGTACAATCTTAAATGTGACTTTTTTTGATTATTTTTGAAAGCATCGAAAAAAAGGAGCTAAAATAAATGAACGCAATTATTAAGCGCATCATCGTAAATACAGTATTTAAAAAATTAAAGAAAGAAGGAAAAACAGCGGCAGATGTTTCGCAATATGAACTTGCAAAAAACATTCTGCAATCTATCATCAACACAAAGCAAATTGCCAAAAGCGTATTTTTACTTGCCGTTGGGGTTGCCTGTGCTGGGTTTGGACTAAAAGCGTTTTTATTACCAAGCGGTTTTATTGACGGAGGTGCGGTGGGTATTTCGTTGCTCATTGCAGCAGTAAGTAATGTGCCAGTTTCAATATTGTTGGTGGTTATAAATATTCCTTTCATTATTTTAGGTTTTACTTCAATTGGTATTGAATTTGCCGTAAAAACCGCACTCGGTATAGTTGCCCTTGCTTTGGTAGTTGCATTTGTGCCATATCCGGTAATAACTGAGGATAAATTATTAGTATCCATTTTCGGTGGATTTTTTCTCGGCGCTGGAATTGGAATGGCTATGCGAGGTGGTGGTGTTATTGATGGAACCGAAGTATTGGCAATTAATACCAGTAAACGAATTGGGTTAAGTGTTGGCGATATCATTTTGATTGTAAACATTATTATCTTTTCTGTTGCTGCATATGTATTATCACTCGAAACGGCAATGTATTCCATCCTCACCTATTTATCCGCCTCCAAAACGGTTGATTTTATTTTGGAAGGTATTGAAGAATATACGGGTGTTACCATTATTTCACATAAGTCGGAAGACATTAGAAATATGATCACCAACAAGCTCGGAAGAGGTGTTACGATATTTAACGGTAAGCGCGGTTTCGGCACGCATGGATATATTAATAAAGAGATCGAAATCGTTTATACGGTTATCACCAGATTAGAAGTGAGTAAGTTGAATGCAGAGATAGAAAAAATTGATAAAAGTGCATTTGTGGTTATGAGCAGCGTAAGAGACGCAAAAGGTGGAATGATAAAGAAACGCGCGCATAAACATGATTAATATTATATAAAGTGCTGAATATCATTGTATTGTAAATATTATCTACAAGAATATTGTAGTGGTATTGACATTAATTCTATTCGAATGTTTTTCATTTTTACAGTACAACCCTGCCAGTTTATTTATCCACTTGAAATACACATTTTAAAACAGTTTGTGGATAATACGTTTAAAAATTCTTATAAAATGTGTAAATTACAATGAAAATAGGCCTTAAGAAAATGTGTAGATTAACCAATTTGATGTTCATTCTTTTTTATCTTAAATAATTGGGTTGCTGAGCTATAGGTTTATAATTTTGGCTCCCTTCTAGCAGCAACGAATATTTTAAGCATTGTTATAAAAATCAGCAAACCAATCAGCATGGCAGAATTTGAAAGTAACTCGACCAATCAATATAAAAAAAATGAACGTAAACGCAATCCTACAGATCTGTCTTCAGTAGTTTATGGAAAAGTGCCGCCTCAAGCTCCCGATTTGGAGGAAGCGGTTTTAGGCGCTTTCATGATTGACCGCGATGCAGTAACCAATGCCATTGAGTTGCTACGTTCAGAAAGTTTTTATGACGACAGACATAGAATCATTTTTAGTGCCATTCGTCGTTTGTTCGAAAAAACGCAACCTATCGATTTGCTCACCGTTTCGGAGGAGCTGCGTAAAATGGGACAATTGGAAGAAGCCGGTGGACCATTTTATGTTACATCCTTAACGAATCGCGTGGCGTCAGCGGCGCATATTGAGCACCATGCGCGCATTGTTACCCAGAAGTTTATTCAGCGAGAACTCATTCGTATTTCAAGCGAAATTGTGCACGATTCGTATGAAGATACCACCGATGTATTCGAATTGTTAGATAAAGCAGAGCAAAATTTGTTCAATATTGCAGATAAAAACTTACGTACAAGTTATAACGATATTAATAACCTGTTAAGCGCAACCATCAAAGAAATTGACGAAGCCAGAAAGCATGAAGATGCTTTAACGGGTTGCCCTTCGGGATTTAGTGCGCTCGACCGATTGACGGGAGGATGGCAAAAATCGGATTTAATTATTGTAGCTGCACGACCTTCAATGGGTAAAACAGCTTTCACACTTTCATTAGCTAGAAATGCTGCCGTAGATTTTAAAAAAGGTGTTGCATTCTTTTCTTTAGAGATGAGTGCGCAGCAATTAGTAAAGCGTTTAATTAGTGCCGAAACTGAAATTCCAGCCGAAAAAATTATGAAAGGTCATTTAGCTGAACATGAAATGGTGCAATTAGTAAAATTATCAGGCCGATTAGGCGAAGCACCTATTTTTATTGATGATACTCCCGCAATTAATATTTTCGAATTGCGAGCAAAATGCCGTCGTTTAAAAATGCAACACGATATTCAATTAGTTGTAATCGATTACTTGCAATTAATGACAGCATCCGATTCTGGCAAAGGTGGTAATCGCGAACAGGAAATTAGTCAGATTTCACGTTCATTAAAATCAATAGCCAAAGAATTAAATATTCCAATTATTGCGCTCTCTCAATTGAGCCGTAAAGTGGAAGATAGAGGCGGAGCAAAACGACCAATGTTATCCGACTTGCGTGAATCAGGAGCCATAGAGCAAGATGCCGATTTAGTTTGTTTCCTGTATCGTCCAGAATATTATGGTTTAGATATTGATGATAACAATCTGCCAACAAAAGGCATTGCAGAAGTAATTATCGCCAAGCATAGAAATGGTGCACTTGAAAATGTGCGTGTGCGCTTCGTTGATAAATACATTAAATTTGTTGACCTTGATGAGATGTATGCACCTCAAGGACTTACGCCACTTGCTAATGTTATTACCGACAACAAAGCAACTATAACACGCAAATCGAAAATGGATGAAATGGAAGGAACTGATTTAAATGATGAACCACCATTTTAATCTTAGTTGAAAGAGAAGTTTGCTATAAATTTAATTGCAACCGGAAGATGCATTATTAAGCAAGCAGCAACTTTTAGCAATGTTTAATGCTAGAAGAAGCAATGCAGGTCTTAGCATGTAATAATTTGTATTATCATCAAATATTTCAAGCCAATATCATACTGTTTTCATATTGTAAGCTAAGCATGTTAATTACAACTTGCAGTGATTTAATTCGATTAACCCAGAATAAGCAATTGCAATCGTAACATCTTATAATATGTAATAAAATCAGATGTTATAATCCAATAACATGCACTTTTCAAATTGTTTGCTATTCGGGTTAAACCCAACTAAATCAATAGTTTTGTTGATTTGCTAATGAATACTGATTAATTTGGGTTAATTTAGTTAAACCTTAAATGCTAAGTTATTTACTTACTTGCATATCTAACCAAAAATAAAGCAACAAATGCAAACAATATATTGGGGATATTAGTCCCGATTATTGGGTGTAAGCTGCTATTAATAGAAAAGGAAGTTGAAAATTGCATGAAGAAAATATATAATGCACTAAGTGCAACGCCCGAAATAATATTAAACCAGTTACCGCCTCTAATTTTTTTAGAACCTAATGCAGCACCCATTATAACTAATATTAATGCAGAAATTGCTGAAGATGCTCGTCTATATTGCTCAACAGTATAATATTCTAGTTCGCCAGTGCCTTCTTCTCTTTTCTCTTTGATATAAGTCTCCATCTCCTGGTAGTTGAGCACATCTTTTATTCGAATGTCTTCATCAAAATCTTTTGGTAATAAATTAATTACGGTATCAAACTGTTTTCCTTCTGTGTATTTTTCGCCGATGTCGCCAATTTCCCAATATTTGTAATCAATAAATCGCCAATTGTTTTTGTCAGCTTGATAAACAATTTTTGCAGCATTTATTTTTTTTACCAATTTTCTATCTGCCCCACTTCCATCAAATTGTTCGAGCGAAAAATTAAAACCTTCATTATTTTTAAATTTAAATCGCTCCAGCGAAATAATGGTATGCTTACTTATTTTTAAATGTTTTGTATTTCCGTAATTTTTTGGCGCGTGAATATATTTATCCTCAAATTCAAGCTTGCGTTTATTGGTTTCAGGAACAGTCCAGTAATTGGCGTATAACAAAATGCCAACAGCCGCTAACCCGCAAAATATATAAGGCCTGAGAAATCTTCTGAAATTCATGCCACTATTAAACATGGCAATAATTTCACTATTATAGGCCATTCTAGATGTGAAAAATATGACAGCTAGAAAAATGAGTAAAGGTGCCAGAATGGAAGTAATAAACGGAATAAAATCAAGGTAATATTGCACAATTTCCAATGGAGGTGCACTTCGTTCTGCAAATTTTTCCATCTTTTCCGATAAGTCAATTACAATGGCTATCGAAATAATAATTAGATGCGCGAAAATAGTAGATACCACAAACTTCTTAATCACATAAATATCTGTGATACTCAGCCATCGCCTGAAAGGTTGCCATATGATATCCTTATTTATTTTCACAAACGTGTTGTTACCTTTTTAACCATTGAGTTTTTCCATGATGCAAAATCGCCTGCAATAATATGTTTTCTCGACTCTTTAACCAACCATAAATAAAAGCTGAGATTGTGCACACTCGCAATTTGTGGCCCTAAACGTTCGCCGCTTGCAAATAAATGTCGCACAAATGCCTTGCTGTGTAAACGACTAGTTGCTGCGTTACTACTTGCATCTAAGGGAGAAAAATCTGCCTCCCATTTTTTATTTTTAATGTTAATTATTCCTTCTGCTGTAAATATCATGCCGTTTCTGCCATTTCTGGTTGGCATTACACAATCAAACATATCAATACCTAAGGCAATACATTCTAAAATGTTTTGCGGTGTACCAACACCCATCAAATAGCGTGGTTTGTTGTTAGGCAAAATGCCACATACGGTTTCAGTCATTGCGTACATGTCTTCATGAGGTTCACCAACGCTTAATCCGCCAATGGCATTGCCTTCTAGTTGCATATTTGCAATAACTTCGGCTGATTGCTTCCGTAAATCGTTGTAAACAGAACCTTGAACAATGGGAAACAAATACTGCTTGTAATCGTAAACGGATGTTGAGTTGTTAAATTGTGTAACACAACGTTTTAACCATCTGTGCGTTAATTCCATACTTTTTTTTGCATAATCGTATGCGCAAGGGTAAGGCGTACATTCGTCAAAAGCCATTATAATGTCGGCGCCGATTTTTCGCTGGATGTCCATCACATTTTCTGGTGTAAAAAAATGCTTAGAGCCATCAATATGCGACTGAAATGTTACGCCCTCTTCCTTTATTTTTCTGATTTTGGCCAACGAATGCACTTGAAATCCCCCACTATCGGTCAAAATAGGCCCTTCCCAGGTATTGAATTTATGCAATCCACCCGCCTGAAATATAATATCGGTGCCTGGTCGCAAGTATAAATGATAGGTATTGCTCAGTATTATCTCAGCAGCGATATCGTCTACCAATTCCTGAAAATGCACGCCCTTAACGGTTCCTATGGTGCCAACAGGCATAAAAATTGGCGTAGTAATTTCGCCGTGATCTGTTTTAATCACGCCTGCACGGGCTTTTGATTGGGGGTCGGTTGCTGATAATTGGAAAAACACGGCGCAAAAATACTTAATTGTGGAAAGCTTGTGTATATGTTATGAACTCCGTTCACCTTAGCACACTGCAATAATCTAACTTTGCCGAAGCACATTTTATGGACGAACTATTTATTAATACCCTGATTTTTTACATTTTTTGCGGAGCAGCCTTTTTGCAACTTTTTTATTTTTTATTTTTTTATCTGCGTTTAGCGAATTATAAACCGAAGGAAAATAATACTTCACATTACCCACCTGTTTCTGTAATTATTTGCGCTAGAAATGAAGACACGAATCTTAAAAAGAATCTGCCTCGCATTTTTGCACAAGATTATCCATCGTTTGAAGTAATTGTGGTTGATGATAATTCGGATGACGGCACAACTGAGTATTTGTTTTTTCTTGCTCAAAAGGAGCCGCGATTAAAACGTACAAAAACAGGTAATAGCAATAGAATGATGGCAGGGAAAAAATTCCCGCTAACCCTCGGACTAAAAGCAGCAGCAAATGAACTTATTTTATTAACCGATGCCGATTGCTATCCTGCAACTAACCAGTGGCTTAAACATATGGTAGCAGGTTATACAAATAATAGTAAATCGATTGTTTTGGGATATGGCGCTTATGAAAAACAACCCGGCAGCCTCAATCGCAGAATTAGGTATGAAACAGTTGTTTCAGCAATTAATTATTTATCGTTTGCGTTAGCGAAACTTCCATATATGGGAGTTGGCAGAAATTTATCGTATAAAAAGGAAATGTTTTTTAATACTAATGGTTTTTTCGATCATCGTGAAATACCGAGTGGCGACGATGATTTGTTTATTAATAAGGTTGCCACAAAGCATAATACAACTATCGAAATTATGCCTGAATCATTTACTTACTCTGAACCTAAAGAAACTCTGGAAGATTGGATAGGGCAGAAAACTAGGCATTTGAGTACTGCTAGATTTTACAAGGCAAAACATAAGTTATTACTTGGCATACAACCTATTTCGCATATTTTATTCTGGTTCACGTCTCTATATTTATTAAGCATACTTTTTGTATATTGGTATGTAGTAGCAGCCGCATTTGTAATACGTTGGGCATTATTGAGATATACCTTTTCGCAGTCGATGAATAAACTCGATGAAAAAGATTTAAAACCTTATATCGAGTTATTTGATATTATACAAATTGCTTACTATTTCCGTTTTGCAAAGGCAGCATTAATAAAAACGAAATATAGATGGGATTAAATGAGCATCTTTCTGATCGCGCCCGCGAAGACATGGAGTTGGTTCACAAAGCAATAGCCGGTGACCAATACGCCTACAGCTTACTGATGGGGCGATATAAAGATTCGATTAATTACATGCTCTTAAAGATGGTGCACAACCGCGACGATGCCGATGATTTAACTATTGAAGCATTTGGGAAAGCCTTTTTAAATCTCGAAAAATATACACCAGATTATGCATTTAGCACTTGGCTTTTTCGAATAGCCTTAAATAATGCAATTGATTTTATTCGCAAGAAAAAATTACATACGCTTAGTCTCGACGACGATAATGATGAATCGTCGAAATACGCTTTTTCGAAAATGAAAACCGGAGCCCTCGACCCTGAAGAAATAGTAATAAAAGATCAGCGCGCGCTGCTTATGCGAACCATTCTTGATGAGTTAAATCCCAAATACAAAACCCTGTTAGAGCTCCGCTACTTTGATGAATTAAGCTATGATGAAATTGCGGAAAAATTGAACATGCCTTTGGGGACAGTAAAAGCACAACTTTTTAGGGCTAGAAATTTTTTGTATGAAATTCTCGCAGAACGCCGGGGGCGGATTTAATCTTAAATTATAAATTTTATTTATTTCGCTCCAGCGTAAATAACAGAAACCCCAAATTTGGGCTAAACCGTATTGCTAATGTTGTATTTTTGCCTTATCAAGAATTTAAAACAACATATTATTTTTCTTTGCTGCATTTCAACCCTGTTGGCTGCTTGTAGGCAAGAGCCGTTGCATGAAGATAAAACTATTTTCCGCCTCAATTTAACTACGCCAATTACATCACTTGACCCAGCATTTTCGAGCGACCAATCTAATACATGGAGCGTAAATCAATTATTTAATGGATTAGTGCAATTAGATGGCCAATTAAATGTTGCACCATGCATTGCTAAATCGTGGGAAATTTCGGAAGATAGAAGAACCTATGTATTTCATTTGCGCAACGATGTTTTTTTTCATGATGATATTTGTTTTCAGAATGGGAAAGGCAGAAAGTTGGTAGCCGAAGATGTAGTTTATTCATTTCGGCGATTAATTACCCCTTCGGTAGCGGCAAGAGGCAATTGGGTTTTTCAAGATATTGTTGATACTGTGAATCCATTTTATGCATTAAACGATAGCACCCTCGAAATTAAACTCCGCGAGCCATTTGCGCCATTTTTGCAACGATTGAGTATTCAATATTGCTCGGTTGTTCCACATGAAGCTATAACAAAATATGGTGCCGATTTTCGCAGTCACCCAGTAGGCACAGGCCCATTTAAATTTGTAAAATGGGAAGAAGGTGAATTGCTGATTTTACACAAATTCGAAAATTATTTTGAGTATGACGATCAACAAAAACGATTACCTTATTTGGATGCTGTAAATATATTTTTCATCTCTAACAAGTCGACAGAATTTCTAAAATTTTTGAGTGGATCGTTAGATTTTGTTAGTGATGTTGACGCTGCATTGAGAGATAATTTGCTCACTAAAACGGGCAATTTACAGCCGAAATACGACGATAAAATTAAATTGTTGAAAGGCCCATATTTGAATGTTGAATATTTTGCAATTTTGATGGATACGAGTTTACCTATTGTAAAAGAAAATCCACTCTCGTTTATTGAAGTTCGAAAGGCTATTAATTATGGATTCGACCGTAACGAGATGTTATTATTTTTGAAAAACAATCGCGGTATAGCGGCAACAGGTGGAATTATACCTCCCAGTTTATTGCCAATAAATATAAATGCTAAGTATGGTTATACTTACAATCCTGATACAGCATTGCAATTACTTAAGAAAGCGGGATTTGAAAATGGGAGAGGGCTCCCCGAAATTACTTTGCATACTGTAGAGCAATATCAAGACATTGCTGTTTATATAAAAGATAAATTGGAAGACATTGGCATTGCAATAAAAATTGAAACGGTTGATTCTAGATTATTGCGCGAAATGCGTTTGAACAAGTCAACTGTATTTTTTCGTTCCAGTTGGATTGCCGATTATGCAGATGCAGAAAATTACTTAACCGTGTTTTATGGTGAAAGTGATGCACCACCTAATTATACCCGATACCATAATCTAGTTTTCGACAGTCTTTATCATATTGCAGTTGCCGAAAGCGATGAAGCTATTCGAAAGCAAATGTATTATACAATGGATAGCTTGATGATGCAAGATGCACCAGTAGTGCCATTATTTTATGATGAAGTATATCGGTTTGTGCAAAAAAATATTTCAGGCTTGGAGCCTAACCCACTAAATATGCTTGATTTAAAAAGCGTTAAGAAGCAGTAAAACTGATTCAACCTAATAAACCTGCTTCAAAAGCGAAATTACTTTTTTGTCGATAGGCAATTGAAAAATGCTTTCATTTAATTCAGGTAGCGGAATCCACTTGAATTGCAACCCTTCATCATTATTGAAATTTAATTGTTCAAGTTCAGCATCAACCAGATAATAAATACTAATAACCTGATGGCTGGGGTTAATAAAACTCTGCACATAAAAATCGGTGGTGTAGAAATGGCGAATATTGGTAATTTCTGCTTGTAATTCTTCGCGAAACTCTCGCTGCAAACAAGCAATAGTACCTTCTCCAAATTCTAAGCCACCGCCAGGAAATTTTATTATTTGTTTATTCTTTACTGGTTCCTTAACAATTAATATATTGTTGGCGATAATTAGTAATCCGTAAACACGTACATTAAACATAGTATCCAAAATAAAAATTTCAATATTATAATCGCAATGCGGATAAAAATTAATTTAAACCGAATAAGCAGTAGTAATCATCTTATATTATAATTGGCATTAAAATAAGCTGTTTGTTGACAATGGGTTTCACTTTTAAAATTGATTGCTATTTAATTTAAAACCAACTAAATTGCTGGCTTAGTTGATTTGCTAATTTTTATTAATTAATTTGGGTTAAAACAGCTAAGGTTTGCTTTATGGCATCAAAATTTGGTTGCTCGCTAGCGTTTTCCAAAATTTCAGCATATTGCACTATTCCGTTTTTGTCAATTATAAAAGCACTTCGTTTTGAAACACCTTTAAGTTCCATTCCCCAGCGATCGTGTATGCAACCATAAGATTCTGAAACGGTTTTGTTGAAGTCGCTAAGCAATTGAAAGTTCAAATTTTGTTCCTTTTTAAAAACGCCTAACGAATATGGTGCATCAACACTTATACCATATACTTTCGCATTTGCATTTTGATAAAATGCACTATCATCTCTCGTTGCGCACAACTCTGCGGTGCAAGTTGATGTAAATGCAAAAGGGAAGAATAGTAACAAAACATTTTCGCCTTTCAATTCCGATAAACGAACTGGCGCCTTTTCAGTGTCGAACATTAAAAAATCTGGTGCCCGTTGGCCAATTTCAATTTTCATTTCTTGGTAATTTGAGGTAAAGTTAAATCAGTTATTAAATTAATCTAATACAGAACAGCACAAGTCAATAACCGTTCACAAAAAATACGTATAAATTGAAATTGTTTCATTGTATTTTAAAAATGGGCTTGCTGTTCCAAAGGCTCAACTAAACTGGTAGTGAAATGAGTTTGGAAAAGTTGGCTGTGCTCGAAAATCCTTACACTATTAGCCACTTGGTTGCTCGCTTCTATTTTTTAGACAGTTACTGCATGTTGAATTATCAAGGACCGATTTGAATCTATTGAGTTGTAATGGTAGCTGAACGTTTGTTTTACTTAAGAAGGTTTTTCTGCTTTTATCTTAGCGCAATTTTGTTATAAAGAGGGAGGATTTGCAGAAAACATTATATGCTTTTTGTTACTGTTAAGATTTTAAAAAGCCATATCAAATGAGGTTTTCGGGCTAAAATCTCCTTCAAAAAGACTTGTTAACCAAAATTGTGAATTTTTTATTTGTAGGATAAAACCTTATATTTACCTTTAACTTTGTAATACATAACTATTCAATAACAAACAATTAAACAAAAGAGTATGAAAATTCGTCTACTATTCTCAATTTCATTATTAACCCTTACTACAGCAGCATTCGCTCAGGTTCCAAATGGTAACCTTGAAGGATGGTCTGTTTATACTTCACTTGCATCAGGTGTTACTTGCGATGTTCCAACTGGTTGGGATGTTCCTGATAAAATTGCTGCCGATTTAGGTATTACTGATAGAAACTGCACAAAAGAAACAGTTAATGTTAATGGCGGTGGTGCTGCAGCAAGGTTAGAAACTAAAACAATCAACGTTTTAGGTACGCCTTTAGATGTTCCTGGAACCATCACTACAGGTATTATTAGTTTCGACTTTGTAACATTTACACCTGCGGTTGTTGGTGGCGCCCCTATTACAGCTGCTTATGATGCCTTAAACGGTTTTTATCAATTTGCACCATCAGGTACTGATACAATGAACGTTGTTGTGCTTATGCTTTTGGGTGGAGATACAATCGGAATGGGTCAATACCGCGACGATTTAACTTCAACATCTTATCAGGCATTTAATTGCCCTATCACTTATTTCGTTGCTGCTGTTCCTGATCAAATGCAAATCATTATCACTTCTTCAGGTGGATTTACATCTTTGGTTCCTGGTTCAGTATTGTATGTTGACGATTTAGCAGTAACAGGTGGTGTTAACATCGAAGATTTTGCTGGTTATGATCTTGCCCGTAATATTTATCCAAACCCTGCAGCTGATTACATCAATATCAATAACCCTACAAACAATAATGTTACATTGGAAGTGTTTAACATGAATGGACAAAAAGTTGACATAGTTAGCTTAAATCCTGAAATGAACAGCATTAACCTTGAAGCTTATTCTAGTGGTATTTATAGCTTCCGTTTAGTTGATAATGGATCTGTAGTTTACAGCAATAAATTTGTAGTTAGAAAATAATTCTGTTGTTTAACCAACACAAAGCAAAAACCCCGACGAATTTCGTCGGGGTTTTGTTTTGAAAATCAACCACTATTACCCACTTATTTTATCTCAATTTTTTTCACCGCTTCTGCTGTCTTTACTGCTTTTTTGGGAAGCGTAACATGTAAAATACCGTTTTCATAACTTGCTTCAATGCCTGTATTTTCAACCGTTTCAGGCAACGTAAACATGCGCTTGAAACTATCAAAGCTGAATTCCTTACGGGTGTAATTTTTATCGGCAACCGGTTCCTTCACTTCTTTTTTGCCGCTAATTGTAATAAATGTTTTTTCGATGTTTATATCAAAATCGGTTTTCTCAAATCCGGGAACTGCAAATGCTAAAGTAATTGCCTTGTCGTTCTCTATTACATTTACAGATGGCGTAAATGTTCCGCTTTGGTTAATAAATTTTTCAGGAAATGCCTGATTAAAGAAGTCCTCGAATACATTCACAAATGCAGGGGCTCCGTTTGGTCTGCGCTTTACAGTTAACATAGTCATATTTTGTTTTTAGTTTGAAAATTTGTTTGTTATAACTGATTATTCAAACTAGATACCAAACCCACTTATTCGGATTTTATGGACAATTGTTGCAGAAATGCAAACAAGGTGATGACAAAATGGCGTTCCAATGTAAAACTAAGTGACAAAAAGTCCGTTATGAGTGAATTTTTCCTCTTGCTCCGAGTTCAATTACTTCAGGATGTTCTATTTTGCCGTTGTTTATTTGAAATCTTATCATTGTTCTCACCTTATGAAATCCGTGTACACCTGCAGCGCCCGGGTTCATATGGAGCAGATTGTATTTTGGGTCGCGCATTACTTTTAAAATATGAGAATGTCCACAAATAAATAATTGTGGTGGGTTAATAGTAATTATATTTCTAACGCGCTGTTCGTAATGACCTGGGTAACCACCTATGTGCGTGATGTACACGTCGAGACCATTTACAATAAACCGATTGTCTAATGGATAACAAATACGTACATCTTTTCCATCAATATTTCCCCAAACGCCGCGCAATGGTTTTATTTTTTGCAAAGTATCGGCCAAAGCAATATTGCCAAAATCGCCAGCATGCCATATTTCATCAGCTTCACTAGCGTGTTGTAAAATGGCATCATCAAGGTAACCATGTGTATCAGATAGCAATAATATTTTCATTTAAATATATAAGGTAAAAATCGGCAGAATAATTTCAGCAATGTTGCAATATTTCATTAATATCGGGTTTGCTCCAAATATAGGCACAGTCTTTTCTAAACCAGGTTAGTTGTCGTTTCGCATAATTGCGTGTGTGTTGTTGAATTAAATCAATTGCACGTGTTAGCGAAATTTTGCCCTCAAAATATTCGAATAGTTCTGTATAACCAACAGTTTGTAAAGCATTTAAATTGCGAAATGGATACAATGCGCTGCCTTCCTTTTCTAATCCATTGTCGAACATTTTAATTACGCGTTCATTTATTCGCTCGTATAATAAATCTCTTGGTATATCTAAACAAATTTTAACGCTTTCAAAATTGCGCTTGCGCGGATTTTTTTTATGGAAAGATGAAATTGGATTGCCCGTTTGTTCAATTACTTCTAATGCTCTAATTAATCGTTTCGGATTTTGAATATCGGCCTGCGCAAAATAAACAGGGTCTTTTAATTTGATTTCATTTTGTAACCACTGTAAACCGTTAGTTTCATAAAGCGCTGCAATGTTATTTCGAATATATTGATCCGCAACAGGTAGCTCATCTAAACCTTCGGTAATAGCTTTAATAAACAAACCAGAACCTCCGCATAATATTACCTTGTCGTGATTTATAAATAACTCATCTAACAATGCCAGCACCTCAGCCTCATATTTGCCAACGTCATAATTATCGTGTATGGACAAGTTATTGATAAAATAGTGAGCAACCTCAGCTAATTCTTGCTCACTTGCTTTAGCAGTTCCAATGCTCGTTTCACGATAAAATTGACGTGCATCAGCCGAAATAATAACAGTATTTAATGCCTTTGCTAACTCAATAGACAATGCCGTTTTACCCGATGCAGTTGGTCCGGCAATTACGATGAGTTTTTTCAATTGCATAAATAGTTGTTAATCATATTTAATTTGAAGACGTACAATTTTTCTGATATATTAATGTTGATTCAAACCCAACTCTTTTGCCTTTTCCATCATTAGCTCCATTGCTCGTTCAAAATCGTTAGGTATTAATCCATCTAAAATAGATTCGCGCACATAGTCTTTTATAATGCCAACTTCCCTGCCAGGTTTTAAATTAAATGTTTGCATTATTAATTCGCCTGTAATAGGTGGTTGAAAACTTCGAATATGGTCGCGTTCTTCAACATCTTTAAGCTTTTCACGCACCATCTCAAAATTTTCTTTATAGCGTTTAATTTTGAGTCGATTTTTGGTAGTTATATCAGCAGAACATAATAACATCAGCCCTTCCAAATCTTCACCTGCTTCAAACAACAATCTTCTAATTGCCGAATCGGTTACGTTTTCTTTGGTTAACGAAATAGGTCGCATGTGTAAACTCACTATATTTTGCACTTGCTTTAATTCCTGTTGCAGGGGTAATTTTAGTTTTGTAAAAATACTTTTCGCCATTTTAGCGCCAACTGATTCGTGGCCATGGAATGTCCAACCCGTTGGTGGGATATATTTTTTAGTAACTGGCTTAGCAATATCATGCAATAATGCAGCCCAGCGCAACCAAAGGTTATCGGTTGTTGTGCTAATATTATCTATTACTTCGAGTGTATGATAAAAATTATCTTTATGACCATTGCCATCAATCATTTTGGTACCATGCATGGCTTCCAATTCTGGAAAAATTATTTCTAATAATCCTGAATCCGATAAATAGTATAATCCAATAGAAGGTTTTGGCGATAATAATATTTTATTTAATTCATCGGTTATACGTTCTTGAGAAATTATTTTAATTCTATCTTTTGCATTTTTTATACCATCGTAAGTTACCGACTCGATATCGAAATTTAGTTGGGCTGCAAATCGAATTGCGCGCATCATACGCAACGGGTCATCACTAAAAGTAATTTCTGGATTTTGTGGTGTTTTAATAATGCGATATTCAAGGTTATCAACGCCATTAAATGGGTCGATTAATGTGCCGTAATCATTTTTATTCAATGAAATGGCCATGGCATTAATTGTAAAATCGCGGCGCAGTTGATCATCCTGCAAGGTGCCATCTTCTACAATTGGATTTCTAGAATCGCGATGATATGATTCTTTTCGCGCACCAACAAACTCAATATCAATATCATTAAATTTGAAATGGGCCGTTCCAAAATTTTTAAATTCTGAAACAAACGGTCTGCCCGGCAATTGAGTAGCTACTTTTAATGCGAGCGCAATGCCACTGCCAACGCAAACAAAATCAATATCTTTTTTGTAACTTCTGTTTAATAATTTATCGCGCACAAAACCGCCTACTATATAACATGGATAGCCAAGTTGTTCGGCGCAATTACTTATTGTGCTAAACAAAAATTGTTCATCTTCCGAAAATTGAAATTGTTTTTTATTTAATTCACTCAGTCCCACAACTATTATACTTCAAATTGCAATTAATTAATTAAAGATTGAAATTGATATTACTAAGCTGCAACGCTGTTATCTCTTAGTGCATCGTTTAAGCTCGTTTTTTTATCCGTGCTTGCTTTTCTTGTTCCAATAATTAAAGCACAAGGCACTTGATATTCACCTGCAGGAAATTGCTTAGTATAAGTACCTGGAATTACAACACTGCGTCTTGGAACGCGTCCTTTATATTCAATTGGTTCCGTTCCAGTTACATCAATTATTTTGGTTGATTGGGTAAGTATCACATTTGCGCCAAGCACGGCTTCTTCTTCAACAATTACACCTTCTACAACTATGCATCTTGAACCAATAAAGCAATTATCTTCAATAATAACAGGACTCGCTTGCACTGGTTCTAGCACGCCGCCAATACCAACACCGCCGCTCAAATGCACATTTTTGCCTATTTGCGCACAACTTCCAACTGTTGCCCAAGTATCAACCATAGTGCCTTCATCTACATAAGCACCTATATTCACATATCCAGGCATTACGATTACATTTTTGGCAACAAAACTGCCATAACGTATCAAACCATGCGGTACTACTCGGATTCCGGCTGCTTTTAAGTTCTTTTTTAATGGTATTTTATCATGAAATTCAAATGGACCAACCTCAATAGTTTCCATTGATTGAATTGGAAAATAAAGGATTACGGCCTTCTTTACCCATTCGTGTACTATCCAATTGCCATCAATTTTTTCGGCAACGCGTATTTCACCTGCATCGAGTTGCGCAATTACAGCTCTTATTGTTGCCTGCACATCGGCAGCTTGTAACATAGACCTATCGTTCCAAGCTTGTTCAATTATTGCTTTCATACAGCAAAGTTAAGGTTCTAGTGGGCATTTTTTTTATCTTCGCTACTGTGAATAAAAATCTGAAAATTCTTCTTGGTCCTATTTTAGCAATTGCGGTAGGATTTATTTTCTACGCTACAGGAAATACACCCGTTGTAAGTAAAACAGCAGCCGTTTTAATATTAATGGCCTTTTGGTGGATGACAGAAGCGGTAAATATTTATGTTACTAGTTTAATGCCGGTTGTGCTTTTTCCGATTTTAGGTATAATGGGTATTGATAGTGTTGCACCGCAATATATGAAGGATGTTATCTTTTTATATATTGGTGGTTTTATGTTAACTTTTGCTATTGAACGATGGGATTTGCATAAACGGTTTTCCTTAAAAATATTAATGTCGTTTGGTGCCTCGCCAGAGAAATTGGTTTTTGGGTTTATGTTATCTTCTTTTTTTATTTCGATGTGGTTAAATAATACCTCTACCACATTAATGATGTTGCCAGTGGCTTTGGCAGTAATTAATCAATTACATGGTGGCAATATGGCCAAGCGTAGTGGATTAGCTACAGCTATTTTATTGGCGATTTCGTATGCCTCAACTATTGGCGGAACTGCAACACTGGTGGGCACTTTGCCGAATATGGTGATGAAGAAATTTTATGACGAAAATTTTGAAACAGCAGCACCATTAGATTTCTCTAATTGGTTTTTATTTGCGTTTCCATTGAGTATTGTTTTTCTGGCGTGTTGCTTCTTGGTATTTAAATTTATTTTATTACCCAAAAGCGATCATGCTTTACCAGATGCAAATTATTGTAAAGATGAATATGCCAAGCTAGGTAAAATGACTTTTGAAGAAAAGGCAATTGGTGTTATTTTTTCTACTGCCATTTTGTTGTGGTTTACTTTAGAAGATAAAGATATTTGGGGCTTACATTTAACGGGATGGAAAACGATATTACTCAACGCGAAAATTATTCCCGATGAAAAATTCGTTAACGAAAGTTTTGTTGCAATTTTAATGGGCCTTAGTTTGTTTTTCTTCCCATCAAAAAATAAAAAAGGTGAAACCCTAATTAGTTGGGATGATGTGAAGCGTTTACCAATCGGCATACTCTTTTTATTCGGCGGTGGATTTGCATTGGCAAAAGGAGTGGAGGTTTCGGGGTTGAGTGTTTGGATTGCCAACAACTGCTTAGGTTTACAAGTACTGGACGAATGGGTTATGATTTTTTTACTATGCATCGTAACAACCATATTTTCTGAATTTGCTAGTAATACAGCCACTGTTAGCTTGTTTATGGCAATTTTAATTCCAATTATCCCTCAATTAGGCATTCCACCTTTGTTGGTGATGATGCCCGTTACTATTGCCGCAAGCTTTTCGTTTATGTTGCCAGTTGGAACTCCGCCAAATACAATCGTTTTCGGGACTGAGTTAATAAAAGTAAGAACGATGCTTAGGGTTGGCCTTTGGCTCGACCTTATTGGTGCTGTGGTTATTACTGCGTTTACTATGACACTCGGGAAGCTGATTTTTGGTATATGAGCCACTTCACTTTATTTGTTAAGGTTATGTTACATTTTTGTTAACTTTGACAACGCATAAAATTTAGGCAGGTAAACAATTGTATTTGCATGCAAGGCATTGCAGTTTATAAGAAATAGATGTTCCAGTTTAACACAAATTAATCACTACAAAGAAGTGAATCATTGGTTTGTTTGATTTGCTAACGTCAATTGATTAATCTAGATTAATTGAAAAATCCCGTTACCTATTTTAGTAAGTAACGGGATTTTTTTATGTTATAAATAATTAATGCAATACAGCAACTTTTATGCTCTCTGTATTTCCGTTAATTGTTGATTGAATAAAATAAATACCATTTTCAAAGTTGAATACATTCACAGTATAGTTATGTGTTCCAGCAATTAGTGTGTTATTATCAATTGTAGTTAAAACCCGGCCTAACATATCGACTAACTCGATTTTAACACTTGAAGTGGTGGGTAAGTTGAAGCTATATTCAAAATTCGCATCGGCGGGATTTGGATAAATAGCGTTATCGTTTAATGTAATTTCATTTTCAATTCCTGTTAATCCTGTTACTTTTAATGCAACTGATTTTTTGAAACCAATTTCTTCAAATCCATTTGCAATTAAATCGCCCGAGGCATCATAAAGCTTAAAGTAGCCTGTTCCGGTGATACCATCGCCGCCATTGTCGAAGAAATTTAGTGTGTAGCATCCAATGCTAGGTAGGGCTATATCTTCATCAAAAACGACTTCATTTTTATCAGCAGTACTGTAAGGCCCGCCATCATATATTTCGATTCCAGTTGCCTCATTAATTATTTCCCAATGTGTTTGTGTAGGATAATTATCCGTTTTTATTTCGAGATGCACAACCATACTCACATTATCTTCATACGTAATATTTGCAGTGATATTATTATTCGAAGTATTGTCGTCGGCAGAAGTAATTTGAATATCGATATCCGTATTGCTTTCGGCTAGGGTAATGTCGCCTAAAGTAACTTCAGTAAATTCATAAATACCTAAACTGCCTGTCCAATCGTATGATATTAATTCAGTTGCGCCATCAAATGCTTTTATAGTAAATGCGGTAAGAGTTTCGAAGCCCATATTTTGAATTTCAACGGCAATTTCTGCATTTGAGCATCCTGCCGTAGCACCCGTATATTCAAATATTGCAGGGTCGTTATTAGCAGTTGCAACAGCGCAGTCGCTAATACTGCTATAAAGCACTGCAGTTGAAGCTTGCCCAACCTCTTCAATTATGCGATTTGGACAAACGCGATAAATAGTAGGAAAGTAACCAATAGCATAATCGCCAACTACATCGTAACTATCATCTCCCGCTTGAGTTAAAAACATAGGATATGATGTTCCATTCACCCAATTACCCATAGTTCCAGCGCCAATTCCGTTCATTTGGTCGATTGTGCTTCCACCATCGGCCTCAATAAAAAATACCATCACTTCATCAGTACCGTCTGGGCCATATAATTCATATAAAGATTCCAGATTGCCAGTATTGTGATAGCTCCAACATGGATCGCACCAAACAGCAGAAAAGTCGAGGAACACACTTTTGCCTTCATTCAGCAATGTGTATAGATTCCACTCTACGCCATTAAGGTCGGTAAGTGTCCAATCATTGGCAATACTGCCATCTTCCAACTGAGCAGCAGCGTGTTGGGTTGTTAAACCTAAAGTTGCAAGTGCAATTAGGGCATATTGGTAAATTTTTCTCATTGGTATGGATTTATAATCAAAGCTACTAAAATTTATCCGAGATTAAACCCAAAATAAGCAATACGAATCATAACATGTTATGATTCGTATTGCACAAAATGTATCCTTGCTATTTCATGCACTTTTCAAATTGTTTGCTATTCGGGTTAAATCCAACTAAAGCAATAGTATGATTGATTTGCTAATGTATAGTGCATAATTTGGGTTAAATGAGATTACCGAGGACAAAAAAAAACTCCCAACTTATAATTGGGAGTTTTATGAAGTTAAAACAGGTTCTAATTAATGTAGAACGGTTATTTTAACTGAAGTATTTAAACTTTCGCCATTAATCTTAACAAAGTAGATGCCGTTAGCAAAAGCAGCTGTATTTACAGTAAAGTTATGAGTGCCTGCAGCAAAATTGCCATTAGCAACTGTAGCAACTTCTTCACCTAGCAAATTCACTATAGAGATAGTTAAATCTGCAGATGTAGTAGTGTTAATAGCTATTTCAGCACTTGCATTAGCAGGGTTAGGGAAGATTATTACATCTTCAAGAATTGAATTTTCAGTGATTCCAACAGCTTGTGTAACTTTTAATGCATCAGATTTTTTAAGGCCGATGTTTTCAGTTCCTTGAGAAATTAAATCGCCAGAAGCATCATATAATTTGTAGTAACCAGCTCCTGTAATACCATCGCCATAACTATCATAGCAAGTAAATGTGTAGCAACCTAAAGCTGGTAATTCGATGTCTTCGTCAAAAACGATTTCATTTTTCTCACCATTGGTATAAGGACCATCTTCGGCAATTATATCACCAGTGCTTTCGTCAACAAGTTCCCAGCGTGTTTCAGTAGGGTAGTTGTCAGTTTTAAGCTCAAGGTGTATTACTTGTGTAATATTGTCTTCGTATGTAATAGTTGTTGAAACAACATTGTTTAAAGTATTATCATCAGCTGAAGTAATTTGAATATCAATATCATTTTCAGCATCTGCTAACGTAATTGTTCCAAGATTTACAGTTGCAATTTCGTAAGTTTCTAGTGAACCAGTCCATTCAAAACTAAGTAATTCAGTAGCGCCATCAAATGCTTTAATAGTGCAGCCAGTTAGTACATCAAAACCCATGTTTTGGATAGTAATGCTTAAATCAGCTTCAGAACAACCAATAACAGGACCGTTATAGCTAATTATAGATGGGTCAACGTTTACAGTAGCAGAAGCACAATCTCCAACAGTAGCATACAATGCCGCCGTTGATAATTGTCCAACTTCAGAAACTAATCTGTTTTGGCAAACGCGGTAAATTGTTGGAAAATAAGCTATTTGGTAATCGCTCACAGACGTATAACTTTCATCACCCGCTTGAGTTAAAACAATTGGATAGCCAGTTCCTTCAACCCAGTCACCCATTGTTCCAGCGCCAATACCATTTAATTGGTCTAACGTGCTCCCACCATCACCTTCTATGAAAAATACCATTACTTCGTTAGTTCCATCAGGTCCGTAAGTTTCATATAAACCTTCTAAAGCTCCACCTGTGTGGTATGACCAACATGGTCCGCACCAAACAGCCGAAAAGTCAAGAAATACGGTTTTGCCTTCATCTAAAAGGTTATAAAGGTCCCAAGTGGTACCATTAATATCTGTCAATGTCCAGTTTGGAGCAATGCTATTGTCATCCAACTGAGCTTTAACAGGAGATGTTAAAATGGCAACTGTTGCTAGTGCGCCAAGTAGTTTGTAGAAATGTTTTTTCATATCCTTATTTAGTTGTTAAATATTTACGACCTCAAATATAACTAATTTTGAAAATATGTGTATAGAGCCACAAGTTTATTAGCCTAAATGACATTAAACTTACAAATTAACTGATGTTTTCCTTCAATTTAATATTTTTCATATTTGATATGAGCTATTTGCTCTAACACAGTGCATTCTTGAAGCCAATTTGAATTAGAATGGAATAGGCTAATTTGGGAAAAGAGTAGTGGCAATTTACTAAGTAATACCAACCCGAAATTAACTCGAATCACAATTTCAGGTAAATTGGGCCGCTATTGTTTAGAATACGCTAATGGGTCGCAATACCGTTTTCTATTTTGGAAATTAATCGAGTAAAATCATGATATATCAATTTCAAAGTACGTAACTTAGTGCCCGATGGTAAATAGGTGTTAATTATTTACCTTTTATATTGATATTAACGGTCTTTTAAGGTTGGCCAGTTAGAAATAATTTCAAGCAACAAGCACGATAGAGGCTGCCCGCAAGGATAGCCTCTTTTTTTGGCTATTGGGTATCCCCATAATTGGCGATTGATGGGGTGGGAGGTTAGTTGGAATTTTGAAGCATCGCTAAACCCGGAAGAAGCAATAGCAATAGTAACATATTATAATATGTAATTAAAATCAGATGTTTGCTTCCAATAACATGCGCTTTTAAAATTGTTTGTTATTCAGGTTAAACCCAACTAAAGCAGTAGTTTGATTAATTTGTTACTGTCTATTGCTTAATTTGGGTTAAAGCAATTTACACTTTTTGTGCTCTTTAAATTTTTGCCGCTGCTATTTATGGCCAAAAAAAGTATTTCTTTCATTTTGATGAATACATTAAAGAATTTAATCGGCTATCATTTGCATCGAGCCATTGAATTTAAATAGTAGTATTACAGTTTACCCAAACCCTTCATCCGATTACATTGCAATTGCTAACACTGAAAATGGGGATATGTATTCTATCGTTTCCGCCAATAACCAATTAGAAATGTATGGGTTAATTATAAATAATGGTGTAATTGATATTCATAAATTAATAGCTGGTATTTACTTTAATATATTAAATGGAAAATCAGCTTATTTTATCAAATAGTAAATGCATAAATAAGTAAAAATTATTCAAGTTTTTTTGATTCAAACATTTTAAATTGAACCCACATTTTTGTACCTGTAAATACAGTAATTAATAATATGGCAGCAATTATAATCATAAATAATATTGTGCTTAAGTAATTATTTAAAATTGTTGTGATAATAATTCCTACAATTGCAAGTGCGATTAAACCATTCAATTTTTTCATTACGGGTTTTTCAACTTCCTCGAACACCATTATGCTTGTTATGCAGACTATACATGTTAAAATTACAGCTAAGGCAAAGCCAAAAATCCAGATTGCGCTGTGATGTTCAGGGTGCGCAATTTCTTCGGTAATTACACGCAATGCTGATCCGGAAATTGCCATCGCACCTAACAAAGGAAGATTTAAAGTATTAAAAATAAGGAAATTACCATAGCCGGGTTTAGCCTCACTTTCACCTAAAACATCAAAATAAATCCACCAAATTAAAAATACAATTAATATTCCCAATAAAAATACCATCCAAACTTGTGGCGATTTGTCACTGATGTGGCCAATACCGTGCACCACACCTAAAATATTTTCCCCTAAAACTATAATCGTAAATAATCCGATGCGCTCAATAATTGATTTAGATGTTGTAGATACTAAACCACGGGCTTTTAATTCCCTTACCGTTACTGGGCCGGCAAATACCACTGCACTGAAATTTAAGATTACTACAATAGCCCATAAATAATAGGCAATTTGAATATTGGTAAAAATGGATACAATTAGTAAAATAAATGAAAGGCTATAAAATATACTGAAGTATTTATTTAATATCTTGTGGCTTGGGTCGTAATATCCAACTGAATACCACAAATAAGTAATTAAAGCCTGCACAATTGCAAATGCCGTGGCAAATGGTATATGATTACCATCGAATAAATCGTTCAATGTTATCGCAACTGCGGCAACAGCAAACATTTGAAACAAGGTAATAAACCGTGTCCTAATTCCGGTGCTACCATGTAAGTCGTGATAGTTGCTTCCATTAAGCCAAGACCAAAAAACTAAACTGAAAATAAAAAAGACAAGTCCCGCCGATTCCCAAGAAAAATTGCTTGCTAAGTAGCCTGTTAATTGTGCAATAACCGCTACATACACCAAATCGTAAAATAATTCGAGCCAACTAATTTTGCGTTCATTTACTGCCTCGTTGATGCTGCGTGGTGGGCCCCACCAGATATTGCGTGATTGTTTGTCCATGATTTTTGAGTTGCCTAATGCAAATATAAAAAGAAGCAGTAACTCAGGTGCATAAAAAAACCGCCCTAAGGCGGTTAATAAATATTAAATACGATTAATTTCCACCTTCACCAGTCGGTTTAGTTGTTGAACATTGTTTCATCACTTCATCTAATTGGTCTTCTCCCCAATTTGGATGCAAAGGTGATGCAGGTACAAATAGAGCAAATTTAGCTTTGGATGTATTAAACATCTCACAGCCTTTATCTGCCCCACCACCAAATTGAGGAGGTGTATAAAATAAACTCCGGCCCATCATATAATAAGCCCTCGGGTTATTTGGCTCTATACTCATTGCTTTGCTCATTAACATCATACTTTGCATACCCATTTGCTGTCCACGCGACATAGGATCTACCATAATTTTTCCACCAATAATCATGCTGCGCAAAACATATATTTCTGAATTATTGGGTTGAAGTGAATCGGCAGTTAATGCATGTTTTTCGGCGACGTCTAGAATTACATCGTTTTTAGAAGGGTCGTTGTAAATAAAAATTGCTGTTACTCTCGATAAAGATGCGTAGTAAAATGGCAGCCATTGATTTTTTTCTGCTAATGCAATACGTTCAAATTTATTTGAAAGCGACATAAATTGATCACCCGTTTTACAGGTGTCTAATTCGGCTAAGGTTTTTGTCATGGCGTCATTAAATTTTGCCGACTGCGCAATAGATAAAGAGCTGATGCAAATAAACCCGATTAATGTAAAAAGATTTTTCATAGTAGTTATTTTAATTCAATTTATTTTAAGTGTTGTTAGATACCAAATTTCAAGCCGATTTTCAATTTGCGACCTATTCTGCAGATTTATCAATATCCAAATCGTTCACTCTGCGGTCGTTTCCATGTAAAATTGAAACAAATAGGCCAAAAAATATTGTGCTTTTAATCGGTGCCTTGTTCTCAAATTGCGTTAATCCGTCGGCTGAATATTCGTAACCATATATTTGATCAAAGCCTGGCGCATTATCCCACGATAAAAATACTACAGTAAAATTACCCCATAAGCTGGTTAAATAACTGACACTAATTGCTAAATTATGCAATTCAGGTGATACATCGCCAAGGAATTGTGGGTTATTTGGATTGTAATATGGCCAACCTGAAATATAGCGATATGTTCCACTAATTTGTGTATTAATGGTTGGGAAATAATGCTTGTAAACTAAACTCAAAATATGCTGAGCTGCAAATGTTGGTGTTGTAGATTCAGGATAATCAATAAATTTTCGCTTAGTATCTAAAAACGAATAACTTATCCAATAATCGGCATATTTAATTGTTTTTCTATCTCTAAAAAATAAATCAATACCACGTGCATAACCAAACCCTTCGTTTTGATAATCAAATACAAATGGATTGTCTACAATTGCTGTCTGTGTAATCAAATTATCGTAAACTTTGTAATAACCTTCAATTCTAAAAGTTCTATCGTTTGTTATGTATTGGTAATTTCCGATATAATGTGTAGCTTTTTCGTAAGTGAGCGGAAAAGTTGTTGTCGTATACAAGAAATTAGGTTGTGGTGTTTGATAAAAATCGCCATACGCAAATGATACTTGCGAATTTTTACCAGTTTTATATGCTAGTGAAACACGCGGTGCTAAATTTACTTCATTCAAAATACTTGAATGTTCGGCTCTTACGCCAATTCTTCCAGCTAAATCGTTGGTAATAAAAATATCGCTTTCAACAAATCCTGCGGTAAAATTTTCGGTAACTTCAAATAATAAATCTGCGAATTGTTGCTCATAATGCTGGTTTTGATATTCAGTTCCATAGCGTAATTTAATTTTTGGTGTTAGCTCATTATTAAATGCCACCTTTGCTTGTGCAGCTTGATCACCGCGACTTATATTAAAACCATCGGCTAAAATTTCATCAGCATTGCTGCTATAACTCACACCAAATTGCATTCCCCATTTTGGTTTTAGTAATTCGCGATACGATGCATTTACATAGTTGTAGTTATTGCCTAATTCAATATCATCGGTTAATGGAACACTGTCGATATCGGGTGTGCGCAACTTGAAATTTGAAGTTTCTTTTTGCGCATAAACTTTTATTATACCAGTCTTACTCGTTTTTTGTCTGAAAAATAAATTGGCATCTCCTGCTTCAACACTTTTAATCCAATCGAAGGTACTTGGCTGATATACATTATCAAAAAGTGCTAGGTTAGTGTAGTTGATACCTCCACCCAAAGCGGTCTTTTCATTTTTAAATTTCTGTGTATGAAATGCGCCGATAAAAATTGGTGCAAGACTAATTCCTGACGCACTAAAGTCAGGCATGTCTTCTGTATTTAAAATAACTGCTGACGATAATGCTTGTCCATATTCAGCTGAATATCCACCAGTGCTAAATATAGTTCCTTTAAACAAAAATGGCTGAAATCGACCTCGTGAAGGCACATCAGGAATTGTGGAATAAAATGGGTTATTCACTATCATGCCATCAATTATTGTTTTTGTTTCATAATCGCTTCCACCGCGTACGTACAATCCATCATCATTTCCCACCTTACTAGCACCGGGAAGTGTTTCTAATGCCCCATAAATGTCACCTTCTGCTCCGGCAGTAGTTACAATATCTAATGGTTTTAATATGGTGTTTTTCTTTTCATCGCTAGCTTCAAAAGCACCGGCTGTAATTACAACTGCATTTAATTCATTAAAGAGCTCCTTTAATTCAATGTCAATTGTCATACTGCCACCAGCTAAATCAATAGTATCAGCATAATTGCCATATCCAACAAAACTTACCACCAAAATTTGCTTGCCAGACTCGGTGGTCGTAAAAGTGTATTTTCCATCTATATCGCTAGTTGTGCCATCATAAGTGTCTTGAATTAAAACATTGGCTCCTGGAAGGGTGTTATTTTTGTTATCGACAATGGTGCCTGATATAGTAGTTTGAGCATTTAAAAATTGCACCACTACTAATATAATGCTAAGGGTAAATATTTTATACATATCTGTTGATTATCAATTATGTTTAAATGACGATTTATTTTAGGGTTTATTTTGTAAAGTAACCATGTCTTGAGGGTTTTATCAAGGTAAATTGGATGATTGACAACAAAATACCGATGAACGTGACAATATTTTAGACTAAAACCGAATTATTCAATGCTTGTTCGGTGGTTTTGATAAGTTTTATCTATTTAATGCATGATTTTGCTTAAAATTGCGTCAAATTATTGCTATGTCAATTGTATTTATTACTGGTGCTAGTTCGGGGTTTGGAATGGCTTGTGCCAGGCAATTTGCCCAAAATGGATATCAAGTTATTATTAACGCAAGGCGGGCTGCCCGTTTGGAGCAAATAAAAATGGAGTTAGAAGCCGACTTCCATGCACAAGTGCTCGTTCTGCCTTTTGATGTGCGCGACTATTCGGCTGTTACAACAGCAATTAATTCTATGCCAGCAGATTGGAAGCAAATTGATGTATTAATTAATAATGCCGGTTTAGCAGCAGGCCGTGATACATTTCAGGATGGCTCGATTCACGATTGGGAAACCATGATAGATACGAATTTAAAAGGGTTGATGTATGTAACTAAAAGCTTGGTGCATGGTATGATGGAGCGCAAAAAAGGACATATTATAAATGTTTCTAGTTTGGCGGGACAAGAAGTGTATCCGCAAGGGAATTTGTATTGCGCATCTAAACATGCTGTTACTGCCTTGAGTAAAGGATTGCGCATGGATTTAGTACCTTTTGGCATAAAAGTTACCAATATTTCACCAGGCTTGGCAGAAACTGAATTCAGTATTGTTCGTTTTAAAGGCGATACAGATAAAGCTGCAGCCACTTATTCGGGATACCAAGCGTTATCTGCCGAAGATGTTGCTGACGTAATATATTTTGCTGCTTCGCGTCCACATCATGTTAATCTTGAAGAAATTACCATCTTGCCAACTGCTCAAAGCGATGCACGAACCGTTTACAAACAATAAATAATCGGATAATTGAATTTATCGTTGCAACCATTTTGCATAATTATTCCGGTGTAAATCTGTGGATGTGCTCATTGGATTTAATGTATAATTTACCTTGTCGCTTAATTGATAAGCAATTTGCATAGGTATTATAATACCATTGCGATTAACAGTTATCGAAATAGCATCGCCAATTTTTACAGATGCTGAAAATGTAGTTAGCAACCCTGAGGTATATCTGAAATTATTTACCGCAATTAATTCATCATTAACATTTAATCCGCCTAGTTCACCGGCGCTCGATTTTCTAATCGCCGTAATCATATTGCGATCATTAACAATGATACCAAAATCTGTTTCTAGCTTTCCAGAATTTCCATCAATAAGTGCTAAGCCTAATTTTGCGAAGTAAGCATTTAAATCAGGTTGCTCAGTTCCAAAAACATGGTTGGCATAAAAATTATCGAGGTTTTCGCCTGCGTATTTTTCTAATATGGTTTTAAATTCAGCTTCGGTAAATCCGCGATTGTTTTGTAAATAAAAAGTATGATAAGCTTCACGCATTACATCATCAAGACAATAATTACCTGCTGAATTGTGAATTATTAAAATGTCGAGCAACATGGTTAACAACGCACCGCGCACATAATAATTCACCTGACTGTTATTGCTGTTTTCGTTTTGGCGATAATATTTTATCCAAGCATCAAAGCTTGATGCAGCAACGCTTTGGGTGTGTTTTCCTGGAGCGTTTTCTGCCTCGTTGATGTTTTTTTCAACAACATTTAAATATTCCCTTTCGGTTGAAATACCTGCTCTGTATACAATTAAATCATCGTAATAACTTGTAAATCCTTCAGCAATCCAAAGCGAGGTGGTGTAATTTTCTGAATAGTAATTAAATGGTCCTAATGCAATGGGACGCAAACGCTTCACATTCCATAAATGAAAATATTCATGTGCAGCTAAACTAATAAATTCAAGATAGTTTGCCCTTGGGGTATAATCAAATCGCTTAAAAATAAGACTCGTAGAATGTAAATGTTCCAGACCACCACGCAGCGTATTCGAGTTAAGTAAAATAAATAAATATTGCTTACATGGATGATGTTTAAATATTTTTACCTCTGTATCAATTACTTGAATTAAATCGTTAATTATTTGTTTTTCATCGTAGTTGCCAGCTCCGTAAATAGCAAGGTGGTGTTCCACGCCTGATGCAGTAAATGATGCTTCGCTATGATTGCCAATTTCTATTGGACTGTCATACAACTCATCTTTCGATTCGGCAACACGTGCCCATTTGTTATTATCTATTTGATTTAGTGCTGTTGCTATTTTAAAAAATGTAACATGCGGTTTAATGTGTATGGTAATAGGTGAGTCAATATGCTCAGGTAGTAAAAAAAATGCAGCAGGAATTATAGAGGCATGTTCAGCATCAAGCCAACATGTGCGCACGCTTTCTTCAAATGCATATACTTCATATTGCACAATTAATTCGTTGCCAGCATTAGCAACTACCCACGTGTTTTTATCTGATTTTTCAACTGATAATTTATTCCCAGATTTATCAAATGCCTTAACATAATTGATGTTTTTCGCGTATTCTCTTATTAAATAAGAACCAGGTGTCCATACTGCCAACTGCAACATTAAATGAGCATCGTTATTTGCTGCAATTTGCATGGTCACCTGAAATTGGTGCGTTGCTGGGTTTTCCATCGAAATTAAAAAAGAAATATTTGCCATATGCGATAATTATCAAGCAAAATAAGGAAACAAATGGCATTATTCCACTTTTATTATTTTCAACTCAACACGTTGATTCTTTTTTCGGCCCGCTGCAGTTGCATTGTCTGCAATAGGCGTGGTTTTTCCATAACCTTTCCATGTTAAATGGTCGGACTGAATTCCTTTTAATGTGAGATAGTCGACCACGTTTTTAGCGCGGTCGTTCGATAGCTTCTGACAAAATGCATCGTTGGGCAAACCGTTAGTGTGCCCGCCAATTTCAATGTAAATGTTGGGATTTGCCAGTAAGAATTCTGCCAATGCATCTAATGAAGCGGAGCTTTCAAGCTTAAGATCCGATTTGTTGGCTTCGAAAAAAATATTATCAAGTTGAATAATCGTTCCAGCGCGAATAGGAATCATTTCTATATTTGCAGTTACTTCACTATATAGGGTATCTTTTGTTACCTCTAATTCATCTGCAATTTCTTTAACAATATCAGCTTTAGTTGTGCTGTTAGTATCCACAACTTCGCCTTCTAATTTAGTGTTGATTGCTATAATTAATTCTTCGCGATTTAGTGGTTTGGTAACAATATCAGCTTTTAAATCAGTTATAATTTCGTGTTTTATAGTTTCAATTGGGTCATCAGCATTAAAATCTAATTCGTCGAATTCTAAATTTTCATCAACGGTAGTTGTTACTGGAAAATAACCGGGTTTTTTAATGGTAACGTTGTAATTATTCTCGGGAATAATAATTTGATAATTACCATTTGTTGTAGTGGTAATTCCTTGCGGCTCTTCGCTTATTAAACCACCGAAAGCTATATCTGCATTAATAGGTTGTTTTGTTTCCGCATCTACAATTAAGCCTTTCATCAAGGTAACAGGGTCGGGACGTATTTCAACGGGTAAAGGGATGCGAAATAAATCGGCCTTGCCAAACGAATTTTTTGTAGATGAAAAATACGCATAATCACCACTTGCCGGAATGGTATAATAATAATCGTTTAAGTCTGAGTTAATTTTGTCGCCAAGATTTACAGGTTCACTCCAATTAAGCCAAGTGTCATCCAATCGCTTACTCATGAACATATCGTAACCGCCGTAACCACTTTTTCCATTTGTGGCATAGTAGATAGTTTTATTGTCGGATGCCAAAAATATACTACCTTCAGTTGCAGCAGAATTAATCGTGCTACCAATGTTTTTGGGTGCAGACCAAACCTTATTTAATTGCAAGAAACTTACATAAATATCCATATCGCCGAATGAATCGGGGCGTTCTATTGCCATTAAAATAACATTGCTTTCTGTATTCATGTGGTAGCATGAAAATTCATTATTATTATAAAAGTCATTTATTTTTAAGGCTTTCGGAAAAGCCCATCCATCAGGTGTTTTCTTCGATATAGAAATATCTTGCTTTACCTTTTCATAGTTGTTTGCCAATAATAAAGTGCCACCATCGGAGCTAATCCATGATACGTAGTTATGCTGTTCGTTATTTAAGGGAAAGCCGATATTAATTGCTTTACTCCAGCTGCCATTTACCCATTTAGAAACATAAATATCATCGCGTAAATCGCCTCCTGTATTTTCGATGTAATTTTTTCTCGCAAAATATAATGTTTTACTATCTGGCGAAATAAATGCAAACATATCGTCAGCATTGCTGTTAACCAACGGGCCGATATTTTCGGGATCTGGAATTGGTTTAGCATATTGCGCAATGTTTACATCTGCATTTACAGGAATGTCGCTATCGGAAATTGCGATACAGTCAATTTGATTCATCCCTAAAATAGCTTTGGTGTTTAATACTACTTTTACTTCGCTTACTAAATAATCGGTAAGTGGAATAAACACGCGAAACATTCTACCACCTGTTGTAAATTCAGGTTTAATGGCTTCATTTAAATAAACGCTATATTTTTTCCCGGTAGGTGTAAATAGTATTACTTCTTTAATGGAGCCTGGGCAATTACTTTCGCCAATAGCAATTTGTTTAACGGCTTGAGGGTTAGTAAATTTTACGTGTATAAATTCACCTGCGGCATTATCGGGTGTTGAGGGTGCCCATGCAACAGCACTTTCACCAAAAGCAGGTAATTTATCTGGTTTGCCTAACACTTGTTTGGCAGCAAATTGTTTACGTGTATATTCAGTCGAAAATCGTATTACTTCCGATGCCCATTGAACTTGCTGTGCAGCGCTAACTAATGCTGACTGTAATAGGATAATAAAAATAAAATGCCTCAAATTGCGGATTTGCATTAAAACGGATTTGCAGTAAAGTTTATTTTGGCAAATTGGTATCGTTGTCGGTAATTTCCTCATAATCGGTATAGCCGCTTTCGGATGTACCTTGAGAATTATTGGGTTTATTTGGTCGCTTTCTATTGAAAAGAATGGAAAATACCTCATCAGACGCTTTTATACCTCTAAAAATGATGTTTATCATATAAAAGAAGGCGAAAAATGCAATAATAAATTTGAGGATTACGGTATTGTAAATGCGATCGATTGTTGACAATAACCAATTGTGTGGTGGCAGGTTGGCGATTTCTGGTTTAAGAATTGTAATAATAAACAATACAATACAGGCCATTAGCAGGTATCCATCAAACCGCATAACGCGAATGCGCTTGCGTTCGAAATTCATTACGGCCCGCCACCGATTGCGTTCCAGATTACTCGCAATAGTGGCATAAATTACAAATGTGCCAATAATTGCATAGGCAACGGCAGCAAGCGAATAGGTTGCTTCCATGTGCGCAGCGGTAACTAGGGCTGCCAAACTGACCAAAATATAATAGCCTACTGTTTTAAAAAATAAAAAAGATGAATCTTTGTTAACGCCAATATCGTTGAGTAACGATGAACTAACCGTTGCCACAACCTTCCAGGCACTGGAGAAAATGATGTTAATTACACCAAGATAAAATATGTATTCAAATATTTCCATTACTACCCAAGCGCAAATATACCGTATAACAACAAAATAATAGCCACCCCAGTTGCGGGGTGGCCTCTCTCAACAGCCTATGGTGAGATGTAAAAATGTGCATGGGATAGCAGAACTTTATAGTTTTATTTCAATATAGGCATGGTTCAGAAAAAACTCGTGGATTTAATATTCCATTGCTGATAGTATAGTTAAATACACCAAATATATTTTTGGCGCTCACACGCTTAATCATGCGCTTTCGGTGGCTCTCAACCGTGTTTGCAGATAAACAAAGCGAATCTGCAATTTCAATCGAAGTTCTTCCTTTTGCAATTAGATTAAGAATTTGCTTTTCTCTGTTCGAAAACGCAATGTGTGTGATTAGTGTACCCGTAATTTCGGTTGCCATAACAAATGATTTAGTGTTGCTTGATTTCGATTTCAAAAGTAGATACATCACAAACTGTAGGCAAACCAAATTTTACCCCATTATTCAATGTCTGAGGTACATATGTAATAATATTTAAAGTGTTTTCGTCTTGAAATACTCATTTTCATTGCCTTTTGTGAGATAAGGTCAATTTTGTTAACGGAAAGTTGCAGCGAGATAACTGGTATATTTTTATATTTGTGTAACGCTTCTATTTATGCCACAACCAGGTGACGACCTTTTTCAGCTAATTAATTCACTTTCATCTAATGAGAAACGGTATTTCAAGCTCTTTGCTCAACAACATGGTGCTGATAAAGCGAAAGTGTACATGAAAATTTTCGATTTAATTGCTTCTCAAGGAAATACATATAATGAGGAGCAAGTGAAAAATAAATTGGGCAGCCCAAAAGATGTAAAAATGTTTGCGCAATTAAAAGTGTATTTATATGATTTGGTGATGAAAAGTATGCGTGTTTATCGTTCAGAAAAGAATGCAAGTAGCGAGGTGTTCGACTTGATTCAGGACGAGTTGTTTTACACTGAGAAAGGTTTGACGGATATGCGATTAAAGGCTATGAAGCGGGCAAAAGAATTAGCTTATAAATATGATTTAACTTATTTAATAGTTGCCTTACTACAGCGGGAACGTATTTACGCTATGAAATTTTCTGGTGGTGACCCAATGATGCATATTAACAGAATTCACCAAGAAGAACAGGCGGTTTTCGAAAGCTTGAATAATGAATCTGAATTAGGGAAAATATTTTATACGCTTTGGGCCCAATATATTATTGACCCTAAATTGCAGGATGAAGCAGTATTGCAAGAATATATTGCATTTAAAAACCATCCTTTACTAAGTGATATTAAGCAGATAAAGACATTTTTTGGAAAATTTTCATTTATAAAAGCCCGAAATCATATCAAACGCTTTGAAGGTGACTATCAAGGATTGTACACTATCTCTAAACAATTGGTTGCACTTTTTGATGAATACCCACAACATCGATTTAATGTAATGGGTAATTATATTGATGCCTTAGCAGGGATGTTGGCTGCCGCTCATAATATTGGCGATTATAGTGAATATGATAATTTACTCGGAAAATTACATCAATTACCAAAAGATAAATTAAAAGATGAAGCAGCTATAGAAATTATGGCATTGCACTATAAAATACTGTATTATATGAATACAGGTAAATTTGATAGATGTGATGAAGTGATTGCAGAATTTGACAATGTTTGTTTGAAGTTCCCAACCCAAATGCACCAATCAAATTTTATAGGCAACCTATATAATATCGCCTTGTTTTTATTTATTCAGCATAGAATTACCGATGCATTAAGTTGCACACAACGGATTATTAATTTAAAAACTGATGCGAAACAGGATATTATACATGGCGCAATAATGTTAGAATTTATCTTGCATTTTGAATTGCAAAATAATGTTTTTTTAGATTCAGCTATTCGTAACGGAACACGAAACATGCAAAATAAAAACCGCTTTCTTGAATTTGAAAAGTCGTTTACTAGTTATATGCGCAAATTAAATAAATCCCCTAAAAATGAGCAGATTGAGGTATTTAAAGAAATGTTCGAATTTTATAAAGGTATGAATGCCGTAAATAAAAAACGCCGTTTGGTGCTTATAGAAGAAACGCTGGCATGGACTAGTTCAAAAGTTTCGGGCAGGCCAATATCCGAAACTATTTATGATAAGTATTAGCATTTTTATTGAAAATACTAATTAAAAACTATTTATACAATATGTTAATGTTGCCCTTCAAGATATTTATATAGTGCACACATAGCAATATAATCCAGTATAACATGGAGCAGTGCTAAGCGTTTCACTTTGATAAATATTCCCCAAATACCTAGCAACCATTCTTGTAACTGTTTGGCTATTTATTACAACTTGTTCAACCTTAGCTTTTAATTGCGATTCACTACTGATGTTAAAGAAATGAGTATGACCGTTGCCAGAACAAATTTGTCCAGTATCTTCCGTATCCCAACCAATAATTTTAAACGTGTCAACGGAAGCACTACAAATACCAATTTTTGTATCACATTTTTTACTGTTGAAATTGTAATATACGGTATCAACTAACATGTTGTTTGTATTGCCAGCGCTGTATTCGTTATTGCTGATTTGCTTAAAAGTGATTGTTTTGCTACCAGCAGTGTTCGTAATAAAAACAGTAGCTGCATAGCTCGAACAAATTGAACCTAATAGGCTTCCATTTACTTTGATTCTTAATTCTGTTGCAGTTGCATCAAAAGTAATTTCACTCACATTTGTGAAGGGTAGTGTGTTTTGGATGGGCATGTTTTTTTGCAAATCTTAATTAATTATTGCTAATTTCCAAACATATATTAACTTCATTACCATTATTAATGCAAAATTCACCATTTTTGGTGCGCAATTGAGCGCTGTGTAGGCATATTTATGGAAAACCGTATTAAGAAAACCACCCTTACATTTAATAAACGCAAAACCACCGTACTTACCGGAGCGTTCTGGACTTCAGGACAAAGAAAAGGGAATAACCTGCATGAAATTGCTTATAGAGCTTGTTTTAAGCCCGCTTTACCACAATATTTTATTTCTAGATACAGTTCAATTAATGATGTGATTTATGATCCCTTTTGCGGAAGGGGAACTACCGTTATTGAAGCCGCACTTTATGGCAGAAATGTTATTGCTAATGATGTAAATCCTATCAGCACCATTTTAGCTGAAGGGCGATTATTTGTTCCTGAAATCAGCGCGTTGGAATTACGACTCGATTTTATTTTCAGTTTGCCTGAGGTAGCGCCTGGAAAAAATCATAAATTGACTATGTTTTATCACAGAGAAACATACAAGCAATTATTAAAACTGCGCAATTGGTTATTTACACGAACAACAAATGGTGAACTCGATGCATTGGATAAGTGGATTCGCATGGTGGCTACAAACAGATTAACAGGACATTCGCCTGGTTTTTTTTCGGTGTATACATTGCCGCCAAATCAAGCTGTTTCGCGCGACCGACAAATACTCATCAACAAAAATAGAAATCAGAAGCCAACGTTTCGGGATGTAAAATTGCTTATCATAAAAAAATCAAAATCGCTCTTAAAAGATTTAGATGAGGCAACATCAAAAAACGTGTTACATGCATCTAAAAAAGCATTATTTCTGCAACGCGATGCAGCGGCCACTGCACAAATAAAAAGAAATTCGGTGCAACTCACTATTACATCTCCACCATTTCTTGATATAGTGCAATATGCTAAAGATAACTGGTTGCGATGCTGGTTTAATTGTATAAATATGGACGATATTGCAAAAAAAATTACCATGTCGAAAACAATCGAAGAATGGATAATAAAGATGCAATCTGTATTTAATGAGCTATATCGTATTACTAAAAAAGACGGATTTTTGGTTTTTGAAACAGGGGAAGTTCATCATGGAAAAACTAGGCTAGAACCACACGTACTGCAAATGGGACTCAACGCAGGCTTTACCTGTGAGCATATCATCATCAACGAACAACAGTTTACTAAAACGGCTAATATCTGGGGTATCAAAAACAATGTGAATGGAACAAATAGCAATAGGATAGTAGTGTTCAAGAAGTAATAACTTTACGAAAAATTTCAATACGCATCGGCTGCATTTACCATATTGCCATCTTTCATAATTAATTTCCTGTCGGCCATATTTGCTAATTCTTCATTGTGGGTTACAATTATAAATGTTTGCTTCATTTCATTTCTCAATTGAAAAAATAAATTATGCAATTCTTTCGCATTGTGTGTATCTAAATTTCCCGAAGGTTCATCTGCAAGAATAACATCAGGCTTATTTATTAATGCACGTGCTACGGCAACGCGCTGTTGCTCACCACCCGATAATTGATTGGGTTTATGTTCTAATCGGTCTTTTAATCCCAAAAAATCTAATAGCTCTTTTGCCTTTGCAATAACTTCGCTTTCTTTTCGCTTTGCGATGTACCCAGGTATACAAACATTTTCTAATGCTGTAAATTCTGGTAATAAATGATGAAATTGAAATACAAATCCAATATGCCTGTTTCTGAAATTGGCAAGCTCCTTTTCATTAAGTAATTTCAAATTAGTATCATTCATCATCACTTCACCACTGTCGGCTTTATCTAACGTGCCAACTATATGCAATAAAGTACTTTTTCCAGCTCCCGAAGCCCCGACAATGCTAACTACTTCGCCTTTTTCTACAATTAAGTCTACACCCTTTAGCACGTGCAGCGGGCCGTATGATTTATGAATTTGAATTGCTTTAATCACCTTTTTGTCATTTATTGGTTCAACCTCAAGCTGCAGATTAATAACACTGCCCTTACTTCGCTATATTTGCGTCAAACTTACAACCATGTTGTCATACATTACTAAAATTTTAACGGCTACAGCAATATTTTTTATCTCTATTGGTATTTCAGTTGCTGACCCAGGCGATACCATTAAGGTTCAAACTTTTACCTTCGGATCGCCACAAGACGCATGGTTTGAGCTCCCTGGCCTCGATGTTGAGGTAGAAAAAGTGCTCATGAAATACACCCTAAAATGCAATCCGGCGCAAAGTCCTGCTTGCGGCGAATGGGATTATCTCACCTACACTTATCTGTATGAACATACAGGGAATTTAGATTCAACCCTGCTTACTCATCCTTATTTTACTGCCAACGGCGGCAGTCCCGACGAGTTGGCCTATTCTACAGTGCCAACTTATACTACCGTGCCTAGTTGGCAATATGAAGTAGTATACGACGATACTATCAGTTACACTGAGGCAACTACTGCTGCAACAACAGCTTTTTCATTCTATCCATTATACACAGCATATCTGGTAAGTAGAACGCAAATAATTTGGCGCGCGTCTGAATTAACAGCAGCTGGTTTAACACCAGGTAATATTACGGGAATGGATTTCGATATTTATACCTTAGGCGGAATGATGAAAGATTTTACAATAAAAATGAAATCTACACTACTTGATGCCTTTGCAACTAGTTTATTTAATAGCGGAGGATTCACAGAAGTGTTTAATGCGAATACTGAATTAGCAATTGGTTGGAGTGGCGTTGATTTTATAACACCGTTTTATTGGGATGGTGTTTCCAATATTATTATTGAAATAACATACGATAATACAATTCCAGGTTCATCGTATATGACTGGTATGGAAACTTCACCTTTTGTTTCTGTATTAACTACTTCCGGTGCTGATAAATATGTAGAATTTTATTACCCAGATTATGCCGACGTTGTTGGCAATCCACTTTCTGGATTAAGCAATCAGGTTACAGTTGCATTTTGGGCACAAGGTGATCCTGATTTGCAGCCGCAAAATGGAACAACATTTGAAGCAGTTACCGAAACAGGAACACGCGTTTTAAATAGCCATACGCCTTGGAGTGATGCAAATGTGTATTGGGATGCCGGTAATTCAGGCGGATATGATAGAATTTATAAAAATGCGCCAGCCGCCGATTATGAAACCAACTGGACGCATTGGGCATTCACAAAAAATACCACTACCGGTTCAATGAAAATTTATAAAAATGGTGTGTTGTGGCATTCTGGAACAGGATTAACTAAATTGATGGAAGGGATTGAATATTTGCGTCTTGGCAGAGGTAATTGGGGAGGCAGCGATTCCTATGCAGGCAATATGGACGAATTTGCCATTTGGAATGTTGAATTAGACGCTGCAACAATTGCAGATTATTTATATAAAGATTTAGATGGCGCACATCCTAACGCAGCTAATTTATTATTGTATTATAATTTTAATGATGGTGATGGATTAACAGAACCTGATATTGTAAATGATAATGATTTAGCATTAATTGGTGCAGTAGAAAGATTAGTAAAATCTGACGAACTTTTTAGGAATGTAAATAATGCTTTGACGCGCCCAGTAATTCGTTTTGAACAAGGTGTTTATGCAAGTCATATTGATTCTACATTAATTATCGAAAATGTAATTACCGATCCAATTGCACTCATATTTTATGACCCTGCCGATCCTACTGCTGGAACCGATTCGTTATTAGTATATCCTGCAGAATTTTATACTTATACCTATAATGCAGATGGCACTATTGCCGATTCTACTTTAGTAATTGCAACAGATAATATTACGAATTACGATTTAGAATATTATGGTGAACCATACGAAGTGGTTATTACGCACGAACTTGCACGCTATATTACGCCTTATGGCATTGGTTTAGATTTAGGGGATGGCTTTACATGGACTTTCGACTTGAGCGATTACCGCCCTTTATTGCATGACTCTGTGCATTTAAATGCTGGAAACTGGCAAGAATTATTAGACCTTGAATTGTGGTTTATTGAAGGCACTCCGCCACGTAATCCTTTATCAGTAACTAATTTGTGGTATGGATTTTATGGATATGGTTTAACACCATCATTCGACGATTTAACACCAGCTCAATCTATAACTATACCGCTTGATGCCGTAAATACACGTGTTAAAATTCGTGCAACGGGTCATGGTTTTGGTGGCACCTCAAATTGCTCAGAATTTTGCGCTCGCGAACATTATTTTAAAGTAAATGGGGCAAATGTTTGGAGTAAAGAAGTGTGGAGAGACAATTGCGATGTTAATCCAGTTTATCCGCAAGGAGGCACTTGGGTTTATGATCGCGCAAACTGGTGCCCAGGTGCAGAAGTATGGACTTACGATTATGAATTAACTCCCGAAGTAGTTCCCGGACAAACTTATAATTTCGATTATTCTGCAGAAGATTATACATGGAACGGTGCAGGTAGTGTTCCAACTTATGTTACGTCAGTTCAATTAATTACATATGGTGCTCCTAATTTTACTTTAGATGCTCGTTTAGATGCAATCATCGCACCAAGTGATGATGATATGCAACAACGTAAAAATCCAATTTGTAACAATCCAATAATTAGAATTACTAATACAGGGTCTACAAATTTAACTGCGTTGGATATTTCATTCGGTATAAAAGATTATGTAATGGAAACTTATACATGGACAGGTAATTTGGCATTCATGGAAAGTGAAGAAGTTATGCTGCCAAATTTTGGTTGGACAAATACAGGAACTGCGTTTATTGCAACTATAAGCAATCCTAACGGCGGTGCTGATCAATATGCGCAAAATAATAGTATCACAACACCTTTAGTAATTCCACCAATTTACCCATCTGAATTTATTATAGAAACAAAAACAAATACGGCATCACACGAAAACGATTTATACTTATACAACGAATTTGGGGATGTAATTTTAGAACGCACCACATTTGCTGATAACACCATTTACAAAGACACCGTAAATTTAATTGATGGTTGTTATGAATTATATTTATGGGATTACGGTGAAGATGGTTTAAGCTGGTGGGCAAATACAGATGGTTCTGGATGGTTCCGCACCAAAGAAATGGATGGCTCCTACATCAAAAATTTTAATACCGATTTTGGTGGGTTGATTTACATGCAATTCACAGTTGGAAATTATACGCCGGTTGAAACATTTGTTATGCCTGCAGATGAGTTGAATGTATATCCTAATCCAACTCAAAACGATGTATTTATTCATATCGATTTAGCACAATTAAACGATGCAGAAATTGAAATTACTGATATTACAGGTAAAACAATTTATACCGAAAAATTGTCGCGAATTCAAGATGAAACATTACATATTAGCATGGAAAATCAGGCTTCGGGTATTTATTTGGTAGTAATGCGCACTAATGGAAAGGTTATTACAAAGCAATTTGTGATTGAGAAATAGTTGTGATAAAATGAAGCAGAATACATTTTTACTATAGCGATAGAAAATTGCACATATAAGCATGTTATTTATACAATGCAGTTGATGTAATTAACTATAACAAATTTATTGCTTCAACCATTCGCCAGAAAAATATAATGGCAACATATCTCTACAACTTTGTAAAGTGTATATGTTTTGCTGGTTGGCGTGTAAAATCATTTCTATAGCACTATCTTGTTTTAACTCATACTCGGCCATAACCTGCCGGCAAGCACCGCAAGGCGCAATGGGTTGGTCCATTGGGTAGGATGTAGTAATAGCAACAGCTTTTATTTTTTTATTAGGAAATTGGCTTGCTGCGGTAAAAAATGCCACACGTTCGGCACATAATCCAGAAGGATATGCAGCGTTTTCTTGATTGCTGCCGGTTACTATTGTGTCATCTTCCATCAGCAAAGCCGCGCCCACCTTAAATTTGGAGTAAGGCGCATACGCCGATTCTAATGCTCCCGTTGCTGCAACTATTAATTGCTGTTGCTCATTACTGAGGGATGATATTTCGTTATAAACCGTTAAAATGCAGCTAATTGCAATTTTTTCCATAATTTTTTCCTGAATGTTTATGCCACGAAAATACTAATTTTGCACTGCAATTATGAAAAATATACTCATCCTTGGTGCAGGTAAATCAGCAACCGTGTTAATTGATTATTTATTGGACCTTGCCGATGAACTGGATTGCATGGTAACACTTGGCGATTTAAATATTGCATTGGCAAACGATAAAATTAATGCACACCCGATGGGCAAGGCTGTTTACTTTGATTCACAAGATGAAGTTATCAGACAAAAATGCATAAAAGATGCCGATATTGTTGTTTCATTATTGCCTGCATTTTTACATCCCTTAGTGGCTAAAGATTGTGTTGCATTTAAAAAACATTTTGTTTCAGCCTCGTATGTGAGCTACGAAATGAAAGCTTTAGATGAAGCAGCGCGTGCAGCAAATGTTATTTTATTAAACGAAATAGGACTAGACCCAGGTATCGATCACATGAGTGCTATGCGCATGATTGACCATGTTAAAGCTCAAGGTGCTTTTATCTCCACATTTGAATCCTATACTGGCGGATTAATTGCACCAGAAAGTGATAATAATCCTTGGAATTATAAATTTACATGGAACCCACGTAATGTAGTTTTAGCAGGGCAGGGCACAGCTAAGTTTTTGCAAGGTAATACGTATAAATATATACCTTATCACCAATTATATTCCAGATACGATATCTTGGAAATTCCGGGACAAGGAGAATTTGAAGGATATCCTAATAGAGATTCATTAGCATATCGAAATATTTATGGGTTAGAAGATGCAGCTACTATTGTTCGCGGAACATTGCGCAAACGCGGTTTTTGTGATGCTTGGAATGTATTTGTTCAATTAGGTATGACTGATGATACTTATAAGTTAGAAAATGCACATAACTTAACTTGGAAAGCATTTATACTATCATTTATTCCAGGTGCTTCCGATAATGTAGAAGAAGCGCTTGCGGCATACTTAGGTATTAGCAATTCGGCTATCATGCAAAAATTAAAATGGCTGGGATTGTTTGATGATGTGCTTATTTTTGCAAACAGTAACAATGATAATCAATACACGCCTGCCCAATTATTACAAATATTGCTAGAACAAAAATGGAGCTTAAGTACTGGCGATAAAGATATGGTTGTTATGTTGCACATTATGGAGTTTTCGCTCAATCAAAAAAATTATCGCATGGAATCAAGTATGGTAGCCATTGGAACCGATGAAATTTATACTGCTATGGCAAAAACTGTTGGACTACCTGCTGCTATTGCAACTAAAATGATATTGACCGGCGAAATAGCACAACGTGGTGTTGTAATTCCCGTTACGCGGGATATTTATTTCCCAATATTACAAGAATTGGAAGCCGCCCATGGCATAGTATTTAATGAAGCAATTGCGGTAATGTAATTATCTAATTACACAATAACATTTTGCTAATTTATCATGCAATGCTTGCTTGTGTTTGTCGAATGCCACAAATAAAACGGAAATGAGTAGTAATGCAGTTGTTGGCAGTTCAAATCCAGTGCCATTTTGATTTTGAAATGTACCTACTTCCATAAATTTACTTACATCGCTAAATCCTAACGCATTAAACATTATTACTGAACCAATAACTCCAACTGCAGTATTAATTAAGTAAAATGTAGCACGAATTACTGCATGATTCATGTTTATTTGAACATTTTGATCTGTCACAATTTTTATTTTCATGGCACGTTTGCCTAATGTTGCGCCATAAGTTCCTTCCATAAAAATTTTATACGCGATATAAACAAAACTAAGGCCTATTGCTAAAGGAAGGCTCTTAATATTCATTAAATTTATGTACGATAATACCATTACCGGCACCATAACAAAAAAGTCAATTAATGATGCACCAACGCGTTCCCAAAAACCTGCATATTGCATTTGAATTTGTTCTTCAACTACCTGGTCTTGATCGAGTATATTATTTTCCATAATAATAATTTTATCAAATATATTTAATATTTACAATCTTAGTACAATTTTAGCTTTTAATAGTGCAATAACTGTTAAAGAATCTTTAATTTCTCCGGATGATAACATTGCAAAGGCTTCATGAAATGGGAGTTTTTTTATTATTAAATCTTCATCATCATCAGGGTCTGGGTCGCAGGGAGTAAGGTCTTCGGCCAAATAGATATACCCATATTCGTTGGTAACAGAGTTGGAAACTTGTATTTCTTGTAATAAGGTCCATTTGTTAGCGAGCAAACCTGCTTCTTCACGCAATTCACGTTGGATGTTGAGCAGCGGATCTTCATTTTTGTTGCCGCCACCTTCTGGAATTTCCCACGTATATTCATTAAATGGATAGCGATGCTGGCCTATTAAATAGATATTTCCATCCTTATCAATTGGTAAAACACCTAATGCATAATTTTTAAATTGCACTACACCATAAATAGCAGGAAAACCTCCGGGATTAATTACATCATGTTCTTCAATATGAATCCATGGATTGGTATATATTTCTTTAACCCGCAATGTTTGCCAAGGTTGTTTTATTTTTTCATTCATTACAATTATTTTATTACATAATTTCGAATAAATTCATCTACGCCTTCGCTTGCATGCTTTTGTATAAAGTTAATATTTTTGTTGCTGCTCATTTCGGTTTTTTCAGTATTAATTACATAAATGGGTATACCTGTTGGGGCATAGTGAAGTAATCCAGCAGCAGGATATACCACCATACTTGTACCAATAATTACCAGTATTTCTGCTTTTTCAACTATCTGCATTGCTGGCTCAATCATGGGCACTGCCTCTCCAAACCAAACTATATGTGGTCGCAATTGAGCCCCATCGGTTGCAAAATCACCTAATTGAATATCCGATTGAATAGTTGAAATTAAAAATTCATCCTTTACACTGCGCGCTTTTAATATTTCACCATGTAAATGTAAAATGTTTTTACTTCCAGCGCGTTCGTGCAAGTCGTCAATATTTTGTGTAATGATGTATACATCATGTAAATCATCTAATCTAGCCAAAGCAGTGTGTGCTCCATTAGGTTGTGCTAGTTGCACTGCTTTTCTGCGCTTATTGTAAAAATCTAATACTAATTTTTTGTTTTTTTGCCACCCTTCTGGTGATGCAACATCTTCAATGCGATGACCTTCCCATAATCCACCTGCACCTCTAAAAGTTGGAATGCCACTTTCTGCGCTAATTCCCGCTCCAGTTAATACTACTATTCGCATGGGTTGAAGATAAAAAGTTTTATGGAAACTTACAATTCATATTTGATACGTAATCCAAAATACTAAGTTAATCTGCGCTAATTGGTAATATTAAATTAATTAGTTATTTATTAATAATGCTTGCGCAGATGGAATTGCTGTAATAATATCGCTTGCTACCAAATTTATTCCACCTTTTTGATCCATTGCTAAATCGCCTGCCAAACCATGTAGGTAAACCCCAGTAATACAAGCATCATGAGGTGAAAAGCCTTGTGCTAACAACGAGGTAATTATGCCAGTTAGCACATCGCCACTTCCTGCTGTTGCCATGCCTGCGTTACCGGTCGAATTAAAAAATATTTCCCCTTCTGGTGTTGCAATTATGGTATAAGCACGTTTGTATAAAATATAAATTTGATGTTGTATGGCATTTTGCTGCATTAATCCTGTTAATTCATCCCATTTTGAATAACTGCCAAATAGGCGTTCAAATTCTTTGGGGTGAGGTGTCAATATCGACTGTTTAGGAAGTTTGTGCAACCATTCCTTATTTTCAGCAATTAAATTTAAAGCATCGGCATCAAAAACAATTGGTGTGTCCAAATCAGTAATCAAAGTATTTAAAAGCGATTTTACAGCGTCACTTTTTCCAAGCCCCGGCCCAATTGCAATTGCTTTAATATTTTTATTTGTAATAAATGGTAAAACGTTTTTAAATTCTACATGCATTAACTCCGGATTCTCAAAAACTGTAGCATCTGCAGTTGTAGTAACCAATCCCGCACCTGCCCGCAAACAAGCCATACCACTTAATTCTGCGGCTCCTTGCATAGTATTGCTTCCGCCAATTATTAATCCATGACCAACACTTCCTTTGTGCGCAAATGTTGGCCGTTGTTGCAATATAATAGATAGGTCTTCTGCTGTTATGTAGTGAAAGTGCGACGTGATATTTGTTGTTGTCGGCTCAATTAAATTTATCGAATTAATCATCCATTCACCAACAAACTTTTTATTTTCAGGAAAAAAGAAAGCAAGTTTAGGATATTCAAAAGTGATGGTAATATCTGCTTCAATTATTGCACCATCCATTTGTTTTGCTGCATGTAATCCTGAAGGGATATCAATTGCAAGTATAATGGCATCAGTATAATTAATGTGGTCAATTACTGTTGCCATAAATCCTGTAACGGGTTTTGAAAGGCCTGTTCCAATAAGCGCATCAATTACACAATCGCATGTTATTGTATTTAGTGTTTCAGTAACATTTAGTTGTTCAACTGCTTCAGGAAATTGTTGTTGTAATCGCTCATAATTTAGCTTAAAATCTACACTGCATTTCTCCGTATTTCCGTAAATAAATACGTAAACTTTTTTACCTGCTTGTAATAAATGCCTAGCAATGCAAAGGCCATCGCCGCCATTATTACCTACTCCGCAATAAATGGCAAAGGTTTCAAATTGGGGATTGTAATGTAATAAATAATTGGATACAGTTTTGGAGGCACGTTCCATCAGGTGTTCACTGCTAATATGCTGTGCCGAAATGGTTGCTGCATCTAGAGCTCGTAAATCCTGTGGCGATGGAATTATCATATCACTCGTTTAATAATACGCAGTTTATGTGTGTATTTTTTCATTATTTTATTATAAATACCATAATGGTCAATCATGTCGATGCGCACTTCTCCAGATGCATGTATAATTTGATCGTTACTTAATATAATTCCGGTATGCGTTATTTTATCATCGTCGTTATCAAAAAAGGCCAAGTCACCTTCCTTCGATTCAGTAATAAAATTTAATGTTCTGCCCGACTCGGTTTGCTGATATGCATCGCGCGGTAAATCGATACCATATAATTTAAATACCAATTGTGTTAATCCGGAACAGTCGATACCAAAGGCACTTCTGCCTCCCCACTGATAAGGTGCATGCAATAATTTAAGTGCAAATTTTCGAATATGCTCCGTATTTAATAAGCCAGTATTCTCATTTATTGCTTGTCCGCTATAAACAAATTTTTCTTTTCCGATTTTAAAATTCATGCCATCAAAATCGTATAAGGTGCTGCCCATTAAAATGGGAAAACTTTTATCGTTGCTGGCTACGGTCTGCACTAATTCTGCAGCTATTGATTTCGGTGCTTTATGTAATTTCTCAGCCTCTTGTGCTGATAGTGCATAATGTTGTTGCTCATGCATCCACCCTTCATAGTTATCGAACGACGATTTTATGCGGTACCAATTGTCTTTCTGTTCAACTATCCGATACATTTCGCCAAATAATAATTGAGTAGTTTGTTCCGAAGCGTGGTCAGGCTTGGCGCGAATTGGTATCAGGCTTTGAAATGCTATTCCGTGTTGCATTAATAGAATTTATGGCACAAATGTATGATTTAATTAATAGAAACATTAAAGACACAGTCACATTAGGCTTTGTCTTTTTACTCTTACACAAAATAGGTAAATACTACAAACACCAAAATTAGCCCCACACTATAAGCGGTAAGCGCTTTTACAGGAATATAGCTTTGTGGCGATATGCCTCTGCGTTTTAGCTGATACAGTAAAATGAGCTTATTTGAAACAAACGCCAATACAGTTCCATAAGCAATGCCCTGAATACCAAAAAATTGTAGAAAGATTAAGCTGCCAACAATATTCAACACAAATTCAATAGCCGAAGCCGACATAATTGATTTGTTTTCGCCAAGTCCCAATAAGATAGCATTTGGAAAAATTAACCGTGGCACCAGCAACAACATATAGATATTGAAAAATAAATAGCTTTCGCTAAAGGCGGGATTAAATACTAATGGATACAACCATTGGCTTAGCATAATTAATACAATACAAAGTGGAAACAACCGGTGCATTAATTTCAGCGATTCTGATTTAACAACAGCAACTGCATTTATATTTTTCCCTATTTGCAAAATCATGGCTGCACTCAATGCATTCGCCAGCAGCAGCGAAATTGGAAATTCACGCGCTCCGTATTGATACAATGCGAATGTTGCTTTGTCGTAATAATTATTAACAATAATGCCATCAACATAAATTGACATGCCTCCAAGAAAAAAAGAAATAATGAGTGGGGATGCTTTTTTGAGATACATGCCAATAAAAGCAAAATCAGGACGGAAGGCACTGTTGCGGAAAAGAATGAAAATAGTTATTAAGAATTTAATGCCAATAAATATCAGTAATCCATTTATAATTGCATCGAAATTACCATAATAAAATGCAGGCAAAACAACTAATGTTGTTTGAAAAATAACATGATATACGCCAAGCCATAAAAGGCCTTTGGTGTTGCCTTTAGCCAATAAAATATAATCTAATAAAAATGAAGAATTGTTAAAAATAAAATAAGCTAATAATAAATAAAATACATTGCCAGAGTCATCAAACGAAAACAACTGTACAATTGGAGCGCGCAATAATAATATTAACAATGCAATGCATATTGAAAGGCCTATCACCAAAATAGCGGTTTGTCCAATTACCTTTTTCTTATCTGGATAATTATGGTAAGTAGAAAGAAACGTATGTGTTAATCCGTTTACCCAAAAAAAACTTAAAGTGCCTGAAATCAAAATAAATGTTTCGTAATGTCCAATAACTTCAGCGCCAATTGCACTTTTGGTGAGCAGGATGGAACACAACAGGAGCGTTGCATAACGTGCGATGTTAAATATTTGAATCGCGGAGGTGGAAGATATATTTTTACGCAAATCGGCCACTGTTACCTTAGTTTTTTTGTTTTGAGTAAAATGGAATTTCCAATTACAAATACATCAGAAAATGCCATCGAAAGTGCGGCAATCATTGGACTTAATAATCCAACAGCGGCAATTGGAATAGCAATAACGTTATAAAAGAAAGCCCAGAATAAATTCTGTTTGATAGTGCGTAACGTTTGCACACTTAATTGATGCGCCAATGTTAATTTATCTAGTTGACCGTTTAGTAAAATTATTTGTGCAGAATTAATAGCTATTTGTGTAGCATTGCTCATCGATACACCAACGTCGGCGGTTGCTAAGGATGGCGAATCGTTAATGCCATCACCAATCATAGCTACCACACCTGTTTGTCTTAATGTTTTAATGATGGTTAATTTTTCATCAGGTTTGCACGCACTATAATAGGTTGTTATGCCAAGTGCATTCGCCACGTTTACCACTTTAGCGGATTTGTCGCCACTTAATAAAACCGGTGTAATACCTTGTGTTATAAAATATTGTATCGTTTCAGTAGCAAAAGGTTTTATTGTATCTGTTATATTAAACCCTGCAATTGTAACATCGTTTTTAGTGAGCACCAAATCGAAATTTGACGCTATAGCAGCACCAAGATAAAAGCTATTGCCTAAGTTATCTTTTCCTTGCATTCCGCTGCCTTTTATTTCAACAATTTCTATTAACTCAAAATTGCTAACAGGCTTAAAATGTTTTACGAGCGATAACGCAATAGGGTGGGAGCTGTGTTTTTCTAAAGCATGAATAATACTAGCTACCGTAATTTCATTTTCATTAAATAATTGCAAATTATCAACTGTAAATTCACCTGTTGTTAGTGTTCCCGTTTTGTCGAATACCACAACTTTTGTTTTAGCAAATTGTTCGGCAGTAGTTGCACCTTTTATTAAAACACCATTTCGAGCAGCACGACCTAAACCAACCATAATAGCAGTTGGCGTAGCCAGTCCCATTGCACAAGGGCAGGCAATTACCAGTACGGCAATACTATTAAGCAAAGCTGTTTGCATTGCAATATTAAACAGTAGCCATGAACCTAAAAAAGTTATAAGTGCAAGGGTTAAAACCACTGGAACAAAAATGGCACTTATTTTATCAGCCAATCGCTGCACTGGTGGTTTTTCAGTTTGAGCTTGTTTTACTAATTCAATAATGGCATCTAATGTAGTATGGCCTGCTGTTGCAGTTACCTTACATTTAATAATACCATTTGTATTTATTGTTCCGCCAGAAACAGTATCGTTTTTTTGTTTGAAAACAGGAATACTTTCGCCGGTAAGCATTGACTCGTCAACGTAAGCATTTCCTTGCAATACCATTCCATCGGCAGGAATTTGATCGCCAGTGTTAATTAGTACGACATCATTTTTTACTAACTGTGCTGCTGGAATTTCATCAATTTGGTCGGCACCCGACATTAAATCAAAAATCACTCGTTTTGCTGTTTGGGGTTGCAATTTTTTTAATGCAGCAATGGCTGTGGTTGTTTGTTTTACGCTGCGATGTTCAATTACATTGCCTAGTAAAACTAAAGTAACAATGCTAGCAGCAGTTTCAAAAAACATAAATTGCATGCCTGCATTTTGTAGAAAACCATACAAACTATAACCGAATGCTGCAGTTGTGCCCGTAAGTATGAGCACATCCATATTCATAACACCAGATTTTATAGAACCCCAGGCACTTTTGCCAAAGTGATAAACACCAATTAAATAAACGGGCAAGCACAAAAGCAATTGAACTTTAGGGTTATGTAAAAAGCCCAAACCGGGAATCATGGCCATCAACAGCAACCCAGTAAAGGGCAGTGTGATAAAAAATATTTTTTCCGTAGTTGTCCATTTCGATTTTTTTGCTGTTGCCTGCGCAAGTTCACTCAACACTTTATAGCCTAAGCCTTCAATGCCTGAAACTAGCTGCTCAAGCTGTTGTTGCTCGATTTTGTCAAATTGTACTTCACCAGTTGCAAAATTCACATATACACCATGTTGCCCTTTTTGCTCCAAAAGCTTTGTAATACCTAACGCACAATTGGCGCAAGTCATCCCTTCAACCTGTAAATTTATTTTCTCGTACGCTTTTTGCATGTAGTAATTGTAAAGGTAATTATTCTGTTTGCGAAAATTTTGAACTTCGTGCACATCCAAAACGTTAGCTTTATACTCAACAGTTCCCTTAATCCCTTTAACTTTAAACTTTACTTTAAAAAATCAAATTTTAAATTATGAATAAAAACTCACGACGCGACTTCCTTAAAAAAGGAGCACTTGCCGCCATTAGCGTTGGCGTATTAAAAAGTTTAACCGGAAACGAATTGTATGCCGGAAACACTGAATTTACAATGGAAATGCCTCCTGTTGACGGTGCATTCGAATTGCCGAAGTTAGATTATGGCTACGACGCTTTAGAGCCGTTTATAGATGCTAAAACAATGGAAATTCATTATACGAAGCATCATCAAACGTATGTAACCAAGTTAAACGAAGCCATAGAGAAAGCTCCTGAACTGAAAGGGAAGTCGCTCATGGAATTAATTGCTAATGTTGGTTCTGCACCCGAAAATGTGCGTTCTGCAATTAGAAACCACGGTGGTGGCCACTTTAACCATACGTTTTTTTGGAAGGTGATGTCGCCAAATGCGAAGAATACTATGCCTGCTGCAGCTTTAAAGACTGCAATTGAAGCAAAATGGACTTCGATGGACAATTTTAAGGCTGAATTTGCAAAATCTGCCACAGGAGTTTTCGGTTCTGGTTGGGCTTGGTTGGTGAAGGATAAAGAAAATAACTTATCAATAATTACATCCCCAAACCAAGACAGTCCGATTATGGATATTGCTGCTCAGCGTGGCCAACCAATTTTGGGTATCGACGTTTGGGAGCATGCTTATTATCTAAAACATCAAAACAAGCGTGGTGATTATATCGCTGATTTCTGGAATGTAATCGACTGGAATCAGGTAAGTAAGTGGTACGACAAATTGTAATATTATTCACTTTTCTTAAAGTTTGCCTTGGCCGCATTAATATTTTGCGGATTAGGCAAACTTTTCATTTTTAAGTCAACAAATTTTGAATTAACTTTGTGCTTCCAATTAAAAATGGTGATTGTAGCTCAGTTGGTTAGAGCATTGGTTTGTGGTTCCAAGGGTCGTGGGTTCGAATCCCATCATTCACCCTGAAAAGTCCGTCGTAATTGACGGATTTTTTATTTTTCCTTCTTTGTATTGCTTGAAGAAAAAGCCCTGTAAACAGTTTTACCTATTGTATTAATGCGTTCAAAGTTCTCTTTAAAGGGAGATGGAGATAAAACACTATACTGAAAATTCATATCGTTTGAACCCATATCTGTTTGATAAGGGAATAACAGAATGAAACTTTGCGCTTCAAAATATTTATTCAATTTATTAGGTAATTGTTCCAACGATGAAAAGTAGGAAACACTTTTTTGACGTGCGCTCACTACGATAAATAAATCGCTTGGCTTTAAATTTTCAGGTATGCTTTTGATGTCGTCCCAGTCGGTAAATTCACTGTATTCAGCATTCAGCTTTAGATTTTTTTCATTAATGGCATCAATTAACTCTAGTGTTTTACGTTCACCCCAAAAAATGCAGCGCGCACCAATTTGATGCGACAATTGTTTAATTCCTTCCAGCCATCTGAAAAAACCGCTTTCAAATTCAGCATTTGGGGGCATTAATATGGCTATGCGATTAAAATTATATAATGGATGACTCAATTTGCTCACCCATAACATTTGGTCGGTTGAATGAATTATTTTTTGCAAAACGGAACCAAATATTTTATCACTTGTGGTTAGCTTTTCATGCCACCCCATTACCACTTCAGTAATACCAAGTTCTTTTATTGCACCCGAAATACCTGCGGCAACATTTACATCGATGCGCGTTAGAATTTGCACAGCAGTATCAGCCGATGAAATATGTTCTGCTGCTAATTCTAAATTCTTTTTACTGGCAATTAATTTCTGGCGCGTATTTTCATCATCTTCAATTACAGCAAGCGGATAAATAGGTTCTTTAGATTTTGGATTGCGAATGAGCAACGAGAAATCTAACAAAATTCTCGCTGATTCTGGATTACCAACTGGCACTAAAATGCGTTCAAATATTTCGGGCGCTGTATCTATTTTGCCACTTTCGGCAATAACATATTTTCTGCCTGCCGATTCGGTTACAAACGAACTCACTAAACAACTCACCAGTATTACAATGATGGTTCCGTTTAAAATAGTTTCATCTAACAATCCTAAATCAAAACCAACTAAAATAATAGCAAGTGTTGCAGCAGCGTGTGCCGTGCTTAATCCAAAAATTAAATTGCGTTCAATTTTTGTAAATCGAAATATTTGTTGTGTAATCCACGCAGCAAAATATTTGGTGGTTAATGCAACAAATACTAATACACCTGCTATGTATAAGGCATTGGTGCCAGCAAAAAGCACTTTAAGGTCTATAATCATGCCGACATTAATGAGAAAAAACGGAATGAAAATATTATTGCCTACAAATACAATTCTGTTTTTGAGGGTTGATTGTAACGGAATTAACCTGTTCAAACTTATACCAGCTAAAAAGGCTCCTATAATATGCTCGAGTCCGGCAAGTTGCGATAAAAATGCTGCAAGAAATACAAGCGTTAATACAAAAATATATTGTGAGCCACCCTCGTTTTCTAACTTACGAAAAAACCATTTTGCAATAATTGGAAACAGATATAAAACTATAAAAGCAAAAATGACAATCGACACGCCTAAGCGCACCCAAAAAAGGGTATCGGTTTTATCCATCGAGAAATTAGTAATTACCGAGAACAATAAGAGCACTAAAGTATCGGTGATAATAGTACCGCCAACAGTTATAGTAACCGGTAGTTTTCGTGTAATACCAAGTCGATTAATAATAGGATAGGCAATTAAAGTTTGAGTAGAAAACATACTTGCCGTAATAAGTGAGGGGATGAGTTCGAGGTGAAGTAGGTATTTGCATACGCTGAAACCAATCACAAACGGAACGCTAAAAGTGAGCAAACCAAAAACGACGCTAGATTTAGCATTTTTCTTAAATCCGTTCATCTCCATTTCTAGGCCTGCCAAAAACATAATGTAGAGCAGGCCAACGGTGCCAAACAATACAATTGCGCCATCTCTTTCAATAAAGTGGAAGCCATGTGGGCCAATCATTACTCCGGCTATAATCATAACAACTATAGATGGAATGCGGAGTTTATTCAATAAAATGGGGGAAAGCAAAATGATGAATAGTACCAATGTGAAAATCATAACCGGCTCCGTAAAGGGAGTGCCCAAATCTATCAACAGCGGGAACAGGTTCTTCATTTTGCCGCAAAGATAGGGGTATTTTAACAGATGATGTATGAATTTTAAAGTTTAGCAATTTGATTACAATCCAGCAACAGGCCTTTGTTAAATTTATTTATACCATTAATGAAATTGTTAAAATTTCAATATCGTTTAACCCAACTTACGCAATAGGTGTTAATAAATTAGTTTAAAGGGTGATTAGTTAGGTCTAATAGCATTAAGAAACAATTGAGTGTTGTAACTCACAATGTTTATGCAAATTTAATTTATAAATCAACGTTTAATAATTCGATGACAATACGTATCCCGATTTTAATTGGGAACGCAGTTGAAATGTTTCGCTTTAAAATACAATGTCTATTGTTGCTGCTTAGGGTCGGTTGCTGGGATATTATTATCGTTATTTTCAGGAGCTAATAGCAGTTTGTTGAAATAAAATACAGCTGCTACTACACTTGAGGCAAAACCTAATATTACAAACATTTCTTCAGGTAAAAGATATAATATTTCCTCCAATTTTTTTCGATATAAAATGAGAATGATATTGGTAAGGCATAAAAGCGCACCAAGTATTGCTAATAAAATAATTTTTGCTTTAAACATCCACTTTATTCGATAAAATATTATTGTAACAACATAAAACATAATGAGGGATGGAATTCCGCGTGTAGCGGCAATAAATAACATAAATAAACCAAACATAAATGCGCTAGGATCTTTATTGCCAATTACCATGATAAATGATGCCAATAAAGAACCACCAATTACAGCTGCAATCCAAACTTTAAGCGCGAATTTTAATTCGTTATTCATTTATTAAGATAAAATTGCCGAATAAAAATTAAAGTTTTCGAAGAAACCAAAAGTTAGTGTAATTATAATGCTAGTTATCGCATAAATAATTAACAGCCACAACGATTTATTATTGCGATAACTAATGTCGATAAACAAATTTTCGCTGTTTGTATTAAACTGGGGCATCATTAATGCTTTCACATTTATGAGTAAGGTAATGAGCGGCAGGCCTATCATAATTAATAAAGTAAGCACAGCCGATAGCCTATCGATTGGCAGCATGATTTCATGTATGATAACTGGTTTTTCAAAGCCAACTGCTAATATAATACCCAGCCAAAAAATAGAGGGTACCGCCATAAGTATTAATCCCGCTCTGGTTGCGAACATGTTTGGTGTTATTGTTGATTGGTTCATGTTGTTTTATTTTTTTGTTGTTAGATGTATTAATTGCTATAAAGAAATAGAAAACGCAAAGACTAGTAAAATAGGGTAGAAAGGAAATGAGGTTATCACTTGCCGAATGCGATTGGTTGCCGATTGTTATAAAAAAGACAATTGCAACAGCTATAAAAAAAAGTAGTATTCCCCAACCCGCAAAATGCACTGGAAAGTAAACCCAACCTCGTTTTTTGAATAATTGCATAATAACTAGTTTTAATTTCAAATTACTTTGAGATACAAAGTTACTATGTTTTTTCAAACCATCAAACTTTTAACGTTTTTTAACCCAAAGTAGTTATTACAAAACTAAGTCAGTCGCAAGAAGTATTGATTTTGATGGGTTTTATTGAAGGGTAGTAGTGCTTTGGAGATTAAATTTTAAGATTAGTCGAGGTTTTAGCCAATCAACTTGCAAACAATCGGCCTCAAAAGGCTTGCCAACATAGTGATTGCAACGCCTTTGTCTACTTTTAGTAATTTCGCGACATGCGTTTGGTATTGTTGCCCTTTGGCTTGATTTACGGATTGATTACTAGTATCAGAAATTTCTTTTACAACAAAGGCTGGCTGCGAAGTTTCGAGTTTGATTTTCCTATTGTTTTGGTTGGCAACTTATCAGCTGGCGGAACAGGAAAAACGCCTCATGTTGAATATCTTATAAAAGCATTGCAAGACCAATACAAACTTGCAACGTTAAGTCGAGGATACAAACGGACCATGAAGGGTTATGGTTTAGCAACCGAGTTGAGCTTGGTTGAAGATATTGGTGATGAACCAAAATTATATAAACACAAATTCCCGAAAACCGAGGTGGCAGTTAGCGAAAACCGTGTAACTGGCGTTTATTATTTATTGAATGATGAGCCTGAAACGCGCGTTATTTTAATGGATGATGGTTTTCAACATCGCCGCATAAAGGCGGGATTCAATATCATATTAACAACTTGGCAAAAGCCTTATTTTGATGATTACCTGCTACCTGCTGGTAATTTGCGCGAATATGCTTCAGGTGTAAATCGCGCGCAAGTAGTTATTGTCTCTAAATGTCCAGCCACTTTAACTAACGATCAACGCTTGCGATATAAATCACAATTAAACCTAAAGCATAATCAGCATGTGTTTTTCACCCACTTAGCGTATGGTTTGCTATACCCGTTATTTATTCAACAGCCTGCCATTCAAGTGAAAGCAAATGAGGAGGTAATTTTATTAACAGGTATTGCCGCCAATAGGCAATTGAAAACTTATGTAGCTGAGCGATATGGTAAAGTGCATGTGGCGGCTTTTGCCGATCATCATTATTTTACACCTAAAGATTTTTCGCGTTTGGTGAGCAGTTTTCCCACTACTAAAATAATAATTACCACCGAAAAGGATGCCATGCGTTTAATGGAGCAAAAAGAAGCGATTATACAAGCAGGATTTTCAATTTTTGTTATTCCTGTTCATGTTCAGTTTTTGGGTGATGAGGAAGCATGCTTGAACTTAATATACGACTATATTGAAAAATACCCGCCAAATGCCGCTAAAAATGCGGTAGAATAATTCGATAGGAACAAACCTTATCTTTACAACAATAAATAGAACAATATGGAACCTTTGATGGACAGATTAAATGATGCAATTCATTTTATAAAACAGCGCACAAAATTTCAACCTGATTACGGTATTATTTTAGGAACAGGTTTAGGCAACCTGGTATCACATATTAAAATTGAACATGAAATAAATTATTCGTTGATTCCGCATTTTCAAGTATCAACAGTAGAGAGCCATAGCGGTAAATTAATTTTTGGCACTATTGGCGAAAAAAGGGTAGTAGCCATGCAAGGTCGTTTCCATTACTACGAAGGCTATACGATGGAAGAGGTTGTTTTCCCAGTTCGTGCAATGAAAATGTTGGGCATTCAAAAATTGTTTATTTCGAATGCAGCAGGAAGTTTAAATGCAAATATTAATAAAGGCGATTTGATGATTATTCGCGACCATATCAATTTACAACCATCTAACCCGTTAATTGGTCCTAACGAATATGAATTAGGTCCGCGTTTCCCCGATTTATTTCGGTGCTATGATGTGAACCTAATTAATGCAGCTATGGAAATTGCAAAAGCAAATAATATTCCTTGTCATAAAGGAGTTTATGTATCGGTTCCTGGACCAAATTTGGAAACACCAGCAGAGTATAATTATTTGCACGTAATTGGTGGTGATGCAGTTGGCATGAGCACTGTTCCTGAAGTATTGGCAGCAGTGCACATGGGCTTACCAGTATTTGCTATATCGGTAATTACTGATAAAGGTTATCCAACCGATGAAATTGAGGCTGTTACAGTTGAGGATGTTATTGCAGTTGCAAAAGCAGCAGAACCTAAAATGACTTTAATACTTCAAAATTTGATTGCTTCGTTATAAATACTAATTGCCATTTATTTAATTCAAATAAATAGTTCCGTGTCTGAACACCATTTAAATTTCTTGCACAAACATCATTTATCCTATTTAATTATGGGGATGATGTTGTTGTGTTCAAGAAATACATTTAGTCAGGCAACCGACACCACGAATATTGATTCAACACTTTTAGGTAATTTATTTAATTACCACGCAGCCGAAGTGGAATTTTTTACAGGCTCAAATCTAGAACAATATTCCCCTATAGATACCACCTTGAATTATTTTAATCGCTATAACCCAGTTAGGCAGGTTAATTTTGAACATGCTTATTTGGGCAATTTAGGTGCTCCGTATTATTCAAGATATTTTAGTTTTAACCGCACGTTGGGTTTCGATTATGGAAGGCATGAACGAGACGCCTATTTAATGGATATTAATGAGGTAAAGTATTATCGTTGCAATGTTCCATTTACTGATTTATATTATATGGTAGGAGGGCAGGGAGAGCAACTATTTCATGTAACACATACGCGCAATGTGGGTAAAGATTTTAATATTGCCATCGACTTCAATAAAATAGTTTCGGAAGGATATTTCCAATACATGAAAACCGATTATGCTGACGTTACCCTTTCGGGATGGTACAAATCGAAAAATGCGCATTACAGTTTATTTTTTGCGGGTATTCGAAGTAACATAGCGCAACAAGAAAACGGAGGCATTGCAAATGATACTGTTTTTGAAATTCAAGATCCGGCAAGTGCGCTACCCTTGCGCGATCAAGCATTAACAAATTGGAATAATTGGCAGGCCCAAATTCAGCAGCAATATTTATTTGGCAAGAACGAAAGTTATCAAGTAGATGATACCACATCAGCAACTTATTTTGCTCCGCAGTTTGCTTTAAAACATACGTTCGGTTATCGCAATTATTATTATCAGTTTGAAGACCCTTCGTTCGACAGAACATATTATGGTGATTTAACAATTGATACCGATACGCTTCGCGACAGAACTGCCATTGCGGGATTTTATAATCGGATATCGTTTGGTAATAGCACTTTTCGCAATATTAGTAAAGACAGTATTGTTAAAAATCCAGTTTTGTGGGAGGCTTATGGATGGCAACAATATCATGAATTGTCAGACCAAAGCGGTAAAATACAATACAACAATTTAATGGTTGGTTTTAATTTAAATGCGCGATTGTTTTTAGATTCAACGTTTACTTTTAAATTAAACGGTGCGTATGATTTGGAGGAAGGTACCTATTCGGCAAATGCCTCACTGCGTTTGCTTCGATTATCACCTTCTCCTGAAATTTTTGTATCGTATGGCAGTTTTAATCAAACTATAATACAAGAGCATTACATCGGATTTGACTACACATGGGATACCAATTTTGACAAGATGCAATATTTAAAGCTTGGTGCAAAAATAAGTGCAAATGAATCAGCATTTGATTTAATATTTACTTATGAAGCTATTACAAATTACGTTCAATTAGAGCCCAATTATATCACAGAAGAAATTGCACCTTTTGCAACAGATGAATCCATTTTAAAAATATTTTTGGCTAAAGATTTTAAGGCTGGGAATTTCCATTTTAATAATCGTGCAGGTTTTCAATTCAATGATGGCGCACTTGAGGTGCCGATGTTGATAGCGAGTAGCTCATGGTATTACGAAAATCATTTATTTAAGAGTGCATTATTTTTCCAAACAGGTTTAGATATTTGGTATAATTCAGCTTATAACAATTACGGCTACGACATTATTACTGGCCAATTTGTTCGTTTATCAGGATTTATTGGCAACGGATTTTCAGCCGACCCAAATATTACATTCGATTTCTTCGCCAATTTTGATGTAGAAACCCTTCGTTTTTTTGTAAAAGTAGATAATGTAGCACAAGGTCTTTTCAGCAAAGGCTATTATATAGCACCTCATTATCCAATGCAACCACGCGCCTTCAGATTGGGATTGAATTGGTTTTTATTTTATTAATTTATTTCCAGATTAAGCAATATAAATAGTAACACTTTAGGTAAGCATCCGTATCAGGGGTTTCAAACAATTTAATTTACTATTTTCAAGTTTTGCTATTTGGGGATATAAATAAATAGTTTTTCCGTATTTTGAAGCAGATTAATTATTGGTTGCACGTGCATAGAAACTATACCATGCTAAGGAATTAGGGAATTTGAATTGACGTGCTTATTATCGTTTGTATTGGATGGAAGTTAACCTGTCGACACACCAAAGTTTGGTTCAACACAATAATAGTTATGTTTTTTGCTTTTGTTTTTTTGCGGCAGGGAATAATACGTTATTCAAAATTAGTCTGTAGCCCGCTGAATTAGGATGCAGTTCTAACTCAGTTGGAGGGTCACCAACATAATGCTTATAATCTTCAGGGTCATGGCCGCCGTAAAATGACCAAGTACCATATCCAAATTCACCGTGGATGTAACGTGCTTCGTTTGCAGATTTATTTTCTCCCAATATGAGCACACTACTTTTAATTAAACTTTTATTAAACGACGTAGTTTGGCCAAAAAATCCAGGAATTGTTTTCGTATGACATTGTGTTAACATGGTTGGAACGGGGTCCCACTTAGCAGAAAAATCGAATAAGGTGAAAAAGTCTAATTCTTTTGGTACATTTCTAGAATGTGAAACATCAATATTTGAAATCGAATATTCATAAGGATTTCTGCTGATAGTATAATTTTCGAAGGCGAAAGTTTTACTAAAATCCAATTTCGATTGTGCTGCAGGATCTGCTGGATCTCCATCAAACATACTTTCACAAATGTCGACACCTTCTGCACTTAATGCAATATCATAACTATCGGCTGCGCTGCACATCGCAAACAAAAATCCACCCCCACTTACAAAATCACGAATTTTAAGTGTAACGGCTAATTTTAACTGCGACACTTTTGTAAATCCATATTCAGCGGCAATTTTTTCGTTTTCTTCAACCTGTTGCTGATACCAAGCTTGTGTATGATAAGCACTCCAAAATTTACCATATTGTCCAGTAAAATCTTCGTGATGCAAATGCAGCCAATCATATTTTGGTAGTTCACCGTTCATTACTTCCTCATCGTAAACAGTTATATAAGGGATTTCGGCATAGGTTAATACCAACGTCACGGCATCGTCCCACGGTTGTTTTGATTTTGGCGAATAAACGGCTACTTTGGGTGCCTTTTCCAGTTTCATAACATCCATATTAGCTTCAGGATTCGATATGTCGGCCACAATTTTATTGTATGATGCATCCGGAATTACTTCATAACTAACACCTCTTATTAAACATTCCTTTTCAAAAACATCTAAATAGGGAAAGCAAAAGCTGCCACCTCTGTAATTTAGCATCCAGTCTACTTTGCCGCCATTTTCGAGCATCCAATAGGCGATGCCGTAGCATTTCAGGTGGTCGGCCTGACCGTTATCCATTGGCAATAAAATATAAGAAGCTTTGGCTTGCCCTAAAGATAGGAGGAGCAAAAACGTGACAGTCAACTTTTGAATCCGTTTCATCGTAACAAATATAACGCAAAAACCGCACCCGAATTTTATTATGGAGTGTTAAGATTTAAAGTTTTGTAAATCTACTGATGGAAAGTGCATCTCCCTGCATTAAGCAAATGGTGTATATTCCTGGTGCCAACGCTGCCACATTCAATTGATTATTTATAGGGGGTATTATTTCAACAATTGCTCGGCCTATAACGTCATAAATAATACATCTGGTAATTGGAGTTTGTAGCGATGGCAATTCCAAATTGTCGGTTACCGGATTTGTAAATACGACAAAATTGGAAGGTTTTAAATTTGTGGTAGAAACAATTCCACAATTTATATCTGTAATTATTTTTTGCATTGATGTTCCCAATAAATCACCATCGCGATATTCATTTATGGTATATTGTAGTCCATATTTATCTTTATAGATTGCATTGCGCCAATAAAAATCGCCATTAAATAAATTAATCCCAATTGAAACGGTAGCCTCAGGAAAAGTGCTGCTTGTTGTATCGTTAATTTCAACGGTAAATAATTCAAAATTATAAGTTATCGAGTCGCCTTCAGCATCAATTGCTTGTCGCGATTGAGTAATATAACAAGCATCGTCAATTGTAAAATCCAACAAAAGAAATTCACACACCGGCGCTGTATTAGTTATAGGTTCAATAAATGTTGTAAAGATAACTTCCATATATAATTTTGCACCTTCAGATGGCGTTACATTGCGAATTTCATCAATACTGTAATCAGATTCGAAACTTACTATATATGCTCCGGAAAGGCCAAAAGAATGTATCGCGTTGCCACTATTTTTATAAACGGTATCATTAATTAATTCCGACGACATGTCAATTGTACCGCTGCCACCATCGCCATAATTAAGTCACCCTTTTAAATTAGGTTCCTACAGTGAATAAGTTATTACATTAAATGTAATTATCGCACCATTTTGTGCGTAGTAAAATTCACCCCAATAATAGCTTGCGCAGAGGTGAAATTGGTCGCAAAATAGCAACCAACAAAAAATGACAAATTAATTGTTTTCAGCACGGATAACTTCGGTTTGGGCAATGAATTTGTAATCATATTTACTAATTTTGTTAAGCAACATTTCAGGTTCATGACTGGATTTGCTGAGGGTAATTTTTTTGTTGATTAGTGATTTTTACTTGAGTTATACTGGAATTTGTTTTTTTAATTCATCAGCAGGTGATAAATTAAATGTGAACTAATAAATGTAAACATTTTTTTCTT
>Ga0105044_10000226_pt1 | contig 66382 bp, 64 predicted proteins | sample MAT01_FD_78092 | JGI IMG/M metagenome (GOLD analysis project Ga0105044, IMG submission 78092) | Freshwater microbial communities from Lake Fryxell liftoff mats and glacier meltwater in Antarctica - MAT-01 | ecosystem: Environmental > Aquatic > Freshwater > Ice > Liftoff microbial mat | place...
GCTCCACACCTCCCCGTTGCCCGTTCGTCGCGTGCAGTCGCGCGGCACGGTCCCGGGCCTGATCGCCCGAATGCGCCATGCCCTGACCGCGCACGCGCAGCGCCAGCGGCTGGCAAAACTCGATGATTTCGCCCTCGCCGACATTGGTCTGACGCGCGCCGAGGCTTTTGCCGAGGCCAACCGCCCGCTGTGGGACGTGCCCGCCACCTGGCGCGGCTGATCCCGGCACCCCTGGTTAAAAAAGTCGTAACCGCGTCTGCGAATTTCTGACGGAAATCCTTGAACTGCGTGGAAATGCTTCCAATATTGTGCCCATGACGGTAGCGTGGTGAACGGCGCTGCCCTAGGGTCAACAACGGAGGCATACAGTGGCTGACTATCAAACCATCCGCACGGTCGGGGTTGGCGCGCGCAGCGCCACAATCGATGCCGGCCTGCGTGCCCACATGAACAAGGTCTACGGTCTGATGTCGGTCGCCATGGTGCTGACCGGCGGCGTAGCCTGGGCCGTCGGCACCAGCGACGCGCTGATCTCGATCTTTCGCGACCCGCTGACCGGTCAGAACAACATTCTCGGCTGGGTGGTGATGTTCGCGCCCCTGATCATGGTGTTCGCATTCGGCGCGCTGGTGAACCGCATGTCGGCGGCCGCCGCGCAACTGTTCTTCTACGCCTTCGCCGCCGTGATGGGCTTGTCGCTCGCCTGGATCTTCCAGGTGTTTACCGGCATCTCGATCGCACAGACCTTCTTTGTGACCGCCATCGCCTTTGCCGGTTTGTCGCTGTATGGCTACACCACGAAGAAAGACCTGTCGGGCTGGGGCACGTTCCTGATGATGGGCGTGATCGGTCTGATCGTCGCGTCGATCGTGAACATCTTCCTGCAATCGCCCGCCATGATGTTCGCCATCTCGGCCATCGGCGTGCTGATCTTCGCCGGTCTGACCGCGTTCGACACGCAGAACATCAAGAACAACTATCTGCAGCACGCGCAGGCGATGGATGACGAATGGCTGGCCAAATCGGCCATCATGGGCGCTTTGAACCTGTACATGAACTTCATCAACCTGTTCATGTTCCTGCTCAGCTTCCTCGGCAACCGCGAGTAACCGCGAGTGACCGCAGGCAACCCAAGACGCACAGGGCCGGGGGAAACCCCGGCCCTTCTGCTATAGCGCGCAAGTCATCCGCACGGCCGGAAAGCTGATGCCGGCGCGCAGCGGCACCTCGACCGGCCCCAGCGTCGCAAACCCCATCGCCGTGTAGAACGGCACGGCCGTCCGGGTTGCGAGGCAGTCGAGTTGCGTGACCCCGGCAGCCATGGCCTGCGCCTTGACGCGCGCCATCAGGCCTCGCCCGATGCCGCGGCGGACTGCCCGGTCGTCGGTCATCACATGGCGGACATGGCCCGCCCGTTCGTCCGGCATGCTCCCGGCCGGGGCGGCCCGGGTCCAGCCGCCCGCACCCACCAGGGCCTGCCCCTGCACCGCCACCCAATAGCTGCCCGACATCACGAGGTCCGGTTGTGCGCGCGAAATGATCGGCAGGGCCGTAACGAGCACCGAGGCCGGATAGTCCGGCTTCAACAGCCGCGGATAGCTGCGTGCGAGCAGGGCGTCGACCGCTGCCAGATCACCGCGCACCGCCAGGCGAAACCCGATCTCGGCCACCCTTCCCCGCCCCCGCAAAACAAAAGGCCGCGCTGATGGCGCGGCCCGGTCCCGACCTGCAGTGGCCGATCCTACTTGATCTTGCCTTCCTTGTATTCCACATGCTGCCGCTTGACCGGATCGTACTTGTTGACAGTCATCTTCTCGGTCATCGTGCGGGCATTCTTCTTGGTCACATAGAAGTGCCCGGTGCCCGCCGTCGAGTTGAGGCGGATCTTGATCGTCGCCGGTTTCGCCATGGTCCCAGTCTCCTGCCGCCCGGACGCTCACGGCCCCGGTGAAATTCATGAAGCCCGCGTTTTACGCATTCGCCGGCCGGAGTCAACAGCCGAACGTTGCAACGCGCCAGCAAGCCAGTCGCTATTCCGCCGCCATCAGATGGGACTTCTGCCAGAGCACACGAAATTGGTCCAGCGCCCGTGCCTCGGTCTCGGCCAATCCCGGAATTGCCCGCAGCCCGGCCTCGATCCGGCGGGCCCGCGGGCGCAACTGCTGGATCGAGGCATCCGTCCCCTCGTTCCGGTCGCTGGCCAGATAATGCGGGCTGCCGATCTCGCGCTTGCCGTTGTTGCGGCCGTTCGCGTCGCCGCGCGCATGCTTTGCCCGGTGCAGGTCGTCAGATTTGACGTGGTGATGATGCAGACACGCATTGTCCCAGGTGCAGTGCGCCGAAGTCACCGGATACCCTGACCCGCGCCGCCGCACGACACAATCGAGCGGCAGTTCGATACCGGCCGCGTTGACGATCCGTGGCACATGATGCCGCGGCGGACGTTTGGGCGTGTGGATGCCCATTTCCCTGAACCTGCTGGGCCGGAACATCGTCTTGAACGCCGCCATTTCGCCCGCCTCGGGCACCGGCAGGCGCGCCTCGCAGTGCTGAAAGCCTTCGAGGATGCTCCCCCCGTTCCACGTCCCCCGTCCCGCACTGCCGAAATGCCGCCACATCAGGGCAATGCCGTCCACCTCGGGATACCTTGCGATCAGGTCGTCAATCCGTCGCTGCCCGAACCGCACGTTCACATATTCATCCGCGTCGATGTGCAGCACCCACGCCGCCTTGCGCACCTCGCGCCGCCGGAATGCATCCGCCAGGGCCTGTTTCTGGATCGTCCCCTGCTTGTAGGGGCCCGGATTGCGGACATGATGCACCGGAAAGGCCGTCGACATCAGATCCAGCAAGTCATCCGTCCCGTCGTCGCAGTCGTTGGTGTAGACGACGATATGGTTGAAACCGACCGCCAGATGGTGGGCTATCCATTCGACCAGAAACAGGGCTTCGTTGCGCATGCACGCAACAATCACTTTCCGGGGTCGTCTCATCTGCTCGAGCCTCTGATTTGGGCCTTTGCAGACAAGCTACCGCAACCCGCACAATTTGCAGCATATTTTAGTCAAGGGAAAGACGGCTCCCCGGGGCCTGTGGTTTTTTCGTCGGATGCGCGGATGGCCTGTAAGCCGGATTCTGTCCGGGGCCTCCGCCTTGCGACGGATTCCCCTGGATGACCATTCCTCTGCCGCACCTGTTGCCAGGGCGGTCAAGCTGCCAACCCGGGCCTCGGGGCTGAAGCGTCCCTGTGGCGGTTTCCCCCGGCTTGCGCCATCGGACCGGTCCCACGCAAGGCCCCTATTCGGCATTGCTCCGGGTGGGGCTTGCCGTGCCGTCCCGGTTGCCCGGTCCGCGGTGGGCTCTTACCCCGCCGTTTCACCATCACCCCTGCGGACAAGGGCAGACTGTTCTCTGTGGCGCTTTCCCTGGGGTTGCCCCCGCCGGGCGTTACCCGGCACCCTTGCTTCATGGAGTCCGGACTTTCCTCGGAGGTTCCCCCCCGCGGTCATCCAGCCATCCGCGCAGGGTGCCGGGTAAGCGGTTCCGCCGGTGCCGTCAATTGCAATCGGCAGGCGGCTTGCGGGTGACCGTCCGAAAGATGGGCCAGTCAGGCTGCCGGGTTCAGCATGTCAAACACCTGCGCGAACGTGCCATCGCGCTCGGCCCGGCGCAGGAACTGCACCCGGCCCACGCAAATCTCGGGCGGGGTCGGTGTCCGGCCCCGGATCGCCATGACGTCCGCCGTGTAATGGCCAGCGGCATGGCCTGCGGATTGACGGCTTGTCCGGGCATCAGATCTGTCTGCACGGCCGGGGGTGCAATTTCCAGAGCCTCGACAGCGGTGTGGCGCAACAGATATCGCTGGGCACAGACGCATCCTGAGCGGATCGAGCAGGCGCCACAGACGTTCGACGCGCGGGCATCATTCCGGTGACCCTGTCCCGAACCGAATGGCCAGATCGGCGGCCAGACCGGCATCCACCCGGTCCGCCGGTCCGCTGGCCCACGGCCGAAATCGCCGCCGGAACGCCGCCAGCACGTCTGCGGGCGCTGCCTCCGGATAGCCGAACGCCCGCAGATCGGCCGTGAAATCCCCGGGGATGGCCGGCAAGGGCCAGACCGACAGCCCGCCCTGCGCCAGCCTGCGCCAGTCGAACCGCGCGCCCGGATCGGCCTTGCGCGCCGGGGCCATGTCGGAATGCCCGATCACCGCCGCAGGCGCGATGCCCCAGCGACTCATCACCCCGGCCAGCAGCCGCTCCAGCGCCGCGATCTGCGGTTCGGGAAACGGATGCGCACCCGTATTGGCCAGTTCGATCCCGATGGAGCGCGAGTTCACGTCATCCAGCCCCCGCCACATCCCCGCCCCGGCATGCCAGGCGCGCTGATCTTCGGGGACCAGCGCCTCGGCCTCTCCGCCTTCCGAAATCAGCCAATGCGCCGAAACCTCGGCCGCAGGGTCGCACAGGCGGGCGCGCGCGGCGGCGCAACTGGCCATGCCGGTATAGTGCAGAACGATGATCCCGGGCCGCAATCCGCCCCGCCGCTCGCCAAAGTTCGGCGAGGCGAAAGCGGTCACTGCAACGCTGTGCGGAACGGGCGCGGATCCCAGTCGCAGGCAAAGCCGTCGCCGTCGGGGTCCAGCCCCCTGCGATCGCGGTCGGGGCCGCCGGCAGTGAGAAACGCCTCCTGCGCCTGATCGGACGAGCCATAATTCGCACAGGCTGCCAGTGCATTGCCGGTGCGCAGCCTGGAGCGCGAATACAACGCGACGCCGGGAGCGTTGTTGGTGGCCAGCGCGAATTCGACGATACTAGGTCCATTGTCACCGGTCCGCACCGGCAGCGCGCCGGGCTGGATCACGGTGTATTCCGACCTGTTGCGCTCGATCCGTGCCCGGTCGCTTTCGATCGTCTCGCGGGCGGAAACGGCGTCGAAATCCTGCTCGTCCGACACACCCGGGTTGACCGCAAGCACTTCGCCGGATTGTTCCTGAATGCCCGCCGGGGCGTTGCCGCGGGCCCGCTCTCCAGTGGTCGAGCCGATGACAGAGCCCTGTACCGGGCCGGGGGCATAGGTCGTCACCCCACCGGCCGGACGCGACTGGCCGCCCGCCCCGTCCGCCCGGTCAAGTGCGGCAGCCGCAGCGTCCGGGGTAAAGCCGGTCAGCGGAGCGGTGGTCGGGGCGGGGGCCGCAGCCTGCCCTTCGCGCGCCCGCAGATAGGTGTTGTAGTCCTGAAATCCGACACCGGCCCCTGAATCCGGTACGACCGGATTGTTGCATCCGGCCAGGACCACCAAGGCCATAATCCCCAAAGGCGCGCGCATTCTGTTCTGCTCCCGGGGCTTCCCGATCTGTGGTTTCCCGATTGTTCCGCCAGCTACCACCATTTTTCCGCCTTGGCCACAAACCCCGCCGCACGTTCCAGCACATAGGCGTGATTAAGCAGATCACCCTCGGCCCATGGCCGCCCGATCAGTTGCAACCCCAGCGGCAGCCCCTGCCGGTCCAGACCCACCGGCACGGCGATACCCGGCAACCCCGCAAGGTTCACCGTGACCGTAAAGACGTCGTTCAGATACATCTGCACCGGATCGGCCGACCCGATCTCGCCCAGACCAAACGCGCTCGAAGGGGTGGCGGGGGTCAGGATCGCGTCGATCCCTTCGGCAAACACCGTCTCGAAGTCCCGCTTGATCAGCGTCCGCACCCGCCGCGCCCGGTTGTAATAGGCGTCATAGAACCCCGCCGACAGCACATAGGTGCCGATCATAACCCGGCGCTGCACTTCGGAACCAAAGCCCTCGGCGCGGGTCTTTTCATACATTTCGGTAATGCCGTCGCCCGGCGCAAGCGCGGCCCGGTGGCCATAGCGCACCCCGTCATAGCGGGCGAGGTTGCTTGACGCCTCGGCGGGGGCGATGACGTAATAGGCGGGCAGCGCATATTTCGTGTGGGGCAGGCTGATGTCGACGATCTCGGCCCCGGCGTCGCGCAGCATCGCGGTGCCGCGGACCCACAGAGCCTCGATTTCGTCGGGCATGCCGTCCATCCGGTACTCGCGCGGGATGCCGATCCGGCGGCTGCGGATGTCACCGGTCAGGGCCGCCTCGAAATCCGGCACGGGCAGATCGGCCGAGGTGCTGTCCTTGGGATCATGCCCCGCCATCGCCTGCAGCATGATCGCGGCATCACGCACGGTCTTGGTCATCGGCCCGGCCTGATCGAGCGACGAGGCATAGGCCACGATCCCCCACCGCGACACCCGGCCATAGGTCGGCTTGATGCCCACGATGCCGGTAAATGCCGCAGGCTGCCGGATCGAGCCGCCGGTGTCTGTCCCGGTCGCCGCCAGACACAGATCCGCTGCCACGGCCGCCGCCGACCCGCCCGACGACCCGCCCGGGGAAAGTTGACGGCTGTCAACTTTCCACGGATTGACAGCCGGACCATAGCACGAGGTTTCGGTGCTCGATCCCATGGCAAACTCGTCCATGTTCAGCTTGCCCAGCATCACTGCACCCGCCGCGAACAGCCGCGCGGTGACCGTCGAGTCGTACTCCGGCCGGAACCCGCGCAGAATGTTCGACCCGGCCTGAGCAGGCACGCCTCTGGTGCAGAACAGATCCTTGATCCCCAACGGGATGCCGCACATCGACGGCACATCCCCACCGGCAATCCGCGCATCCGCCGCCCGCGCCTGCTGCAGCGCGATCTCGGGGGTCTTGTGGACGAACGCGTTCAACCCGTCGCCCGCATCCATCGCGACAAGGCAGGCCATCGTCAGATCGACCGCACTCAGATCGCCCCTGCGCAAGGCATCGCGCGCCTGCGTGATGGTCAGACTGTTGGCTGTCATTCCACCACCTTGGGCACCGCGAAGAACCCCTCGCGGGCATCGGGCGCGTTGGCCAGCACCGCCGCTGCCATTCCGCCGTCGGTCACGACATCGGGTCGGCGCGGCAGCCGCATCGGGGTGACGCTGGTCATCGGGGCAACCCCCGACACGTCAACCTCGTTCAATTGCACCATGAATCCCAGAATGCCCGACAATTGACCGGCCAAAGCCGGAAGATCGGCTTCGGTCACCCGGATGCGCGCCAGTCTGGCCACCTTGCGGGCCGTGTCGATGTCGATGGACATGGGGCTCCTTGCGAAAACTTCCCCCGTTTAGCCGCGCAGTTGCCCGCCTGCAAGCCGGTGGCGGCGGTAAACCTCGATCATCCAGGCCAACATTACTGCGTTCAGCAGGTGCCACATGAAATGCGTGCCGCGTGGCCAGACAGCGCACAGCGGGCCGTCCAGCGTGCGAAACACCATACTGACGACCAGAACCGCCGCCCCCGCTGCCAGCCCGCGCGCCGTGTCCGGCACCCCGCGCATCAGCCAGGCGTAGAACAGGATCAGCACCGGCACCGGCGCGTAGCCGGCCGAGGATCCAAGCCCCGGCACCGTCTGCCACAGCGGCACCGTGGCCGCCGCATAGGGCAGGAACCCTACAACGCACAGCCCGGCCTGCCAACCCTTCAACTCCAAAAGGTCGCGGCTCGCGGCAAAGACATACAGCAGGATGAACCCCAGTATCGGCGTCACATCCAGAACCCCGGTCAACGCATTGGCATGCGTGTGAAACAGGTAACTCCCCACCCCGATGACCCCCAGTACCCCGCACAGCGCCTGCGCCAGGGGCATGCCGCGGCACCGCAGCGCCATCGCAGCCGCCGCGAGGATGAAGGCCAGATTGGTCACCGCGTTCCATGGCTCGGCCCAGTAGGCGGGGCCCAGCCGCTCGCAATAGCCATCGACCGCAGCGAACCATTCCATTGTTTCCTTCGCCTCCCGCTGCCCTAGACTGCAGACTAGACGATCATCGGAGACACACAATGCAGATAACCTGGCTTGGCCATTCCGGCTTTCGCATCGCCATCGAACAGGCCGTCCTGCTGATCGACCCGTGGCTGTCGGGCAACCCGATGTTCCCGGCGGATCAGCGTGCAGCGGCATTGGCCGGTGCCACGCACATCCTGCTGACCCACGGCCACGGCGACCATGCCTGCGACGCCGCCGGCCTTGCGACCGAACTTGCGATCCCGATCGCCTGCATCCACGAACTGGCCGAATGGTTCGGTGCCACCAGCGCGGCGCAGACCATCGGCTTTGGCAAGGGCGGCACGATAGACCTCGGCGGGGCACTCGTGACGATGGTGAATGCCAGCCACTCCTCCAGTCTCGACTTTCTTGGTGGGCCGGCCCTGACTGCCGGTGACGCGGCAGGCTTCATGGTCGCGGGCAACGGCCACACGATCTATGTCTCGGGCGATACCGACATTCTGGCCGACATGGGCTGGATGGGCGAGGTGCACGTCCCCGACATCGGCATTCTGGCGGCAGGTGGCCGCTATACCATGGACATGAAGCGCGCAGCCTTTGCCGCGCGCAAGTATTTCAACTTCAAGACCGTCATCCCCTGCCATTACCGCACGTTCCCGTTCCTCGCCCAGGAAGCAAGCGAGCTGGTGGTGGGCCTGCCCGGCGTGCAGGTGATCGAGCCGCAGGTGATGCAGACCATGGATTTCTGACCGGGAGGGGGCTGCCGCAGCCCCTCCGCCCTGTGCAGAACCCGCCCTATTCGTACCCCGCCCTGTTCGTACCCCGCCCCATGCAGGCCCCGCCCTGTTCGTACCCCGGCCGCCCCGATTTTCCGGGCAATCGTGGCCGTGGCGCATCAGCAGACCTCAGCGGCGCGCGGCAAAAAAACCGGTCAGCAACGCTTGTGACGCTGCAGCACCGATGCCGTCGTAGACTTCCGGCACATGATGGCACTGCGGATGCGCAAATACCCGCGCGCCAAACGCGACCCCGCCCGATTTCGCATCCGCAGCGCCGTAATACAACCGCGCCACCCGCGCAGCCGAGATGGCTGCCGCACACATCGCGCAAGGCTCCAGCGTTACATAAAGATCAGCGCCGCCCAACCGCTCGGATCCGGCCAGCGCGCAGGCGGCGCGGATCGCCAGGATCTCGGCATGCGCGGTGGGGTCGCACAACTCGCGCACCCGGTTGCCCGCCCGGGCCACCACGACCCCGTGGCTTGCCAGCACCGCCCCCACCGGAACCTCGCCGCGCTGCCCGGCCGCCTGCGCCTCTTCCAGCGCCAGATCCATGAAGCTTGAAAACACCCGTCTTGCCCCTTGTTCCCGGCTCAAATACCCTTTGCGGGTCCGGGGATGGACCACGCAGGCTCGCGCCGCCGGTGCCCCCGCCCGGACGACACGCGAGGAAGCCCCGATGACCAGCAATGACACCCCCGCAACACCCCCCGGGGAACGCATCGCCAAAGTCCTGTCCCGCGCCGGCATCGCCTCGCGCCGCGAAGCCGAACGGATGATCGACCTCGGCGAGGTTGCGGTCAATGGCAAAACCATCGACAGCCCGGCGCTGAACGTCACTGCCGCCGACCGCATCACGGTGCGCGGCGAACCGATCGCTGCTGCGGAACCTGCCCGGCTGTGGCTGTACTACAAGCCCGAAGGTCTGGTGACCTCGGCCTCGGACGAAAAGGGCCGGGCAACGGTGTTCGACCGCCTCCCCCCCGAGTTGCCGCGCGTCATGTCGGTGGGGCGGCTCGATCTGAATTCCGAAGGGCTGCTGCTGCTGACCAATGACGGCGAACTCAAGCGGCGGCTGGAACTGCCGTCCACCGGCTGGCTGCGCAAGTACCGCGTGCGGATCAACGGCAATCCGGCCGACCCCGATCTGGAGCCGCTGCGCCGCGGCATCACCGTCGAGGGCACGCGGTTTCAGCCGATGACCGTGACGCTCGACCGGTTGCAAGGGGCGAATGCCTGGCTGACCGTGGGTCTGCGGGAAGGCAAGAACCGCGAGATCCGCCGCGCGCTGGCCGCGATCAACCTGACGGTGAACCGGCTGATCCGGGTCAGCTATGGCCCATTTCGCCTTGGCGATCTGGAACCGGGACAGGTCGAAGAGATCAAGGCAAAGACCCTGCGCGAGCAATTGGGCGAAGAACCCGCGGAAAAGCCGACGGGCACCGCTGTGGCCAGAACCCGCGCCCCTCGCCCGGGTCAGCCGTCCGACAAACCGCGCAGCCCGGCCAAGTCTGCGGCTGACAAACCGGGTCTGCGCGTGCCCGGCAAGCCCGCCAAGCCCGCCGCCCACGCATCGCGCGGCCCCGACGCCAAGCCTGCCGCCAAGCCTGCCGCCAAGCCTGCCGTCAAGCCTGCCTCCAAGCCTGCCTCCAAGCCTGCCGCCCGCAAACCGCCCGGCCCCGACGCCAAGCCCGACGCCAAGCCTGCCGCCCGCAAACCGCGCGACCCCGACGCCCCGGCCAAGCCCGCCCGCCGCAAGGCCCCGACCGCGGCCTTGCAACAGTTGTCCGACGCGTGGACGGCGGCGACCAAGCCCGCCCCGCCGCGCAACCCCGGATCGCCGCGCAAACCGGCCACGCCGCGCAAACCGCCGTCGCGGGGCTGATGCGGGGCCAGACCGTTGCGGGCAAGAAAGCCCGGATATTCCGGCCGCAGCCACTGGCATGGCCCCCCCCCATCGCTTATAGTCTGGACGGGTAACGGTTTCCCGGAGGCAGCATGTCAGGCAAGACGGTTCGGAACCTTTCCTTTGCGCTGCTGATCGGCCTGACCCTTTACGCCGCCATCGGCGGGAGCGTGTGATGGCGCAACGTTTTGGCGGCAGATACAGCCCCGGCGGCTCCAAACCCGGCGGCTCCAAACCCGGCGAGTCGCCGCGCCCGGCGGCTCCGGCCCCCGCTCCCCGCGCGGGCTTTGGCGCGGGCCTGCTGTTCGTGACGCCGTTCCTGTTCCTGATCCCGGCGTTCGGCGGCACCCCGCGCAACCTGTTTCTCGGGCTCGCCGCGGGCGTGGTGCTGGTGCTGGCCGCGTGGCTGACGCGAGAGGGTGTGCTGGCGGCCGCCGCCTATGACGCCCGTCGCGTCGCCCGCCGCCCGGCGGTTCCGCGCAAGATCGCAGGGGCGGTGCTGACCGGCGCAGGCCTCGGCCTCGGCACGATGACCTGGGCACCCGGGTTTGGCTATCCGCTGCTGTTCGGGCTTGCCGGGGCGGCCCTTCATCTGGGTGCGTTCGGGCCGGATCCTTTGGCCGACAAGGGGATGGAGGGTATCGACCGGTTTCAGACCGACCGTGTCGCCCGCGCCATTGACACAGCCGAAGCGCATGTCACGGCGATGAAGGATGCCATCCTGCGCACCGGCGACCGGCAGATCGAAGCGCGGGTCGACCGGTTCGCCGCCACTGCCCGCACCTTGTTTCGCACCATCGAAGGCGATCCGCGCGACCTGACGGCGGCGCGCAAGTATCTGTCGGTTTACCTGATGGGCGCGCGCGATGCGACGGTCAAGTTCGCCGATGTCTATGCGCAGAACCGCGATCCGGCGGCCCGCGCCGGGTTCGACGCGCTGCTGAACGACCTTGAAAGCCATTTCGCCAGCCGCACCCGGGCCTTGCTGACCGACAGTCACGCCGACCTCGACGTTGAAATCGCGGTGCTGCGCGACCGGTTGAAACTGGAAGGGTAACCCCGCCCCGCCTCCCCGCCCGCTGTCAGGGCCCGTAAAAGTGAGAGTTCCATGCCCCAATCCATCCGCCAGCAAGCCGCCTCCGCGCTCGCCGAAGTGCAGGCCGTGACCGCCACCATCCTGCCCGAACCCGGCACCGAGATCATGGTGCTGGAAACCGCCCCTGCCCCGGTGGCCGAAGACATCCGCAAGCGGATGAGCGAACTTGACATGCGCAACACCCAGTCGATCATCTCGTTCGGATCGGCGGCGCAGGCGGAACTGCAGGTCATCAGCCAGGAAATGCTGGCCGATGTGAAAAACAAGGATGTGGGCCCCGCCGGTGACAGCCTGCGCCAGATCGTCACCACGATCCGCGGCTTTTCGATCTCGGAACTCGATGTGCGCCGCAAGGCGAGCTGGTGGGAACGGCTGATCGGCCGCGCGGCACCCTTTGCCAACTTCGTGGCCCGGTTCGAAACGGTGCAGGGCCAGATCGACAAGGTCACCGAGAACCTGCTGATGCACGAGCATACCTTGTTGAAGGACATCAAATCGCTTGACATGCTGTATGACAAGACGCTGAGGTTCTATGACGAGTTGGGCCTGTATATCTCGGCCGGCGAGGCAAAGCTGAAAGACGTCGACAGCCGCGACATCCCGGCCAAGGAGGCCGAGGTCGCCGCCGCCCCGGAAAACGATCAGGTCAAGATCGCCCAGCAGTTGCGCGACATGCGCGCCGCGCGCGACGATCTGGAACGCCGGATCCATGACCTGAAGCTGACGCGCCAGGTGACGATGCAGTCGCTGCCCTCGATCCGTCTGGTGCAGGAAAATGACAAGTCGCTGGTCACCAAGATCAATTCGACCCTGGTGAACACCGTACCGCTGTGGGAAACCCAATTGGCGCAGGCCGTTACCATCCAGCGCAGCAGGGAAGCGGCCGAAGCCGTCCGTTCGGCCAACGACCTGACCAACGAGTTGCTGACCGCCAACGCCGACAACCTGCAAATGGCCAACCGGGTGGTGCGCACCGAAATGGAACGCGGCGTGTTCGACATCGAGGCGGTCAGGAAGGCCAACGCCACGCTGGTCGCCACGATCAACGAAAGCCTGGCCATCGCTGATGAAGGCAAGGCGCGCCGCGCCAGCGCCGAAGTCGAGTTGCAGAAGATGGAGGTCGAGTTGCGCGACACCCTGTCGGCGGCCTCGGCGCGCAGGACCGGGCTTGGCGCGGCCACGGGCGGGGCGCTGCGCGGCTGATGACCGCACCGGCAGCCCCGCTGCGCCGCCACCTTGTCGCGATCCTTTGGGTCGCGGCGCTCGGGCTTGGCGGCTGCGCGCTGCCGGTCGCAGCGCCCGAACCGGGCCGCCCGACGGCGCGGCCCGCCCCCGCCCCGCCGCCACCGCCGCAAAGTGCCGATAGCGCCGCCGCGCAGGCCTATTATGCGCAAGTGCAGCAGGCCTTGTTGTCGCAAGGGCTGCTGCGCACCGACGGCGGCGGCGACGACACCCCGTTTTCCGACCGGATGCTGGCGGAAAACTTCATCCGCATCGCGCTCTACGACGAATACGACCGCGATGGCGGCGGGGCGGCGGTGCAGCGGCTGACCACCAGCCACTTGCGCCGCTGGGCCGCGCCTGTGCGGGTCGGCTTGCGGTTCGGTGCCTCGGTGCCGCCGGAAAGGCGCGCCACCGACCGGGCGCGTGCGGCCTCTTATCTTGCCCGTCTTGCGGGTCTGACCGGGCATCCGATCCGGCTGGACGACGGCAACCCGAACTTTCTGGTCTACATCGTGAACGAAGACGAACGCCGCCGCCTCGGCCCGGCGTTGCGCAGTGCGCTGCCCGGGGTGTCGGCCCCTGACGTCGCGGGCATGACCGACATGGCGCAGTCCACCTATTGCCTGGTCTATGCGCAATCCGCTGCGGCCAGTTCAACCTACATCGGCGCCTTTGCGGTGATCCGCGCCGAACATCCCGACCTTCTGCGCCTGTCGTGCCTGCATGAGGAAATCGCCCAGGGTCTCGGCCTGCCCAACGACAGCCCCGCGGCCCGGCCCTCGATCTTCAACGACGACGAGGAGTTTGCCCTGCTGACCCGGCAGGACGAAGCGATGCTGCGGATCCTTTACGACCCCACCCTGCGCCCCGGCATGACCGAAGCCGAAGCGCGGCCCCTGATCACAACGCTTGCTGTCCGGTTGACGGGTGGCGAAAGCTGACCCTGCGCGACGCAACAAGGAGAACACCATGGTTTTCGATTTCCTCAAAGGCGAATTCGTCGATGTCATCACCTGGCTCGACGACACGCGCGATACGATGGTCTGGCGCTTCGAGCGGCGCGGCAACGCGATCAAGATGGGGGCCAAGCTGACCGTTCGCGAAGGGCAGGCGGCGGTGTTCGTACATGAAGGTGTGATGGCCGACGTGTTCGGCCCTGGCATGTACCTGCTCGAAACCAACAACATGCCGATCATGACCACGCTGCAGCACTGGGACCACGGCTTCGACAGTCCGTTCAAATCCGAGGTGTATTTCGTCAACACCACCCGGTTCAACGACCTGAAATGGGGCACCAAGAACCCCATCATGTGCCGCGACCCGGAATTCGGTCCGGTCAGGCTGCGCGCCTTCGGCACCTATTCGATGCGCGTGGCGGACCCGGCAAAGTTCATGACCGAAATCGTCGGGACCGACGGCGAGTTCACCGCCGATGAAATCACCCTGCAGATCCGCAACATCATGGTGCAGGAATTCAGTGTCACCATCGCCAGATCCGGCATCCCGGTGCTGGACATGGCCGCAAACACGGCCGATCTGGGCAAGCTGATCGCCGGGGCGATTGCGCCCAGAATAGCCGAATACGGGCTGTCGATCCCGGAATTCTACATCGAAAACATCAGCCTGCCCGAAGAGGTCGAAAAGGTGCTGGACAAGCGCACCAGCGTGGGCATCGCAGGCGATCTGAACAAGTACATGCAGTTCAACGCCGCCGAGGCGATGGCGAACCCGGAGTCTGGGGCGGGCGGGGCGATGACCGCCGGAATGGGGGCCGGAATGGGGGCGGCGATGGGCCTGAACATGGCCGGTCAGATGGCACAACCGGGGCCGTGGGGGGCAACCGCCGCCGCCGCGACGTCCGCCCCCCCCCCGCCACCACCGCCCCCTCCTGCATCACAGGCCTGGCACCTCGCCGAGAACGGCCAGACCAAAGGCCCGTTCACCGAGGCCGAACTGGCCCGCATGGCGCAGCAAGGGCAGGTGACCCGCACGGCCCTGGTCTGGACCCCGGGGCAGGACGGCTGGAAACCCGCCGCCGAAACCGCCCTGCATCCCCTGTTCGCCATGGTTCCGCCGCCGCCGCCGCCGGGCCACTGACCAATGGCCGTGGCGGAAGAGTATCGCTGGCCCTGCACCCGATGCGGGGCGTCGTTGCGGTATGCGCCGGGGCAGACCGAGTTGACCTGCGACAACTGCGGCCATGTGCAGGCCATCGCCCCGGCAGCGCCGCGCGCCACCGCCCGGGCCCTGGGCGAGTTGGATCTGGCCCGCGGACTGCGCGACGATCTGCCCGCTGCGGCCACGGCCGAAGTGCGCTCTACCTCCTGTCCGTCCTGCGGGGCGGTGGTCGAGTTCACAGGAGCCAGCCACGCCACCGAATGCCCGTTCTGCGCCAGCCCGGTCGCCGTCGACACCGGCGCGCACCGGGTGATCAAACCGCAGGCGCTGATCGCGTTCGCCCTGGACGAACGGCAGGCCCGCGCGGCGCTGACCGGCTGGCTGGGCCGGCTGTGGTTCGCGCCGTCCAGGCTGCTGGAATACACCCGCAAGGGTCGGGCGATGACCGGCATCTATGTGCCCTACTGGACGTTCGACGCTGCTAGCCGCAGCCGGTATCGCGGCCAGCGCGGCGAGCATTATTACGAAACCCGCACCGTGACCGTCAACGTCAACGGCAAGTCCGAACAGCGGCAGGAACAGGTGCAGAAAACCCGCTGGTACCCCGCCGCGGGTCATGTCGCCCGCGATTTCAACGATATGGTGGTCATCGCCGCCACGTCGCTGCCGGGCCATCTGGGCAACGGGCTGGAACCGTGGGATCTGGCCGCGCTGACTGCCTACAGCCCGGACTACCTCGCCGGTTTTCAGGCCGAGGGGTACACAGTGGCGCTGGCCGGGGGCCATGTGACGGCCCGCGACCGGATGGCTTCGATCATCGAGGGCGACGTGCGCCGCGCCATCGGCGGCGACGTGCAGCGCATCGACCAGATCGAGTCGGCGTTTTCGGACGAGACCTTCAAGCATGTCCTTCTGCCGGTCTGGACGGCGGCCTACAAGTACGGCGGCAAGAGCTATCGGTTTCTGGTCAACGGCCAGACCGGCAAGGTGCAGGGCGAACGGCCGTGGTCGGTGTGGAAGATTGCCTTTGCGGTGGTGCTGGTGCTGACCGTGGTGGCGGGCGTCGTCTATCTGTCCGACCCCGAGGCGCTTGGCCTGCCCCGGCCTGACTGGATGGGCCCCTAGGACAGTTGCGGCGGACGGCGCCGCCGGCCCCTGCGACCGGTTGACATTCCGCCGGCAATTCCCCGATAGATCGTCATTCCGCCAAAGGCCGCCGATGACCGACCCTGTCCGCCTTCTGCCCCACGCCCGCATCGCCGAACTGCCGAACCTCTACTCCGGCAAGGTGCGCGACTGCTACGACCTCCCCGCGACGGCCGTCGACCCCGCACGTCGCATCCTGATCGCCACAGACCGCCTTTCGGCCTTTGACCGGGCGCTGGCGGTCATTCCGTTCAAGGGCCAGGTCCTGACCCGGATGGCGCGCTACTGGTTCGACCTGACAGCCGATGTGTGCCCCAACCATGTGTTGAGCTATCCCGACCCCAACGTGGTGATCGCCCGGCACCTGACCATCCTGCCGGTTGAAATCGTGGTGCGCGGTTACCTTGCGGGCTCTACCTCGACCTCGGTGCTGACGCTGTATCGCGCGGGGGCGCGGCGGATGTACGGCCACACCCTGCCCGACGGCCTGCGCGACAATCAGCGCCTGCCCGAACCGATTCTGACGCCGACCACCAAGGCGTTTGACGGCGGCCATGATGCGCCGCTGACCCCGGCGCAGATTCTGGTGCAGGGCCTGATGACGGCGGCGCTGTGGGATCGGGTGCAGGCCACTGCGCTTGCGCTTTTCGCGCGTGGCCAGCAGGTCGCGGCGGATCGGGGCCTGATCCTTGTGGACACCAAATACGAGTTCGGCCTCGACCCGCAGGGCAATCTGGTGCTCGCCGACGAAATTCATACCCCCGACAGCAGCCGCTACTGGCATGCCGCAAGCTACCCGGCGGCGTTTGCCGCCGGAACGCGCCCGCCGTCGTTCGACAAGGATGTGATCCGGTCGTGGGTCGCCGCCCGTTGCAACCCCTACGCCGGCCCGGTCCCCGCGATCCCGCCCGAGATGATCGCGGCGACCAGCCGCACCTATACCGAGGCCTGCCAGACGATCACCGGCCAAGGCTTTGTCCCCGACCTCAGCCATGCCACCCCGCTGGAGCGCATCCGGGCCAACCTCGCACCGTGGTTCACCGTTCCGGCAACCGGACCCACCCCCGCCCTGCTGCCCCAATACCGGAGGACGACATGATTCTGTGCTGTGGCGAAGCCCTGATCGACATGCTGCCCCGCACCTCGACCCTTGGCGAGGCGGCCTTTGCGCCCTATGCCGGGGGGGCGGTGTTCAACACCGCGATCGCCTTGGGCCGCCTCGGGGCCCCGGCAGGGTTCTTCTCGGGCCTCTCGACCGACATGCTGGGCGAGATCCTGACCGACACGCTGACCGCCTCGCATGTCGATACCACGCTGTGCGCCCGGTCGGGCCGGCCAACCACGGTGGCCTTTGTCAAACTGGTAAACGGTCAGGCCAGCTATGCCTTCTACGACGAAAACACCGCAGGCAGCCTGCTGGCGCTGGCCGATCTGCCCGTGCTGCCCGATGCGGTGCACACCCTGTTCTTCGGCGGCATCAGCCTGGTGAACGACCCGGCCGCCAGCACCTATGAGGCATTGCAGGCGCGCGAATCCGCCCGCCGCGTCACCATGATCGACCCCAACATCCGCGCCGGCTTCATCGCGGGTCGCGAGGCGGCTTACCGCCCCCGGATCGGCCGGATGGTCGCCCGCGCCGACATTGTCAAGCTGTCGGACGAAGACCTGCACTGGCTGAAGGGGATCGGCGATCCGGTGGTGCTGGCCCGCCGGATCATCGCCGAAGGGCCCAAAGTGGTGTTCATCACCGAAGGTGCCAGGGGGGCCCGCGCCGTGACCGCCACGCAAGTCCGTTTCGTCGCGGCGCAAGCGGTGGTGCTGGCCGATACCGTCGGGGCGGGCGATACGTTTAACGCCGGGGCCCTTGCCGCCCTGCATCAGGCGGGCGCGTTGTCCAGACCCCGCCTCGCGGCGCTGACCGATGCCGAACTCGACGCGGCCCTGACGCACGGCACGCGCGCCGCCGCGATCACCGTCAGCCGCGCCGGAGCCGACCCGCCCTGGGCGCACGAACTTTAAGGGCGCTGGTATCAGCACCGCCCGGAGCACCGTGCACGGCGACCCTGTCACGCCCGGTCCCTGCTTCTTTTCTGCACAAATATCCCACGGGGGGTCTGGGGGGTGTGAAACCCCCCAGCCGTGGTGCCGCAGACCGCCGATCAGTTGAAGGGGTTCTTCGACGACCCTGTGATCACATTGCCGCAGTCCACCAGCGCCTCCATCGACGCCCGCGATCCGGCCAGCGAACAGGTCTGCACCCCCTCGCCGGCTTCGGTCCGCAGATACGGCACGTCGCCGCGCGCCACTTCGATCAGGAGCCGCACCCCGTCATCGCTGCCCGGCAGCCTGCTGTTTCACGCCGCCAGGTCCCAGGGATTGGTGAACTGCCCCAGTACGCCTTGCACCGCTGCCGGATCGACCGGGCCCGAGGCCGCGAGTTTGGCCACCAGCCCGCGTTTCTTGTCCTCGACGACCTCGGCCACCCGCAGCGGCAATCCCGCCTCCCGCAACGCAGCATCATAAACCCGGATGATCGCCCGGCGGCGCAGATCGGGTTTGAACACCTTGCCCACTGCGGTTTTCGGCAATTCGGGCAGCACCTCGACATGTTTCGGCAAGGCCGCGCGCTCGTGAATATGCGCGCGGGCATAGGTCATCAACTCTTCGACCCCGACTTCGGCCCCCTTGACCAGCTCGATATAGACGCAGGGCAATTCCCCCGAATGGGCATCCGGCTGGCCGATCGCCCCGGCAAGGGCGACCGATGGATGCCCCATCATCGCCTCTTCGATGATCGCGGGGTCGATGTTGTGACCGCCCCGGATGATCAGATCCTTGGCGCGGCCGGTGATGTAAAGATAGCCGTCGGCATCCAGCCGCCCCAGATCGCCGGTGCGCAGGAACCGACCTTCGGCGAACAGCCCCTTGTTCTTGTCGGCCTCGGTGTAGGTCGAGCCTTCGAACACCCCCGGATTGGCGATGCAGATCTCGCCCACCTCATCAACGCCGCATTCGCGGTGGCCGGTGGCTACGGGCAGGCCGGTGGCTTCGGGCAGGCCGGTGGCTTCGGGCAGGCCGGTGGCTTCGGGCAGGCCGGTGGCTTTGGGCAGCAAAATACGGACATGGGTATAGGGAAACGGCAAACCGACCGAGCCGATCTTCTTGTTGCCGTCCGGCGGGTTGACCGACACGAGGCAGGTGCATTCGGTCAGCCCGTACCCTTCGACGATCTGCACGCCGGTGGCCCTTTCGAACCGGTTGAACAATTCGACGGGCAGGGGGGCAGACCCGGAAAAGGCCCCGCGCAGGGTGCTGACATCGGCGTTGACCGGCCGCTGCATCAGCGCCGAAAGCGCGGTGGGCACCGTCACCATGTACGTGACCTTCCAGCGTTCGATCAGCTTCCACAGATTGTCGAACACCCCTTCGCCGCGATAGCCCTGCGGCGTCGGAAACACCACATGTGCCCCCGACGCGATCATCGACATCAAAATCGGATAGGCGGCAAAGACGTGGAACAGCGGCAGGGGGCACATCACGATATCGGTCTCGCGGAACAGCAGCCGCGCGCCCAGCCAGCCGTTGTAGACCATGCCGCTGACCTTGTGTTGCGCCACCTTGGGCATGCCGGTGGTGCCGCCGGTGTGAAAATAGGCCGCGACCCGGTCTTGCATGGTATCGGCAAAGGTCAGCCGGTCGGCGGGCTGTTTGCGGCATTCGGCGTCGAAGTTGCAGATGTTGGCGCTGTGGCTGCGGGGGTTCCCGGGCCGGATCAGCGGCACGATCCACGACTTCGGCGGGGTCAGATAGCGCAGCAGGTCCACCTCCAGCACCGTCTTGACGCCGGGCGCGTGCCTGACCGCTTCGGCCACCTTTTGCGGCAGGTCGGTTTTGGGGAAGGCCCGCAGCGTGACGACGACCTTCGCCCTGGTCTCTCGCAGGATGGCGCTGATCTGTTCGGGTTCCAGCAGCGGGTTGATCGGGTTCACGATCCCCGCGACCGACCCTGCCAGCAGCGTGACGGCGGTTTCCAGACTGTTCGGCAGCACAAAGGCCACCACATCCTTTTCTCCCACGCCAAGACTGCGAAACAGGTTGGCCGCCTGCGTCACCCGGGCGTGCAGCGCGTTCCAGGTCAGGGTTTCGGCCTTGTCGGCGGGGCCCGAGGTCAACTGGAAACTGATTGCGGGCCGCGTGCCATGCGCCGTCCGCGCCCGGCCCAGAAAGTCATACATGGATCGCGCCTCGTCGCGGTCCGCCCACGGCTTTTCGGACTCTATGGCCTTCAGATCGCTTGCCGACGCAAAGCTCCCCATCGTCTTCCTCCCTGATCCCCCGCCGTGTTCCCCGGCGGATGCGATACAATCAAGGATGCGGGCTTTTGGGCCACCTCGCAAGTGTGGCGGGGCAGGAAAATGCACGCTCCCCGAGGACCGGGTGATCTGACCGTCAGGCGGCCCCTTCGGTGAACTGCAAGCGTGCAAGCCTGGCATAGAGCCCGCCCTGCGCCACCAGGGCGCCATGGGTGCCGGTGGCCACGATCTGCCCCTGATCGAACACCACGATCAGATCGGCGCGCTTGACCGTGGCCAGGCGGTGCGCCACCACGATCAGGGTGCGCCCCTGTGCCAGCCGGTCCACCGCCTGCTGCACGGCCCGTTCGCTTTCGGCATCGAGCGCCGATGTCGCCTCATCCAGCAACATCACCGGCGCGTTGCGCAGGATGGCGCGGGCGATGGCGATACGCTGTTTCTGCCCGCCCGACAGCATGACCCCCCGCTCGCCCAGCCAGGTGTCATAGCCTTGCGGCAACCGGTCGATGAACTCGGCCGCTGCGGCTGCCTCGGCCGCGGCTGCCACGTCGGCATCACTGGCATCGGGGCGGCCGAACCGGATGTTGTCGCGGGCGGACGCGGCAAAGATCACCGGGTCTTGCGGCACCAGCGCCATCGCGGCGCGGAAATCGGCCCGCGTCATGGCGCGCAGGTCGATGCCGTCCAGGGTGACCCGGCCGCTTTGCGGGTCATAAAACCGCAGCAGCATTTGCAGCACGGTCGATTTGCCCGCCCCGGACGGGCCGACCAGCGCCACGGTCTGCCCCGGCTCGACCCGCAAGGTCACCTTGTCCAGCGCCGAAACCTCGGGTCGTGCCGGATAGCGGAACACCACCTGTTCCAGCGCGATGGCCCCTTTGACCGGCCGGGGCAGCGCCACCGGGCGCACCGGATCCTGCACCGCATCCTCGGCTTGCAGCATCTCGACCAGCCGCTCGGTCGCCCCGGCGGCGCGCTGCAACTCGCCCCAGATTTCCGACAACGCCCCCACCGCCCCTGCCACCATCACGGCATAGATCAGGAACTGCACCAACTCGCCCGGCGTCATGCTGCCGGTGCGCACATCATGCGCCCCGATCCACAGCACCCCGACCACGCCCGAAAACGCGAGGAAGATCACGATGGCGGTCATCAGCGCCCGCGTGCCGATCCGCCGCTTGGCGGCCTGGAACGATTTCTCGGTGACCGCGCCGAACGCCGCCCGGGTCTGCGTCTCGTGGGTATAGGCCTGCACCGTCTGCACCGCAGTCAGCGCCTCGGACGCGGAACCCGAGGAATTTGCGATCCAGTCCTGACTTTCCCGGCTGAGACCCCGCAGCCGCCGCCCCAACAGAACGATCGGCACCACCACGGCGGGCACGATCAGCAAGACCAGCCCCGTCAGCTTGGCCGAGGTCAGCATCAGCAACACAAGGCCGCCTGCCAGCATCAGGATGTTGCGCAGCGCAACCGACACCGACGAGCCGATGACCGACAGGATCAAGGTGGTGTCCGTGGTGATCCGACTGAGCACTTCGCCGGTCAGGATGGTCTCGAACCACGCCGGCGACAGGCCCAACACCCGGTCGAACACTGCGCGGCGGATGTCGGCCACCACCCGCTCACCCAGTCGGGTGACGAAGTAATAGCGCACCGCCGTACCCGCAGCCAGCAGCCCGGCAATCCCGAGCGCCGCCCCGAAATACCGGTCCAGCAGCAGCATGTTGTCGGCGGCAAACCCGTCGACCACCTGGCGGACCGCCAGCGGCAGAACCAGACTGACCGAAGCCGTCAGCACCAGCGCCACCAGCGCCAGCGCCACGGTCGCGCGGTACGGCCGCAAGAACGGCAGCAGCGCGCCCAGTGCCCCTACCTGCCGCGACGGGGTGCGCTGCGCTGCGAGGTTGCTCAGGTCCGTCATGCCACGCGCCTCACCCCAGACCGCACGAAACCGGAACGCACGAAACCGGAACGCACGAAACCAGACCGCGAGGGTGTAGGCCGCGGCGAGCCGTCCTGCAAGCGCTGTCATTGCCGCAACCGGGTGCGCGCCCCCTTTCCGGCATGCCGGGCCTGTGCGACAGTCGCCGCGTCAACCCGGAAAGCCCTGCGATGCCCCAGACCTTCGCCACCACGGACGGCCTGATGCTGGTTTATGACGATCAGGGCAGCGGCACGCCCCTGCTGTGCCTCGCCGGTCTGACGCGGAACATGGCGGATTTCGAGACGGTGCTGCCGCTGGCCGACCGCCTGCGCCTGATCCGGCTTGACAGCCGGGGGCGAGGCGCGTCGGACCATGACCCCGACCCCGCGAACTATACGATTGCGCACGAGGCGGCGGATGTGCTGGCGCTGCTGGACCATCTGGGCCTGCCCCGCGTGGCGATCCTCGGCACCTCGCGGGGCGGGTTGATCGCGATGGCGCTGGCGGTGCAGCACCGGCATCGTCTGACGGGGGTGCTGTTGAACGATATCGGTCCGGTGATCGAACCGGAGGGTCTGGCGGCGATCCGGGATTACATCGGCATCCGCCCGCGCCATGCCGATTACGATCAGGCGGCGACCGGCCTGCAGCGGTTCCACGCCGCCGGTTTTCCCGGCGTCCCGCTGCCGGTGTGGCGGGTGTTTGCCCGGCGGATCTATTCGCAGGCCGCCGACGGCCTGGACCTGCGCTATGACCCCGCCCTGCGGGTGAATGTGCTGGCGGCTGCCGGCCCTGCCGCCGACCTGTGGCCGCTGTTTTCGGCGCTGGCGGGTCTGCCGGTAGCGGTGCTTCGCGGCGCGAATTCAAACCTGCTGTCGGCGGCGACGCTGGCCGAGATGATCCGCCGCCATCCCGGCCTGATCGCGGCCACCGTGCCGGATCGCGGCCATGTGCCGTTTCTCGACGAACCCGCCAGCGTCGCGCTGATCGACGCCTTTGTGGCGGCGCTGCCGTGACCGACCTTGCCGCCATCCATGCGGCCGCACGCCGGCTGCAAGGCCGCGCCCGCCGCACGCCGCTGTTGAACGCGCCGCTGCTGGACCGCCTTGCCGGGCGGCGGATCTTCGTCAAGGCGGAATGCCTGCAATGGACCGGCAGCTTCAAGTTTCGCGGCGGCTGGTCGGCGGTGTCGGCGCTGTCGCCCGCCGCCCGGGCGCGCGGGGTGATCGCGTTTTCCTCGGGCAATCACGCGCAGGGCGTGGCCCTCGCCGCCGCGATGCATGGCGCGCCGTCCGTCATCGTGATGCCGGCCGACGCGCCGGCGGTCAAGACCGCCAACACCCGGGCCTACGGGGCCGAAGTGGTGCCCTACGACCGTGCCACTGACGACCGGGACGCGATCGGGGCGGCGATTGCCGAGGCGCGCGGCCTGACCCTGATCCGACCGTACGACGACCCGGACGTCATTGCAGGCCAGGGCACCGTGGGCCTCGAGATCGCCGAGCAGGCCGCCGAGGCCCGGCTGACAACGGCCGAGGTCGTCACCTGCTGCGGTGGCGGGGGGCTGACGGCGGGTATCGCGCTGGCGCTGGAAGGCCGGTTCCGGGTCCGCCCCTGCGAGCCTGCGGGCTTTGACGATACGGCGCGGTCGCTGGCGTCCGGCCGGCCGCAGCACAACGCCGCCGCCGCAGGTTCGATCTGCGATGCCATTGTCACGCCGACGCCGGGCCTGCTGACCTTCCCGATCCTGCAGCGGCTGTGCGGTCCCGGTCTGGTTGTGACCGACGATCAGGCGCTGCATGCCATGGCGCTGGCCTTTGCGCATCTGCGGATCGTGCTGGAACCGGGCGGCGCGGTGGCACTGGCCGCGGCACTGTTCCTGTCGGACCTGCCCGACACGGTGATCTGTACGGCCTCGGGCGGCAATGTCGACCCGAAGGTGTTTTCCGGGGCCCTCGCCCAGCATCCGACATAGCACAAACGGAACCTTTTCTGGCAAGTGACCATCTTCGCGCACGACCTGAGCCGCACCGCGCAACCCTTACCACATTATGCCATCAGACCCCCGAAGCTGCAGAAACCGGGATTGTCCAAACCGAATAAGACCGTCAGTTTCCACCCGCCCGACCAACCTTGCTCTCAAGCCCGAAGGACGCCCGATGCCGCAGACCCCGAACAAGCTGGCCATGACCTTTGTCCTGGCGACAGTGGCGCTCGACTCCATCGGGATTGGCCTGATCTTTCCGGTCATGCCCGACCTGATGACGGAAGTGACCGGGGGCACGCTGGGCGAGGCCGCCTTGTGGGGCGGAGTGCTGACGGCTTCGTTTGCCGTGATGCAGTTCCTGTTCGGCCCGATCGTCGGCAACCTGTCAGACCGCTTTGGCCGCCGGCCGGTTTTCCTCGTGTCGCTGGCGGTGATGGCGGTGGACTATGTGGTGATGGCGCTGGCGCATACCATCTGGCTGCTGCTGGCGGTGCGGATGGTGGCGGGCATCGCGGCGGCCACCCATTCGACGGCTTTCGCCTATGTCGCGGATATCTCGGAGCCCGACGACCGCGCCAAACGCTTTGGTCTTGTCGGCGCGGCCTTTGGCCTCGGGTTCGTCGCGGGGCCGATGATCGGCGGATTTCTGGCGGTCCTGGACACCCGCGCGCCGTTCTGGGCTGCCGCTGCCCTCGCGCTGGCCAATCTGGTGTTCGGCTGGTTCATCCTGCCCGAAAGCCTGAAACCCGCCCTGCGCCGCCCGTTCAAGCTGGCCCGGGCCAACCCGCTGGCCTCGTTCGCGGCGATCCGCAAGCTGCCGGGCCTGCGCATCCTGCTGCTGGTCAGCTTCATTTATGCCGTGACCTTCAACGTCTGGCCGGCGCTGTGGTCTTACTACGGCAAGGCTGCCTTCGGCTGGGACCCGCTGTGGATCGGCATTTCGCTGGCGATTTTCGGCATCTGCATGGCTGCCGCGCAGGCCACCCTTGTCGCCCCGATGATCAAGCGGTTCGGCGAGAAACGCACCGCCACTTTTGGCATGATTGCGGAAGTCGGCACCTACAGCTTCTTCGGTTTCGTCTCGTCCGGGTTCTGGGCGCTGGTCTTTACCCCGCTGACCGCCCTCGGCGGGGTGACGGGCCCCGCCCTGCAGGCCATGGCCAGCCGGCTGACCCCCGAAACCCAGCAGGGCGAGTTGCAGGGCATCAACACCTCGCTCAACGCGCTTGCGATGATCGTTGCCCCGCTGGTGATGACCTGGATCTTCGAGATTTTCACCGCCCCCACCGCCCCGATCTTCCTGCCCGGCGCGCCTTTCCTGTTGTCGGCCGTCCTGATGGTCGTTGTCGTCATAATCTTTGTCGCCACGCCGCGCGCCGTCACCCCGGCTGCCCCCCTAGCCTCGCCCGAAAGCGGAGGGACATCATGAAGCTTCAGGACCTCGAGATTTTCGTCGTAGCCCCCCCGGCCCCCGGCTGGGGCGGGCGCTACTGGACCTTCACCAGGCTGACCACCGATGACGGGATCGTAGGTTACGGCGAGTGCTATGCCTCGACGGTCGGGCCCAAGGCGATGAGGGCGGTGATCGAAGACGTGTTCGAACGCCACATGCACGGCTGCAGCCCCGAGAACATCGAACTGATGTACCGCCGCGTCTATTCTTCGGGCTTTACGCAGCGCCCCGACCCGACGGTGATGGGGGCCTTCTCGGGGTTGGAGATCGCCTGCTGGGACATCCTCGGCAAGGCCCGCAACCGCCCGGTCTGGGCGCTGCTGGGCGGCCGTATGAACGACCGCATCCGCGCCTACACCTACCTTTATCCCGAACCCGGTCAGGACGCGGCCGAGTTCTGGGTCGACCCGGACCGGACCGCCGAAGCCGCTGCCAGATGCGTGAAACAAGGCTTCACCGCTGTCAAGTTCGACCCCGCCGGACCCTACACCATTCGCGGCGGTCACGAACCGGCGATGTCAGACATCACCCGCTCTGTCGCCTTTTGCGCCAGGATCCGCGAAGCGGTGGGCGACCGCGCCGACCTGCTTTTCGGCACGCACGGCCAGTTCACCACGCCCGGCGCCATTCGCATGGGGCAAGCCCTGGAACCCTACCTGCCGCTTTGGTATGAAGAACCCATTCCGCCCGACAACCTGCTGGAATTCGCGGAAGTCGCCAGACACGTCCGAATCCCGCTGGCCACCGGTGAACGCCTGACCACCAAAGCCGAATTCGGCGCGCTGTTGCGCCATGGCGGGGTGCGCATCCTGCAACCGGCACTCGGCCGGGTCGGCGGCATATGGGAGGCCAAGAAGATCGCCGCCATCGCCGAGATCTACAACGCCGAAATGGCACCGCATCTTTACGCCGGCCCGGTCGAATGGGCTGCCAACATCCATCTGGCGGCGTCGATCCCCAACCTGCTGATCGCCGAAACGATCCAGACCGGCGGCACCTTTCACCTCGCGCTGATCAAGCACACCATCCGGTTCGAAGACGGCTATGTGATCCCTCCCGAAACCCCCGGACTTGGCATCGAGTTCGACGAAGACCTTGCCCGCGCGCATCCCTTTACCGGCGGAGGTCTGCACCTGCAGATGCAGGAGGCCCCCTGCGATTATCGCCACGGCAACCGGTTCGAAGGCGGCGCACCCAGCGAAACCTGAGGTGCGTCGCGCCTGACCACGCGCGAGTCCGCAGCCCTTGCCGGCAAGGCCGAGGGCCGTCTTTGCGGAAGACTTGATGCCACGCGGGTTGGGAAGGTTTTCGTCCGATCCATCGGTTGGCACCGCCCCCGCCTTTTCTCCGTTGGCCAGTTGGCCGTCGCTCAGCGGCAACCCCATCGTGGCTGGCAGAAGTTTGATAAGCGCCGATTTCACCCGCAAACTTGCCCGCGAAACGGGGGGTTGAGCTTGGACGGGGACGGCTGGGCGGCGATGACGTGCTCGTCGGGAAAAATCGACGCAGGCGCGGAAATTACCGCCGGATCAGGCGAAGTTTTCGGCGAAAGGGCGGAAAGAAGCCTGCATACAGTCGCTTTGCGGCCCGCCGTGTCGTCAGCAGGCGCCCGGCAAGCGCGGCCCCGCTACCGTCAGTTGGCGGGTTGCGTCGGGGTTGGCGGCGCTGCAGGCGGCGTCGCTGTCACCGGCGGGTCGTCCACCGGCGCGGTCACCGGCGCGGTCACTTCGGGCGACGCGCCCGGCAGCGTGGGGTCTATGGGCGACCGACCATCGCGGGCCTCTCCGATCACCCAATAACCGATCAACCCGACGGCGAACACCACCACCAGCGCCATTCCGATCAACGGCCCCCGGTGCCGCCGCTTCTGCTTTTCCAGATCACCTTCTGACGCTGACATGGCAATTCCTTTCCGGTTCGGACGGATCACCCGGCCTGCGGAACAACGACGAACGCCCCCAAAAGGTTCCTTGTCGAGGGTGGTGCAAGGTGAATGGCGACCCCGGGAGGACTCGAACCCCCAACCCCAGACTTAGAAGGTCCGTGCTCTATCCGGTTGAGCTACGGGGCCGTACGCCGTTCTTTTGCGACAAGCATGGCGGTCACGCAAGGTTCTTGGTCAGAAAAACGCTGTTGGGATCGTCGTGATACCCTTGGAACGGCGGGCAGTCGGTGAACCCTGCCGTGCGGTACAGCGCGCGGGCCGCCGCAAAAGTGGGTTGCACCCCCGTTTCAAGGCTGAGGCGCACATAGCCGGCCGCGCGCGCCTCGACCTCGAGGTGGCCCAGCATCCGACGCGACAGCCCTCGCCCCCGCGCCTCGGCCATGACATGCATGGATTTTATCTCGGCATGGGTGGCGTCGATCCGTTTGATCGCCCCCATCGCGACCGGACGTCCCGCCTCGCGCAGCACAAAGAAATCCACCTCGGCCACCGCGAGTTGGGTGGCGTCCATCATGTGAATGCTTTCGGGTGGGGTGTCCGCGTGCATGTCCGAAGTGTGGCGCGCCATCAGCAGGGCGAGGTCGGCCCCTCGCGGGCTTTCACGGGCAATCATCAATGCGTCCAGGCACCCTTGCGATCGGTCGCGAAGTTTTCGCCGTACCCCCGCTGCCGGATCAGCGGCTTGCGCAGCTTGGGTTCGGCCACGTCGTACGCCAACCCCTCGGCGCGGGCATAGTCCTCCGCCTCGTCCCGGGAGTCGAACCGCAGCCGGACCTGTGCCTGGGTGTCGTCGCTGCTGGTCCAACCCATCAGCGGGTCGACGTCGCGGGCCGTGTCCGGGGCGAACTCGAGCACCCAACCCTTCGATCTGGCGGTGCCTGACTGCATCGCGGTTCTCGCGGGCTGATAGATCCGGGCGCGCACTGCATACCTCCTGCAAGACCGCTGATGTCATCCCAAATCGGCAGGCAAAGCGCAAGGGTGCTGTCGGCAGATCACGGGGTGTGGGTGGGTGTGGTGCGATCTGCCGACAGCGGATCGTGCTGCTTGCCGGATCAACTTGCCGCAACATTCGGGGCCGCACAACCGAAAGATGCGCCTTTGAGCCGCCTTTTCGCTAAAATTGCGCGGTCTTTGTTCACGCTTGCGCAAGCAAGGTTAACCGCGGCCTTTCCCGTGAACAAAAACGGAATACACTGCGCACAAAAGGGAATCATCATGCCCCACAACAACACCGACGCCCTCTCTGCGCGCCCCGACGTTCTGACCCGCCCCAAGCTGGAAGGCGGGCGGCGGTTTGTGCTGAACTCGCCATTTCAGGCCGCGGGCGACCAGCCGACCGCTATCGCCGAGTTGACCAGCGGCGTCCGGGCGGGCGAACACGATCAGGTGCTGCTGGGTGCCACGGGCACCGGCAAGACCTTCACCATGGCCCGCATCATCGAGGAAACCCAGCGGCCGGCGATCATCCTCGCCCCGAACAAGACCCTTGCCGCGCAATTATACGGCGAATTCAAGGGCTTCTTCCCCGAAAATGCCGTCGAATACTTCGTGTCCTACTACGATTATTACCAGCCCGAAGCCTATGTCGCCCGCACCGACACCTATATCGAGAAGGAATCGCAGATCAACGAGCAGATCGACCGGATGCGCCACTCGGCCACCCGGGCGCTGTTGGAGCGTGACGACGTGATCATCGTGGCCTCGGTGTCATGCATCTATGGCATCGGATCGGTCGAAACCTATTCTGCGATGACCCAGGATCTGATCGTGGGCAGCCAGTACGACCAGCGCCGCGTGATCGGCGAGTTGGTCGCCCAGCAATACCGCCGCAACGATCAGGGGTTCCAGCGCGGCTGCTTCCGGGTGCGCGGCGACAGTCTGGAAGTCTGGCCGGCCCACCTTGAGGACCGCGCCTGGCGGTTTTCGTTTTTCGGCGAGGAGTTGGAATCCATCACCGAATTCGACCCGCTGACCGGTGCAAAGACCGACAGTTTCAAGCAGATCCGGCTGTATGCCAATTCCCATTACGTCACGCCGCGCCCCACGATGCAGCAGGCGGTGATCGGCATCAAGAAGGAACTCCGCCAGACGCTGGACCTGATGGTGTCCAACGGCAAACTTCTGGAGGCGCAGCGGCTGGAGCAGCGCACCTCCTTTGACATCGAAATGCTGGAAGCGACGGGCGTCTGCAACGGGATCGAGAACTATTCGCGTTACCTGACCGGCCGCGCCCCAGGTGAGCCGCCGCCCACCCTGTTCGAATTCATCCCCGACAACGCCATCGTGTTTGCCGACGAATCGCATGTCTCGGTCCCCCAGATCGGCGGCATGTACAAGGGTGACTTCCGCCGCAAGTTCACCCTCGCCGAACACGGCTTTCGCCTGCCGAGTTGCATGGACAACCGCCCTCTGAAATTCGAGGAATGGGACGCGATGCGCCCGCAGACGATCTTCGTCTCGGCCACCCCGGCGGCGTGGGAGCTGGAACAGACCGGCGGGGCCTTTACCGAACAGGTCATCCGCCCCACCGGCCTTGTCGACCCGCAGATCGAGATCCGCCCGGTCGACACGCAGGTCGACGACCTGCTGGACGAGATCCGCCGCGTCGCGCTGTTGGGTTTGCGCGTGCTGGTGACGACGCTGACCAAACGCATGGCCGAGGATCTGACCGAGTATTTCCACGAACAGGGCCTCCGCATCCGCTACATGCACTCTGACATCGACACGATCGAGCGCATTGAAATCCTGCGCGACCTGCGCCTTGGCGCTTTCGACGTGCTCGTGGGCATCAACCTGCTGCGCGAAGGGCTGGATATTCCGGAATGCGGGCTGGTGGCGATTCTCGATGCCGACAAGGAGGGCTTCCTGCGCTCGGAAACCTCGCTGATCCAGACCATCGGCCGCGCGGCCCGCAACTCCGACGGACGGGTGATCATGTACGCCGACCGCGTCACCGGGTCGATGGAGCGGGCGATCGGCGAAACGACCCGGCGGCGCGACAAGCAGATCGCCTACAACACGGCGCACGGCATCACGCCGACCACGATCAGGAAGAACGTCGAGGATGTCTTGCTGGGCATCTATCAGGGCGATACCGATCAGGCCCGGGTCACGGCCAGGATCGACAAGCCGATGATCGGCTCGAATCTGGCCGCGCATCTGGTGGGTCTGCGCACCGCAATGCGCAAGGCCGCCGAGAATCTGGACTTCGAGGAAGCCGCGCGGCTGCGGGACGAGGTGAAGCGGCTGGAGGCGGTGGAACTCGCTATTGCGGACGACCCGCTGGCGCGGCAGTCGGTGGTGGAAGAAGCGGTCGAGGCGGCGGTATCGCGGGTCGGGCGGTCCACGGGGGGCCGGGCCGGGATGCGGGGGGGGAAGGCGCGGCGGGGACGGTAGAACCGGGGCCGGTTTCGGCGCGGCACAGGCCTGCCCAACCTCCTGCCCCGCCAGATCATCGGTGCGGAGTTTAAGTGGCGCGCGGGCGGACAGTGGATTAGTGTCAGCGAAAAGCGAGACTTGATGTTGAAATTTCTCGACCCCGACCACCCGTTCTTTGCCCCGGCATGGCGCCGCTGGGCCACCACGCTGTTCCCGCTGGGTTGGGCGGCGGTGGAACTGTACTTCGACAGCCCCGGCTGGGCGGTTCTGTTCGCCGCCGCAGGGGTTTATGCGGGCTACATCCTGCTGTGGCCGAAAGGCGGATCCACCAAGCCTTGACCGGGCAGGCTGGCCCCGGCCGCAGTCGTGACAAGGTCCGCCCTCGGCGTTCATCCCCGGCAATTCGCCCGCGAGAGATCATCGCACCGCAGGTCTGCCCCGTGACCCATTGACTTTGCCGCCCGAACGCCCCACTTCCGCCCTATCCGAAAGCCCGTGCCGCGTGAGCACCAAAAGGCCCGGAGATCAGGTTCCCATCACACGCAGGGGTGCCGCTTGCGGCACGGCATCCGGGGTTCCCCGGGGGCGAGGGCCACTTGCCCCCATACGGATGGACGAAACCCATGACCACCACCTTTGCCGACCTCGGCTTGTCGCCCAGCATTTTGAAAACGCTGGAAAAAACCACACTCAAGATGCCAACGCCGATTCAGGTTCAGGCGATCCCCCATATCATGGCGGGGCGCGACCTGATGGGGCTGGCGCAGACCGGCACCGGCAAGACAGCGGCCTTTGGCTTGCCTTTGCTGCACCGCATCCTCGACCTCGGCCACCCTCCGGCCCCCAAGACGGTGCGGGCCCTGATCCTGGCGCCCACCCGCGAACTGGTGGCGCAGATCGCGGTCAATCTCGAGGTTTTCACCAAGGGCACGGCGGTCAAGGTCGCCATGGTCGTGGGGGGGGCGTCGCTGTTCAAGCAGGCCGAACGTCTGAAACGCGGGGCCGACGTGCTGGTCGCCACACCCGGCCGGCTGATCGACCTGCTGGAGCGCGGCGATGTCACCCTGTCGGCCACCGGCTATCTGGTGCTGGACGAAGCCGACCACATGCTCGACATGGGCTTCATCCATTCGCTGCGCAGGATTGCCAAGCACATCCCGTTGAAACGGCAGACCCTCTTGTTTTCGGCCACCATGCCCAAGGACATCGAGGAACTGGCCAGCACCTACCTGCGCGATCCGGTCAAGGTTCAGGTTGCCCCCCCCGGCAAACCGATCGAAAAGATCGTGCAGGGTGTCCATTACATTCCCAACGGCGACAAGGCAAAGCTGTTGGAAGACTATCTGCGCAAGCACCCGACCGAACAGGCGCTGGTGTTTGGCCGCACCAAGCATGGCTCTGAAAAGCTTATGAAACTGCTGGTTGGCTGGGGCTTCAAGGCAGGCTCGATCCATGGCAACAAAAGCCAGAGCCAGCGCGACCGCACCCTGACCGAGTTCCGCAACGGCGCGTTGGACGTGCTGGTGGCCACTGACGTCGCCTCGCGCGGGATCGACATTCCGGGCGTGCGGCATGTCTACAACTACGACATGCCGAATGTGCCGGAAAACTATGTCCACCGCATCGGCCGGACGGCGCGAGCCGGGGCCGAGGGAACCGCCGTCGCCTTCTGCGCGCCAGCCGAGATGGACGAGTTGAAAGCGGTGGAAAAGTTGCTGAAAAAGCCGATCCCGGTGATCGGCGGCGCGCCGTGGGCAGCGGATGCGGTCGCGGCGGCCCCCAAGCCGGGGCAGAACCGCGGGCAGCGGCCGGCCAATCCGGGCGGGCAAAAGACGGGGGCCAAACCGCCCGCGCGCGGTGCCAAACCGGCAGGCCGACCCGCCAAACCGCAGGGCGGCAGCTTTGCCCCGCGCCGCAGCGACAGCGGCAAGCCGGGCGGGTCGCAACGCCGTCCGGGTTGAATGGCGGGCCGAAACCTTCCGTGCAAGTCCATGAGGACCAACCGGATTGCCCGCCGCAGTTCTGAATCCTGCCTGTCGCGGCAAGGGCGGCTTGACCGGATGGAGTGACCCCAGACACGCGGTCAGGGTCGGGCTGTCAACCCGTTTGGTCGAAGGCGTGCCGCTTTCGGCACCCGGCCCGGGGCCCTGCGCGGGTCCGGGTACGCGGTGCGCCCCCGCCTCGATTTTCCGATGATCAACACTGGCAAGTCCACCCTGCTGTGCCCTTTCGTTGGCGGGCGGCGATCGGCAGCTAGGCGCGGGCCAAGGCGATCAACCCCCCCGCCGCCGCGATCATCGCCATCCCGATCAGCGCCATCGGCTCCAGAACCTCGCCCCACAGCAGCCATCCCCACAGCGCGGCGGCCGGCAGGATGACATATTCGTAGACCGAAGCGCGCGCCGCCGTGGTCATTTGATAGCCCCGCACCATCAGGCCCAACGCCACGACCGACCCTGCCGCCTGCACCAGCGTCCAGAACCATACGGCCGGCCCCGGCCAGACCGGGCCGCGCTGCAAGAACCCCGACGCCCCGGCAGGGACCGGCCCCGGCATCGCCCACAGCACGGCCATCCCAGCCGCACCGATCACCCCGACGGCCAGAAAGAACCCTGCCACCAGCGTTTCGGCACTTTCCCCGGCGCACCAGGCGCGGGTCGCGATGTTTCCGGTTGCGTACAGCGCGCCAGCCAGAATCGGCAGCAGGGCAGCCCCCGTGGCACCGGACGCAGCCCCGGGGCCCAGCACCAGAACAACCCCGGCAAAGCCTGCAGCCACCGCAGCAATCTGCACCGGGCCAACCGGCTGGCGCAGGGCGATCCCCGAAATCAGCAACACAAAGATCGGAGCGGTGAACAGCCCCGCCGCCACCACGGCCACCGGCAGAAACGCCAGCGCGCCAAAGTAGATCAGCATGGCCCCCGCATGGATCACCGATCGCGCCGCCACGGCCCCCCAGCGGCGCGGGCGCAGCCGCAGCGCCAGAAGCCACGCCGCCAGCGTCATCAACGTCAGCGCCATTGCCGAGCGCGTGGCATGAAACTGCCACAGCCCCGCCTCGGCGGCGATCACCCGCACATAATTGTCGGTGAACCCGATGATCAGCCCATAGCCGGCAATCAGCGCGACGGCGGCAAGCGGTCGGTCGGAGGCGGCTGACATCAACGATCCCTTGCGTCGGGTGTGCCCATAGAACCAGTTGCGCGCACCAGGTGCCCGTCCCTTTGCGACGCCCCGGGCGCCGTGCACGATTGTGGGGCTGCGGGGCGTGGGTTACTGTCGGGGGATGAGCATGAACTGTTCTCAGACCCCTCCACCGGCCGCATGACTGCGTTGCGCAAATACGACCGGCTGGAAAGCTCCGGCCTGTGGCGGGAAGTTCCCGAGGCGCAGCGCCGCGAAGTGGTGGTCGCGTTCCACGAGGCGACCCTGGTGCTGTCGGACCCCCGGTCGGACATGGCGCTGTCCCACTGGTCGCTGCCCGCCGTGCTGCGCCTGAACCCCGGCGAGGTGCCTGCGGTGTACGGGACCGCCCCCGATGCGGTCGAAACGCTTGAGATTTCCGACCCCGAGATGATCGCGGCGCTCGACACCGTGCGCCGCGCGCTGGTGCGGCGGCGGGCGCAGCCCGGGCGGTTGCGCGGCGTGCTGTTGACGGGGGGAATGCTTGCCGTGCTGGGGCTGGGGCTGATCTGGGTTCCGGGAGCCCTGGTGCAGCACACGGCAGCGGTTCTGCCGGCGATCAGCCGGGCCGTGATCGGACAGGCGGCCCTGGCCGAGGTAGCGCGTCTGACCGGGCCACCCTGCGCCGCGCTACTGGGCATCAAGGCCGCGTCGGCGCTGGCCGGGCGGTTGTTCGGGGCACCGGCCCCGACGGTGCTGGTGGTGCCCGACGGGGTAAAGGACGCGCTGGCGCTGCCCGGCGGGCTGATCCTGCTGGCCCGTGACCTGATCGACACGCCAACCGATGCCGAACCGGCTGCAGGCTATCTGCTCGCCGCCGCTGCCCGCGCCTCGGTCGAGGACCCGATGCTGCCGCTGCTGACCTATGCCGGTCTGCCTGCGACATTTCAGTTGTTGACCACCGGCTCCCTGCCCGCCGGGGCGCTGCAGGGCTATGCCGAGGTTCTGTTGCGCAGCACGCCGGTGCCGCTGCCGGATGACCTGCTGCTGGAGCGTTTCCGCGCAGCGGATCTGTCGAGTGCGCCCTATGCCTATGCGCGCGACCCGTCGGGCGAAAGCGTGCTGGCATTGATCGAGGCGGACCCGCACCGCGCCGGTTCGCCCCGGCCGGTGCTGGCAGACGCCGACTGGATCAGCCTGCAGGCGATCTGCGCCGACTGACCCCGAAACCCCCGGCGGAACCGGGGGGTTTGCGACCTGCGGCAAGGCTCAGCGCAGGAAGGCGTCGGAAAATCCGGCACGCCGCGCCATCGACAGGGCGGTCTGTGCATCGGCGCTGCTGCCGAACGGCCCCGCGAACACGACCTGCAAGGTCTTGCCGTTTCTGGTGGTGCGCCCTTTGGCCACGGGCAGACCCAATGCCGCCAGTCTGGCCGCGGCGCCATCGGCGTTGGAAGCGACGCCGAACGTGCCGACCTGCACCAGGGCGCCGCCCGCGCGTGCTGGCTCGCTCCGGGTGGGTTGCGCCGCGGCGACGGATTTGGTCGAGACCGTCACCCGCGCTTTCCTGACCTTCACATCGGCCACCAGACGCGACGGCACCTCGCGCGTCCAGATCTGGTCCTGCGCGGCCTGGCCGGCTGCGGTTCCCTTGCCGCGGTTGGGGTTCAACCGGTCATCCGTCCAGGCGGCGCGATAGCCCTTGGGCAATTTCGGCTCGACGTCCGCATGGGTGCGGGTCGTCGCTGCCGCCCGGTAGCCGCCATCCGCCACGCGGACCGGGTCAACCGCGACCCGGGCCACCGGGTTCGACAGCGCCGCACCGACGCCTGCCCCTGCCGGATAGATCGGCGAACGCCAGCCCGACACGCCGCCGTCGCCTCTGGTGCAGACCACTGCGGTGCCACCGGTGCGCAACCGCACCACTTCGGCCACCGGCGCGGAGGTGAAACACCCGATCTTGCCCGGCCCGGGGCCCGCACTGGCCGCTTCATAAGTGCCAGCCGGGGCGCGGTCGGCATAGGGAGCGGGGGCGGCAACCCGGGCCACGGCCGCCGGCCTATCCATCGGGGCCGACGCCAGCACGCCCTGCGGAGCCGGCGCCGGAGCCACGGCCACCCGAGACGTTGCCACCGGGGCCGGCAGATAGGTGGACGGATCAGGTTCGCCCCGGCGCGCAGACGCCTGCGGCGCAGGGGCGGGCTGCGGAGGGGCGGGTTGCGCGGCTGCGGCCGGGGCGGTTGTGGCAACCCGGTTGCCGCCAAAGGTCGGCGGGAACCCGCACAGGGCGCGGCGCTGTGCCGTCACCCGCGGCACCCAGTTGACCTGCCCGCCATAGCCCGCCCGCAGAAACACGCAGCCCCGGCTGTCGACATATTGCTGGCCGCTGAAACTCGACGGCGGAACCTCGCGCGGCCCGCCGATTTCGGCCACCGACTGCGCCTGTGCCCCTGACACACTGGAAAGGGCCACCAGAAAGGCGACCGAAACAAGGTTGAACCGCATGACTACCCCCACGTAGTGTGACAGCAACCATGCGGCAGGATTGTTTCCGAGTAAAGCCCGCAATCGCTCTATTTAGTGCCAAACATCCGGTCACCCGCATCCCCTAGACCCGGGACGATATATCCGTGTGCATTCAAGTGACTATCGACCGAAGCTGTGACGATGGGAACATCGGGATGCGCGGCTGTCATCCGGGCAATTCCTTCGGGCGCGGCCAGCAGACACAGAAAGCGGATGTTGCGGGCGCCCGCAGCCTTGAGCAGATCGACCGCCGCGACACTCGAGTTGCCGGTGGCGAGCATCGGATCGACGACGATGCTCAGCCGGTCGTCCAGTTGGTCGGGCAGTTTGCAATAGTATTGAACGGGTTTCAGGGTCGCCGGATCGCGGTACAACCCGATGAACCCGACCCGCGCTGCCGGAACCAGTTCCAGTATGCCGTCCAGCAATCCGTTGCCCGCGCGCAAGATCGAGATCAGCGCCAGTTTCTTGCCGTCGATCGTCGGGGCCATCATCCGCTGCAACGGGGTCTCGATCTCGACAGCGGTCATCGGCAACTCGCGCGTCACCTCGTAGGCCAGCAACAGGCTGATCTCGCGCAACAACCGCCGAAAGCCGGCGGTCGAGGTCTTCTTGTCGCGCATGATCGACAGTTTGTGCTGGACCAGGGGGTGAGTCACGACGGTCAGGTGATCACGCATGGGCAGCCTCCAGGATCTTGGCAATCCGCGCCTTTGTGTTGGCGTCGCAAAACGCGGCGTCCAGCGAAGTGCGGGCGATAGCGGCAAACTCTGCCCGGTCCCAGTCAAACGCATCGTGCAAATTCTGATATTCGAGCGCCATGGTCGTGTGAAAAAATGGCGGGTCATCAGTAGAAATCGTACATTTCACCCCGCGCCGGCGCAACTCGGCAATCGGATGCGCCCGAAAGCCGGGATAAAGCCCGAGGGCCACATTCGACCCCGGGCAGCATTCCAGCACGATCCCGGTTTCGGCCAGCTGGTCAACCAGCGCCAGATCTTCGATCGCCCGAACCCCGTGGCCGATCCGTTCCACCGCCAGATCGGCCAGTGCGTCGCGCACCGAAGCAGGCCCGCCCCATTCCCCCGCGTGTGCCGTCAACCGCAAGCCGGCCTCGCGCGCGATGTCGAAGGCGTAGGCAAAGTCCTTGGGTGCGCCCACCTTTTCATCGCCCGCCAAGCCAAAGCCCACGATCCAGTCGCCCGCCGTCTCTGCCGCACAGCGGGCGGTTTGTCGCGCCCGGTCGGGGCCGAAATGCCGGATACAGGTGATGATGCCGCGCAGGGTTATGCCCAGATCGCGTTCGGCCATCCCGGCCGCCTCCCGGATGGCGTGCAGGTATTCGCGCCACGCCCCCACGTCGCGCCCGCCGCAGAAATCTGGCGACAGGAAGGTTTCGCAATAGACAACCCCGCTTCTGGCGCTTTCCTCGAGTACGGCGAGCGTCAGGCGATGATAGTCCATCGGGGTTTTGAGCGTCTGGGTCGCGGCCTCGTAGACCTTGAGAAAATGCCAGAAATCGTTGAAGGCATAGTTGCCACGGGCATCGAAAATGCCGGCGAGGTCCAGGTGCTTCTCGCGTGCAAGGCCGCGGATGAAGGCCGGCGGCGCGGCCCCTTCGAGATGCAGGTGCAGTTCGATCTTGGGATCGTTCATAGAAAACTCCGTCCTGACCCGTGCCCGCCGACCCCCAGATGAGCCGCGATGCTGGCGGCCACATCGACAAAGCCGCAAAGGCCCAACGACCCGCTGCCCGCACCGACCACCAGAACCGGCACCCGTTCTCGGGTGTGGTCTGTGCCGGGCCAGGTGGGATCGTTGCCGTGATCGGCGGTCAAGACGGCGATGTCACCCGGCCTCAGGTCGCGCAACAAGGCCCCCAACCGCGCGTCGAACCATTCCAGATGCCGCGAATAGCCTGCGACGTCCCGGCGGTGGCCGTAAAGGCTGTCAAACTCGACAAAGTTGGCAAAGGTCAAGGATCCGGTCTCGGCCGTCGCCGAAAGCCGGTCGAGATGATCGAAAAGGTCAGCGTCGGAAGGGCCCTTGTGCAGATGTCCGATACCCTGCATCGAGAAGATGTCACCGATCTTGCCCACCGCGTGGGTGATCCGTCCTGCGTCGGCCACCCAGTCGAGCAGGGTAGGGGCGGGCGGGGCCATGGCATAGTCATGCCGGTTCGCGGTGCGCCGGAACGCGCCGTCGGCCCCGACGAACGGGCGGGCGATCACCCGGCCCACGTTCACCGCGTGCAGCGCAGGCGCGATGCCTTCGCACAGCCGCAGCAACCGCTCCAACCCGAAGGCCGTCTCATGCGCCGCGATCTGGAACACCGAATCCGCCGAGGTATAGCAGATCGGCCAGCCGGTCCGCAGATGCTCGGCCCCCAACGCCTCGATGATCGGCACGCCCGAGGCGTGGCAGTTGCCGAGGATGCCCGCCGTGCCCGCAAGGGCGCAGACCCGGGCCACCAGCGCGTCCGGAAAGGCGGGCATCCTATCGGGGAAATAGGTCCAGTCCCACGGCACCGGAACCCCGGCCAGTTCCCAATGGCCTGAAGGAGTGTCCTTGCCGCGTGACACCTCGGTCGCAGCCCCCCAGCGGCCAACGATGGCGCCCGATACCCCCGGCATCGCCGCACCCGAGGCCAGATGCACGGTTTCGGCCAGCCCGAGGGACGCCAGATGCGGCAGATGCAACGGCCCGCTGCGGCCGGTGTCGCAGCGCCCTGCGGCGCAGTCGGCGGCAATATGGGCCAGCGTGTTGGCCCCGGCGTCGCCGAACTGGGCGGCATCCGGCGCGCCGCCGCAGCCGACCGAATCCATCACGATCAGGAAGGCGCGGGTCATCAGGCAATCCTTTGCAGAATCAAGGCCGGCTCGTCCACCGGCCCTGCGCCAAGAGCGTAGGCCGCCTGCACCGCGCGCACCGCCCGTTCGGCCTGATCGAGCGTGGCAGCATGGACCATCCCCAGCGGCACGCCGGCCTCGATCTCTTCGCCAAGGCCCGCAAGGTCGGACAGCCCGACCGATGGGTTGATCCGGTCACCCTCCCGCAGCCGCCCGCCGCCCAGATGCACCACGACCTCGCCAAGCGCCTGTCCGTCGATCGCGGTGACGACGCCGCCTTGCGGAGACGGGATTTCCCGGCTGACCGGTGCGGCGGGCAACCGGTCGGGCCAGCGGTCGACGAAATCGGCCGGCCCGCCCTGGGCCGCCACCATCCGCCCGAACCAGTCTGCCGCCGCCCCTGATTCCAGCGCCTGCCGGATGCGACCCTCGCCATCGGCAGGGTCGGCGGCCAGACCCCCCAGGGCCAGCGCCTCGCCGCCAAGGGCCACCGTGATGTCCCAGAGGGCAGCGTTGACCGAGGTGCCGGTCAGCGTCTCCATCACCTCGATCACTTCAAGCGCATTGCCCGCCGCCGTGGCCAGGGGCTGCGACATGTCGGTGATCAACGCCGTCGTCATGCACCCCGCCCCCTGCGCCGTGCTGACCAGCGCCTGCGCCAGGGCCTGCGCCTCGGGCAGGGTTTTCATGAAGGCGCCCGAGCCACATTTGACATCCAGCACCAGCGCCTCCAGCCCCGCTGCCAGCTTTTTCGACAGGATCGAGGCGGTGATCAGGTCGATGGACTCGACGGTGCCCGTGACATCTCGCACCGCATAAAGCCGCCGGTCGGCAGGGGCGATGTCGGCCGAGGCCGAAACGATGGCGCAGTGCACCTCGCGGATCTGGGTGCGCAACTGATCCTCGGTCAGGCCGGTGCGAAAACCCGGGATCGATTCCAGCTTGTCGAGCGTGCCGCCGGTGTGTCCCAGCCCGCGTCCCGAGACCATCGGAACATAGGCCCCGCAGGCCGCCAGCGCCGGGGCGAGCAGCAGCGACACGCAATCGCCGATCCCCCCCGTCGAATGCTTGTCGATCACCGGCCCGGGCAGATCCCACGTCAGCACCCGCCCGCTGTCGCGCATCGCGCGCGTCAGGGCGATCCGGCCGGGTTCGCCGAGGCCCTTCAGCAGCACCGCCATGGCAAAGGCCCCGGCCTGCGCATCCGTCACCGCACCCGAGGCGAGACCCGCCGAGAACCACGCCAGATCCGCAGCCCCCGGCACTCCGCCGTCGCGGATCGTGGTGATGATACGGCGCGCATCGGTCATGTGCGGTCCATGTGCGCCGCAGTGAACAGGCCGGGCAACAGATCACTCACGGTCATGGTCTTGCGTGCCCCATCGGTGGTGCAAAGGCTCACCGGCACGTCCGGGTCGGCAAATTCGGCGATCTTCTGGCGGCAACCGCCGCATGGCGGTACCGGGTCGGGGCTGTCGGCGATCACGCAGACCTCGGCGATCCTGGTGTCTCCTGCGGCGATCATCGCGGCGATGGCCCCCGCCTCGGCGCAGGTGCCCTCGGGATAGGCCACATTCTCGACATTGCAACCGACGTAAGTCACCCCCGAAGCGGCCCGGATCGCCGCCCCGACCTTGAAGCGGGAGTATGGGGCATAGGCGTTTTCCCGCACGGCAGTGGCGGCAAGCAGCAGGGTCATCGGGGCCTCCGGGGTTTTGACCGTTCGGTCGGGGAGTCTGGGGGGCAGCCGCGAAATTTGCAAGCGGGGTGGCAGCGGTGAAACCGGGGGCGGTCCCGGCGACACCTGGGCGGCCTAGCGTCGGGTCGTGGCAAAGCTGCCGGGCAGGGCTACTTCGAGCAGCTCCAGATCGTCGGTCGGGTCGCCGTAGCGGGTGGCGAGGCCGGGCGGGATGACGAAAGCATCGCCGGGCGACAGCCGGAAAGGGTCCTTGCCCTCGCCCTCCAGCGTCAGACTGCCTGACATGACAAAGCTGAAAAGGATGTCGCCGGCATGCATCGTCCAGACCGGCGAGCCGCCCGCCGGGCGGACCACCATCACCCCCGCCACGCCGCGGGTGCCTGCGTTGATCGTGGTGTCGCGCGCCGCATAGCCCGCCAGCCGATGCGGATGCCAGTCAGCCCCCGCGCCCCGGTTGTGGACAAACCTCTGGCCCTGCCATTCCCGGTCGGGGCGGCGGGTTTGGGTGGGCAGGGTCATCCGGTGGTCGATCTCGGTCACATGCTCGGCCGGGACACCGATTTCGATCACCTCGATCCCGTCGGACGCGTCCAGGACGCGGTGGCGGATCTCGGGCGGCTGGATGAAGCAATCGCCGGCCTGCAGGCGTATCGCGGGGCCCTGATCTTCGTAGACCACATCGACCCAGCCCTTGATGCAGAAGATCAACTGGAAACCGACCCGGTGAAAATGCACCATGTCGGGCACCGGGCCGCCATCGGGGATGCGGATGTGACTGGCGATGATCGCCCCGCCCAGTCGGGACGGCACAAGATCGCGGTAGTGCATCCCGGCCCGGCCGATGATCCAGGGGGCCTGATCGGCCAGACGGCGCACCACAAAGGCGTGGTCGGTGGCAGGCAGGGTCAGGGCCGGGTTCAACTCGTCGATCTCGATCAGGGTGCCGTTCGGGGCGATCAACCGGCGCAGACCCCCGGCAAACCCATCGGGGTCATCGGTCAGAATCCGCAAGGTGCCGGGGGATTCGGGCGCCCCCTTCTGCAGCCGGACACGCAGGCCGTGACCCGACAGAACCGCAACCTCGGGGTTGTCGGCGGGATAGATCATGTCCAGCCGCATTTTCAGCGTCTTGGTGAAGAACGGCAGGTCGTCGCGCAGGTCCGGCGTGGGCAGGCGAACCTCGGCCCGGGTTTCCGTCGGCGTTTCCGTCATGGCTTTGTCTCCGGTTTCGGGCAACAGTGCGACCGGTCGGGGCGGATTGCAAGGTAGCGCGCGACCGGATTTGCGAGCGTTGGGAAATGGTTCAAGGCTAAACCGGTTTTGCGGGGGGCGGGAATGGACGAAGCACGGCACGATTCTGCGCGGCAGGCGGCACTGGATTATCACGAGTTTCCCAAGCCCGGAAAGCTGGAAATCCGCGCGACCAAACCGCTGGCGAACGGTCAGGACCTGAGCCTTGCCTACTCTCCGGGCGTGGCCGAGGCCTGCCTTGAAATCAAGGCCGATCCCTCCACGGCGCGGCGTTACACCGCGCGCGGCAATCTGGTGGGGGTGGTCAGCAATGGCACCGCCGTGCTGGGTCTGGGCAATATCGGTGCACTGGCGTCCAAGCCCGTGATGGAGGGCAAGGCGGTTCTGTTCAAGAAATTCGCCAACATCGACTGTTTCGACATCGAATTGAACGAATCCGACCCGGTGAAACTGGCCGAACTGGTCTGCGCGCTGGAGCCGACCTTTGGCGCGATCAATCTGGAGGATATCAAGGCGCCCGACTGTTTCATCGTCGAGGCCTTGTGCCGCGAACGGATGAACATCCCGGTTTTTCACGACGATCAGCATGGCACGGCGATTGTTGTCGGGGCGGCGGCAACCAATGCGCTGCATGTGGCGGGCAAAAGCTTTGACGCGATCAAGATCGTCTCGACCGGCGGCGGGGCGGCGGGCATCGCCTGTCTGAACATGCTGCTGAAGCTGGGGGTCAGACGGGAAAACGTCTGGCTGTGCGATCTCGAGGGCCTCGTCTATCACGGCCGGGAAACCCAGATGACCCCTCAGAAGGCGGGCTATGCCCAGGGCACCACACCTGCCAGACTGATCGACGTGATCGCGGGGGCGGATCTGTTTCTGGGCCTGTCCGGTCCCGGCGTTCTGACACCCGAGATGGTGGCCCTCATGGCCCCCGACCCGATCGTCTTTGCTCTGGCCAACCCGACACCGGAAATCATGCCCGATGCGGTGCGCGCCGTGGCGAAGGGGGCGATCATCGCCACCGGACGCAGCGATTTTCCCAATCAGGTCAATAACGTGCTGTGCTTTCCCTTCATCTTTCGCGGCGCGCTTGACGTCGGGGCGACCGAGATCAACGACGAGATGCAACTGGCCTGCATAGCAGGGATTGCAGCCTTGGCCCGCGCGACCACCAGCGCCGAGGCGGCAGCGGCTTACCGGGGCGAGACGCTGACCTTTGGCCCGGAATATCTGATCCCAAAACCGTTCGACCCGCGCCTGATCGGGGTCGTCGCCTCGGCTGTGGCGCAGGCGGCCATGGCGACGGGCGTGGCGACCCGGCCCATCGCGGATATGAACGCCTACCGGCAGAAACTGAACGGCAGCGTGTTCAAATCTGCCCTGATCATGCGCCCGGTGTTCGAGGCCAGCCGGCTGGCCGACCGCCGCATCGTGTTTGCGGAAGGCGAGGATGAACGGGTGCTGCGCGCCGCCAACGCGATGCTGGAGGAAACCACCGACAAGCCGATCCTGATCGGCCGGCCAGAAGTGATCATCGCCCGCTGCGAACGCGCCGGGTTGCCGATCCGCCCGGACCGCGATTTCGAGATGGTGAACCCCGAAAGCGACCACCGCTATCGCGACTACTGGCAGGCCTATCACGACCTGATGGCCCGGCAGGGGGTGACCCCCGACATCGCGCGTGCGGTGATGCGCACCAATTCCACCGCGATTGCGGCCATCGCAGTGCATCGCGGCGATGCCGACAGCATGATCTGCGGCACCTTCGGGCAGTATCTGTGGCACATGAACTATGTCCGTCAGGTGCTGGCGCGCGACGGGCTGCACCCGCAGGGCGCGTTGAGCCTGATGGTGCTGGAAGATGGCCCGCTGTTCATCGCCGACACCCAGGTCAACGCGGTACCGACGCCCGAGCAGATCGCGCTGAACGCCATCGGGGCCGCGCGCCACGCAAGGCGGTTCGGCGTGACGCCCAAGGTCGCGCTGTGCTCGCATTCGAACTTCGGCAACCTCGACACCGATTCGGGGCGGCGGATGCGGGCGGCGATGGAGCTGCTCGACGCGCGTGAGGTCGATTTCGCGTTCGAAGGCGAGATGTCCAGCGATGCCGCCCTCGATCCCGACCTGCGCGACCGCATCCTGCCCGGCTCGCGGCTGGAGGGGGCCGCCAACATCCTGATCTTCGCCTTCACCGATGCGGCCAATGCGGCGCGCAACATCCTGCGCCACAAGGCGGGCGGGCTGGAAGTCGGGCCGATCCTGATGGGCATGGGCAACCGGGCGCATATCGTGACGCCGGGGGTCACTGCGCGGGGGCTGTTGAACATGTCGGCGCTGGCCGGCACGCCGGTCGGGCATTACGGCTAGGCTGCGGGGCTGTCCGGCCGTGTCGGGCGGTGCAGACCGGCGCAGACCCGCCGCCGCCGGTCGGCGAATCTGACGCAGGCTGCATGATGGCTGGACTTTGCAGCCCCCGCGCGTCACGTTCGGCCCATGCATGACATCGCCCGCGTTCCGCAGCCGTGCCGCGTTACCGCCAACGGCGCAGGCAAACCATGACAGGATTTTCTTTCTCGCCATCTGGCCCCGACCTTGGCGGCCGGTCTGACGCAGACCCGCGCGACGCCACCACGATCGCCCTTCTGGGCCATGACATGCGGGCTGCCTTGTCGGAGGTGATCGGCGGGCTGCGGCTGATCCGCATCGACGCGCTGGACCCGCCGACCCGGGAGCAGATCGAACGGGCCCGTGCCTCGGCCGAGGTGCTGGCCCGGCTTCTGGAACAGGGACTGGCGGTGATGCAAAGCGACGGCTCGCCCGCCCCTGAAGAGGACATCCATCTGCGGCGGTTCCTGACCGACCTCGACCTGCGCTGGACCGGCCGGGCGCAGGAAAACGGGCTCGGCTTTGCGATGACCCTGCCCGACGATCTCCCCCGCACCTTGCGTATCGACCGGGTGGCACTGGACCGGGTGCTGTCGAACCTTCTGGGCAATGCCTGCAAGTATTGCGACCACGGCACGGTCAGGTTCGAGGTCGCCCACGGCCCCCAAGGCTGGCTGTCGTTCCGGGTGCGCGATGATGGTCCGGGCTTTCCCGAGCCGCTTTTGTTGCGGGATCTGCCGATCGGCAGCCGCCCGGCGGGCATGAAGAAGCCCGGCAGCGGCATGGGGTTGCCTATCGCGGCTGACCTGACGGCGCGTTTGGGCGGGCGGCTGGCGCTGCGAAACCTGGCGCCGCAGGGGGCCGAGGCGCGTTTTGACATCCCGGTTCTGCCCATGGCTGGCCCCGATCCTGATCCCGACCCCCGGACGGTCGGGACCGACCCGATTCTGTCAGGCAAGCGGGTGCTGATCGCCGACGGCAATCCGACCAGTCAGACCATCCTCGCCGGGTTTGCCAGCCTGCTGGGGGCCGAGGTCGTGGTGGTCGGCGACGGCGTCGAAACCATCGGTCGGCTGCAGCGGGAAAGCTTTGACCTGCTGGTCGTCGATATCGAGATGCCGCGCCTGTCGGGGCTTGATGTGATCCGCTGCCTGCGGGCAATGCCGGGGGCCGGGGCGGTGATGCCGGTGATTGCGGTCACGGCCTATCTGTTGCGCAGCAACCGCACCGCGATCCTTGCCGCCGGGGCGGACGAGACGCTGGCCAAACCGCTGATGTGCCCGCAGGCCTTTGCCGCCGCCGTACGCAGCGCGCTGGGGCGACGGGGCTGGCAGATCGGGTTGGCCGAAACCTCGCCCGGCCCCGCCGAGCCGCCGCTGATGGACGACCAGCGACTGCCCCGCCTGCTGGCGCTGGCCGGGCCGGATATCGCGCGCGACCTGCTGGACCGGCTGATGTCCGATCTCTCGGGCGTCGAACGCGGTCTGGTGCAGGCGGGCACCGGGCCGGATTGGGAGGCGATCCGGGGCCATACCCATGTGCTGATCGCCTTGGCCGGGGCGGTCGGCGGTCTGCGGTTGCAGGCCCGGGCCGAAGCGCTGAACCAGTTGGCCCACCGCGCCGACCGCAGCGGTCTGCCCGCCCGTCTGCAGGGTGTTCTGACCCTGCTGGACGGGATGATCCAGTTCGTCAGTCAGGTGCGCGACCATCACCAGGCGGAGGGAGCATGAGCCCTGCCTCCGATCCGCGTGCCCGGGCAGCGGCCGGAGTGCCGGTGCTGCTGATCGAGGACACGCCGTCGCTGCAACTGATGTATCGGACGGTCCTGACCTCGGCCGGTCATGCGGTGCGGGCGGCCGACACGGCGGCCGACGGCTGGGCTGCCTTTGCCGAAGGGCCATGCGACGTGGTGCTGCTCGATCTGGGCTTGCCCGACCGCGACGGGCTGGACCTGATGCACGACATGCTGGTGCTGCGCCCGCAGACCCGGGTGGTCGTGATCACCGCCAACGGCTCGATCAACAAGGCGGTCGAGGCGATGCGCGCCGGGGCGCATGACTTTCTGGTCAAGCCGTTCGACGAGGCGCGTTTTCTGGCCGCCGTGCAGAATGCCCGCACCCCGCCTGCCCAGAATGGCACGCGCCGCAACAGCCCTCCGCCGCGCGCCCCGGTCGCCCCGGCCGCAGGGACCGGCGGGTTCATCGGTTCGTCCGACGCGATGGGCCGCATCCACGCAAAGATATCTTCGGTGGCCCGCTCGATGGCCACGGTGTTCATCACCGGGGAAAGCGGGACCGGCAAGGAACTGTGTGCACTGGCGATCCATGCCGGATCCCCGCGCGCTGCGGGGCCGTTCATCGCGCTGAACTGCGGTGCCATTCCGCAGGACCTGCTGGAGTCCGAAGTGTTCGGCCATATCAAGGGCAGCTTTACCGGGGCGATCTCGGACAAGCCCGGTGCGGCTGCGGCGGCGGACGGCGGCACGCTGTTTCTGGACGAGATTTGCGAAATGGCCCCGGCGTTGCAGACCAAGCTCTTGCGCTTCCTGCAGACTTCGACGGTGCTGCCGGTGGGGGCGACGCGACCGCGCAAGGTGAATGTGCGCATCGTCTGCGCCACCAACCGCGACCCTCTGGAGGCGGTGCGCCGCGGGCAGTTCCGCGAGGACCTGTATTACCGCCTGTTCGTGGTGCCGATCCACATGCCGCCACTGCGGGACCGCGGCGAAGACGTGATCGAGATTGCCGAGGCCGCCCTTGCCCACTTTGCCGCCGAAGAGGGCCGGCAGTTCGACGGGCTGGATCCCGGCGTGCGTGCCCTGTTCCGCCGCCAGATGTGGCCCGGGAATGTCCGCCAGGTGCTGAACGTGATCCGCAACGTGGTTGTGCTGAACGACGGTGGCCCGGTGACCCTCGACATGCTGCCCGACACGCTGGCGGTCGTCGAGATCCCCGCCGCGATTGCCAGCACCCCGCCCCCCGATCTTCGCACCGACCTGGCGCTGGAGGCGCTGATCGGCAAACCCCTTGCCGAAGTCGAACGAATGGTGATCGAGGCGACCCTCGCGCGGCATGGCGGGTCGGTGCCCCGCGCGGCCCGGGTTCTGGACCTGTCACCTTCGACGCTGTATCGCAAACTCGAGGGGTGGGCGCGGGGCTGACGGGAGGGTGACGGGGTACAGGACGTGCGCGGCCCGTCCCTTACACGAACTGCTCGCCGATCAGCCGCTCGTCCAGCCCATGCCCGGGATCGAACAGGATCCGGTGCCGCACCGTCGGCTCCGAGCGGATCTCGACGGACAGCACCCCGGTCACCGACCGGCTGTCGGCATCGGCCATCACCGGCCGCTTGTCGGCTTCCAGCACATCGAACCGCACCAGGGCCCGCTTGGGCAACAACGCCCCGCGCCAGCGCCGGGGCCGGAACGCCGCCATCGCCGTCAGTGCCAGCACGTCGGATCCGATCGGCAGGATCGGGCCATGCGCCGAGTAGTTATAGGCCGTGGACCCTGCCGGGGTCGCCACCAGTGCCCCGTCGCAGACCAGTTCGGCCAGCCGTTCCCGTCCGTCGATGCTGATGCGCAGCTTGGCCGCCTGCGGGCCGGCGCGCAGCAGCGACACCTCGTTGATCGCCAGCGCCGTCACCACCCGCCCGTCGCGGGTTTCCGCCCGCATCGCCAGCGGATTGATCACCGTCTCTTCTGCCGCCAGCAGCCGCGCAGGCAGGTCGTCCTCCGAAAAGGTATTCATCAGAAAGCCGATCGTGCCGCAGTTCATGCCGTAGACCGGCACATTCAGCCGCTCGGTGGAATGCAGCGTCTGCAGCATGAACCCGTCGCCGCCAAGTGCCACCACCACGGTTGCGACCTCGGGTTCGCAGGTGCCGTACGTCGCCACCAGCCCGGCCAGCGCCTCTTGGGCGGCAGGGACGGAGCTGGCGGCAAAGGCGATGCGGGGTTCGGTCATGCAGGCTCCGGGTGTCCGGCGCAGTCTTGGCCCGCCAACCCCGCAGACTCAACCCCGCAAAGTCAAGTCCCTCGGCAAACGGCCTTTGGCAATTTCGCCCCCGCTGCGCCATGCGTCGCTTTCGTCTCTTTCGCGAACGCCGGCCTTGCCTTAGAACGGATTAATCCGCCGTTTCGCCGCGCCGTCCCAGGAGATGCCCATGAACTCGCCCCACCGCGCCACCGGCTTTTTCACCGAAAGCCTGTCGTCCAGCGATCCCGAACTGTTCGCCTCGATCACTGCCGAACTGGGCCGCCAGCGCCACGAGATCGAGCTGATCGCGTCGGAAAACATCGTGTCCCGCGCGGTGATGGAGGCGCAAGGCTCGGTGATGACCAACAAATACGCCGAAGGGTATCCGGGCAAACGCTATTACGGCGGTTGCCAGTTCGTCGATGTCGCCGAGAATCTGGCGATCGACCGGGCTTGCAAGCTGTTCGGAGTGGGCTTTGCGAATGTGCAGCCGAACTCGGGGTCGCAGGCCAATCAGGGGGTGTTTCAGGCGCTGTTGCAGCCCGGCGACACCATACTGGGAATGTCGCTGGACGCCGGTGGCCATCTGACCCACGGGGCCGCCCCGAACCAGTCGGGCAAATGGTTCAACGCCGTCCAGTACGGGGTCCGCGCGCAGGATCTGACGCTGAACTACGATCAGGTCTCCGACCTTGCCCTGCAGCACAAGCCAAAGATGATCATCGCCGGCGGTTCTGCCATTCCGCGCATCATCGACTTTGCGAAGATGCGCGCGATTGCCGATCAGGTCGGCGCGTGCCTGCTGGTCGACATGGCCCATTTCGCGGGCCTTGTCGCGGCAGGGCTGTATCCCAGCCCGTTCCCGCATGCCCATGCGGCCACGACCACGACGCATAAGACCCTGCGCGGTCCGCGCGGCGGGATGATCCTGACCGACGACGCGGCGCTGGCCAGGAAGTTCAACTCGGCGATCTTCCCTGGCATTCAGGGCGGCCCGCTGATGCACGTCATCGCCGCCAAGGCCGTGGCCTTTGGCGAGGCTTTGCGCCCCGATTTCAAGACCTATCAGGCGCAGGTGATCCGCAACGCGCAGGCGCTGGCAGACCAGTTGATGAAGGGCGGTTTGGGCACCGTCACCGGGGGCACCGACACGCATCTGATGCTGGTCGATCTGCGGCCCAAAGGAGTGAAGGGCAATGCCACCGAAAAGGCGCTTGGCCGCGCCCACATCACCTGCAACAAGAACGGCATCCCGTTCGACACCGAAAAGCCGACGATCACCAGCGGCATCCGCCTTGGCACGCCCGCAGGCACCACGCGCGGCTTTGCCGAGGCTGAATTCCGCCAGATCGGCGACTGGATCGTCGAGGTGGTCGATGGACTGGCCGCGCATGGCGAGGCGGGCAACGGCGCGATCGAGGCCTCGGTCAAGGCCCGCGTCGAGGATCTCTGCGGCCGCTTCCCGATCTATCCGGGGCTGTAAGCGATCCCCGGAAGGGGGCACCCTGGATTGATGCCGCACGCTTGCCGGCGGGGGCGCGGCGGGCTGCTGCGAACAACGGCCCGGCGACCGGGACGTCTGGCTGCTGCGACCTTCGGGGCAGCCTTGGCAGCCTTGGCTCGTGGCATGTGCCGCTATTGGTCGGGTTCCTGACCGTCACAGCGGTCGGCCGCAGCGCTACAGCAGCCCCCGCCACCACAGTACGACCGCGACCAGAACGGCCACTGACAGCAGGCTGAACGCGATCGAGGCCGCCATGCCGATCAGCATCCCGCGCCGCCGGTCGCCCGGATCGACCGCGCCCAGATGGCGCAGGCAGGTGTCATAGGCCTCGGCCACCCGTTCTTCGTCGATCCGGTGCATCAACCGTGGGCTTTTTGCCATCTCGCCCGCCTGTGCCAACGCCTCGGCAGCCAGCCGCACCGACTTTGGCAACCGCCGACCGGCGCGGCGCAGCTTGTCGCTCAGCCCTGCCCCGCGCATCCGCAACTTCTGTTCCATCAGCGCCGCCACCCGGTCTGCCATCTGCTGTATCGTGACTGCGCTCATCGCTCCTCCGGATGCGGCCCGCTGCCGCATAGGCTGTGCTGTAATCGCAGACCGGCCAGGCTTCAACACGTCTGGCCCCCGGCCGCGCTTGCCGCTAGCGTTGTGCCATGCTCAGCACACAGCGATATCCTGCCGAGGCCAAGACCGGCCAGATGCCGTTGGTCATCGTGCACGGCCTGTTCGGCTCGGGGCGCAACTGGGGGGTCATCGCCCGCCGTCTGGCCGCCACGCGTGATGTGGTGACGCTGGACCAGCGCAACCACGGCGAGAGCCCGCGCGCCGTCACCCACAGCTATGCCGATATGGCCGTCGATCTGGCCGAGGTGATCGGCAGCCTGCCCGGCCCGGTCGATCTGCTGGGGCATTCGATGGGCGGCAAGGCCTGCATGGTGCTGGCGCTGACCGATGGCGCGCTGATCCGCCGCCTTGTGGTCGCCGACATCGCGCCGGTCGCCTACACCCATGACCAGTCCCGCCACATCCATGCCATGCGCGCACTGGACCTGACCGGTCTGTCCAGCCGGGCCGAGGCCGACCGCCGCATGCAATCCACTACCCCCGACCCCGCGCTGCGGGCGTTCTTCCTGCAGTCGCTGGACCTGAAGGCGCAGCCTGCACGCTGGCGGCTGAACCTTGACGTGCTCGAAGCCGAGATGGACCAGATCGTCGGCTGGCCCGCCATCACCGGCCAGTTTCCGAAACCGGTACTGTTCCTGTCGGGGGCCGACAGCAGTTACGTCCTGCCGGACCACCGCGCAGCGATCCGCGCCCTGTTCCCCAAGGCGCGCTATGCCGGGTTGCCCGGCGCCGGCCACTGGCTGCACGCCGAACAGCCGCGCGCGTTTGCCGATACGGTGGAGGTGTTTCTTGCCGCTCCGGGGTCATGAGGCCACCCACGCGCGATCCGCGAGCCGCAGCATCTGTTCTCAGACCGCCAGACTGACGCCTTTCTGCGCCGCCGACTGCTCTGCCCGGTCAAGAAGCCGCTGCAGCGCCGCCCCGCGGGCGAAATCCGGCTCTGCCTCTGCGGTGCCGCGGATTGCGGCGATGAACCGCTGGTAAACCGTCGGCAGAACGGGGGCGTCCACTGTGTGCCATGTGGCCAGTTGCAGGTCGGGCGCCAGGCAGGCGCGCAGCAAACTGGTATTGTTCTCCCAGCCGACCTCGAGCCCGCCCTGATCGCCATAGATCCGCAGGCGCAGATCGTTCAGATGGCCGCTGGCGAACCGGGTCGCGGCGACGGTGCCAAGCGCGCCGTTGGCCAGCACCACCTGCAGCGTCGCACTGTCGTTGGCATCCAGCGTGTAGTCGCCGATCACCCCGCCCGGTGCCTTGTCGAAGGTCGCAAGCCGGCACGACACCTCGACCACGTCCAGCCCGGCGATAAAGGTTGCGAAGTCGAGAATGTGAATGCCGACATCGCCCAGCACGCCCTTCGAGCCATGCGCGGTCGACAGCCGCCACAACCACTGGGTCTCCAGGTTCCAATGGCCCCAGGCAGGTTGCGTCAGCCAGCTTTGCAGATACGACGCCTCGAAATGCCGGATCGCGCCGATGGCCCCCTCGCGCACCATCGCCGCCGCCTGCTGCAGTGCGGCCACATTGCGGTACGACAGGTTGACCATGTTCACTAAGCCGGCCTTCGCCGCCGCTGCTGCCATCGCCTCGGCATCGGCGGCATTGGTGGCAAGCGGTTTTTCGCACAGCACATGCTTTCCAGCCGCCAGGAACGGCAAGGTGGTGGCGCAATGGGCAGCGTCCGGCGTCACATTGGTGACCGCGTCGAACCCTCCCCAGGCAATCGCCGCCTCGACCGTGGCAAAGCCCTGCGCCAGCCCGTGCTGCGCCTGAAACGCCGCCAGTTGTTCGGGCCGGTTGTCGATGCCCGCCACCAGCGAGACCCCCTCGATAGCGGCGAAATGGGCAGCGTGGTTGTGCGCCATTCCGCCGGTGCCGAGGATAAGGATGCGGACCGGTTGCATCAGCGATACCCCGCCTCGCCGTCATGGTGCAGGCGCGGCCCGCGCTCGGTGATCGGCTCCAGCGCGCTGGCGACCGGCGTGTTGGGCGCATTGTTCGGGTCGGCGATGCGGGCACCGGGGTTGTGGGCCCATTTCACCGCGTTCGAAATCACCCGTTGCACGTTGGCGTCGTGGTAGCTCGGGTAGGTCTCGTGCCCCGGACGGAAGTAGAAGATGTTCCCCGCACCACGCTTGTAGGTCAGGCCCGACCGGAACACCTCGCCCCCCTGAAACCAACTGATGAACACCGTCTCCAGCGGTTCCGGCACGCCGAACGGCTCGCCATACATCTCCTCGTATTCCAGTTCGAAATGGTCGGGCAAGCCTGCGGCAATCGGGTGCTGCCGAGTGGTGACCCACAGCCGCTCGCGTTCTCCGGCTTCGCGCCAGGAAAGGTTGCACGGCGCGCCCATCAACCGCTTGAAGGGTTTGGAAAAATGCGCCGAGTGCAGGAAGATCATCCCCATGCCGCCCCAGACCGCGTCGCACACCCGCTCGACGATCCGGTCATCGACCGACCCGTGCGCCGCATGGCCCCACCAGATCAGCACATCGGTTTCGGCCAGCTTCTCGGCCGTCAGCCCGTGTTCGGCGTCCTGCAACGTCACCGAAGTGGCGGAGATCGCCGTGTCGGCGTTCAGGGCGGCGGCAATCGTGCCGTGCATGGTCAGCGGATAGACCTCTGCCACCACCTTGTTCTTGTGTTCATGGACGTTTTCGCCCCAAACCGTTGTACGGATGGCCATCGCCGTCTCCTGTTGTCTGGCAGCCTCGGCTGCGGAAATGTCAGCGGATCGGCGCGCCGGCAGCGTCGAACCGGTGGATCTGTCCAGGCTTGGGCGTCAAGCCGACGCGCGCACCAAGCGCCACTTTCAGCTTGCCTTCCTGCCGCACGATCAGGGGCTCGTCGGTACCTGCCTCGACAAACAGATAGTTGTCTGATCCCAGATCTTCGGCATGCACCACCTCGCCCAGCCACAGGCCCGACCCGTCCGTCGCAACCTCGATATGCTCTGACCGGATGCCAAGCGTCGCACACTCCTGCGCCGCCGCAAAGGCGCCGGTCATGAAGTTCATCTTGGGGCTGCCGATGAACCCCGCCACAAACAGCGAATTGGGCCGTTCATACAACTCGGCAGGCGTTCCCACCTGTTCTACCTTGCCATCGCGCAGCACGGCGATCCGGTCGGCCAGCGTCATCGCCTCGACCTGATCATGCGTGACATAGATCATCGTCACATCCGACATCGAGTGGTGCAGCTTGGCAATCTCCAGCCGGGTCTGCACCCGCAAGGCCGCATCGAGGTTCGACAGCGGCTCGTCGAACAGGAACACTCGGGGGTCGCGCACGATGGCCCGCCCTATGGCCACCCGCTGCCGCTGCCCGCCCGACAACTGCTTGGGCAACCGCTGCAGCAAATGCTCGATCTGCAACAGGTGTGCGGCCTTGGTCACCCGGGTCTTGATGTCATCGGCGCCCGCCTTGGCCAGCTTCATCCCGAACGCCATGTTGTCGTACACCGTCATGTGCGGATACAAGGCATAGCTCTGGAACACCATCGCGATGCCGCGTTTGGACGGGATCAGGTTGTTGACCACCTGATCGTCAAACAGCATGTCGCCGCCGGTGATCTGCTCCAGCCCCGAAATCAACCGCAGCAGGGTTGACTTGCCGCAGCCCGACGGCCCGACAAACACCATGAACTCGCCGCGTCGGATGTCGAGGTCGATCCCCTTGATCACCTCAACTGCGCCATAGGATTTCCTGACGTTTTTCAGTACGATACGAGCCATAGTTCAACCCTTCACGCCGCCGGCGGTCAGGCCCGCGACGATCTTGCGTTGGAAAACAAGGACAAGGACAATCAGCGGGACGGTGACAATCACCGACGCCGCCATGATCGGTCCCCACGGAATTTCCTGCTGTGACGCCCCGGACAACAGTGCAATCGCCACCGGCGTCGTCCGGGTGGTTTCGGAACTGGTAAAGGTCAACGCGAACAGGAATTCGTTCCATGCCCCGATGAAGGCCAGCAACCCCGTGGTTACCAGCGCGGGCCACAACAGCGGCAGGAAAACTTTGGTGATGATGATCCACGGCGTCGCCCCATCGACAATCGCCGCCTCCTCGATCTCGACCGGCAGATCGCGCATGAAGGTGGTCAGCACCCAGACAGTGAACGGCAGGGTGAAGATCGTGTAGGACAGGATCAGCGCCCAGGGCGTGTTGAACAGCCCCAGAAACCGGATCAACTCGAACAAACCGGCCAGCACGGCGATCTGCGGAAACATCGACACCCCCAGAATCGTCATCAGCAACAACGCCCGCCCGCGAAACCGCACCCGCGCCAGCGCATAGGACGCCGTCACCGCCAGAACAGCGCGAAGACCACTGTGGTCGTGGCGATGAACACCGAATTCAGGATGTTGCGCGGGAAGGTCCGCCCCCCCAGCACCGCCTCGTAATTGGCGGTCGAAAACTGCTTGGGCCAGTAGTTGATCTCGAACAACCCGGTGCCGGTCGCAAAGCTGGTCACGATGGCGTAATAGAACGGAAATACCGAAAACAGCACGATCACTGCGACGAGGGCATAGAACGCCACTGATTTCAGCAGGGCATTGGCGGTCATTTGCCGCCCTCCCCGGACAGGTCCACCCGGCCGAGCCAGATGTACAGCGACACAAACAGCGCGAGGATCACGAACAGCAGCGTCGATTGCGCCGAGCCATAGGCGAACTTGTCGAAGTCGATCAGGTTCTCGCGACTGATCACCGACATGGTCTTGGTCGCGGCACTGTTCGGCGTCAGCACGTAGATCAGGTCGAACACCCGCAGCGCGTCCAGCATCCGGAAGATCACCGCGACCATCAGCGCCGGCCGGATCAACGGCAGCGTCACCTTGAAAAACACTTTCACCGGATGAACGCCGTCGATCCTGGCCGCCTCATAGATGTCGCGCGGCACCATCTGCAATCCTGCCAGACACAGCAGCGCCATGAAGGGCGTGGTTTTCCAGACATCCACCATCAACACTGCATACATCGCGGTGTCGGTATTTGCGGTCCATGCGATCTTCTGGTCAATCGCGCCGACGCGCAGCAGAATGTCGTTGATGATGCCGTACTGGTCGTTCAGCATCCAGGCCCACATCTTGGCCGACACGATGGTGGGGATCGCCCAGGGAATCAGGATCGCCGCCCGTACCAGCCCGCGCCCCTTGAATTCGGCGTTCAGCACCAAAGCCACGATCAGGCCCAAAACGGTTTCAATCGTGACCGATACCACGGAAAACCGCACCGTGTTCCAGACCGCGTTCCACCAGGCCGGATCTACCAGCGTGCCGCGATAGATCACCCGGCCGGACTCCAGCGTCCGCACCGACAGATAGTTGTCGAACCCGATCCATTTGCCGCCATAAAGGTCGTTGAGCGAGGTGTCGGTGAACGAAAACCAGACGGTCCGCAGCAAGGGCCAAGCCGCCACGCAAAACAGCGCCAGCAGCATGGGTGCCAGAAACCAGAAGGCCGCCCGCTGGCGTTGCTGCAGCAGGGTCAACCCGGCCCCCGCTTGCGCGGAATTCGCAGATGTCATGCTATCCCCCTTGGCGCCCCCCGTTGGCCGGCTGCAGAACGGGGCGGCAATCGGGCCACCCCGTTCCGAAGCAAGGCTCAGTCCGAAGGGATCACCAGCCGTCGCCCTTCAGCTCGGTCAGGTCCAGTTCCAGGAGTTCCAGGTTCTCGGCGGCCGACCCGTTGCCCGACAGCGTGGCGTGCACCGCCGACCAGAACTTGGCCGATACCTCGTTGTAGTTGCCCAAAGTCGGGGCAGAGGGGCGTGGCACGGCCTGCAGAAACACGTCCTTCCACTGCGGGATGATCGGCTGCGCCGCTGCGATATCGGCGTCGTCATACAGGGCGACGATGGTCGGCAGGTTGGATTCGGTCAGCGCCCGGTGCTTTTGGGCCTCGGCATCCGCCAGATACAGCGCAAACGAAATCGCCGCCTCCTGTTTGGACGAATACTTGGAAACCGCGACGTTCCAGCCGCCCAAAGTGGCGGCAGAGGTCGGATTGTCGCCGCCGGTGGGCAGCGTGGTCACGTCAAACAGGCCCTTCACTGCCGAATCCGCACTGTTGCCAAGGCCGTAGGCATAGGGCCAGTTGCGCATGAAGGCGGCATTGCCGGTCTGCCAGACGCCGCGCGCCTCTTCCTCCTGATAGGCCAGAACGCCGCCGGGGCTGATGGTGTCCACCCAGCCCTTCGCCTGTTCCAGGGCCGCAATCGCCTGCGGATTGTTGATCGAGATCGTGCCGTCCGGTTCGACGATCTGCCCGCCGCCGTAGGATTTGACCCATTCCAGCGCGTTGCAGGTCAGCCCCTCATAGGCGTTGCCCTGCCAGACAAAGCCCCAGAATTCGCCCTTGCCCGCCGCCCGCTCGCCATCCTGGATGGTCTGCGCGGCAACCGTCAGTTCGGCCCAAGTCTTGGGCACGGCGACGCCGTATTTCTCCAGCAGGTCCGTGCGGTAATACAGCGCCGGCGCGTCGGTGAAGATCGGCAGGGCCACCAGCTTGCCGTTCACGGTCTGCGACTGGATGATCGAGGGGAAGTGTTTGGGGGCCAGGTCCTTGGCCGCCTCGGTCAGATCGACGAAGTGATCGGCCAGTTGCGGGGCCCAGATCACATCGGTCTGGAACAGGTCGATATCCGACGTCCCTGCGGCCAGCCACAACCGGTACTGTCCGAACTGGTCGGACGTCGAGGCGGGCATCGGCACCATCGTCACGGTATGGCCGGTCGCATCTTCCCACGGCTTGACCAATGCGCCAAAGTTTTCGACGGCCGCTCCAACGGCACCAGACACATAGAAAAGTTCGTCCGCCATGACCGGTGCGCCGAAGGCTGCAACCATGGCGACAACTGCGGCGGAGCGCATCGCGCGCGCCGTGATCCCATTAGACATGGGTTTTCCTCCCTGATGATTGATCTGCGCCACGCGGCACACACTCCCGAAAACGCCCGGTCACTTTGCCCAGATTGGTTCAGGGTCGTCCGAAACGTTTCGCGCGGTGTAGCTCAGGGCACCCAAGCGGTCAACGATTCTCGCCTCAAAGCGCTTTCAAACGGGCGTACAGGCCGTGCTGCAATGCCGCATTCCGACGCCGCGTGTGCAGCAGAAACAGGTCCTCAGGTCAGGGCACCGCCATAGATGGTCAGCATCCAGAACAGCCAGAACGCCAGACACAGCATCGGTCCGAAGGCCATCGCTGCCCCCCGCCGCAGGGTCAGCACTGCCACCGCCAGTCCGACACCCGATGCCACGACCAGCACCCCTGGCAGCGCCTGCCAGCCGAGCCAGGCCCCCGCCGCGCCGAACAGCTTGGCATCCCCGAGGCCCAGCCCCTCGACTCCGCGCCAGCGAAACCATGCCTCCCCCAGCAGGGCGAGCGCCAGATAGCCTGCGGCCGCCCCGATCACCCGGTCCGTCAGCCCAGGTTCGGGCAAAACCCCGCTCAGCATCAAGCCCGCGCCCAGCAGCGGCAGGCTCCAGCGATCGGGGATGCGCAGCGTCTTGGCGTCGGTCCATGCGATCACCGCGAGCAAGGCCGAAAGCCCGGCCGTCACCAGCCCCAGCACAAAAGGGTCACCGGGCAGCGTCATCGCCCCTCCTGCCCCGAACACCGCTTCCGGTCCGAAACTATTTCATCTTTTTGAGCGATGTGGTGAAACTTCTGTCACGTCAAGGCGTTCCTACTTGTGCCAGACTGCAGGACGAAGTGGGTCCGGACAAGACACTCACCAGGCCGGGTCGCGTCTTGCAAGATGCGCTCAGGGTCCAATTTGGAGGATGACATGAAAATAAAGACAAAAGCCGTGATTTGCGGCTTGCTGATGGGGTCAACGGGGTTGACGCTGGTTCCCGCCTTCGCGTCCAGCCACCGCGAAGCCCCGGGAATCGCCGGAATGCCGCGGGTTGACGGAACCGACTTTTACATGTTCCGCAGCTATGAACCCGGGAAAGACACCAATGTCACGCTGATCGCCAACTACATCCCAATTCAGGCTCCCTATGGCGGGCCAAACTACTTCACGCTCGACAACGATGCGATCTACGAAATCCACATCAGCAATGACGGCGATGCGGAAGAAGAGATCACCTTCCAGTTCGACTTCAATACCGGCCTGCTCAACACCGAGGGCTTCAAGCTGCCCATCGGTCCCGACGGGGCGACGATTGATGTGGCCATCCCGCTGCGTCAGTACGGCCCGATCACCGACCGCGGCGATGCCACGATCAACGAGGCGGAAACCTATACGCTGACCATGATCACCGGCGACCGCCGGACCGGCGTCCGCACCACGGTGACCGGCCCCAATACCAACGGCAGCTTTACCAAACCGATCGACAACATCGGAAACAAGTCGCTACCGGACTATGCCGATTATGCCGACCAGCACATCTTTCCGATCACCCTGCCCTGCGGTTCCGGCAAGGTGTTTGTCGGACAGCGGGCCGAGGCGTTTGCCGTCAACCTCGGCGCGATCTTCGATCTGATCAACATCGTGCCGATCCAGGGTTTCATCACGCAAAGCCGCGACAATGACGATCTGGTGGGCGAAGCCAACGTGACCTCTCTGGCCCTCGAACTGCCGATCACATGCCTGACGGCCAATACAGCCAGCCCGATCATCGGGGGCTGGACGACGGCCAGCCTGCCGCAGGCGCAATTGCGCGACCCGCTGCCGGGCTACAACGCGACCACCTCGCAGGGCGGGGCCTATGTGCAGGTTTCACGGTTGTCGGCCCCTCTCGTCAACGAAGTGGTGATCGGCCTCAAGGACAAGGACCTGTTCAACGCGGCGGAACCCACGCAGGACTCGGCTCTGGCCACCTATGTGACCCATCCGACCCTGCCTGCCCTGATCGACATCCTGTTCCGGGGCACGGTCAACACCGCGCTCGGGACCTCGTTCGCAGACATCGCTCCGAACAACTTTCCGCGGGCCGACCTTCAGACCGCCTTCCTCACCGGCTTCCCCGGTGTGAACAGCCCGGCCGGAGTGGTCGGATCGGAAATGATGCGCCTGAACACCAGCTTCCCCGTCACCTTGCGGGCCGATCAGCAGACCTTGGGTCTGGTGGCCGAAGATCTGGCGGGCTTCCCGAACGGAAGACGTCCGGGCGACGACACGGTCGATATCGCGCTGCGCGTGGTCATGGGGGCGCTGTGCCATCCGGTCCCGCTTGGCGCGGAACTGCAGGTACCCGGCGCGGTCGAGAATACGCCCTCCGACTTCGTGAACCTTGGCCTGTGCACCGAGGACAACGCCCCGGTCGGCAACCAGCCCTTCACCGACGGCGCCCCGATCTCGGCGTCCGAGTTGCAGAATGCGTTCCCCTACCTGAACACGCCGCTTCCCGGCGCGCGCAATCCGACCTGATGGAGGGTGCCATGACCGCAAACCGCATGACCACACGGTCCAGGACAGTGTCGCTGATCGCCGGGGGGCTGCTTCTGCTCGCCGCCTGCGGCAGCAGCGAGTTGCTGGGGATCGAATCGCTGTTCGGCCCCGACTTCAGGACCGCCTTCAACCGGGCCCCGAATGACGCGCCGTCGGCCTCTGACGCGTTGTCGATCAGCTATGATGGCGAAGCCGGCGTCAGCACAACCAAGACGCCGGTCGACCTGTAAGTCACTGGCAACGAGTGCCAAAGCCGGGCAGTCGCCAGACCGCCCGGCGTTTTTCTGCCGGTTCAGCGAAGGGTATAGGTGCTTGACGCCCATAGCGACACCCAGGCGGCACCGGTGGCTTCGGTCATCTCGGGTGTTGCCGGAAAGATCTGGATGGCATTGACCACATAGAACCCGGCGGCAGTGGCCGGCACATCGACCCGCCCGTCAGCGCCGGTGCGCAGGCGCAGGGAAGTCACAACACCGTCACCCGCGCGAACAAACACATGCACCGCCGCTTGCGGCAGCGGCTGCCCGCCGAGCAAAAGCTCATAACTGACTGATCCGCCGCCGGGTTCAGAGGGCCCGAGTTGATAGGGGTTGTCACGCGCCACCAATTCCAGCGGCATGCCGGTGACCGGATCGTTCCCTGCCGCGTCCCCCACGGCAAACAACGCCTTGGCATAGCGGTAGTACATTTCCCGGATGCCCTCGCGCGGCAGGCCCCGCGCGTCATGCACCGCCGCCAGATCTTCGCGCTGCGCCTCGACCAGAAATGTCAGGTACTTGTCATAACTGTCATAGGTCAGCGTGTTGGGGGCCGAGACATAGCGCAGCACATGCAGGCCCCGGGCCGCCGGCGTCAGCCGGAACGCCGGATAATCCCCCAGCCGGCCCGGCACCTTGGACGCCTGCCCGCCGACAAACAGATCAACGGTGGATTGCATCGAGGGGAAATTGCCCAACTCCTCGCCGGCCAGTTCGCTGCCGACAAAGGCGCGCACTGCGATGCTGTCGCCGGGGGCTGCCACCGCCGGATCGGGGTCCAGCCAGAATTCATGCGCCGCGACCGGGGCGGCCATCAGGCCCAGCAGGCCGGCAACGATCCAACAGCGCATCGGGCACTCCTTCGTGGTCAATACAGCCCGTCGATCTCGACCGGCAGGCGGCGGGTGGGTTTGGGTTCGGCCAGAAGGCCCTTTTTCCGGGGCGCTGTGTCGTCTTCGGCCTCGATGGCTTTCAGCCGCTGAAAGCGGTTGTTCGACACCGCCGCGACATCGCCACGCGACCGCAGGATCGTCGGGCGCAGAAACACGAACAGCGTCTGGCGGCGGGCGTTTTCCTGCCGCGAGCGGAACAGCCCGCCGAACACCGGCAACTTGCCCAGGCCCGGCACCTCGGACCGCTGCGACTGCCGGTCGTTCGTGATCAACCCGCCCAGCACGATGGTGCCGCCATTATCGGCCAGTACCGTCGTCTTGATCGACCGTCGGTTCGTCACCAGATCGGCCGCACCGGCCACATTGGTGCTCAGCAGCGACGACACCTCCTGGCTGATCTCCAGTTGCACCACATCGCCCTGATTGACCCGCGGCGTCACCCGCATGGTGATGCCGACGTCGCGCCGCTCGATGGTGTTCTGGGTCTGGCCGTTGCCGGTAAAGGTGCCGGTGCGGAACGGCACGTTCTGCCCGACGATGATCTCGGCCGCCTGATTGTCCAGCGTGGTGATGCTGGGCGTGGACAGCAGGTTGGCCTTGGTCGACTGGCCAAGCGCCTGCAGCAGCAGACCGAACCCGTCCTGCCGTGACAGTCCGATCGACAGGCCCGACTCCGCAACCGCCCCGCGCAGCGGCGAGCCGAGCAGGCGCAGCACATTTTCCAGCGACACGCCCGATGTGGGAAAGCTGGTCGCGGCAAAGTCCGCATCGGTCGCCGCCGCCGCGCCGAGCCCCAACTGGATGCCAAGCTGTTCGGAAATGTCGCCCGACACCTCGACGATCGCCGCCTCGATCAGAACCTGCGGACGGCGCTGGTCCAACTCGTGGATCAGCGCCGAAAGGTCGGCCTGCACCTCTGCACGCGCCCGGACGACGACCGAGTTCGACTCGACCACCGGCTGGATGGTGATGTCCTCGTTGGCAAAGGATTGCACCGGCGGCGGCGTCGGGGCGGCATCGCCCGCCGCCGCACCCTCGTCGCCACCCGGGTCCTGCAGCGCCTCGGCGACCGGATTGGTCAGCAGGGTGCCGCCCTGCACCAGCCCGCGCAGCACATCCGCCATCGACGTCGCATCGGCATAGCGCAGGCTGTAGACCCGCGTGACGGGCGTGGTCGAGGCTATGGGCCGCCCCGCCACGTCAAGTTCGGCCACCACCTTTTGCACCAGCGCCAGCGTTTCGAAATCGGCGTTGACGATCAGCACGTTGGACCGCGCATCGACGGTAACCCGCGCGCCCGAAAGGGCGGCGTCGGTGCTCAGGATGTCCTGAACCGCCGCCCCCACTTCGGCGGCATCGGCGTTGACGATCGGCACCGTGATGACCTGCCGGTCGCTTTCCACATCCAGAGACCGCGCGATGATCTCGATCCGGTTCACGTTCTCGGCGGTGTCGGTGATCACCAGAGTGTTGGATTCGGGCACCGCCTCGATATAGCCGAATTGCGCCACCAGCGGGCGCAGCGCCCCCACTGCCGTGGCGGCCGGAAAGTTCTTCAGCGTGACCAGCCGGGTGACCACATCCAGCCGCCCCGAAGCATCGCCCGATCCGCCGCCGCCAGCGCTTTCGCGGGCCGTGGCCTGCGGCACGATCCGCCACAGGCTGCCCGACGGCAGGGCGGCAAACCCCTGCACCGCCAGCACCGACTGGAACAACTCCCAAACGCCCGCGCGGTTCATCGCCTGCGCCGAAATGACGGTCACGGTCCCCGTCACCGCCGGATCGAGGATCAGGTTGCGCCCGGTGATCTCGGACACCTGCTCGGCGAGGGTGCGGATGTCGGCGTCGCGCAGGTTGATCACGAAGGTTTCAAGGTCGGCGGGGTCGGTGACCACCGGCGGCTCGACTGTGGGCGAAAACCCGGCTTGCGCCAGCGCCACGCCGGGGACCAGCGCCAGGCCGGGGACCAGCGCCAGCAGCATCGCCAGGGGCAGCCGCCCCGCGATCCGCCTGTCAGCCCGCAACCGCATTCCGGCCCCCTTCAGCGCAGCGGAAAGGACATGACGATCTGCTGCCCTTCCCGTTGCAATTCCACCCGCGCCAGACCCTGTTCGGCAATCCGGTCGAACAACTCGACATCCTGCATCACATCGCCCACTGCCGCGCCGTTGACCGAGGTTACGATATCGCCCGGCCGAAAGCCCGCCCGCAGAACGCCGGGGGCGGTGATGTCCTTGATGACATATCCCGCAGCCGTGGCCTCGATGCCAAGGCGCATCATCACCGAAGCCGGATTCAGGCGGATCGCCGCGCGGTAGCGGGCGATCACCGCATCGGGATCGGTTGCAGTGTCGGGGGCAGGCTGGCCATAGGTGGCCGGGCCCTTCGGGGCCATCGCGCGCAATGCCTCGACCCCCGACGGTTCGTCAGCCCTGGTCGCGACCGGTGCCGGCTCCGCCGCGACGGCCGCGGCGCGGGTGTCGGGAAAGGACAGTGTCTCGGTCGCGCCATTGACCCGCAGCAGCACATGATCCGACCCGACCTCGATCAACTCGATACCGGCCGCCACGCTGGCGCCCACGACATAGCTTCGGGCATCGCCCGAAGCATCCGCGATCATGGCGCGCGACTGGGCCGCGTCGGAATAGATCGCCACTCCCAGCAACTGCAATCCCAGCGTGGTTTCCCCTACCGGGGCGCCAGCGGGGGCGGCCTCGCCCGCGGGCGCGCCAAACGGTCGCGCAGCCAGCACCGCAGTCAGATCGGGGCGGCCCGGGATGTCACTGGCGGCCAGCGTCCGGCGCTGTGGCGAGGCCCGGTCGCCCTCGACCAGCCGCCACAGGACCGGGGCCGCCGACGCGCCAAGGCTGATCACCACGATCCCCGCCGCCGCTGGCAGCACCAGCCGCCGCAGCCCCGCCAGGGGTCCGGCGGCGGTCATCGGTCGGCCTCGTCGGACCAGGGCCGCAGCACAAAGCCGGTCAGCCGGGCGACGACACGCTGATCTGCCCGGTCATGCACGCTGACGGTCAGCCGCACAAGGTCGGGGTCGCCGGTCGGCTCCTGCAGGTATTCGAGGTCGAAGGCATAGCCGAACATCGGCGCGGGCCGAGACCCGGGCGACAGGCCCAGCATCGCCTCGGCCAAGGCGCTGTCCGCCACCCAGCCTGCCGCCGCCCGCTTTTCCAAGCCCGCGATCCGCCCGACATGCGCCTCGGCGGCCCCGATCAGCGCCACGGCGGCCGTGGCGAGCACCGCCAGCGCCACCAGCGTCTCGATCAGGGTGAACCCGGCCATCCGGTCGCGCCCCGGTGCCCGCGGTGCCGTGTCAGGTTGCATCGCCGACCTGCTCTTCGCCCGCAGGAGCCACGCGCGCTGTCAACCCGTCGAACCGCACCACGGCGCGCTTCGAACCGGCCTGCAAGGCAAGGTCCAGCGGCGGCCCGTCGCCCTGCGGGGACACGATCAGCAGGCCATCGGCCTGCCCGATCACGATCCCGGCGGCAAGGCGATGTGCCGTGGCCAGCCCCGGCAACCGCGCCGCCTGCCAGCCGGTAACGGGATCCCACTGCACGATGTCGTACCCCCCGGACTGCCAGCGCAGTGCCAGCGGCCGCCCTGTCACCAGCGCTTCGTCTGCCGCAAGCGCCAGACGCGCCGCCAACCCCTGGGCCTCGGCCGACAGGCGGCGGCCCGGGGCATCCGGCCGCCAGACGGCAAGCGCCAATCCGCTCATGATGCCGATCAGCGCCAGAACCGCCAGCATCTCGATCAGGGTCAGACCCGAATCGCCGCGTCGCGCCCCCAAGCTCGGGCACCTGCCCAGGCACATGAGGCGCGCTCGTGTCATCCGCCTGCCGCTCCGGCGCGGCTGTTCAGGTCGGCGTCCACGCCCTCGCCGCCGGGCACGCCGTCGGCCCCATACGATACCAGATCATAGTCGGCCGCCTCGCCCGGGGTGGCATAAAGATAGGCCGCCCCCCAGGGATCGACCGGTAGCCCCGGCAGGTAGCCGCCTTCGGCCCAGCCCGGCGCGTCGGCGGGCCGCGTCACCAGCGCCTGCAACCCCTCGTCCACCGTCGGATACCGGCGGTTATCCAGCCGGAAGATCTCCAGACTGGCCGCAATCGACCGGATATCGGCCTCGGCCACGGCCCGACGTGCCTCGTCGGGCCGCCCGATCACATTGGGCACGATCAGAGCGGCGACAATGCCGATGATGACCAGAACGACCATCATCTCGATCAGCGTGACGCCGCTGTCACCGCGGCGGGGTGCCGGGCGGGCAATCGCGCGATCGACGAGGCGGTCACGGCGAACGTCAGGCATGGGTCGGTGTGGCATCTGTGATCTCCGCGGCATGGCGCAGGCGCCGCATCAACAGGGATACGGATCTGAAACTTCCTCAGTTTCGTTGCGTAGTTGTATATGGCACAAAGCACTTGGGAAAGGCGGTCGTGGGATGGCCTTCGGGTTGGGCTTTGGCACTCTGGGTCGCCGGGCGGCGGGTCCGGCCCGGCCGGGCCCGGTCACAGCAGGCATGACCTTGACCGGCAGCGCGGCTCTGCGTGCGGGTCCCGATGCGGCACGGGGCGGGCTGACCCCCGCAATGCTGGCCCCCGCAATGCTGGCCCCCGCAATTCTGGCTCCCGCAATTCTGGCCCCCGCAATGCTGGACCCCGCAATGCTGGACCCCGGAATGCTGGACCCCGGAATGCAGGCCGGCGAGGACGTTCTGTTGCTGTCGATTGCGCTGCCGCCGCTGCCGCCCGCCCAGCAACGCGCC
>Ga0105044_10000229_pt1 | contig 66119 bp, 70 predicted proteins | sample MAT01_FD_78092 | JGI IMG/M metagenome (GOLD analysis project Ga0105044, IMG submission 78092) | Freshwater microbial communities from Lake Fryxell liftoff mats and glacier meltwater in Antarctica - MAT-01 | ecosystem: Environmental > Aquatic > Freshwater > Ice > Liftoff microbial mat | place...
CCCATTACCCATTACCCATTACCCATTACCCATTACCCATCACCGCATTTGTCCTCCGCTGACAGGAAACAACCATGACGACCCCGACACCCGAACAATTCCAGCAGGCCACGCGCGCCGCGCTCGCCATGCGCGGCGAAATCGCCAAGGCGCTGGTCGGCCAGGACGAGATCGTCGAGCACACGCTCGCCGCGCTGCTGGCCGCCGGACACGTGCTGATCGAGGGCGTGCCGGGGTTGGGCAAAACCCTGCTGGTACGCGCGTTGGCCCGCACCTTCGATGGCAAATTCGCCCGCATCCAGTTCACGCCGGACCTGATGCCCGCGGACGTCACCGGCCACACGCTCTACGACCAGGCCGCGCACCAGTTCGTGACGAGGCGCGGCCCGGTGTTCACCAACCTGCTGCTCGCCGACGAGATCAACCGCGCGCCGGCCAAGACGCAGGCGGCGCTGCTGGAGGTGATGCAGGAGGGTCAGGTCACGATCGAGGGGGAGTCGCACGCGTTGGAGCCGCCCTTCATGGTGCTCGCGACACAGAATCCGATCGAACATGAGGGCACCTATGCGCTGCCCGAAGCACAGCTCGACCGCTTCCTGCTCAAGGTGAAGATCGCCTACCCGGACGCGGCGCAGGAGTCGGCGTTGGTGCGGCAGGTGACTACCGGCACGGTCGGCGAGAAGCTCAACGTCGATGCGGTCGCCACGCTCATCAAGCCGGCCCAGGTGCTCATGCTGCAGCAGATCACCGCAGGGGTGCGGGTGGATGACGCCGTGCACGACTACGCCGTGCGCATCGTGCGCGCGACACGGACGTGGAACGGTGTGGCCTCGGGCGCGGGGCCGCGCGGCGGCATCGCGCTCATCCGCGCGGCGCGCGCGGTCGCGTTGCTCGCCGGGCGCGATTTCGTGACACCGGACGACGTGAAGCGCATGGCGCTGCCGGCGCTGCGCCACCGGCTGACGCCGTCGCCGGAACTCGAAATCGAGGGCCAGGACGCCGATGCGATCCTGACGGCGCTGCTGGCGAAGGTGGAAGCGCCAAGGGCCTGACGGCAGTGATGGGTAATGAGTGATGAGTAATAGGTGACAAGTAAACCATCCTCCGCACGTAGTGTCTCCCCCATTACCCATTACCCATTACCCATTACCCATTACCCATTACCCATAGATGCTGATTCCCTCCCGCCCCTTCCTCTGGATCCTCGCCGCCCTGCTCGCGGGCGGGATCGCGGCGGCGTTCGTGCCGGAACTCAAGCTCGCATGGGCGTTCGTGGCGACGGTGCTGGCGGTCGGCGCGCTGGGTGATGGCCTGTACGCCGTCAGCGCGCCGCGACTGTCCGCGCGGCGGGCGGTGCCGGGCTCGCTCGCGCTGGGCACCTGGCATGCGGTGCAGTTGCGGCTCGCCAACGGCGAGCGCCGCGCCCTGACGCTCGCGCTCTACGACCACCATCCGCCGTACTTCGAAATGCGCGGGCTGCCGCGTGAGGTCACGCTGCCGGCCGGGGGCTGGGCGGAAATCGAATACGAAGTGCGGCCGGTGCGGCGTGGCGAGTTTCGCTTCGAGCCGGTGGAGATCCGCGTGCGTTCGCCGCTGGCCCTGTGGGCGCGAGCGGCACCGGTGGGCGACGCGTCCGTGACGCACGTGTTCCCGAACTTCGCGGCGATCACGAAGTACGCCCTGCTCGCCACCGACAACCGGCTCTCGCAGATCGGCATCCTGCAGCGCCGGCGGCGCGGCGAGGGGCTCGACTTCCACCAGCTTCGCGAATGGCGCGAGGGCGACAGCCTGCGCTCGGTGGACTGGAAAGCGACTTCGCGCACCATGCGGCTGGTGTCGCGCGAATACCAGGAGGAGCGCGACCAGCAGATCGTGTTCCTGATCGACTGCGGCCGGCGGCTGGCCGCGCAGGACGACGACCTGTCGCATTTCGACCACGTGCTCAATTCCGCGCTGCTGCTGGCCTACGTCGCGCTGCGCCAGGGCGATGCCGTGGGCTTCCTGACCTTCGGCGGCGTCGAGCGCTTCATGGCGCCGCGCAAATCAGCGGCCACCGTGAGCCTGATGCTGAATCAGCTCTACGACCTGCAGCCCACGCTGGCGGCGAGCGACTACACCGCCGCGGCGCAGGCGCTCGCGCAGCGCATCCGCAAGCGCGCGCTGGTGGTGGTGCTGTCCAACCTGCGCGACGAGGACGATGACACCCTGGCCCCCGCGCTCGCGCTGCTGTCGCAGCGGCACCTGGTGCTGTTCGCGAGCCTGCGCGAGCGCCTGCTGACACGCGCGCTGGACGTGCGCGTGGACAGCTTCGACCGTGCGCTCACACACGCCTCAGCGGCGCAGTACCTGCGGTCGCGCGAGGTGGCCTTCCGCCGGCTGGGGCAGCGCGGCGCGATCTGCCTCGACGTCGAGCCGCAGCACCTCGCGGTGGCGCTGGTGAACCGGTATCAGGATCTCAAGCGGGCGGGGCGGTTGTAGCCGGTTCGTCATTCCCGTGAAAACGGGAATCCATTGATAGCAATACGCAGTGCCGTGCAGACGCAGTGATCCTATGACGAGGTAAACGATGAGTTGCAGCCACCACTATTACCAGCAGGCAGGCCTCGGCGATGACGCCTTCACGCTCGATGCCTCCACCGTCACGTTCGGCGCGGGCTGCCTCAAAGAAGCGGGCGACCATGCGCGGGCGCAGGGCATGAAGCGCGTCGCCCTGTTCACCGACAAGAGCGTGGCGAAGCTGGAACATTGCGCGGTGGTGCGCCAGTCGCTGACCGACGCGGGCATCGACGCGGTGGTGTACGACGAAGTTGCGGTCGAACCGACCGACGTTTCGTTCCAGGCGGCGACCCGGTTCGCGGCGGGGGGCAACTTCGACGGCTTCGTGTCCGTCGGCGGCGGCTCCGTGATGGACACCTGCAAGGCGGCGAACGTCTACGCCACGCATCCCGCGGAATTCCTCGCCTATATCAACGCGCCGGTCGGCCGCGGCGAACCCGTACCCGGTCCGCTGAAACCGCATATCGCCTGTCCGACAACGTCGGGCACCGGTTCGGAAGTCACCGGCATCGCGATCTTCGACTACCTGCCCATGCAGGCCAAGACCGGCATGGTGTCGCGCCGCATGAAGCCGACCACCGCGCTGATTGACCCGAACGTCACGCGCACGCTGCCGGCGACCATCGTCGCCGCCACCGGCTTCGACGCGATGTCGCATGCGCTGGAAACGTTGACCGCCATTCCGTATGCGCGGCGCGCAAAGGCGCCGCAGCCCAGCCGCCGGCCGGTGAGTCAGGGCGCCAATCCGTGGAGCGATGCCGTTGCGCATGAAGCGCTCGATCTGGTGGGTACCTATTTCCTGCGCGCGGTGCAAGACCCGGCGGACACCGACGCGCGCGCCGAGATGATGTACGCCGCCACGCTCGCCGGCATTGCCTTCGGCAATGCGGGCTGCCACCTGCCACACGGCATGTCCTACGCCGTGTCCGGCCTGATCCGCGAGTACCGCGCGCCGGACTACGCGCAGGACGGGCCTTTCATTCCGCACGGCATGTCGGTCATCCTCAACGCGCCGTCGGTGTACCGTTTCACTGCCGAGGCCTGTCCGGACCGCCATCTCGATGCCGCGCGGCGCCTGGGTGCGGATACGAAGGGCGCGACGGACGCGGACGCCGGCGAAGTGCTGGCGAACCGGCTGATCGAGTTCGTGCGCGCGGTGGGTTTCCCGAACGGACTCTCCGCCGTGGGCTTCTCCGAGCGCGATCTCGACGCGCTGGTGAAGGGGGCGCTGCCGCAGGCGCGGGTGATCAACAATGCGCCGCGGGCGGTGGGGCCGGAGGAACTGCGGAAACTGTACGCTGGAGCGCTCGCTTACTGGTAAACCCGGTCAGGCGCGCAGCCACTCCACAAGCGCCTGCGTAACTGTGTCCGGCCGCTCGAGTGCGGTCAAATGGCCGCAGTCGGGGATCGTCACCAGCCGCGCGCCGGCGGTGCCGTCTGTGATCTCGGCTGCGCGCTCGGGAGGCGTGGGCACGTCCGCGTCGCCTACCAGCACCAGCGTCGGGCAGCGGATGTCCGGCAGTCCGGGCAATGAATCCACCCGGTGCATGATCGCCGTCAGTTGCCGCACGAACGCCTCCGCACCGGCGTCTTCGGCCATCGCGTGGACGATGCCGCGGAGCGCCGCATCCTCCCGGCGGCTCGGGTGCACGAAGTTCGGGTACAGCGCATCCGGGAGTTCATTGAAGCGGCCGGCTTGGGCTTGCGCGATCTGCTCCTTGCGCTTGGCGGTCTGCTCGGGCGTGTCCGCGCGCGCGGATGTATCGAGCAGCGCCAGCCGCGTCACGCGGTCCGGCGCCTGGCGCAGGATTTCAAACGCAATGTAGCCGCCCATCGAATGGCCGGCGAGCGCAAAGTGCGGCGGGGCGTCGGCGAGGATGCGTTTCGCGATGCCCGCCATGCTGTTGTCGCGCGTGTGGTCGGCAACCGTCACCGGACCAAAACGCCACAGCGCAGGAATCTGCGCGGCGTAAAAGCGCGGGGAGCAGAGCAGGCCGGGGATGAGGACGACGGGCAGCGAGGCATTCATGGGCGTTTCCGGTAACGGACAGAGCCGGCAGCGTGCCACGCCCCGCAACTGAGGGTCTGTAGGCGAGGCCCTACGCCCGGCGTTTCAGGGTTGGAAGAGGAACCAGAAAAAGCCGAGCAGGCCCAGCGACGCCGCAATCAGGCAGAATCCCAGCACCACGCGCAGGGACATGCCGCCACGGCTCTGCGTGGCGGTGCGCTCGGATTCGGTGACGATGAAGTCGCCGTCCCCCTTGGTCACGATTCTGCGGGGCGGTTGCTGCAGTGCCGCCTTGAGCACGTCGGCGAACGTCGCGTCGCGCGGCCGGAAGCCGTCCCCGCTGACCGCGTTGCCGAGCACGAATACCGGCTGCCCCGGCCGCAGCACCTCCAGCGCGTAGCGCACACGCCGGATGAACACCCGCTGCTTTTTCACACGGCGCAGGAAATCGAGTGAGGGCGACGAGCCGCCGAAGAGGGAACCCAGAAAGCCGCACGAATACGTGCTCACGCGGTCGAAGCGGAAGTCCGCATCCGGCGCCCAGACGAGGGTCGTGCCGGTGCCGTCGGCGAGCCAGAACGGGCGCTGTCCTGTCCGCTCGTGATGGATCCCCACCCACTCCCAGCCGACGCCTGCGTCGGTTTTCGTCAGCACGCGGTGCGCCACGCTGACGGAGAAATCGACGCAGGGTCTGGCGTAGACCGGATCCGGGACTTCCAGCCCCGGCGCGATCACGCCGTTCAGCTCCACCGGCCCCAGCGCCATCGAACGCACGGCCGAGGTCGGAAACGATTCCACCCGCCGCCGCTCGCGCAGGCTGCGGAAGGCGGCGGCGATCATGACGATGCCGGCCACGACGCCCGCGATCCCGAACGCGGACATGAAGAGGACGGCGGGATCGGAGGCGGGGTCCGCCATCAGGCGTTCGACTTGATGTTCGCGAAGGCCGGGGGGCGGGGACTCATTTGACGACGTGCCCGACGCCAGTATCGTGGCCCGCCTTGTTCGACCCACTCGATTTCTTCCTCGGGCGCCACCGGCACGTTCGCCTCGGAGGCGGTTGCGGTGGCAAAAGCATCGCCGAGCAAGGCGACGGCGATCGTCAGAGGCATCGTGGCGATGCCCAGTCTCGAGAGCGGGTCTTCGACGATTTACACATTGATTTTCCCCGTCCTGGCGTTTTTCAAGTCAGGCGAGCCTCAAGTGGAGTGCATCAACGCCGCGGGCGCCAGGCAACAAATGCTAGCACCAGCGCAGCCGATCGTACCGGCGATCACCTACAGCGTGCCCGGGCCTCGCCCATTAGGATGACCGATTCACGCGTCACCGAACGACGCAAAGGATGAAACCATGTCCGGGCTCAAACCCGCCGCCGAACTCGCCGCGAAAGCCAGCAAGCCCTACCCCGGTGACAGCGATGCCTATCGAACCGCGCACATGGCGCTACTCACCGATGAAATCGAACTGCGCCGCCATATCGAGCGCGTGGCGGCGCAACGCCGTGCTTTGCCGTTGGGAGGTGCGCCCCCGCGCGCGTATGTCTTTACCGACGAAAACGAGACGACCGTGCGCTTGGCGGACCTCTTCGGCGATCACGACACCCTCGTCACGTACTTCTGGATGTACGGCCCGCAGCGCAAGCGGCCGTGTCCTATGTGCAGCTCGTTCCTGGGCTCGCTCGATGTTCCCGCGCGCGATCTCGCGCAGCGTGTGGCGCTGGCGGTCATCGGCCGTTCGCCTGTCTCGCGGCAGCCCGCATTCGCGCGCGAACGCGGCTGGCGCAATCTGAAGTTCTACGCCACGACGAACGACGACTTCCCGTGCGACTACCGTGGCCTTGCCCCCAACGGCGAGGAATGGCCCGCGCTCGATGTCTGGATCAAGCGCGTAGGTGTCGTGCACCACTTCTGGGGTGCAGAAATGGGGGAGGCGAAACCGCCGACCCGGGACAGGATCCGCGCGGCGCGCCCGATCCGACGCCGCTGTGGAACATCCTCGACCTGACGCCGGCCGGTCGTGGGGCCGACTGGTATCCCAAGCTCGAATACGGCCCTGGCGCGGACAAGACCTAGGAGAGGTTCGGAACGAACAGCAATCCGAAAGGAAAGAGCGGAGACAGTCCACGCCCTGCGGCCATGCGTTCCACAATGCAAGCGCTTGCAGCAGCGGGTATCCGGCGTTAAGCTGCCGCTCCCCTGATCAATCGGAGCGCCTCCGCATGAACACCATGACCGAAGCCAAATCCCTCGCGCTGTCCGGCAAGGTGCGCATGACGCCCTCCGAAGCCTTCGTCGAAACGCTGGTGGCGCAGGGCGTGAAAGACACCTTCGGCATCGTCGGCTCGGCCTACATGGACGCGCACGACCTGTTCCCGCTGGCCGGCATCCGCTTCCTGTCGGTGGCGCACGAGCAGAACGCCGCGCACATGGCCGACGGCTACTCGCGGGTAACGGGCAAGCACGGGGTCTGCATCGCGCAGAACGGCCCCGGCATCACCAACTTCGTGACCGGCATCGCGGCCGCTTATTGGGCGCATTCGCCGGTGGTGTGCATCACGCCGGAATCCGGTTCGTTGACGATGGGGCTGGGCGGCTTCCAGGAAACGGAGCAACTGCCGATCTTCTCCAAGATCACCAAGTGGCAGGTGCACGTGAATTCCCCGCTGCGCATTGCGGAACTCACCTCGCGCGCCTTCGATTACGCGATGGCCGAGCGCGGCCCGGTGCAGATCAACATCCCGCGCGACTACTTCTACGGCGAAGGCGAATACGAGATCCCGCAGCCGCAGCGCATCGAGCGCGGCCCCGGTGGTCCGGAGTCGCTGGACGCGGCGGCGCGGCTGCTGGCGAAGGCGAAGTTCCCGGTCATCCTCTCAGGCGGCGGCGTGGTCATGGCGAACGGCATCAAGGAGTGCGTAGCACTCGCCGAATACCTGACCGCCCCCGTCGTCAGTTCCTACCTGCACAACGATTCCTTCCCGGTTTCGCACGCGCTCGCCTGCGGCCCGCTCGGCTACCAGGGCTCCAAAGCGGCGATGAACATCATCGCCAGGGCCGACGTGGTGCTGGCGCTGGGTTCGCGGCTGGGACCCTTCGGCACGCTGCCGCAGCACGGCCTAGACTACTGGCCGAAGCACGCGAAGATCATCCAGGTCGATGCCGATCCGCGCATGATCGGACTGGTCAAGAAAGTGTCCATCGGCATCGTCGGCGACGCCAAGCTCGCCGCGCTCGCCTTGCTGGGCCGGTTGAAAGGCCTTGGCAAGATGCCGCCGAACAAGGCGCGCCTCGGCGACGTGCGCAAGGAAAAGGAAGCCTGGGTGCAGGAACTGGAAAAATGGCCGTCGCCGAACGCGAAGGGCCGCATCGGCCCGCGCCAGGCGCTGGCCGCGCTGGCGAAGTCGCTGCCGAAGAACGCGATGGTCTCCACCGACATCGGTAACGTGTGCTCGGTGGCCAACAGCTACCTCAACTTCGACATGGCACCGTCCTTCCTGGCCGCGATGAGCTTCGGCAACTGCGGCTATTCCTTTCCCGCGGCAATGGGCGCGAAAGTGGGTCGGCCCGACCGGCCGGCGATCGCCTACGTCGGCGACGGTGCCTGGGGAATGAGCCTGGCCGAGGTGATGACCTGCGTGCGCGAAAACATTCCGGTCGTGGCGGTGGTCTTCAACAACGGCCAGTGGGGCGCGGAGAAGAAGAACCAGGTGGACTACTTCGACAACCGCTTCCTCGGCACCAATCTGGAGAACCCCAACTTCGCGGACGTTGCGGAGGCCATGGGCGCCAGCGGCATCACCGTGGACCACGTGGACGAAATCGGCGACGCCATGAAGGCGGCGGTGAAGTCCAACAAGCCAACGGTGGTGAACCTGATGCTCACCCAGGAACTGGGCGATCCCTTCCGGCGCGACGCCTTCAAGCCGCCGCATCGGTTGCTCGCCAAGTACCGCAAGTACAGCGCGAAGCAGTACCGCTGAGCGGGCCGCGGCCGGGACCGCCCGGCCGCTTTCCCCGGGACCGCCCCGCATGAACGACCCGCGCCCGCCCCAGGGCCAGGCCATGACGCTGGCCGACGTCGCCCGCCGCGCGAAAGTATCGACGGCGACCGTCTCGCGCGCGCTGTCGCTGCCGCAGATGGTCAGTCCCGCCACGCTGCGGCGCGTGCAGACGGCGGTGGTGGCGCTGGGTTACGTCACGCATGGCGCGGCGCGCGCGCTGGCGTCGCGGCGCACCCACACCATCGGCGCCGTCATCCCCACGCTCGACAATGCGATATTCGCGAACACGACGCACGCGCTGCAGCGCGCCTTCGACGCCGCGGGATATACACTGCTGCTCGCCTCGCACGAGTTCGACCCGGCCGCCGAAGTCCGCGCCACGCGCACGCTGATCCAGCGCGGCGTCGATGCGCTGGTGCTGCTCGGCACCACCCACGACCCGGAAGTGTTCCGCATGATCGCCGCGCGACAGGTGCCCTACGTGCTGACCTGGGCCTACGACACCTCCGGCCAGCATCCGAGCGTCGGCTTCGACAACCGCGCGGCGGCGATGGCGGTCGCCAACCACTTGCTCGATCTCGGCCACCGGCGGATCGCGATGATCGCGGGGCTCACCGCGAACAACGAACGTGCGCGCGAACGGGTGGCGGGCGTGAAGGCTGCGCTGAAGGCGCGGCGCCTGAGTCTGGCCGGCTGCGTGGAGAAACCGTTCACCCTGGCGGCGGGCCGCGAAGGCCTGCGTGCGGTGCTGGCCACCGCGCCACGGCCGACCGCAGTGGTCTGCGGCAACGACGTGCTGGCGCTGGGCGCTATTGCGCAAGCGCAGGCGCAGGGGCTGCAGGTGCCGCGCGACCTGTCGGTGACTGGCTTCGACGACATGGAAATCGCTTCGCTGTTGACGCCGGGCCTCACCACCGTGCACTTCCCGACGGCTGAACTCGGCTCGCGCGCGGCCGCGCATGTGCTCGCGCGGCTGGCCGACGAACCGGTGCCGCAGCAGACGGAATTGCCGGTGGAACTGGTGGTGCGGGAGAGTACGGCCGCGCCGAAACTCAGCCAGGGCAAGCAATCGTCCGTCATTCCAGCGAAAGCTGGAATCCATGGACGCAGTAAATCGGTGGGCTAAGACAATGGATTCCAGCTTTCGCTGGAATGACGGTTCAGGCGTGCAGCCGCTGCAACTCCGCAGGCGCACCCGCCAGAAACACCCGCACGTTGATCCCCACGATTTCGGCGAGCGTGCCATGCACGGTCATGCCGAACACGTGGCCGCGGGTGTTGATGAAGGCGATCGCCCCGTGCAGAACGCCCGCCAGCTCGAGTTCCAGCGGCATCACCGGGCGCGTTTCCGGCGCGGGCAGGCCGGCCGCATGCCGTAGTTCGCGAATGATGGGGATCAGCATGCGTTGCGCAAGCTGGCTGCTGAACTTGCCGGACTTGTGCACGCCGATGAGCCCGGCGCGCGTCCACAGCCGGCTGTCGGCCGCGCGCATGCCGCTGCGGTATTCGACGTAGAAGCGGATGAGGCGTTGTTCCAGCGGAATGGTGCGCTCCGCCAGCAGGACGTCCCACTCGGAACGCCAGCGACCGGCGAAGAGCTGGGCGATGACGCGGTCCACCAGGGCTTTCTTGCTGGGAAAGAGCATGCCGAGCTTCGCCGGCGTGATGCGCGCTTTTTTTGCGATGGCGGACAACGGCACTTCGAAACCGTCCGCGGCAAACAGGTCGTAGGCGGCGTCGATGACGTTCTGTTCGGCGGGCGAGGGTGCCTTGGGTGTCTTCATTCGAGATTCTTCCTGGCTTTGGCAATCGCCGTTTTGACGCGCGCCGGTGCCGTGCCGCCGATGTGGCTGCGCGCCTTCACCGAGCCTTCCGGCGTCAGCACGGCCGCGACGTCCTTGCCGATCAGCGGCGAGAACTGCTGCAGCTCAGCGGTATTCAGCACGGAGAGGTCGCAACCCCGTTCTTCGGCGTAGCGCACGGCCTTGGCGACGGCTTCGTGCGCTTCACGGAAGGGCAGCCCCTTGCGGACGAGATAGTCGGCGAGGTCGGTGGCCGTGGCGTAGCCTTCGAGCACCGCCGCGCGCATCTTGTCGCGGTTGATCTCGAGCCCCGCCATCATCGCCGCGAAGATCGCGAGCGTGTCGGACAGCGTGTCCACCGTGTCGAACAACGGTTCCTTGTCTTCCTGATTGTCCTTGTTATAGGCCAGCGGCTGCGCCTTCATGAGAGTCAGCAGCGCCATCAGGTGGCCGTAGACGCGGCCGGTCTTGCCGCGCACGAGTTCGGGCACGTCGGGATTTTTCTTCTGCGGCATGATCGACGAGCCGGTGCAGAAGCGGTCGGGAATCTCGACGAAGCCGAAGCGCGGGTTGGCCCACAGGATCAGTTCTTCGGACAGCCGCGACAGATGCATCATCAGCAGTGATGCGCAGGCGCTGAACTCGATCGCGAAGTCGCGATCGGACACGGCGTCGAGTGAGTTCTCGCAGACGCCGTCGAAGCCCAGCGCCTTGGCGACATGCAGGCGGTCGATCTGGAAGGACGTGCCCGCGAGCGCGGCGGCGCCCAGCGGCAGCCGGTTCACGCGCTTGCGGCAGTCGGCGAGCCGCTGCGCGTCGCGCACCAGCATTTCGTAGTAGGCCATCAGGTGGTGGCCGAAGGTCACCGGTTGCGCGACCTGCAGGTGGGTAAAGCCCGGCATGACGGCGTCGGCATAGGTCTCGGCGCGGTCGACCAGCGCGCGCTGCAGGTCTTTCACGAGCGCCAGCAAGCGGTCGATCGCCGCGCGCAGGTAGAGCCGCACGTCGGTCGCTACCTGGTCGTTGCGCGAGCGCGCGGTGTGCAGACGTTTGCCGGCATCGCCGGCGATCTCGGTCAGGCGCGCCTCGATGTTCATGTGCACGTCTTCGCGCGCGAGGGACCATTCGAAGCTGCCGCTTTCGATCTCCTGCCGCACTTGTGCCAGGCCCTGCTCGATGGCCGCGAGGTCGGCGGCAGAAAGGATCTCGCAAGACGCGAGCATGCGCGCGTGCGCGAGCGAGCCTTCGATGTCGAACAGGGCGAGCCGCTGGTCGAAGCCAACGGAAGCAGTGAAGCGCTGGGTGAGCGCGTCCACCGGCTCGTCGAAACGGCCGGACCAGGCTTTGTCGCCTGTGCTGGGATTGCCGGATTTTGCTTGCGCCACGGAGGTTGCTTGTTCAGAATGGCGCAGCCAAAAAGCTGCGCGGAATAAACAACATAAGCCGATGAGTATAAATCAAAAATCCACGGCGAACGGCCTCGCGGGCAGCCTGCCCAACTTCCGCAATCTCGGCATCCTCCTGCGTCTCCTGCTGTTCGTGAACGCCGCGGCGCTGGCCGTCGCGCTGGTGCAGTCGGGCACGCTGGCCGAGGCCTGGCTGGAATTGATTGAAATCTGCGCGCGGGTGCAGCCGCCGCTGATCGCGGTGGTGTTGATCCTGACCGGGCTGCAGCCGCTGCTGGCGCGGCTGCCGTTCGCCGCCGGCGTGCTGGTGGTGACGGTGCTCGCCGCAGCGGTGACCGCGGGCTGGCACTGGCTCGCCGCCGATCTGTTCGGGCCCGCGGGCGAGCCGGAGCGGGCGTTGATGTTCGCCGTGCTGGTCACGCTGGCCGCGTTGTCGTACTTCAGCCTGCGGGCGCGGGCGCTGTCGCCGGCGCTGTCGGAAGCGCGTCTGCAAGCCTTGCAGGCGCGCATCCGTCCGCACTTCCTGTTCAACAGCCTGAACGCGGTGCTGTCGCTGATCCGGCAGGACCCGCGCCGAGCCGAGCGGGCGCTGGAGGACCTGTCCGACCTGTTCCGCGTGCTGATGGCCGACAACCGCGAACTCACGCCGCTCGCGCGCGAGGTGGACCTGTGCCGCCAGTACCTGGCCATTGAGGAGCTGCGCCTGGGTCCGCGGCTGCAGCTCGACTGGCAGGTCGCGGACATGCCGGGCGACGCGCTGGTGCCACCGCTCATCCTGCAGCCCCTGCTGGAGAACGCCGTTTATCACGGCATCGAGCCGCGCTCGGAACCGGGCACGGTCACGATCCGCATCTGGCGTGACGGCGACCGCGTGCGCGCGCTACTGCGCAATCCGTACCGGGGCGAGGGCGACCGCCATTCCGGCAACCGCATGGCACTCGCCAACATCCGCGAGCGCCTGTTACTGCATTTCGACGCCGAAGCACAGTTGACGAGTTCGGTGCAGGATAATGCCTACGAAGTCGAGATCGTGATCCCGTACCAGAAAAGTTCGCCGGAGAAAGTCTGAGCCATGAGTGAAGGCACTGCTGCGCCGCTGCCCCCGTTGCGGGTCGCGATCGTCGATGACGAGGCGCCCGCGCGCAGCCGCCTGCGCGACGTGCTGTCCGACTGCGCGCTCAAGCTGCCGCTGGAAATCGCGGGGGAGGCGGACAACGGGCGCGAGGCGGTGGCGCTGCTGGAGCATTGCGATGCCGACGTCGTGCTGCTGGACGTGCGGATGCCGGAAATGGACGGCATCGAGGTCGCGCAGCATTTGCTGAAGCTCGCTGATCCGCCGGCGGTGATTTTCACGACCGCGTATGACGAGTTCGCGCTGAAGGCGTTTGAAGTGCATGCGGTGGACTATCTGCTGAAACCGGTGCGCGCCAGTCGCCTGCTCGAGGCGCTGGAGCGCGTGCGCAGCCTCGTGCCGCCGAAGGACGAAGCGCTGCGGGGGCTGCGTCCGGGACCGCGCACGCACCTGTCGGTGAACGAGCGCGGCCGCATCCACCTGGTGCCGGTGCCGGAGGTGCTGTACCTCAAGGCGGAACTCAAGTACGTGACCGCGCGCACCGCGGCGCGCGAGTTTCTGCTGGAGGAGTCTCTGACCAAGCTGGAGGAGGAGTTCATCGGCCGCTTCATGCGCATCCACCGCAACTGCCTGGTCGCCAGGGAGGCGATCCGTGGCTTCGAGCGCATCGCCGAGCCTGGTGGCGAAGGCCACTGGGTGGTGCTGATCAACGCGCTGGAGGAAAGGCTGCCGGTCAGCCGCCGGCAGCAGCAGCTGGTGCGCGAGTTCGGGCGCTGACGTCCGTGCGCGTTCATTGCGGCGAACCTTCCGCAATGCCAGAATCGAAAAAAACAGCACCCGTACCGGAGAAGGAGATCGCCATCGCAACCCGTGGACGTCTCATGTTTCTCGAACACATTCCTATCAGGCCGCTGGCGGCGGCGATCCTGCTCGCCACTGGCACCTGGGCTTCGGCCCAGACATTTCCGGCCAAACCGATCCGCCTGATTATCGCGGCTCCCGCCGGCGGCGGTGCGGACGTGATCGCGCGGCCGGTCGCGCAGAAGCTTGCCGAGTCGATGGGGCAGCAGGTCATCGTGGACAATCGCGCGGGCGCGAGCGGACTCATCGCGGGCGAGATGACCCAGGCCGCGCCGCCGGACGGCTATACGCTGTTGTTCGTCACCGCGAGCGGGTTCTCCCTCACGCCGCTGTTGTCGCGCAAGCCGCCGTACGATCCGACGCGTGATTTCACGCCGGTGTCCATGGTGGCGACGGCGCCGCTGATGGCGACCGTGCATCCGTCGCTGCCGGTGAAGTCGATCAGGGAACTCATCGCGCTCGCCAAGGCAAAGCCCGGCCAGCTGCTGTACGCCTCCAACGGACAGGGCTCGTTCAGCCACCTGACGACCGAGATGTTCAGCCGCGCCGCCGGCATCGAGATGACGCATGTGCCGTATAAAGGCGGCACGCCGGCCGTGATCGACACGGTGAGTGGCCAGGTCCAGCTCGTCATCACGGCGGTGCCCACCTTGATGGGGCAGGTTAAGTCCGGCCGGCTGCGCGCGATCGCCGTCACTTCCGCGAAACGGTCCGCGGCGCTGCCCGATCTGCCGACCATCGCCGAATCAGGCGTGCCGGGCTTCGAGTCCGTGCAGTGGTACGGCGTGTTCGGCCCGAAGAATCTGCCACCGGCGATCGTGGATCGCGTTTATGCTGAGCTGGGCAAGGCGGTGGAAAGCCCGAGCGTGAAGGCGCCGCTCGCGCAGGAAGGCGCCGAACTCAGCGTGACCGGCCCGCAGCCGCTCGCGCAGTTCCTCGCGACCGATATCGCCCGCTGGCGCAAGGTGCTCAGCGGCATGAACATCACTCTGGAGTAATCGCATGACAGCCTTCAACGTCTGGGTGGGCGCCTGTTCCCACGTCCACAGCGACCTCGCGTTCGGCCGCCGCAGCATCGCGGAGGCCATCGCACAAAGCGAGAACGGCGGCGCGGATGGCGGCCCGCCTTTCGACTGGGACATCTTCCTGCATCTGGGCGACATCTCCGGCACGCAGGCGCCGCCCGCCGACGCCGACGGCCCGCCGGTGGTCGAACAACTCACCTCCGGCAAGCAGCACCGCGTCGAGCAGGTTTATCCGCTGCTCGGCAATCACGACGCCAGCGGCCTCGGCGAGGAAACGCAGTGGTGGTTCCGCAAGTGGCTGGATCCGGAAGGACTGCATCCGCAGTACTCGCAGGTGCACAAGGAGCGGCGGCCGTTTCCCATCGACGGCAACTGGGAGCGCTACAGCTTCGTCGCCGGCAACCTCTTGTTCCTCATGCTGGGCGACCGCAATGACGGCGGCCCGCCCAAGGGGCGTTCGGAAAAGGGGGGCTGGCCGGCGGGCGCGCTGACACAGGACACCTTCGCGTGGTGGAAACGGAAGGTGGAGGCGAATCCCGACAAGATCATCATCACCTGCGCGCACCACGTACTGCGCGATACCACGGTCGCGTCAGGGCACTGGGAAGGCGTCAACTCGGGCTATCACGGCAAGTTCGACGATGCGAAAGGCTCGTCGTACCTCTACTGGGTGGGCGAGGAGACGGACTCGACCGCGTTCCAGGACTACCTCCAGGCGCATCCCGGCGCGGTGGACCTGTGGCTCGCCGGGCACACGCATACGCATCCCGACGACCGCTTCGGCAACAAGGGCCTGATCGAGGAGCGCTGGGGCGTGACCTTCGCCAACTGCGCCGCGATGACGCGTCACCACGGGCATAAGAAGCGGCCGCTGTTTCCGATGAGCCGGGTGTTCACCTTCACGCCGGGCAGCCGGGAGGCGCGCATCCGGTGCTACCTGCACACCAGCGATTACGCGGCGCAGGGCTGGTATGCGCCGGTGGAACGCACGGTTTCCCTGCGCGCGCCGTTTCGGGCGTGACCGTCAGCGCGGCTGGGCGGCGCGGCGGATGAAGAGCCGGCCGTCGTCGATCTGCCGGTGCAGGTACAGGTTGTAAAAGTCCGGGGTGAGCAGGCCGACCAGCGGCTCGGAGACCTGCTGGCCGCTGCTGGTGAAGGTGATGACGGTCGGCACCGAGCGGATGTTGTAGCGGCGCGCGAATTCACGGTGGGTCACGGGCTTGCCCTCGAAATCGCGCAGCGTGTCGTTGCTGTCGACGTCCACCTCGCGGATGAGGACCTTGGGGCCGTAGTCGGCGCTGACGGCCATCGGCTCCAGGTGTTCTTTCTTCGCGCGCGTGCAGAACGGGCATTCGTCGTGGGTGAACACCAGCATGATCGGAATGCCCTGCACCATCGACTGCGAGGTGAGCGGCAGCAGGTCGTCGGCCTTGACGAGCGGCGGTGACGTTTGCGCGGCGGCTGTGCCCGCCGAGCATGCTAAGATCATCGCCGCTGCCCAGAACGCCTGACTGACGCGGGAAACCCACTGTCCCGACGTCCGTCGCCGGCGCCGCAGCCCACCGCCACTCCCCGCGCTCCCGCTCCGGAATCCTTCGCGTGTCATCGGCCCCATCGTCGCCTCCGCAGTCTTCGCGTCCGTCGCGCCTGGTCATCGCCACGCGCGAAAGCGCGCTTGCCCTGGTGCAGGCGCGGCACATCCGCGCACGCCTGCAGGAATTATATCCGGCGATCGCGGTGGAACTGCTCGGCATGACGACCACCGGGGACCGCGAACTGGGCGGGCCGTTGGCCACCATCGGCGGCAAAGGCCTGTTCATCAAGGAACTGGAGGAGGCGCTCGCCGATGGCCGCGCCGACCTCGCCGTGCACTCGATGAAGGACGTGCCCGTGCAGATGCCGGCGGGATTCGTGCTGGCCGCGATCACGGCGCGCGAGGATCCGCGCGACGCCTTCGTCTCCTGCCGCTGGCGCACGCTGGCCGAGCTGCCGCCCGGATCGTGCGTGGGCACCTCCAGCCTGCGGCGCTCCAGCCAGCTGCTGGCGAAGCGGCCGGACCTGCGCATCGAATCGCTGCGCGGCAACGTGCAGACGCGGCTGCGGAAACTGGACGAGGGCGCCTACGACGCGATCATTCTCGCCGTGGCCGGATTGAAACGGCTGGGGCTGGCCCACCGCATCAGTTCCGCGCTGGAGCCGGAGGAGAGCCTGCCCGCCGCGGGCCAGGGCGCGCTGGGACTCGAATGCCGCAGCGACCGCTCCGACGTGGCGGCGCTGCTGGCGCCGCTGGGGGACGCCGGCGCCGCGGCCTGCGTGCGCGCCGAACGCGCCGTCGCGCACGGCCTTGGCGGCAACTGCCAGATGCCGGTGGGCGCGTTCGCCGTTGCCGCCGGATCCGCGTTGCGCCTGCGGGCTTTCGTCGCCAGCCCCGACGGCAAGCAGTATCTCGCGGCGGAACGTGCCGGCGCCGTCGCCGCGCCCGAAGCGCTTGGCCAGGCGCTGGCCGCGGAACTGGTGGACAAGGGCGCAGCCGCGATTCTGGCGGCGATCGGGGCGAAGCCCCGATGAGCGCGCTCGCGGGGCGCGGCATCCTGATCACGCGGCCGGCCCACCAGTCCGCAAGCCTTGCCGCACGTGTGGGCGCCGCGGGCGGCGAGGCGATCCTGTTTCCCGCGCTGGCGATCGCCGGCCTCGACGATCCCGCGCCGCTCCGCGCGCTCGTCGCGCGGCTCGCCGGGTTCGATTGGGCGATCTTCGTCAGCCCTAACGCGGCAAGCCGCGGGCTGGACAGCATTCGCGCGCACGGCGCCTGGCCCCCAGGCCTGCGCGCGGCCGCCGTCGGCCGCAGCACCGTGCGTGAACTCAACCGGCAGGGCATCGAGCAGGTGGTTGCGCCGCACCAGCGCTTCGACAGCGAGGGACTGCTTGACTGCCCGGAACTCGCGCAGGTCGCCGGCCGGCGCATCGTCATCTTCCGCGGGGACGGCGGCCGCGAAACGCTCGGCGACACGCTCGTCGCGCGGGGCGCAACAGTCGAGTACGCGGCGTGCTACCGTCGCGTCCTGCCGGCGGTCGAGCCGTCCGCGTGCGCGGCGTTGCTCGCGCGCTGGACCCGCGGCGACGTGCAGGCCGTTACTGCGGCCAGCACGGAAACGCTCGCCAATCTGTTCACGCTGCTCGGCGCCGAGGGCGCGGCGCGCGTGCGGGCAACGCCGGCGTTCGTGCCGCACGCCCGCATTGCGGAGGCGGCCCGGGCCCTGGGCGTTGCCACCGTCACGGTCACCGCTGCCGGCGAAGAAGGTCTCGTCGCCGGGCTCGTCGCGTGGTTTGCCGGACTGCGGTAAGTTAAAGTTCCGTGCATGACTGATACACCGCCTCCCGTCACGCCGCCGGTCCCCGCGCGTGCCTGGCTGCGCCATCCCGCGACCTGGATCGCGGTAGCCGCAGCGCTGCTGACGATCGCGCAGTGGTACGACGTGCGATCCACGTCGCGCAGCGTGGAAAAGGAACTGGCGCGTCGACTCTCCGAAAGCGAAACGCAGACCCGCGAATCGCGCGCGGTGGCGGAGACTGCGCGCGAGGCCACGCGTGAAATGCAGACCCGGCTGGGCGTGGTCGAAGCGAAGCTCGCCGAATCGCAGAACCAGCAGGTCGCGCTGGAAGCCCTGTACCAGGAACTGTCGCGATCGCGCGACGAATCCGCGCTGGCCGAGGTGGAGCAGACGCTGCTGGTCGCCAACCAGCAGTTGCAGCTGGCCGGCAATGTGAAGGCGGCGCTGATCGCGCTGTCGGCCGCGGATAGCCGGCTTGCCCGGCTCGACCGCCCGCAGCTCGCGCCGCTGCGCAAGGTGCTCGCCCGCGACATCGAGCGGCTGAAGCAGGCGCCGTACGTCGACATCAGCGGGCTTTCGGCGCGGCTGGATGGCCTGCTCGCCGGGCTGGATGCCTGGCCGCTGGCGATGGACGCCCGTCCGCGCGAGGCCGCGGCGAAAAAAGCCGAGGCCAAGGCGGACGCCGCCCCGGCATGGGGGCGGGTGGCCGGCGAGTTCTGGGCGGAACTGAAGAACCTGGTGCGCATCGAGCGCATCGACGGTAACGAGGCCCCGCTGCTCGCCCCGCAACAGGCGTACTTCCTGCGCGAGAACCTGCGGCTGCGCCTGACCGCCGCACGCATCGCGCTGCTCGCCCGCGACGAGAAGAGCTTTCAGGCCGACTTGCGGGCCGCCCGCGACTGGCTCGCGCGGTATTACGACACGCGCAACCCGCAGGTGGCGGCCGCGGCCGTGCAACTGAAACAGTTGCAGGACGCCAGCGTCGCGATCGAGGTGCCCGGCATCGACACCAGCCTCGATGCCGTGCGCAATTACCGGCTGACGCGCGAGAAGCGGTAAGTGGGAGGGGAAATCGTGAATCGTGAAGCGGGAAGCGGAGGACGGCTGCGGGCGCAGGTTTTCCCATTCCCCGTTTCCCATTCCCCATTCCCCGCAGCACCATGCGTCCGCTGATCTGGGCCCTCCTCCTGTTCGCCGCCGCGGTTGCGGTGGCGCTGGCGCTCGCCAACGCCACCGGCTACGTGCTGGTGGTGTGGCCGCCGTACCGCATGGAGCTCTCGCTGGCGCTGACCATTGTCGGGCTGCTCACGGTGTTCGCGCTGGCCTACCTTGCGCTGCGCTTCCTGTCGCAGGTGCTCGCACTGCCGGCGGAAGTGAAGGCCTACCGCGCGCGCCGGCGCACGCGGCAGGCGCGCCAGACGTTCAGCGAAGCGCTGCAAGCGCTGTTCGAGGGCCGGCTCGCGCGCGCGCATCGCGCCGCCGAGGCTTCCGCCGCGCTGGAGGAAGGTGACGGTTTGAGCGCGGTGGTCGCAGCCCGTGCCGCGCATGGCTTGCGCGACACCGCCGCGCGCGACCGCTGGCTGGCGCGTGCGGAAGAGGCGGGCGACAGCACCGCCACGGCCCGCGCGATGGCCGCCGCCGAAATGGCGCTCGAAGAACGCCGCGCCCAGGACGCGCTCGTGGCGCTGGCGGGGCTGCCGGAGAAGCACACCGGCGCGCTGCGGCTCGAACTGCGCGCGCAGCAGCAGTTGAAGCAATGGGATGCGGTGCTGTCCCTGATCGAGCAACTGGCGCGGCGCGGGGTGTTCGAACCCGCGCAGGCGCGGGAGCTGAAACGCGCCGCGCAGGTGGAGAACCTGAAGCGCAAGGCGCTCGACCGCCACGCGCTGGAGCAGTACTGGGCGAAGCTGCCGGCGGAGGATCGACGCGACGCCAAGGTCGCGCTGGCGGCCGCGCAATGCTTCACCGCCCTCGGCGGCAGCGCGCAGGCGCATGCGGCGATCGAGCAGGCCCTGGAAGGCGGCTGGGATTCGGCGCTGGCCGCGGCCTATGCCGAGGGCCAGGGACCGAACACGATCGCGCAGATCGAGCGCGCCGAGAAATGGCTCAAGCGCGAGCCGCGCGACGCCCTGCTGCTGCTGACGCTCGGCCGCCTGTGTGCGCGGGAACAGCTGTGGGGCAAAGCGCAGAGTTATCTGGAGGCCAGCCTGTCGGTGGAGCCCACGTGGTCGGCGCACCACGAGTTCGTGCGACTGCACGAACACCTCGGCAACGCGGATGCGGCCGCCCGCCATGCGAAAACGAGCCTGGAACTCGCGCTGGCGGCGTTGAAGGAAGCGAGCGGGGGCAGGCGGCGCGCTTCTTTTTGATCTGCTTCAACCGCGTACGCACCGCAATACAAAATTCATGTCCGCCGCCAAGCCGCCGAGGCGCCAAGAAAAGCATAAGGACATTCTGCGTAACTGCATTTCTTGGCGTCTTGGCGGCCAATCCGATTTCCAGCCCCTGCATCCACCTCCGGCGGCGCGCAGCAATCCGTCCGCGGCATGCACAAACAAAAACCCCCTTCACGTTGTCGTGAAGGGGGCTGCGGGAAACGACTGCCGGCGTGCGTTCAGTCGGCGTACTGCCCGGCCTTCTTGATGATCGGGTCCCACTTCTTGATCTCGGACGTCAGCTGCGCGCGCAGGGACTCGGGATTCGCTTTCGAGACCGGCACCGGCTCGGCACCGAGTTCGGCGAGTCTTGATTTAAGGCCCGGATCCTGCACCGCCGCCTGCAATGCGGCCACCAGCTTGTCGAGGACCGGCTTCGGCGTACCCTTCGGCGCGTAGAGGCCGTGCCACACGGCGACTTCGAAATCCTTGATGCCCTGTTCGGCGATCGTCGGGACGTCTTTCAGTGCGGCGAGGCGCTGTTTGGTCGTCACGCCGTAGACCTTCACGGTGCCGGCCTTGATCTGCTGCGTGGTGTTGGTGGTCTGGTCGCACATGATGTCGACCTGGCCGCCCATCAGATCGGTCATGGCCGGCGCGGTGCCTTTATACGGCACGGTGGTCATGTCGGCTTCGATCGCGCTCATGAACAGCAGGCCGCACAGATGCGAGGCAGCGCCGAGCCCCGCATTCGCGTAGGTGAGCTTGCCCTTGTTGGCCTTGATATACGCGACGAGTTCCTTGAGGTTGTTGGCCTCCAGTCCCTTTTTGCCGATCAGCGTCATCGGCACGTCGGCGACCTGCCCGATGGGCTCGAAGTCGTTCAGCGTATCGTAGGGCAGCTTGCGGTAGAGCGCGGGCGCCGTGGACATGCCGATGTGGCTCAGCAGCAGCGTGTAGCCGTCGGGCCTGGCCTTGGCCACCTTGTTGATGCCGATGGTGCCGCCGGCGCCGCCCGAGTTGTCGATGATGACCTGCTGCTTGAGGACGTTGGTCAGCGCGACGCCGAGGTTGCGGGCGAGCGTGTCGGTCGGGCCGCCGGCCGCGAAGGGCACGACGACGGTAATCGGTCTGGTCGGAAAATCCTGGGCAGCGCCAAGCGTGGCGGCGAGCGCCAGTCCGACCGCGGCTAAGGTGCGGGTGATCCTGTGCAACATGACAACCTCCTCTGAGTTTTGCCGGTCATTACCAGTCGCGGATGGGAACCCGTTGCAACGGCCCTGTTGTTGGGTATTAGAGGGGCCTGCGTTGACACGGTTCCCGCCCAGTGCGGGCGGGCGCGAATTCTAGTGGAAAATTTCGTCGCTGGCGCTGGTGCGCTGCAGCGGAATAGCGGTCAGACCGAAACGGCAGCCGGGGTGAAAGCGTCGGCGAAAAATGCTTCCGCGGGCAGACCACAACGGGTGGTGTAGTCCTGCCGCGCGGAATCGACCACGATGGGCGCCCCGCACGCATAGACCTGATGGCCGGACAGGTCCGGCAGGTCCTCCATGACCGCGCGATGCACAAAACCGGTGCGTCCGGTCCAGGCATCCTCGGGTGCAGCCTCGGACAAAACCGGGACATAACGGAAGTCCGGGCGCTCGCGGGCCCAGCCCTCGACGAGGTCGTTCAGGTAGAGGTCGGCGCGGCGCCGGCCGCCCCAGTACAGCGTCATCGGGCGCGTGTGGCCCGCATGGAACGCATGTTCGATGAGCGCCTTGATCGGCGCGAAACCGGTGCCGCTTGCCAGCAGCACCATCGGTTTCGTGCTGTCTTCGCGCAGGAAGAAGGTGCCCAGCGGCGCCTGGAAACGCAGGATGTCGCGCGCTTTCAGTTTGCCGAAGACGTGCTGGGAAAAGGCGCCGCCGTAGTTGCGGATGTGCAGTTCTATGAACGCATCGTCATGCGGCGCGTTCGCCATCGAGAAGCTGCGGCGGCTGCCGTCACGCAGCAGGAATTCGAGGTACTGCCCGGCGAGAAACTGCAGGCGCTCGTTGGCCGGCAGCTTGAGCTCAAGGCGCATCACGTCGGGTGCGAGCAGTTCCAGCTTCTGCACGCGGCAGGGCAGCGTGCGTTTCTGGATGTCGCCCGCACCGCCGAGGACGCGGGCCTCGAGCACGAGGTCGGTGAGCGCCTGCGCCTGGCAGAACAGCGCGTAGCCCTTTTCCTTCTCCGCCGGCGGCAGCGCGGATTCCTGGTGCGTGCCGTAGTCGACGCGCCCCTCGAGGATCTTGCCCTTGCAGGTGCCGCAGGCGCCGTTGCGGCAGCCGTACGACAGGGTGTAACCGGCGCGCAACGCGGCGGTGAGCACCGATTCGCCGTCCTCGACGCTGAAGACGTGATCGCTGGGCTTGAGGGTGACCTGATGCGGCATGGGCGTGACCGTGCGGGCGGTGCGTTAAACTGCTGGCATGAAACGCTTGTTGATCATCGGCTGCGGCGATATTGCTCAGCGCGCACTGCCGCTGCTGTCCCGGCGCTATCGCATCTACGCGCTGGTCCGCTCGCCCGAACGCGCCGCCGGGTTGCGCGCATTGGGCCTGGGCATCGTGCCGGTGAGCGGCGACCTCGACCGGCCGCACTCGCTGCAAGCGCTGGCCGGGCTCGCGCACGACATCCTGCATTTCGCGCCGCCGCCCGCGCAGGGCGTGCGCGATACGCGCACTGCGCATCTCACTGCTGCGCTTGGACGTGCACGTAACGGCGGCGCGGCGAGCTTACCACAGCACCTCGTCTACATCAGCACGACGGGCGTCTATGGCGATCAAGTCGGCGCCGTGGTGACCGAGACTGCGCGCGTGCAGCCTGCGACCGATCGCGCGCGCCGGCGCGTGGATGCCGAAATGCAGTTGCGCGCATGGGGGCGCCGCAACCGCGTGCGCGTGACGCTGCTGCGCGCGCCGGGCATCTACGCCGCGGAACGCCTGCCGCTCGACCGCCTGAAGGCCGGCACGCCGGCGATTTGCGCCGACGAGGACTCGTACTCGAATCATATTCACGCCGACGATCTGGCGCGGCTGGCGGTGACGGCGCTGTCGCGTGCCGCGCCCTTGCGTGCCTACAACGCGGTGGACGACAGCGTCCTGAAGATGGGCGACTGGTTCGACCTCGTGGCCGACCGCCACGGCCTGCCGCGCCCGCTGCGCGTAACGCGCGAAGCAGCGCGCGGCCTGGTGTCACCCGCGCTGTGGTCCTTCATGGCCGAGTCGCGGCGCATCGCCAACGGGCGGGTGAAGCGCGAACTGGGCTTCCGCCTGCGCTATCCGACGGTCGCCGACGGCGTCCCGTCCGGGCGCTGAACGCGGCCGTACCGCATGGGTGCGCTCCTCGTCCTGACCAATGCCCCGGACCGCGCGACGGCGGAGCGGATCGCGCAGCATCTCGTCGAGGCGCGCCTCGCAGCCTGCGTGAACATCCTCGCCGAATGCCGGTCCGTGTACCGCTGGCAGGGCGCGGTGGAGACGGCGACCGAAGTCCCCCTGCTCGTGAAAACGCAGGAGACTCAATACGCGGCCGTCGAACGCGCGATCCAGGCCTTGCATCCTTACGAGGTCGCCGAAGTGGTGGCCATCGCCATCGACCATGGCGCCGCGCCCTACCTCGAATGGCTAGCGGCGCAGACCGGGCCGGCCGCATGATGCACGGACCTCCGGAGCGCCGTCGCGCGTTGCACGGGCTGGGTGCGTTGCTCCTGATCGCGGCTGTGCCGCCCGCCGCTGCGGTGACCGACGCCGATCTGCTGCCGCCGGAACGGGCCTTCCGTTTTTCGGCGCTGGCGCTTGACGCGGGCCGGCTCGAACTGCGCTACACGGTGGCGCCCGGCTATTATCTCTATCGCGACAAGTTTCGCTTCCAGGCCGATGCGGCGGCGCTGGGCACCGCGGTGTTACCCCCGGGCCAGTCCCGGCGCGATGCCTTCTTCGGCGAGGTGGAAATCTACCGGGGCCGGTTCCGGATTCTGTTGCCGTTCACCGCGCCTGCGGGGGTGACGCGGATCGAGCTGCGGGTGCTGTCGCAGGGCTGCGCCGACGTCGGCGTGTGCTACCCGCCGTACGAGCATCGCGTCGAACTGCGGGTGCGGCGGAGCCGCGCATGAGTCTGCGGCTGCGTTGGCTGGCCTATGGTGGCGCCGCCCTGCTCGCGGTGGCGGCCGGGGTGGGCACCCAGCTTTGGCGACAGTCGGGGGGCGAAGCGCCGGCGGCAGCGGTGGCGGCCTTGCGGGCCACCCGCTTACCGGACCTGGAAGGCACACCCCGGGCGCTGGACGACTGGCGGGGCAAGGTGGTGATCGCCAATTACTGGGCGACGTGGTGTGCGCCCTGTCGCGAGGAGATGCCGATCTTCGTCAAAATGCAGGCTAAATACGGCGAACGTGGTCTCATCTTCGTCGGCATTGCCATCGACCAGCGGGCTAAGGTCGCCGCCTTTGCGAAAGAGCTCGGCATCAACTACCCCATTCTCATTGGCGGGCTCGCGGATATCGAGGCCACCAAGGGGATCGGCAACACGGTGTCCGCGCTCCCGTTTACCCTGATCTTCGACCGGGAGGGGCGGCTGGTGAAGCGCCATCTGGGGGGGCTGAAAGAGCCTGAACTAGAGGCTATCGTTCAGCAACTTCTTTGAAATTGTCTTTATCTCCGTCGAAAATAATCTTCAGGTATTGAAGGCTCTGCCGGACCCAGGCGATTTCTTGGCCCTGCTGTCCGGAATCTCCCGCGATGCCATAGGTACAGTCCGTAGCGTCCGCAGCATGGGTGCCAAGGGCGTCCGCCGGGCGGGATTCCTCGTGGACAGCCCGATCCAATAAGGGCAAAATGCGTCGAATTTCACGCAATTGGCAGCGAACTTCGCTGACATTGCCGATTTCCAAGCAAACCCGGCAGATCAGACGCGTACCATCACTGCAGCTCCCGTCTGTCGCCCACCCTGACCGGAGGATCCATGCCCGGCGCCAAAAACATTCTCGTATTGCACGGCCCCAACCTGAACCTGCTCGGCACCCGTGAGCCGGAGGTGTACGGGTCTGAAACCCTGAATACGATCAATGGACGTCTGACCCAGCAGGCGCGGACGGCCGGGGCGAAGCTCACCGCCTTCCAGAGCAACACCGAGGGCGAACTGGTGGACTGCATCCAGGAGGCCGGCCGCGACGGGGTGGATTTCATCGTGATCAACCCCGCCGGCTATACCCACACCAGTGTGGCCATGCGCGATGCGCTGGCCGCGGTGCGCATTCCCTATATCGAAGTGCACCTGTCGAACGTGTTCGCCCGGGAACCGTTCCGGCAGCATTCCTACTTTTCGGACCGCGCCGTCGGCATTATCAGCGGGCTGGGCGCGCAGGGTTACGCGCTGGCCCTCGATTACGCCTTGCGGGGGCGATGACCATGGACCTGCGCAAGCTCAAGAAGCTGATCGATCTGGTCCAGGAATCCGGCATCGCCGAACTGGAGATCACCGAAGGCGAAGAGAAGGTGCGGATCAACCGCGGCGGGGCGGTCGTGCAGAACACCGCCGCGCCCGCCGTCGCACTGCTAGCCGTGGCGCCCGTGGAAGCGCCGCCAGCCGCGCCCCCCGTGGCCGAAGGGCACACCCTCAAGGCGCCAATGGTGGGCACCTTCTACCGGTCGGCGTCGCCGGGGGCCAAAGCCTTCGTGGAAGTCGGCCAGACGGTGGCCGAAGGCGAAACGGTGTGCATCATCGAGGCCATGAAGCTGCTGAACGAGATCGAGGCCGACAAGGCGGGCGTCGTGAAAGCGATCCTCATCGAAAACGGACAGCCGGTGGAGTACGGGCAGCCGCTGATCGTTATCGGGTGAGGCGTGAGGCAGAAGGAAAGACGAGAGACGCTAGACGAGAGAGGTGACCCCCCGCCCTCTCCTCGCTTGGCCGGCGTCTCCATCCGGGTTTCTTCTTCTTTCCTCTTTCGTCTCTCCTCTTTCGGTATTCAAGATGTTTGAAAAAATCCTGATCGCCAACCGCGGCGAAATTGCCCTGCGCGTGCAGCGAGCCTGCCGCGAGATGGGCATCAAGACGGTCGCCGTGCATTCGGAAGCGGATGCCGAGGCCAAGTATGTGAAGCTGGCCGACGAGTCGGTGTGCATCGGACCGGCGCCGTCGTCCGGCAGCTACCTCAACATCCCCGCCATCATCAGCGCGGCGGAAGTGACCGACGCCGAGGCGATCCACCCCGGCTACGGTTTCCTGTCCGAGAACGCGGACTTCGCCGAGAAGGTGGACAAGAGCGGTTTCGTGTTCATCGGGCCGCGCGCGGATACGATCCGCATGATGGGCGACAAGATCAGCGCCAAGGCGGCGATGATCAAGGCCGGCATTCCCTGCGTGCCTGGTTCGGAGGGCGCGCTGCCGGAGGACCCCAAGGAACTGCTGAAGCTCGCGCGGGCCATCGGCTATCCGGTCATCATCAAGGCGGCCGGCGGCGGCGGCGGGCGCGGTATGCGCGTGGTGCATACCGAGGCGGCGCTGCTGAACGCGATCCAGATGACGCGCACCGAAGCGCAGGCCGCGTTCAACAATCCGACGGTCTACATCGAAAAGTACCTGGAGAAGCCGCGCCACGTGGAGATCCAGGTGCTGGCGGACAAGTTCAAGAACGCGGTGTGGCTGGGCGACCGCGACTGCTCCATGCAGCGCCGCCACCAGAAGGTGATCGAGGAAGCGCCGGCGCCGCTGATGAACGAACGCGCGCGCCTGCGGGTGGGCGAACGCTGCGCCGAGGCCTGCCGCAAGATCGGCTACGAGGGGGCCGGCACCTTCGAATTTCTGTACGACGACGGCGAGTTCTATTTCATCGAGATGAATACGCGCGTGCAGGTCGAGCATCCGGTGACCGAGATGATCACGGGCGTCGACATCGTGCAGCAGCAGATCCGCATCGCCGCCGGCGAGCGGATGAAACTGAAGCAGCGGGACCTGCAGTTCCGCGGGCACGCCGTCGAATGCCGCATCAACGCCGAGGACCCGTACAAGTTCACGCCGTCGCCGGGCCGCATCACTTCTTTCCACATGCCCGGCGGGCCCGGCATCCGCGTCGATTCGCACGCCTACAATGGTTATCTGGTGCCGCCCCACTACGACTCTCTGATCGGCAAGATCATCGCCTATGGCGACACGCGCGAGCAGGCGATCGCCCGCATGGTGATCGCGCTGTCGGAAACCGTGGTGGAGGGCATCAAGACCAACGTGCCGCTGCACCAGGACCTGATGCGCGACGCTGCCTTCCTGCGCGGCGGCACCAACATCCATTACCTGGAACAGAAGCTCGCCAAGATGGCTAAGAGTTCCTAACGGCATGCAACGCGTGTGCGTTTCATGCTGTCAGGATCTCTAGGCGGGACTGAACGCGAAGCGGCGGTCAGCGCGGTGCGGGCTGAGGAACGATCGCGAGCCGCATCAGCATCAGCCGCACCGCCTGCAGTTGCGCCGCGCTCTTCAGGTGATAGTCCGCGCCTGTATAGCCCCACCAGTCCCAGCACCCGCGCGGGTTGAAGACGAAATTCGGGCCGTGCGCAGACCGGCGCCAGCCGTTGCGGGCGATGGTCTGCGGATACAGCACGATCATGCGGTTCGCCGAGGCCCAGCGGTTGTAGCCCGCGTTGCGTACGAAGGTTTCGCCGACGGCCTCCGCGCTCTGGCGGCAGCCGTGGAATGCGACGTGCACGCGGCAGCGCGCACCCGCGCAGGCGTCGGGTATCCACGCGTAACCGGCGGGCGCGAGACTGGCCGCACCGGCATCGCCGTCGAGGAATTCGTTCTGGTCGTAGGCGATCAGCCGGCCGCCGGCGTCGGAGGGGGGCGCGAGCGGACCGTGGATGTGGGCGAGCAATGCGCCCGCCGCGTCGAAGCCGCACTGATTCAGAAAGGGCGGGGCGGTCGTGGCGCAGGCGGCGCCGGTCTCGGCCGTCACCATGGCATGACCCGCTGGCACCTTGGTCACGACCGCGATTTGCGCCGCCGGCACGAAGGCGCGGTAGAAGCGCCGTCCGCCTTCGGTCACCAGCGGGTCCACGGTGCGGTCCTCGCTGCCGGCGAACAGCCAGACCCGGGCGCGCGCGAGGCCGGTGGTCGGATCGATCAGGCCGGTGCCGCCCAGCCCGAGCGCGACGTGGGCGAGCATCTCGGGGGCGGGCAGCCGCCACCAGTCGCGCGGGGTCATGCAGTTCCACAGCGCGGTGCGGAGACTGCCCTGCGCGCAGTAGTACGGCGCGCCGGCGAGCAGGCCGGCGCCGATGACGAAGGACGAGTGCGCCACATGGAACTGCGCGGCCATCGCGGCGCCGGAGGACACGCCGGAGACGGAGGTCTGCGCAAGGTCGGCGCCGAGCGCGGGCAACGGCTCGGCGGCGCGTGCCGCCGGCGCCAGCGCCAGCACGGCGCCGAGCAGCGCGAATCCGCGCCAAAAGGATTTCCCGCGGTCCATGATGGCCGCTACGATAACCCTCCCGGGGCCGCGCACCAACGCGGCCCGCATTCTTCGTTCGCAATGTTCCTGCCGACATGCCCTGGACCGCTGTTTCGCTGACCGTTCCCACCGATACCGCCGACGCGCTGTCGGATGTGCTGCTGGCGGCAGGTGCCCTGGCTGTCGATGTGAGCGACGCGGACGAGGGCACGCCCGAGGAACGCGCGATATACGGCGAACCGGGCGTGCCGGCTGAGGGCGCTTGGCGGGCGGCGCGTATCGCCGTTCTCTACCCGGCGGAGGCGGACGCGGCGGGCCGCCTGCGGGAGGCGCTGGAGGCTTGCGCACTCGACCCGGAAACACCATTGGCCCAGGCGCAGGTCGAAGATCAGGACTGGGTGCGGCTGACCCAGACCCAGTTCGTCCCGGTATGCATTTCGCCGCGGCTGTGGGTCGTGCCGACCTGGCACACCCCGCCCCATACCACCGCGGTCAATCTCGTCATTGATCCCGGTCTCGCTTTCGGCACCGGCACCCACCCGACCACGCGCCTGTGCCTGCAGTGGCTGGAACGCACGCTGGCCGGCGGGGAAACGGTGCTGGACTACGGCTGCGGCTCGGGCATACTCGCCATCGCCGCGATGAAACTCGGCGCGGGCAGCGCCACCGGCATCGACATCGACCCGCAGGCGCTGGTTGCGGCGCGGGGCAACGCATTGCAGAATCGTGTCCACGTCACGTTCGCGGGGGCAGATCAGCCGCCGCCCGCGCCCGTGGCCATCGTGGTTGCCAACATTCTCGCCAATCCGCTCAAGATGCTCGCTCCCCTGCTCGCTTCGCTGACCGCGCCCGGCGGGCGGCTCGCGCTCGCCGGCGTGCTCGCGCACCAGGCCACGGAAGTGATGGCGGCCTATGCCGGTGCTTTCGCCTTCGATGCGCCGGTGGCGCAGGACGACTGGGTGCTGCTCTCCGGGCGGCGCACCGGGGGTCACGATGCCTGATTCCGCCACCCTCGCCACCCGCTGTCCGGCGTGCGCCACGGCGTTCCGCGCGACGCGCGAGCAACTCGCCGCGCGCCAGGGCCAGGTGCGCTGCGGCCGCTGCCAGCACGTATTCGACGCGTACGCGTATCTCGTCCGCTCGGCGGAGGCGCCGGTTCCGGCGCTGTCACCGCCGCCGTTGCCAGCGGTCGAAAAAGTCCCCGCGCCGCTCATCGAATACAGTGCTTCGGTCAAGGCGGTCGCCGTCCGCTCCGGCGTATCCGATCGCATCGCGCCGGCGCCCGTCGAGGCGCCGCCCTCAGCGCCGGAAGTGCCGCCTGTGCCGGCCATACCGGCGCCGCCGCTGCCCGAGCCTTTCGCGATGCCGGTGAAAGCGGCCCGGCGTTCGGGGCTGTGGACCCTCGGCTGCTGCCTGCTGTTGCTGGCGCTGGGGGCGCAGGCGGCCTATCAGTACCGCGGCGAACTGGCGGCGACGCTGCCCCCCACGCGGCCCTGGCTCGAGGAGGCGTGTCTGGCGCTCGGCTGCACGGTGGGCCTGCCGCAGCAGCCGCGCGCGATCTCGATCGAGGCGTCCGACATGCAGGTCGCCGATCCGGCGCGGCCCGCAGTCATCACGCTGACCGCCACGCTGCGCAACCACGCGCCGACCGCAGTGGGTTATCCGGCGCTCGACATCGTCCTCACCAACACCAAGGACCACACCCTCGCGCGCCGCATCTTCCTGCCCGACGAATACCTCGAACCCGGCGTGAGCGCGCGCGCGGGCTTCGCCGCCAACGCCGAACTCACCGTGCGCCTGACGCTCGACTCGCAGGACCTCGGACCGGCGGGCTTCCGGCTCGATCTGCTGCCGGCGCCCGTGCCGGCGCGGTGAACAGCCCATGACCGCGCCCGCCGACCGCCGCTATGGCACCACCCACGAGTGGGCGTTGCGCGAGGCCGACGGCACGCTCCGCGTCGGTATCACGCACTACGCGCAGGCGCAGCTCGGCGACATCGTCTTCGTGCAGTTGCCCGAGTCCGGCCGCGTGGTGAAGCAGGGCGAGGACTGCGCGGTGATCGAATCGGTGAAAGCCGCGGGCGACGTGCATGCGCCGGTCGCGGGTACCGTGGTCGCGGTGAACACCGTGCTCGCCGACACGCCGGAAAAGATCAACGCAGACCCCTATGCCGCGTGGATCTTCCGGCTGCAACCCGCGGCGCCGGCGGAGTACGATGCGCTGCTCGATGCGGTGGCGTACGTCGGCCAGACGGAAAACGCCGGCTAGAGTTGCCCGCTCCGTGTGTGCGCGGCATACTCGCGCGCTCATCGTTATACGGTTCGTTCTACCCCTCCCGAGGAGCACAGCATGGCCAACGTCACCCTTGCCGGAAATCCGATCACCGTTGCCGGCAGCTTTCCCGCCGTCGGCGCCGCCGCGCCCGACTTCACACTGACCGCGAAGGACCTGTCCGACGTCACGCTGGCCGCCTACGCCGGCAAGAAGAAGGTGCTCAACATCGTCCCCAGCCTGGACACCCCCGTGTGCCAGACCTCGACCCGCAAGTTCAACGAACAGGCCGGCAGCCTGCCGAACACCGTCGTACTCGTGGTATCCGGCGACCTGCCGTTCGCGATGAAGCGCTTCTGCGAAGCCGAGGGCCTGAACAACGTCGTCACGCTGTCCACCTTCCGCGGCCACGATTTTCACGGCAAGTACGGCGTGGACATCCAGAGCGGTCCGCTGAAGGGCCTGACCGCGCGCGCGGTCGTGGTGCTCGACGAGCACAACAAGGTGAAGCACGCCGAGCTCGTGTCCGAGATCAAGAACGAGCCCGACTACGCAGCGGCGCTCGCGGCGCTGAAATAGCCGCCGTCGCTGAAACGGCGGCGCGCTAGACCGCCGACCGTTTCTCAGGGCATCATCCGCGCGCCATGAAGAGTCCCTACAAAGGCAAGACCGGGTTCGCGCGGATCTGGAACGCCCTGTTCTATTCGCTGGACGGGTTCTCCGCCGCGTTCCGCCACGAGGATGCCTTCCGCCAGGAAGTCATCCTCGCGCTGGTCATGGTGCCGCTCGCGCTGGCTTCGCCCGCCAGCGGTCTGGGCAAGGCCCTGATGATCGCCAGCGTCATGCTGGTGCTCATCGTGGAGCTGCTCAATTCGGGAATCGAGGCGATTACCGACCGGGTCTCGCTGGAGAACCACGAACTCGCCAAGCGCGCAAAAGACATGGGCAGCGCTGCGGTGATGCTGTCGCTTGCGAACCTGCCGGCCGTGTGGCTGTTGGTGTTGCTCGGTTAGCACTTCAAGGGTTCGGTTTTCGGCGCCTGGCGTGGTGGCCGCGCCCACGCTTTTGCCCCGCGTTCCCCCGGTCTAAGCGTCCTGGCGGTCGCCGATGGGCTGCATCAGTGGCTGTCCCATCCGGATCACACTGCCCTCCCGGACCGCGTCGCACAGGGTGTAGCCCGGCGGCGCGAACACGATGATCGTGGAGCCATGCTCGAACCAGCCCATTTCCTCGCCTTTGCGAAAGCGTGCATCGCACGCAATGCGGTGCGGGCCGCGATAGCGCAGGTGCAGCAGCACATCCAGAAAATGCAGCCGGATGCTGGCCACCAGCACCGCGGCGACCGGCACCAGGGTCACCACCTGATGGTTCGCTTCCAGCCGGGTGCGGATGACCGCACGCTCATTCTTGCAAAACAGTTTTTTCACGCGCTTTAGCGCGACCGGGTTGACGTTCCAGACATCCCCCGAGACGTAGGTCAGGTGTTCGACCCGGCAATCGTGCGGTGCATGAAACCGGTGATACATGCTGGACGTGAGCCGCAGCGTTACATAGCACCCGTTCACGTGGGCGCGCACCAGCTCCGGATCGTCCAGCAGATCGAGCAGCGTATAAGGAAACCCTTTCGCCTGGATCACACGGACGCCGTCCACCGGCCCGCCCGCGCCGACGATCGCGTCGCAGGGGCTCACCAGCACGGCCGGATCGGCGTCCACCGGCCGGGCGCCCTCCTTCAGTTGCCGCGTGAAGCAGTCGTGCAGGCTGACGAACCGCGTTTGCCTGGCCTCCTCCAGATTCAGGTCGGCGAACAGTTTCCAGATGCCGATGGACAGGTCGCGCACGAGCGGGTGCTCGATCCGGCTGAACCGGCCCATGATTCGCGTCAGCCATTGGCGTGGAATCCGGTTGGTCAGCAGAAAGTTGAGGTCTTCCTGCTGGATCACGCGGGAAACAAGCGAGCGAATCGTCATGAGGCTGTAAAGAAGCCGGCGTAGGGTGCAGCTCGGGTGAACCCGTGAGCGACAAATTCGTGTGGTGGATGCTCGGCGCGACCGCGCTGGCAGTGGCGCTGCCGAAACTCAGTACACGGCTCGCGCTGTCCCGGGCCAAGCACCGGTCGCTCGCCGGGCATTCGCGGATGGCGCGCCGGCTCGCCGCGTTTATTCCGTTCTACGAGTACGACGGGGAGAGATTCTTCCGCTCCGATGACGCGCCCGCCGAGATTGCCGCGCGCCGTCAGGCGGGCTTCCTGCGGCTGTCGGGACTGTTCCGTGCGCGTTTTGCCGAGTCCGTGCGAGTGACCGCGGAGACCGCGGACGGCCTCTCGGATCTCCAGTTCACGAGTGCCTACCGCGTCCCCTTCCAGTTCAGCCGCACCGTCCGCGAGCACCTGAAAACGGGCGGGTTCGTGCAGTCGTCTGACGGCGTGACGGTGACCGACCTCGACGGCAACCGGTTTTACGACCTGACCGGCGCCTACGGGGTCAATGTATTCGGCTACGACTTCTACAAGGACTGCATGGACCGCGCGAGCGCAGACGCGCGCGCGCTCGGTCCGGTGCTCGGCGCCTACCATCCGGCGGTGGCCGATAACGTCCGGCGTCTGCGCGAGATCTCCGGGCTCGATGAAGTTTCCTTTCACATGTCCGGCACCGAGGCGGTCATGCAAGCGGTGCGTCTCTCGCGCTACCACACGCGCCGCACCCACCTCGTTCGTTTCTGCGGGGCGTATCACGGCTGGTGGGGCGACGTGCAGCCGGGCATCGGCAACCCCGTTCCGGCACACGAGACTTTCACGCTCGAAGACATGCACGAAGACAGTCTGCGCGTGCTGCGCCGCCGCCGCGACATCGCGTGCGTGCTGGTGAACCCCTTGCAGGCGCTGCATCCGAATGCAGGCGTGGCCGGGGATTCCGCGCTGGTCGACAGCTCCCGCCGGGCGCACTTCGACAGAGCCGCCTACGCGGAATGGCTGCAGCGTCTGCGCGCGGTGTGCACGGAACGGAATATCGTGCTGATCTTCGATGAGGTGTTCGTCGGTTTTCGCCTCGCGCCCGGTGGCGCGCAGGAATACTTCGGCGTGCGCGCAGACCTGGTGGTGTACGGCAAAACGCTGGGCGGCGGGTTTCCCATTGGCGTGGTGTGCGGCCGCCATGATCTGATGAAGCGCTACCGAGACGACCGCCCGGCGGACATCTGCTTCGCGCGCGGCACCTTCAACGCCCATCCGTACGTCATGACGGCGATGCGCGAGTTTCTGCGGCGTCTCGATACGCCGGCGATCCGCGCGTGCTACGAGGGACTCGACGAGACGTGGAACGGGCGGGCGGCACGCCTCAACGCACGCCTGGCGGCGGAAGGGCTGCCGGTGCAGATCGCGAACCTGTCGTCGATCTGGACGGTCTCCTACACACAGCCCTCGCGCTACAACTGGATGTTTCAATACTACTTGCGGGCCGAGGGGCTGGCCTTGAGCTGGGTGGGTACCGGCCGGCTCATCTTCAGCCTCAACTACACAGCTGCGGACTTCGAAGCGGTCGCCGACCGTTTCGTGGCGGCCGGCCGCGCCATGCTTCAGGACGGCTGGTGGTGGACCGATCCGGCGCTGACCAACCGGGCCATCCGGCGCCGCATCCTGCGGGAGATGCTCGCGCAACGCTGGCAACGCTTCTGACCGGTGCACGTGCGTCGGCACGGTCACCGCCGCTAGCTGTGCTGCCGGTGTCCCATCGGATCGATCAGTTCTCCGCGCAGCAGGTACAGCGGTGCCTTGTAGTACAGCTTGATGTCGTGAAACGGGTCCGTGAGGATCTTGGTCATCCACACGATGCCGGTCTCGAGGTCCTTCAGGAAGAACAGGTGCACGGTGCGGAACAGCAAACCGCCGATGCCGAGGGACAGCCAGACGAGCCCCAGATTGCGCACGAAGCCGGCGCTGTCAGCGGGCGGCTCGAACACACCGAACAGGGTCGGGTCGACATAGAGCGCCAGCGGCGACAGCGCCCAGATGGCCATCAGCACGACCTTGCGCCGGAGGTTGTAGCCGACTTTGATGTCCTCCTTGTGCGCGTGGGTGGCCTGGTTCACCTCGTCGTAGTCCTTGGGCTCGAAAAAGAAGTGCCCGGCCTGGCGGGTCGTCATCGCCACCAGCCATGCGACCAGCGCCGCGGCTACCGGGTTGCTGAACAGCAGCAGATAGGCGCACACGAAACTCAGCGCGCTCACGAGATGCAGGGACTGGTTGATCCGGCTGTGATGGTAGTAGCGGTGATCGTCCCAGCGTTGCACTTCGAGTGTCTTCAACAGTTTGCGCATGAATGCCCTCCGGCGGGTTGTGTGACTTTCGCAAGAAAGTAATACAACGCTTTTATTGAAAAATCATGACAACCGGCAGATTTCTTCGTCGTCGGGACGCACGTGGGCGACGGGCGAAGAGGGTCGCCCTGTGCAGGGCGGCGGGCGCGTCGGCCGCGCTACTTTTTCAGTGCATCGCGGATCTCGCGCAGCAGCACCACTTCCTCCGGCGTCGCCGGCGGGGCGGCCTCTTCGTCGGCGCGCATCTTGTTGATCATCCGCACCAGCAGGAAGACCGCAAAGGCCACGATCACAAAGGAGATCGCGGTGTTGATAAAGGTGCCGTAATTGAGCGTCACCGCACCGGCCTTGGCGGCGGTGTCCACGGTGGGGTAGGGCCCGGCAGTGGCGCCGTCCTTCAGCACGACGAACAGGTTGGCGAAGTCGACCTTGCCGAGCAGCATGCCGATCGGCGGCATGATCAGGTCCTTCACCAGCGAATCGACGATCTTGCCGAACGCCGCGCCGATGATGATGCCCACCGCCATGTCCACGACGTTGCCGCGCATGGCGAAAGTCTTGAATTCCTGCAGCATGATGCCCTCCTGGGATTGGTCGTAAACATCATAGCAAAGGCACGTCCGCCCGCCGATTGAATATCACGAAACCTTCACGCGATCGTCACCGTCGCTACGCAATCACCCGGCAACATGCCGCGCGTGGACAGCGGTCCCATCATCTGCCAGGAATTGCCCGGTACCCGGGCGCGGTTGCGCGTCGCGGTGGTGACGGAAACGTACCCGCCGGAAGTCAATGGCGTGGCGATGACCATCGAGCGCATGGTGCAGGGGCTGCAGGCGCGGGATCACGAAGTCCAGCTGATCCGGCCGCGCCAGCACCGAACGGAACAGCCGATGTCGCGGCCCAACTTCGAGGAAATCCTCGTCCGCGGCGTGCCGATCCCGCGTTACGACGCGATGAAGCTGGGCTTGCCTGCCAAGCAGGCCCTCGTACGGCAATGGTCGCTGAAGCGGCCCGACCTTGTGCACATCGTGACCGAAGGTCCGCTCGGCTGGTCGGCACTGCAGGCGGCGCTCAAGCTCAAGCTGCCGGTAACGTCCGGCTTCCACACCAACTTCCACAGCTACAGCCGGCACTACGGCGTCGGCTGGCTGAAGAAGCCGATCCTCGCCTACCTGCGCAAGTTCCATAACCGCACGCAGGCCACGCTGGTACCGACCGCGGCGCTGCGCGACGAACTGTCAGGGTTTGGCTACCACAATCTGCACGTAGTCGCGCGTGGAGTAGACACCCGTCTGTTTGCCCCGGCCCGGCGCTCGACGGAGTTGCGCAAGGCCTGGGGCGCGGGCCACGATCACGATGCGCCGGTCGTGCTTTCCGTCGGTCGCATCGCGGCAGAGAAGAACCTTCCGGTCGCGATCGAAGCGTTTGCGGCGATCCGCGCGGCCGCGCCCGGGGCGCGGATGGTCTTCGTCGGTGATGGTCCCGAGCGCGCGGCCATCGAGAGGCAACATCCCGACTTCATCTTCGCGGGCACGCGCCGGGGGGAGGATCTGGCGGCGCATTACGCCAGCGCGGACATGTTCCTGTTTCCCAGCCAGACCGAAACCTTCGGCAACGTCACGCTCGAGGCGATGGCGAGCGGGCTGGCGGTCGTGGCGTTTGACTATGCCGCTGCCGCGCAGCATATCCGCCACGGTCGCAACGGCGTGGTGGCGGCGCTCAGCGACGCAGCGGAGTTTGCACGCCTTGCCGGAGAACTCGCCGTTGACCGGGCACGGATTGCGGCTCTTGGCCGGGCGGCACGCGGCACGGCCGAGCAACTCGACTGGGAGCAGGTCAGCCGCGACTTCGAACGCGTCCTGCAGGACGTCTGCCGCCAGCACGAGACCGTGCATGGACAGGTTCTCGTTACGACTTAACGCGCTCGATGCGCAACTGTGCGTACGGCTGAACCGTACGGCGGCACGGCGCGAGGTCGCGGTATTCTTCCGCGTCGTCAGCCGGCTGGGCAATGGTGCGTTCTGGTACGTGTTGATGGCGGCTTTGCTCGCGTTCGGCGGTCGCGAGGCGCTGTTGCCCGTCTTGCAAATGGTCGTGACGGGCCTGACGGGGACGCTGGTCTACAAGTGGCTGAAACGGCGCACGCTGCGGCCGCAGCCGTACGCCGTGCACCCGGATGTGACCTGCATCGCTTCGCCGCTCGACCAGTTCAGTTTTCCGTCCGGCCACACGCTGCATGCGGTGGCGTTCTCCTTGGTCGCGCTCGCCTACTTCCCGTTCATCGCGCCGGTCGTCATTCCCTTCACGCTCGCCTGCGCGGCCTCACGCGTGGTGCTGGGCCTGCATTACCCGAGTGACGTGCTGGCCGGTGCGGCGCTGGGCGCCGCAATCGCCGGCCTTTCCCTGCCTCTCGTCACGTTCTGACGTCGCTGCCGCGGAGGGGCCACGGGTATAATCCGCCGCTTTGCCGACGGGAACGCCATGCGCACGCTCATCTGCGGTTCGATCGCCTACGACACCATCATGGTGTTCCAGGGCCGCTTCAAGGAACAGATCCTCCCGCATCAGATCCACATCCTGAACGTTGCCTTCCTCGTGCCCGACCTGCGCCGCGAATACGGCGGCTGCGCGGGCAACATCGCCTACAACCTCCAGTTGCTGGGCGGCGCCCCGCTGATCATGGCGACGGTGGGTGACGACGCGGCACCGTACCTGCAGCGCCTGGATACCCTCAAGCTGTCGCGCGACCACGTGCGCCAGACGGCCGGCACCTTCACCGCGCAGGCCTTCATCACCACCGATCTCGACGACAACCAGATCACCGCCTTCCATCCCGGGGCGATGAATCACTCGCACGCGAATCATGTGGCGGACGCGCGGGACATCAAGCTTGGCATCGTCGCACCCGACGGCCGCGAGGGCATGGTGCAGCACGCGCGCGAGTTGTCTGAAGCGGGCATCCCCTTCGTATTCGATCCGGGCCAGGGCATGCCGATGTTCAACGGCGAGGAACTGCTCGACTTCGTGCGCAAGGCGGATTACGTCACGGTGAACGACTACGAAGGCGAGATGCTGCAGGAACGCACCGGCCATACGCTGGAAGTGCTGGCGCGCGAGGTCAAGGCGCTGATCGTCACCCGCGGCGCCAAGGGTTCGCTGGTGTTTACCGGCGGGCGCGTGCAGGAGATCGCGCCGGTGGCTGCACCGCAGGTGGTCGATCCGACCGGCTGCGGTGATGCTTACCGCGCCGGCCTCCTGTACGGACTGGTCAACGGCTACGACTGGCCGACCACCGGCGGCCTCGCGTCGTTGCTCGGGTCCATCAAGATCGGCACCCGCGGCGGCCAGAACCACACCTTCACACGGGCCGAAATCGAAACCCGGTTCCGGGACGCCTACGGCCACGCGCCCTGGTAGGACGCGTCTTACGTATTCCGGTTGAACCTCCGGGGAGGCGTATCCTCCAAACGGATATGCGCGCCTTGCTCCTCACCACCCTGGTTGCCGTGCTGGCCGGCTGCGCCTCGACCATTCCGCTCGGCGAACGGCCGATGCCGGCCTATCGCGACGGCACCGTGCTGGAGGTGCGCGACTTCACCGTGACCGACTACGGCTCACGCGGGCCCTCCGGCGCCGGCATCGGGGTCGGAGTTGCCGGCGGCTCGGGCGGGCGCAGCGGTGTCGGGATCGGGATCGGCATGCCGCTGCCGGGCTTCGGCATGTCGGGGGGCGGGACGACCAGCACCCGCGTCTACGACATCACCGTCAAGCCCGACACCGGCGAGCCCTTCATCGTGCGGCAACTGCCCACCGAGCCGCCGCCGCCCGTCGGTGGGCGCGTGCGCGTGATCACCGAAGACGGCGTATCGCGCGTTACGCCGCTCGGGGGCAAGTAACTAAACCTTCATCGCCTCTTCACCGCGCCGTCAATCGCCCACCTTACCGTGTGCCCGTCTTGTCCACGACGGAGGTACGGATGCTGCGCGTTCAGGAACACCGGCAGGAACGCCGGCAGTCTTCACTCTCGGTATCGCTGGCGGGCAACGCGCGTGAAGTCGAAGAGGCCCAGCGCCTCCGCTATCGGGTTTTCGCGGACGAACTGGGCGCGGTCATGCCCGGCGCGGAAAGGGGCATCGATTGCGACCTGTTCGACCGGCATTGCGACCACCTGCTGGTGCGCGACGGCGCCACGCACGAAGTGGTCGGCACCCACCGCATTCTGACCGGCGCCCGGGCCCAGCACACCGGCGGTTTCTACACCGACCACGAATTCGATCTGACCCGGCTGCATTACCTGCGACCGGTGATGGCCGAGATCGGCCGCTCCTGCGTGCATCCCAACTACCGCAGCGGTGCGGCGATCGTCCTGCTATGGGCGGGCATCGCACAGTACCTGCAGGCCCACGGCTGCCGCTACCTGATCGGTTGCGCGAGCGTGGGCGTGGCGGATGGCGGTCATGGCGCGGCCAGCCTCTATAATCGCCTGCAACAGACGAGCCTGAGTCCGGTCGGTACCGGGTCTTCCCGCGCTGCGAACTGCCGCTCGATACGCTGGTTGCCACGCGGGATGCGGCTGTGCCGCCGCTGATCAAGGGCTACCTCCGGGTCGGCGCCTGGATCTGCGGCGCGCCGGCATGGGACGAGGACTTCAATACGGCCGATCTGCTGATGCTGATGCCGCTGTCACGTGTAAATGGCCGTTACGCCCGACACTTCCTCAAAACCGAACACTAGGCTGCCGCTCCCGCTGGCGCCGACCGGCACGCTTACGCGCGTCATGCGCCTCACCCGCAGCGCGCTCCACCTGTTCCGCGGGCTTGCGATCATGCTGTTCCTGTTCCCGTTCGCCACGCCCGCGCGCCGACGGCAGCACATCCGCCGCTGGTCCGCGCAACTGCTCGCCGGGCTCGGCGTACGGATCAAGGTCACCGGGGACCCGCCCGGGCGTGCTGATGCGCCGCTGATGCTGGCGGCCAACCACGTGTCGTGGCTCGACATCTTCGTGATCCTGGCGCGCGTGGACGTGCGCTTCGTGTCGAAGTCGGAAGTGCGCCAGTGGCCGATCGTCGGCTATCTCTCAGCGCGGGCCGGCACGCTGTTCCTGCAGCGCACGCGCAAGACTCATCTCAGGCATATCAACAGCGAGATCGAAGACGCGATGACCGCGGGCGATCTGGTGGCGATCTTTCCCGAAGGGACGTCCACGGACGGCAGCGAACTGCTGCCCTTCCATGCGTCGCTGCTGGCGCCGGCGACGGCGGCCGGTGTGCCGGTGCAGCCGGTGGCGCTGCGCTTCGCCGATCCGCAGGGCATGCTCAATACCGATGCGGCCTACGACGGCGACAAGTCCCTGCTCGACACGCTGTGGCTGATGGTCCGCCATCCCGTGATCGTGGCGGAACTCACCTTCCTGCCGCCGGTGCAAAGCCGGGGACGCACCCGGCGCGAACTGGCGACCGCGCTGGAGCAAGCCGTGGCGCACGCCATCGGGGTACCGGCGCCGAAGCGATAAGAAAATGAAAGACGCTAGACGATAGACGATAGAGGAAAGAAAAAAATCGTGGCAGCCAGACCTTGGGTTTCCTGCCTCGTCTTTCGTCGCTCGTCTATCGCCTCTCGCTTTGTTTGCGTTTTGGCGACAAGCAACTAGCCCGAGCAATCCGGGCAGGGAATCTGGAAAATCTGGCGGTCCTCGATCCGCAGCGCCGTCAGCGCGCGGCCCCACAGGCAGCCGGTATCGATCGCAAAAAAATCCGGCCGCGCGATGAGGCCCAGCGCCGACCAGTGCCCGCAGACGACGGGCGTGCCGCGCGAGGCGCGAGTGGGCACGTCGAACCACGGCATGAAGCCTTCCGGAAAGTCCCGCGGCGCGCCTTTGTGCGAAAACTCCATGGCGCCTTCGGGGGTGCAGATCCGCATGCGCGTGAACGCGTTCACGATCACGCGCAGCCGGTCGTGGCCGGTCAGACCGTCCGACCAGCGGTCCGGCTGGTTGCCGTACATCGCGGCGAGGAAGGTGTCATGGTCCGGGGCCTGCAGGGCGGCTTCGGCCTCGTGCGCGAGCGCCAGCGCCTGTGGAATCGTCCATTGCGGCAGTAGCCCGGCATGCAGCATGGCCACGCCGTGCTCGTAGTGCATGAGCTTGCGCTGCCGCAGCCAGGCGAGCAGTTCCTCGCGGTCGGGCGCATCGAGGATGTCGTCGAGCGTATCGCCGCGATGGAGGCGGCTGTGACCGGCCGCGACCACCAGCAAATGCAGGTCGTGATTGCCGAGGGTGACGACCGCGCGGTCGCCCAGAGCCTTGATGAAGCGCAGCGTCTCGGCGGACTGCGGGCCGCGGTTGACGATGTCGCCCACGAACCACAGCCTGTCCGCCGCCGGGTCGTACGAGCAGCGTTCGAGCAGGCGCTTCAGCGCATCGAGACAGCCCTGGAGGTCGCCGATTGCGTAGGTGGCCATGGCATAAAAAAGGCGCAGCGGAGCTGCGCCTTTTGCGGAATGTCGTCCGTTACTTCTTGGCGACCGCCGGCGCCGCCGTTGCGGCCGGCTCCTTGAGGCTGCCGCCCGACTGGTTCGCCATGTAAACGATCGCGCGTGAGATATCGAGATCGGAGAGACTGGTGTCGCCGCCACGCGGCGGCATCTGCTTCACGCCCTTGATGGCGCTGGCCGTGAGCTTGTCGAGGCCCTGCGAAATCAGCTTGCCCCACGCGGCCTTGTCGCCGATCTTCGGCGCGCCCAGTACGCCGGCGCCATGGCAAGCGATGCACGCGCCTTTGGTCACGTCCTCACCGCTTCGCGCTCCGCCGCCGACTGCACTGGAGTCCGCTGCCACGAACTGGCCGACCGGCTGGATGCGTTGGGCGACTGCCGCATCGCTCAATGCCGGGTTGCTCGCGCTTGTGTTGGGCGTGCCGACGATTACGGCGGCGATCATGATCAGCGCGATCACCGGCACGACGAACGACAGCACAACGACCACGATCAACTGGGTCGGCGTCCTGATCGGCGAATGGTGCTCGACGACGTGGTGCTCGATGGAGTTTTGCGGGTGGTGTTCGCTCATGACGGTTCCGGACAAAAAGAGCCGCAATTATAACGACTTCGCTGCGCCGCCGGAACCGGCCCATTAGACGGTCGGGGGGAAAAGCCGTATCCTTGGCGCCCTTGCAAGCGACCACGCGCCCGTAGCTCAGCTGGATAGAGTACTGCCCTCCGAAGGCAGGGGTCACAAGTTCGAATCTTGTCGGGCGCGCCACTACTTCTTCCCCCGCGTTGCGCCGAACTGGTGCATTTCCACCCGCCCTGACCGCCTTGGCTGCCGTTCCCCGCTACGACGCCCTCATCATCGGCGGCGGCCACAACGGCCTCGTCTGCGCCGCCACACTCGCCGCGGCCGGCCTCAGGGTGCGCGTCCTGGAGCGCCGCGGGGTGGCCGGCGGCGCCGCCGTGACCGAAGAATTCCATCCCGGCTTCCGCAATTCGGTCGCGGCCTACACCGTCAGCCTGCTCGCGCCGGAAGTGATCCGCGACCTGCGGCTGGCCGAGCACGGCCTGCGCATTCTCGAACGGCCAATCTCGAATTTTCTGCCGACCACCGACGGCGGCTACCTCAAGCTGGGCGGCGGCCTCGCGCGCACGCAGGCTGAGGTCGCGAAGTTCTCTCCCCGCGACGCGGAACACCTGCCGGCGTACTACGCGATGCTGGAGCGGGTGGCCGATGTGCTGCGCGCGTTGGCGCGGGAAACGCCGCCCAACGTCGGCGGTGGCCTTGCCGACCTGTTGCGTGCGGCAAGCGTGGGCAACCGCCTGCGCAAGCTGGACATGGCCGCGCGCCGCGATCTGCTCGATCTCGTCGCCAAAAGCGCGGGCGATCTGCTCGACGGCTGGTTCGAATCCGCGCCGCTCAAGGCCGCGTTCGGCTTCGATGCGGTGGTCGGCAATTACGCCTCGCCGTACACGCCCGGCTCCGCCTACGTGCTGCTGCACCACGTCTTCGGCCAGGTGAACGGCAAGCCCGGCGTCTGGGGCCACGCGGTGGGCGGCATGGGCGCGATCACGCAGGCCATGGCGCGCGAAGCGCAGGCGCGCGGCGTCGAGATCACTTTGAATGCAGCGGTGAAGCGGATCGAAGCCCGCGGCGGCCGCGCGGTCGCGGTGGAACTGGCGGACGGCGAACGCATCGAAGCGCGTGCGCTGGCCTCCAACCTCAATCCGCGGCTCACGTTCCTCGATCTCGTCGAACCCGGCGTGCTCGACGCCGATTTCGTGCAGCGGCTGCGCCGCTACCGCTGCGGTTCGGCGACCTTCCGCATGAACGTGGCATTGTCTGAACTGCCGGATTTCGCAGCACTTCCCGGCCGTGCCGCCGCGGAACACCACCAGTCCGGCATCATCCTCGCGCCGACCCTCGAATACATGGAGCGCGCCTACTTCGATGCGCGCACTCACGGCTGGTCGAAGGAACCGATCGTCGAGGTGCTGATCCCGAGCACGGTGGATGACTCGCTGGCACCCGCCGGCCAGCATGTCGCCAGCCTGTTCTGCCAGCACTTCAGCCCGGAACTGGCGGGCGGCCGTAGCTGGGACGATTGCCGGGAGGAGGCCGCGGACCTGGTGATCGATACGGTCACCAGCTACGCGCCGAACTTCAAGGCTGCCGTGCTCGCGCGCCAGATCAATTCGCCGCTCGATCTCGAACGCACCTTCGGCCTCACCGGCGGCGACATCTTCCATGGCGCGCTGTCGCCCGATCAGCTCTACAGCGCGCGCCCGGTGCTGGGTCACGCCGACTATCGCTCGCCGCTGGCCGGGCTCTATCTGTGCGGGTCGGGCGCGCATCCGGGTGGCGGCGTGACCGGGCTGCCGGGACGCAACTGCGCGCGGGAGATGGTGCGCGACTTCCGGGCGGGGCGTCTCAAGTAAAGCAAGGTTTGTCGCCAAGACGCCAAGGATCTCGATACCCCCTTGAGGGGTACGCCAAGAAGATCGAATTTAAATTAGCCGCAGAGACGTAGAGGACGCAGAGAAACCACACATGGGAAAACCGAAGCCACTCGGTTGTCCGTCTTGAATCCTCTACGCTCTCTGCGTCTTTGCGGCTAATTAAATTTTTGCCTTAGAAGAGGTAAGCCACCACGAACAGCCCGACCATCGCGAACACCAGCACCAGCCGTACCAGCGTGCCGACGATGAAGCCCACCCACGTCGCGACGCCGACGTGGCCCGCGCGTAGCACGCTTTTGCCCGAGGCGAGTTCGCCGAGAACGGCGCCGATGAAGGGCCCCAGCACGATGCCGATCAGCCCGCCGAAAATGCCGACGATAGTGCCGATCGCGGCACCGGCGATCGCGAGGCCGCTCGCGCCGACCCGTTTTGCGCCCATGGCCGTTGCCGCGAAATCAGCGACGAAGGTCAGCACCATCAGCACACCGGCCACTGACAGCGGTAACCAGCCCACTTCGTTGAAGTCGTCGATCCACGCGGCGAGCACGAGCCCCGCGAAGACGAGCGGGGCGCCCGGCAGTGCGGGCAACAAGGCGCCGACGATGCCAGCCACGATGAGCGCGATCGCGACGATCCAGAGCAGGGTAACCGTCATGAGGGGTGGTGTAAGCTTTGCGTGTGCCGTGGAGGAAAACCATCGGGCGCGCCTGCGCGGCCCTGCTGATCATTGTTGCATGCGCGGCGTGCGGACCCAAGGTCCCGCCGCTGCCGAAGCTGTCCGCGCAGGACGTGGTGCTGGCGTTCGGCGACAGCCTGACCTACGGCACCGGCGCCGCCGAGCACGAAAGCTACCCTGCGGTTCTGCAGCAATTGATCGGGCGCCAGGTCGTGCGGGCGGGCGTGCCCGGCGAAGTCTCCGCGCAGGGACTTGAACGCCTGGACGAGGTGCTGGAGGAGGTGAAGCCGCGCATCGTCATCGTGTGCCTCGGCGGCAACGATCTGCTGCGCAAGATTCCCGACGCCCAGATTGCCGCTAACCTGCGGGCCATTCTGCGCGCGGTGAAGGCGAAAGGGGCCGCTGCGGTGCTTGTCGGCGTCCCGCGGCCGCAACTGCTGTCGGCGCCGCCCGGGTTCTATGCCGAGATCGCGCGGGAGTTCGGTGTGCCCTACGAAGGGGCGGCCGTGAAGGACGTGCTGTATTCGCCGAAGCTGAAGTCCGATCCCATCCACCCGAACGCCGCCGGCTACCGCGTCATGGCGGAAGCCATCGGGAAAGTCCTGCATCAGGCCGGGGCCCTGTGAACGCCCCGGCCCGTTCGCCCGTCGCGCTGATTGTGCTGATCTGCGTCGCCGAGATTTTCTCGATGACCGGCTTCGCCACCTACACGACGCTGATTCCGGTGCTGACGAAGGCCTGGGGCATGAGCAATTCGGAGGCGGGGCTGGTGAGCGGCGTGTATTTCATCGGCTACATGACGGCGGTGCCGGTCCTGGCCAGCCTTACGGACCGCATGGACTCGCGGCGCGTGTACGCCTTCTCCTGCCTGGTGGCGAGCGCGGGCGCCGTGTCCTTCGCCCTGTTCGCGCACGGCATGGCGAGCGCCTCGGCGTGCCAGTTCATGATCGGGTTCGGTCTGGCGGGCACCTACATGCCGGGCCTCAAGGCGCTGACCGATCATCTGGAAGGCACCGCGCAGTCGCGCGGCACGGCATTCTATGTGGCGTTTTTTGGTGGTGGCTCGGCGCTGTCGATACTCGTGAGCGGCGCGCTCGCCGCCCACGCGACGTGGCAGGCGGCTTTCCTGTTCGCCGCGGCCGGGCCGCTGATCGCCGCGCCCCTGGTGCTCTGGGGGATGCCGCACAAGGCGCCGTTGCCGCGGGTGCAGGCCGCGCTGCTCGATTTCCGGCCGGTGCTGCGCGACCGCCGGACGATGCTCTACGTGATCGGCTACTCGGTGCACAACTACGAGCTCTTCGGCCAGCGCTCATGGATGGTCGCCTTCCTCGTCTTCTGCGCGAGCCTGCAGGCGGACGGCGCCGCGCAGCTGGTCGCCGCCGCCACACTGGCGGCGATGATCAATGTGATGGGCCCGGTCGGCAGCATTACCGGCAACGAACTGGCGTTGCGCTATGGACGCACGCGCGTGATCTTCATCGCGATGGCGCTGTCGGGGCTGTTCGCCTGCGGGCTCGGCCTGCTGGCGGGACTACCATTGTGGGTGGTGTTCGCCGTGATGTGCGTGCACTACTTCCTGATGCTCAGCGACTCGGCGGCGCTGACCTCGGGCATGGTGGCGGCCACGCCGCCGCAACTGCGCGGTTCGGCGATGGCGGTCTATTCTTTCGTGGGTTTCGGCGCAGCCTTCCTCGGCCCGGTGGTATTCGGCGTGGTGCTCGACCTCGCCGGCGGTCGTGGCGACCGCATGGCCTGGGTACTCGCTTTCGTCAGCATCGGTATCTTCGGCGTGTTGTCGCCGGTGGCGCGCTTTCTGTACCAGCGCGACGGTCGCCGCGCGGCCTGACGCCGGACTACGTCACCGGGCCGGTGTAGTGCTGCGGCCAGCGCTCGCGGACCGCGTCCGCATCATCCTTGTAGACGTGGCAGGCGTTCAGCTGGTATGGCCGCCGCGTCGAGGGTTTGCCGGCGTTGCGCGCGTCGCGTGCGCGGCCGGTCGCCTGGAACGCGGTCGTGCCGAGCGGCATCAGCAGCTCGACCAGGTGCGTGCAGCCCTTGATGCCGCCGAGCAACTCGAGCGTCTTCTTGCGCCAGCCGGGGCCGATGGTAACGCCCTTGAGCACCTGAAAACTCGGCGTGATCGCGCCGCAGTGCGGGTAAGGGCTTGCGTCGGTGGCAGCGGCGACGTCGTGGATCTTCAGGTCGAGATCGATGGTGAGTCGCAGCCACATGTCGTGCACCGGCTCGCCGGGCGCCCGCGTCTGGCCACCGTTGCGCCGCGAGTGCGATTGGCTCTTCACGTCGGTCAGATGGCCCTCGATGTCCCACAGGCCGTCCGCGCGTTCAAAGCCATGGCAGACGATGGTGCGCGTATGTTTCAGGTCGCGCGGGGCGGGGGTCGGCAGGGGCATGGCGGTCCGTTTCCTATCGGGTGACGAGCGGCAGTTCCGGGATGAGGATGCGCCGCTCTTCGCAGCGCGCGAGTACCGCATGTTTCTGCGCGGGCGTGAGGCGGGCCCAGATCGAGATTTCGTCCAGCGTGCGCCAGCAGCCGCGACACCACCCTGAGCCCGCGTCGATCGCGCAGATCCGGGTGCAGGGCGACGGGACGTCCGCCTGCATCTCAGGCTTGTTTTGCGGCCAGCGCACGGGCAACGCGCGAGGCGGTCGGCCGGCCGAGGTGCGCGCTGATGAAGGCACCGGCGGCGGCGAGTTTGTTCATGTCCACACCCGTGTGGATGCCCAGGCCGTTCAGCATGTAGAGCACGTCTTCGGTGGCGACGTTGCCGGTGGCGCCCTTGGCGTACGGGCAGCCGCCGAGACCCGCGACGGAGCTGTCGAAGGTCGCCACGCCCAGTTCCAGGGCGGCGAGCGTGTTGGCGAGCGCCTGGCCGTAGGTGTCGTGGAAGTGGCCGGCGAGTTTAGTCACCGGCACATACTGCGCAACGTCCTCGATCACCGCGCGCGTCTGGCCCGGCGTGCCGGCGCCGATGGTGTCGGCGATCGTGATCTCGTAGCAGCCCATCGCGTAAAGCGCGCGCGCGATCCGCGTCACCTGCGCCGGCTTGACCGCGCCCTCGTAGGGGCAGCCCAGACAGACGGACACGTCGCCGCGTACGCGCAGGCCCGCCTTCAGCGCGGCCTCGCAGACCTCGGCGAAGCGCGCGAGGCCCTCGTCGATGGTGCAATTGGTGTTCTTCTTCGAGAACGATTCCGTGGCCGCCCCGAACACGACGGCTTCCTCGCAGCCGGCGGCGATGGCGCCCTCGAGGCCCTGCAGATTCGGCACCAGCACGGGATACGACACCCCAGGTTTCCGTTTGATCGCCGCCATGACGTCGGCGTTGTCGGCCATCTGTGGCACCCACTTGGGCGAGACGAAGGCCGTGGCCTCGATCACGCACAGCCCGGCGTCGGCGAGCCGGTCGATGAGTTCGACCTTGATCGCCGTGGGCACCGGCTGCGGTTCGTTCTGGAGGCCGTCGCGGGGGCCGACTTCGACGAGCTTGACGCGGGAGGGGAGGGTCATCGGATGCCGATCGCAGGGGACCTTTATTTTAGCGCGCCCGGCAGGTTGGAGTAGTCGTCCGTCCACGGGCGCGCGTGCGGCGGCGCCGTCAGCGGCAGCCAGCCTTCCTCGTCGATCAGCGGGCGCAGGGACTCGCGGCGCCGCGCCACGGCCACCCACAGCGACTCCATGGCGCCGAAGCGGTCTTCGGGCGGCAGCGTCATGCGCTGTCCCGGCTGCAGGGCGTGTACGCCGGCGTCGGCGGCGAGCGTGGCCAGCACCGGGGCGAGATCGAGGTACTGGTTGCTGATATGGAAAATGATGATGCCGTCGGGCGCGAGCTTGCGCAGATACAGCGCCAGGGCTTCCCGCGTGATCATGTGGACGGGAATGGCGTCGGAACTGAAGGTATCCACCACGATCACGTCGTAGCGGCCATCAGGCTCGGCGGCGAAGGTCAACCGGCCGTCGCCAAGGACGATGCGCGCATCCGGCGCGCAGTCCGCGAGGAAGCTGAAGTAGCGGGTGTCGCGCGCGAACCTGACCACCAGCGGGTCCAGCTCGAAAAAGGTCCAGTCCTGGCCTGGTCGGCGGTAACAGGCAATCGTGCCCGCGCCGAGGCCGATGGCGGCGACGGCGGCCACCGGCCGGCTTTGGAGCACCTGGAACAACTGCCCGACCGGGCTGTCGCGATGGTAGTACGTCGTGGTCTCGCGACGTTTCTCCGGATCGCGGTACTGCGCGCCATGCACCGTGACGCCGTGCATCAGCACGTGCAGTTTGCCGGTGTGCTCCTGCACGACCGCGTGCACGCCGAAGAAGCTGCGCTCGCGCGCGAGCACCGTGTCCGGGCTGTGGACGTAGGGCGCGGCCAGCAGCACGACGGCCACCATCAGTCCGAAGCGCAGCGGGCGCCGGTGGCAGAGGTAGAGCGCGACCCCCAGGAACTCCAGGTACAGCGCCGTGCCCCAGCCGCCGTACGCGAACGGCCGCAGGTTCAGCGCGGCGAGCGCAGCGTAGGCGGCCGCCAGTCCGAGCGGCCACAGCCAGTCGCCCGCAGCGGCGCGCGCGGCGCCCGCGGGCGGCGGGCGCAGCAGGCAGGCAAGCGCGATGACCAGCGGATACTCGTAAAGCGCATCGAAGGCGAGCGGCGCGACCACTGCGTTGAAGATGCCGCCCAGCGCGCCACCGACCGCCATGCACAGGTAGAACTCGGTCAGCCGGGTCACCGCCGGCCGCGTGCGCGCGAGCTCGCCGTGGCACACCATCGCGCTCACGAAGAACACCGCGAGATGCACCAGCAGCACGGGCAGGTGATTGTTCAGCGTCCACACCAGCGCGAGCAGGATCACGAGCCACGGCTGCAGCCGGAGCATCCAGCGCTGCGGCACCGGCGGCCGTGCCGCAAACACCAGTACAAAGGTAAGCAGGTACAGGAACAACGGGATCAGCCACAGCAGCGGCACCGCTGCGATCTCCGCGCTCGCGTACTGCGTGACACCGAGCAGCAGACTGGACGGCGCGAACGCGAGCACGATCCAGCGCAGGCGCTCGGGCCATACGGACGCGGCGGGCAGGCCAGTGGCCGGTGCGGTCTCGGCGCTGCGCCAGCGCCAGGCCACGGCCGCGCACAGGGCGACGAGCAGCGCCAGCACGGCGCAGCCGGCCGACCACGCGAGGTTCTGGTCCGCGAGCCCGTAGCGGGGTTCGAGCAGGAACGGAAACGCGATCAGCGCGCCGAGGCTGCCGAGGTTGCTGGCCGCGTACAGAAAGTACGGGTCCGCCGCCCGCGCGTGCCGCAGGCGCGAGAACCAGCGCTGCAGCAGCGGCGCGGTGGCCGCCAGCGCGAAGAACGGCAGCCCCAGCGCTGCCGTCAGCAGCGCCAGCAGCGACAGCGCTGGAACGACGTCGCCGCCGCTTCCGGCCTCCGGCGCCAGCCGTATCGGCAACGTGAGCAGTGCCATGCCGGCAAGCACCGCCACATGCACGAGCATCTGGCGGCGGAAGTTACCCGCCCGGGCTAGGGCGTGGGCGTAGCAGTAGCCCGCGAGCAGCAGGACCTGGAAAAACATCGATGCCGTGGTCCACACGGCCGGGGACCCGCCGAAACGCGGCAGGAACTGCTTGGTGATGAGCGGCTGCACCCAGAACAGCAAGCAGGCGCTGACCAGCAGCGTAAGGGCAAAGAGGAGCGTGAGCGCGCGCGCGGCGGCGGGTGAGGTCACAGCGGCTCCGCTGCCGGGGTTGCCGCTGGCGCGGCGGCGCACGCGGACGCCGGCCGGCTATTTCCGTTTTTTGGAAGCAGGAACGGTCCACGCCGGCTGGCGTTTCTCCAGGAACGCCGACAGGCCTTCCTGCGCTTCTTTGGTCGCGCGGACTTTGGCGATGTTCTTCGCGGTGGCGTTGACGATCGCCGGTGTTACTGCCTTGTCGCGCACGTCGCGGATCGCCTGCTTCGCGGCGACTATCGCCGCCGGACCGCCAAGGTAGAGGTCGCCGAGCATTGCGCCGACGCGGGCGCCGAGGTCGGTGTCTTCGCAGATCTCATGCAGCAGTCCGATACGCCAGGCCTCGGCGGCGTCGATCTCCTCGCCGGAGAGGAAGTAGCGGTGCGCCTGGCGCGCGCCGATCGCGCCGACGACGTACGGACTGATCATCGCCGGCAGGATGCCGAGTCGCACTTCGGTCAGCCGGAAATTGGTTTCGCGCGTGCCGATGGCGATGTCGCAGGCGGCCACCAGACCCGTGCCACCGCCGCGCACCGCGCCGCGCACGGCGGCGATGGTCGGTTTCTTCAGTGCGTAGAGCGTCTGGAACATGCCCGCCATCTCGCGCGCGGCGGCCTCGTTCTGCGCGCGGCTGAATTTCGCCGACGCCCGCATGTGGCCGATGTCGGCGCCAGCCGAGAAGTTTTTGCCCACCGCGGTCAGCACGACGGCGCGGACCTGCGGGTTCTTCTCGAGCTTCTTGAGGGCTGCGGTGAGCTGCTGCACCATCGCCGGATCGAAGGCGTTGTGTACTTCGGGGCGATTGAGTGCGACGGTAGCGTTGCCGTCGGCGTCAAGGTTGATGATCACGCGTTCTGTCATGGGAGTGTGCCCGTGGAGGTATGGCCGATTATAGCGGGGCGACATCGGCTTTCCGCCCTCCACCTCGCCCGCGGCGACCGTGGCCCGGTGGTTACATCCGGAACACGCCGAAGCGCGTCGCCACGACGGGGGCCTGGACGGCCGCCGCGAGTCCCGCGGCGAGATGGCGCCGGGTCTCCAGCGGGTCGATGATGCCGTCATCCCACAGTCGCGCGGTCGCGTAAGCGGCGTTCGACTGCCGCTCGTACTGTTCGAGCAGGGGCGCCTTGAAGGCCTGTTCCGCGTCGGCGCTCCACGCCTGGCCGGCACGTTCCAGCGCCTCGCGCCGGACCTGCGCGAGGACGCCCGCGGCCTGTTCGCCGCCCATCACCGCGATGCGCGCGGTTGGCCACGTCCACAGGAAGCGCGGGCCGAACGCGCGGCCGCACATGCCGTAGTTGCCGGCGCCGTAGCTGCCACCGACGATCACCGTCAGCTTGGGCACGTTCGCGCAGGCCACCGCCGTGACCATCTTCGCGCCGTCCTTGGCGATGCCGCCGGTCTCGTATTTCTTCCCCACCATGAAGCCGGCGATGTTCTGCAGGAAGACCAGCGGGATGCCGCGCTGCGCGCACAGTTCGATGAAGTGCGTGCCTTTCAGGGCGGATTCCGAAAACAGGACGCCGTTATTGGCGACGATGCCGACCGGGAAGCCCTCGAGGTGTGCGAAAGCGGTGACCAGCGTCGTGCCGTAGCGCGCCTTGAACTCGTCGAGTTCCGAGCCGTCCACGAGGCGCGCGATGACTTCGCGGATGTCGTAGGGCTGCCGCGGCGAGACCGGCACGATGCCGTACAGCTCCTGCGGGTCCAGCGCGGGCGGGCGCGGCGGCAGCATGGCCAGCGGATTCGCCGGCCGGCGGTTAAGGTGCCGGATCGCGCGCCGTGCGAGCGCCAGCGCATGCGCATCGTCGTCGGCGAGGTGGTCGGCGACGCCGGAGAGCTTGGTGTGCACGTCGCCGCCGCCGAGTTCCTCGGCGGTCACGATTTCACCGGTGGCCGCTTTCACCAGCGGCGGCCCGCCGAGGAAGATCGTGCCCTGGTTCTTGACGATGATCGTCTCGTCCGACAGCGCCGGCACGTAGGCGCCGCCCGCGGTGCACGAGCCCATGACCACCGCGACCTGCGGAATGCCGGCCGCCGACAGGCGGGCCTGCAGGTAGAAGATGCGGCCAAAATGCTCGCGGTCGGGAAACACCTCGTCCTGCGAGGGCAGGTGTGCCCCGCCGGAGTCGACGAGTACCACGCAGGGCAGGTGGTTTTCCCCGGCGATCTCCAGCGCGCGCAGGTGCTTTTTCACGGTCAGCGGGAAATAGGTGCCGCCCTTCACGGTGGCGTCGTTGGCGATGACGACGCAGCGCTGGCCTTCAATGGTGCCGATGCCGGTAATGATGCCCGCCGCCGGCACGGTCTCCGGGTAGACCTGCCATGCGGCGAGCGCGGACAGTTCGAGAAAGGGCGTGCCGGGATCGAGCAGCGCCGCGATGCGCTCGCGCACCGGCAGCTTGCCGCGCGCCGTATGGCGCTCGCGCGCCGCCGCGCCGCCGCCCTCGCGCGCCTCGGCCAGCCGCGCCTGCAGTTCCTCGACGAGGCCGCGCATGCGCGCGGAGGCCGCTTTGAATTCGTCGCTGCCGGTCTTCAATCTGGAGGGATAGGCGGCCATGACCGGATCAGTGCGGCCGGCGGGACAGCTCGGCGTCGTAGGCCGAGCGCGCTGCCGCGCCGAAGCAGGCGAAAACGATGGCGTCGAACGACGGCGCATCGCGCAGCGCGTTCCCGCATTCGCGCACGGCGATGGTCACGGCCTGTTCCAGCGGATAGCCGTAGGCGCCGCAACTGATGGCGGGGAACGCCAGGGTCCGCAGGCCGTGCGCGCGGGCGAGCGCGAGGCTTGCGCGGTAGCAGGACGCCAGCAGTTCGGGCTCGCCGTGCGTACCGCCGTTCCATATCGGGCCGACGGCATGGATGAAGTGTTTGGCCGGCAGCCGGTAGCCGCGCGTGATCTTCGCCTGGCCCGTCTGGCAGCCGTGCAGCGTGCGGCACTCGACGAGCAGATCGGGCCCGGCCGCGCGGTGGATGGCGCCGTCCACGCCGCCGCCGCCGAGCAGCGAGGGGTTGGCGGCGTTCACGATGGCATCGACGGCGAGCGTCACGATGTCGACCTCGCGGGCTTCGAGGGGCGGCTGCATCGTCGCGGGGGGGCGGTCAGAACGGGCCCTGCGCCAGCCAGCGTTCGAGCTGGTCCAGGCGGTCCACGCCCCAGAAGGGTTCGCCATCGACGATCACGTACGGGGAGCCGAAGACGCCCAGCGCGATCGCCTCCTCGGTTTCCCTGCGCAGCCGTTCCTTCAGCGCCCCGGAGCCGATGGCGGCCAGGATGTCTTCGCGCGCGTAGCCGAGCGTGGCGGCGACCTCCGCCGTGATCTCCGGCGAGGAAATGTCCTTGTCGTCCACGAAGAACGCGCGGTAGAGCGCGAGGGCGAGTTGCTTCGCCGCTGCGGTATCCTGCTCCGCGGCCCAGTAGAACGCGCGCGACGGCGCCTGCCCGGCAATCGGAAACTTCGAGGGCGGATTGAGCGGAATGCCGTAGTAGCGCGCCGAGCGCTCGATGTCCTTGCGCGCGTAGTCCTTCTTGAGGGGAATCATCGGCAGCGGCTGGCCGCCCGTGACCTTGAACACGGCGCCGAGCAGGATTGGATGCCAGGTTACGTCGCGGCCGTGGCGGCCCGCGAGGGCGCCTATTTTTTCCGCGCCGATGTAACCGTACGGCGAAGAAAAATCGAACCAGAAATCGAGCGGCTGGGACATGCGGTTCTCCTCCATTGATCATCCACCAAATCGCATCAGCGATTGGTGCCATTCTCGCCCTCTCCCTTCGGGAGAGGGTCGGGGTGAGGGAAAGAGTGTTCCAGTGGCCATCATCCCGTCAGCAATGGTCAAGCCCGCGTACCCGCGAGCCGCTTGCGGCGCTTGCACAGCCAGCCGCCGAACAACGCGGCGGGAATCGTGACGACCAGGAACACCGCATGTTCCAGTCCATCGACGCCATTGTCCATCCACCGGCTGAGCAGTTCGCCCGCCGCCAGCGAGCACAGGCCGAACATGAGCGCGACGTTCAGCTCGGTGCGGTTCGCGATGCGCGCGGCGACGTAGCCGCCGAGGACGGTGCAGCCGCCGCCGATCGCCATCATCGCCGCCTTCAGCAGGCCGGATCCGGCGAACAGCTCCGCGCTCTCCTCCATCGTGCCGTCGGCGACGCTCATGGCCACGCCGACCAGCACGCTGAGCAGGATCCCCGCGGCGAAGGTGCCGCCGATATCGACGGCCAGACCGACCAGCACTGCCTTGACGAAGGAGCCCTGACGGTCGCCGCCCGGGTCGGCGACGGGCGCTTTGGGCGGGGCGTAAGGGTCTTCGGTCATCGGCTAAAGTCTTTCCACGGCCAGCGCGGTCGCTTCCCCGCCGCCGATGCACAGGGCAGCGACGCCGCGCTTCAGTCCGTGATGTTCCAGCGCGGCCAGCAGCGTGACCACGATGCGCGCACCGCTCGCGCCAATCGGATGCCCCAGCGCGCAGGCGCCACCACGCACGTTCACTTTTTCCGCTGGCAGGTTCAGATCGTGCATCGCCGCCATGGTGACGACGGCAAAGGCTTCGTTGATTTCATAAAGATCCACATCCTGTGCCCGCCAGCCGGCCCTGGCGAGCACTTTTTCGATCGCCCCGACGGGCGCCGTCGTGAACCAGGCGGGTTCGTGCGCATGGGTCGCCTGCGCGACGATGCGCGCCAGTGGTTGCAAGCCGCGCTTGGCGGCTTCCGATGCCTTCATGAGCACCAGCGCCGCCGCGCCGTCGGAGATCGAGCTGGAATTGGCCGCCGTCACCGTGCCGTCTTTGCGGAAGGCCGGTTTCAGTTGCGGGATCTTGTCGGGGTTGGCCTTCAACGGCTGTTCGTCGATCGTCACCGTGACCTCACCCTTGTGGCCCTTGATGACGACGGGCACGACCTCCCGCCCGAACGCGCCGCCCTTGATGGCGTCCTGCGCGCGCGTGAGCGAGGTGATGGCGTAGCGGTCCTGCGCCTCGCGCGTGAAACCGTATTTGGTCGCGGTCTCCTCGGCAAATACGCCCATCAGGCGTCCCTTGTCGTACGCGTCCTCGAGGCCGTCGAGGAACAGGTGATCCTTCACTTCGCCGTGGCCGAGCCGCAGGCCGCCGCGCGCCTTGGGCAGGAGATAAGGTGCGTTGGTCATGCTCTCCATGCCGCCGGCCACCATCACGTCGTTGGTACCCGCCGCGATCAGATCGTGGGCGAGCATCACGGCTTTCATACCGGAGCCGCACATTTTATTGATCGTCGTGCAGCCCGTGGCGAGCGGCAGCCCCGCGGCGAGCGCCGCCTGCCGCGCGGGGGCCTGGCCCTGCCCGGCGGACAGCACGTTGCCCATGATCACTTCCTGCACGTCGGCGGGCGCGAGTGCCGCGCGTTCGACGGCGGCCCTGATCGCGGCCGCGCCGAGTTCGGATGCGGTCGCCGCTTTGAAATCGCCCTGGAACGCACCCATGGGCGTTCTGGCCGCGCCGACGATCACGATCGGATCATTCACGGTCGTCTCCTTTCATACGCGCAGCGCGGCCAGCCGCTCCAGGCATTCCAGCGTTTCGGCCTCCAGCGCCGCGACCAGCGCCGTCGCCGGCAGGGCGCGCGACAGCGCCACGGCCTGGCCGCACCACATCGAGACGAAATCCATGTTGCCCGCCTTGGCGGCCGCCGCGCGTAGCGGGCCGGTCAGCAGATTCTGCGCCGGGAACGCAAGCTGGGGCGCGTCCCGCGCGGCCATTTCGCGTACGAACCGGTTGGCGAGGCCGCGCGCGGGTTTGCCGGAAAACTTCTCCGTGATCCGCGTTTCATCTTCGCGCGCGGCGAGCAGGCGCGCCTTGTAGGCGGGCGCGATGCCGCATTCCGTGCACGGCAGGAACGCGGTGCCCATCTGCACGGCCTGCGCGCCGAGTGCGAGCGCCGCCGCGATGCCCGCGCCGTCCATGATGCCGCCCGCCGCGACCACCGGCGTGCGCACCTTGCGCGCAATGAGCCGCACCAGCGCGAATGTGCCGGTCATCGCGTCGTAGGGATCGCGCAGGTAAGAACCGCGGTGGCCGCCGGCTTCCGCGCCCTGCGCAACGATGAAGTCCACACCAAGCGCTTCCAGTTGTTCGGCTTCGGCCACGCAGGTGGCGCTGCCACCGACGCGGATGCCCGCGGCCTGCAGGCTGCGAATGCGGCCGGCAGGCAACTGGCCGAGGTGGTAAGTGAGCACCGCGGGGCGCACCTCCTCGACCACGGACAACTGCGCGTCGAGATCGGGCGCGTAAGGCGGCTTGACCGGCGCCGGCGGCGGCAGGCCCAGTTCCGCGTAATAGCCCGCGAGCGCGTCGATCGCCCCGCCTTGCGTGTCGGCGGGGATCGTCGGCGGTACGGACGACACGAACAGGTTGATATTGAAGGGCGCGCCGGTTTGCGCGCGCACCGCTTCGCAGTCGCGCTGCATGGTTTCCGGCTGCGTGTAGGCAAAGCCGAACGAGCCTAGTGCGCCGGCGCCCGAAACGGCCGCCACCAGCGCAGGGGTGGTGGCGCCGCCCGCCATCGGCGCCTGGATGATCGGCAGGCGGAGACCGAGGGTGTCGCAGAGCGGGGTGTGCAGATGCGGCATCAGGCGGTCTCCTCGAACAACTCGCGCCCGATCAGCCAGCGGCGAATCTCGCTGGTGCCGGCGCCGATTTCGTACAGCTTCGCATCCCGCAGCAGCCGCCCCGCCGGGTAGTCGTTGGTGTAGCCGTTGCCGCCGAGGACCTGGATCGTGTCGAGCGCGAGCTTCGTCGCCTGTTCCGCGGCGTAGAGGATCGCCCCCGCCGCATCCTTGCGCGTGACGCGGCCCTCGTCGCAGGCGCGGCCCACCGCGTACACGTAGGCGCGGCTCGCGTTCATCGCCGTATACATGTCGGCCAGCTTGCCCTGGATCAGCTGGAATTCGCCGATCGCCTGGCCGAACTGGCGGCGGTCGTGAACGTAGGGCAGCACCGTATCCAGGCACGCCCGCAGGATGCCGAGCGGGCCGCCGGCCAGCACCGCGCGTTCGAAATCGAGCCCGCTCATCAGCACGCGCACGCCCTCGCCGATCGTGCCCAGCACGTTCTCCGCCGGGACTTCGCAGTCCGCGAACACCAGTTCGCAGGTATTGGAACCGCGCATGCCCAGCTTGTCCAGCTTCGGCGCCGGCGAAAATCCCTTGAAGGTCTTCTCGACGAGAAAGGCGGTGATGCCTCGCGGCCCGGCGGCTGGATCGGTCTTTGCGTAGACCACGAGCGTATCGGCGTCCGGGCCGTTGGTGATCCACATCTTGCTGCCATTAAGGACGTAGCGGTCGTCTTTGCGCTCCGCGCGTAACTGCATGGACACCACGTCCGAACCCGCATTCGGCTCGCTCATCGCCAGCGCGCCCACGTGCTCGCCGGAAATCAGCTTCGGCAGGTAGCGCCTTTTTTGCGCCGCGCTGCCGTTGCGCCGGATCTGGTTCACGCACAGGTTGGAATGTGCGCCGTAGGAGAGTCCCACCGACGCCGAGCCGCGCGACAGCTCCTCCATCGCCACGATGTGCGCGAGGTAGCCGAGCCCGGCGCCGCCGTATTCCTCCTCGACCGTGATACCGAGGAGCCCCAGGCTGCCGAGCCGCGGCCACAGGTCGCGCGGGAATTCGTTCGTGCGGTCGATCGCCGCCGCGCGCGGGGCGATCTCCTTCGCGGTGAAGCCGGCAACCGTCGTGCGCAGCAGGTCCAGCGTGTCGCCGAGTCCGAAATCGAAAACCGGCCCGGCGGCGGTGTTCATGTGCCGTGCACCTTCCGACTGTCGGCCGGCGCCTGCGCGCGTTCGGTCATGCCGTAGTCGCGGATGACGCCGGCCACGCGCAGCCGGTAGTCGCGGAAGACCCCGTCGCGGCCCTTGCCCTGCGCGATGCGATGCTCGCCCAGCGCGCGCCAGGCACCGACGCTGGCCTCGTCGCGCCAGAACGACAGCGACAGGTACTTCCCGGGGGTCGTCAGGCTCTCGAAGCGCTCGATGGAGATGAAGCCGTCCGCCGCCTTGAGGAGCGGCTGCAGCTCGGCGGCCAGGTCAAAATACTGTTGCTGGCGGCCAGGCTGAGGCTCCACTTCAAAGATGACAGTGATCATTATTGCCTCTTATCAACAAGTTACGTAATAGTCCATAATTGACGTTAACGTCAACGTAAATGTCAGTGTGCGGTTTTCTTGTCGGCCTGGGCCAGCAGTTGCCGGCACTGGGTTTCAAAGAAAGTGATCTCGTTCAGCATCACGGCAACGTCCTCCTGCTGCTGTTCGAGCAGGCCGCGGCGCCGTTCCAGCCGGGCAAGGAATTCGCGCAACTGCTTCTTTTCGTCCCGTGCGAGGTCGTAAAGATCGAACAGATCCTTGATGTCGGCGAGCGTGAACCCCAGACGCTTGCCGCGCAGCGTAAGCTTGAGGCGGACGCGGTCGCGCTGGCTGAATAGCCGGCTCGTCCCTTCGCGTGCGGGGCTCAGAATGCCCTGGTCCTCATAGAACCGCAGGGTTCGCGTGGTGATCCCAAACTCTTTGGCCAAATCCGAGATGGTGTAGGGTCCGTTCATTGTGCAATGCAAAAAAAGTGATTAAAATCAGTCTACAATGATGTAATCCTAGACTAACATTTACGTAAACGTCAATGCCTGATTCTGCTGCGCCCCACACTGCCGCCCCTGCCCCCGCCAAACCCGCTTCCGTTCTGGACCATCCCTGGCACGAGCCGCCTGCGCTGGGAACCGTCACCGAAGTCGCTCCCGGTGTGTTCTGGCTGCGCATGCCGCTGCCGTTCGTCCTCAATCACATCAATCTGTGGCTGCTGAAGGACGGCGATGGCTGGACGATCGTGGACTGCGGGTTCGCCACGGATGAAGCGCGGGCCGCGTGGGAAACGATCTTCGAGCACGTCGTTGCGCCGCTGCAGGTCACGCGGATCCTCGTCACCCATTTCCACCCCGACCATTTCGGGCTTGCGCGCTGGCTGGCCGATCGCTGGGCCGCACCCGTTTATCTCACCGCCCCCGAGTTTGCGGCCGCCCGCGGCTGGCTCGACGGCGCGCCGATGCATACCCGCGCCGACAACCTCGCGTTGTTCCGCGAGCACGGTCTCGACCTCGGCGACGAAGCGCGCAAGTTCGCCAAGGGCAACCTGTACCAGAAGGGCGTGCCGGCGATCCCCGAGCGCGTCGAGTCACTGTACGACGGCGACGTCCTCGCGATCGGCGGTCGCGGCTGGCGTGCGATCACCGGCTACGGCCACTCGCCCGAGCACGTGTCCTTCTACTGCGATGAACTCCGGATCATGATCGCCGGCGACATGGTGCTGCCGCGCATCAGCACCAACGTCAGTGTGCAGGCCCGCGATCCCGACGCGGATCCGCTGGACCGCTTCCTGGCGTCGCTCACCCGATACACCGAACTGCCCGCGGATACGCTCGTGCTGCCTTCCCACGGCTTGCCGTTCCGCGGGCTGCACCAGCGGCTGGCGCAGTTGCAGTCCCACCATGTGGACCGGCTGGCCGAACTCGTGGAAGCCTGCGCCGAGCCCCGGCCCGCGGCGGACCTGATGAAGGTCATCTTCCGCCGCCCGCTCGATACCCACCAGACCTTCTTTGCGATGGGCGAAACGCTTTCCCATCTCAACAAACTCATGCACGATGGCACGCTCACCCGCATCCGCGGCGATGACGGTTACCGGTTCGTCGTCTCGTCCGCTGGCGCCGTGGGCGCTGGCGCAGGCACAACAACAGCAGGGCAGGAGGAAATCGTTCGATGACGCAGTCCAAGGTGACTCCATTGCCGCGCGCAGCGGCGGCAAACGCCGACCAGGCGGCCGCGCCCGATCAGGCGGCGCTCGCGCAGTCCTTCGCGCAGATCGCGCAGACCTCCGGCAAGCTGGTGTCCGACTTCATGCAGCGCCAGGCCGCGCACGGCTGGATGCCGGAAGACAAGCTCGGGCTCACCAAGGCCTTTTCGGACCTGGCGACCCAATGGTGGTCGGATCCTGCCAAGGCGGCCGAACTGCAGGTCAAGATGTGGCACGACTACTCGATGCTGTGGCAGAACACCTTCACGCACCTGTGGGGCGCGCCGCAACCGCCGATGATCGAGCCCGCTAAGTCCGACAAGCGCTTCAAGCACGAGGACTGGCAGAACAACTTCCTCTACGATTTCATCAAGCAGTCCTACCTGATCGCCGCCAAGCACGTGCAGGGCGCCGTGGCCGGCGTCGAGGGCCTCGACCCCAAAACAGCGCAGAAGGTCGACTTCTACACGCGCCAGTACATCGACGCGCTCGCACCCACCAACTTCCTGCTGACCAATCCGGAGGCGATGCGCGAAACCGTCGCGAGCGGCGGCAAGAACCTGGTCAAGGGGCTGAACAACCTGCTGCATGACCTGGAACGCGGCCACGGCGAACTGCGGGTGACGATGACCGACACCGACGCCTTCAAGGTCGGCGAGAACCTGGCCATGACGCCCGGAAAGGTCGTCTTCCAGAACGCACTGATGCAGCTCATCCAGTACGCGCCGCTGACCGACACGCAGTTCAAGCGGCCGCTGCTGATCGTGCCGCCGTGGATCAACAAGTACTACATCCTCGACATGCGCGAGAAGAACTCCTACGTGCGCTGGGCGACCCAGCAGGGGCACACCGTGTTCATCGTCTCGTGGGTCAACCCCGACGCCTCCATGTCGAAGATGGGCTTCGAGGACTACGTCGGTCTCGGCATCCTCGGCGCGCTGGACGCGATCGAAAAGGCGACCGGCGAGCGGGAAGTCGACGCGGTGGGCTTCTGCCTCGGCGGCACGCTGCTCGCCAGCACGCTGGCCGTGATGGCGAAGAAAAAAGACGACCGCATCAAGAGCGCGACCTTCTTCGCCAGCCTGGTCGACTTCGGCGACCCCGGCGAGCTGGGCGTGTTCATCGACGAGGAGCAGGTTGCGAACCTCGAAAAGAAGATGAACGAGCGCGGCTTCCTCGAAGGCTCCGAGATGGCCGCCACTTTCAACATGCTGCGCGCGAACGACCTCATCTGGTCCTTCGTGGTCAACAATTACCTGCTCGGCAAGGACCCGTTTCCCTTCGACCTGCTGTACTGGAACTCGGATTCCACGCGCATGCCCGCGGCCATGCACAGTTTTTACCTGCGCAAGATGTACGTCGAAAACCGGTTGCGCGAACCCGGCGCCGTCACGCTGTGCGGCGTGCCGGTCGACCTGTCCAAGGTCAAGGTGCCGATGTACTTCATCTCCACCGCCGAGGACCACATCGCACCGTGGAAATCGACCTACGCCGGCGCCCGCATCTTCGGCGGGCCGGTGCGCTTCGTGCTCGGCGGTTCCGGGCACATCGCGGGCATCATCAATCCGCCAGCCGCCAACAAATACGGCTACTGGACGAACGACGGCAAGCTGACCGCCGCCCCGGACGACTGGCTGAAGAACGCGACCCAGCACCCCGGTTCGTGGTGGACGGATTGGGCGCAGTGGGTCGCGCCGCACGCCGGCGAGCAGGTACCCGCACGCGTGCCGGGAGAGGGCGGGCTGAAGGCGCTCGAAGACGCACCGGGGTCGTACGTGAAGGTGAAGCCCGACAAGCCCGCCGCGTAAAGCAACCTACAACAACAGGCTGCCCGGCGCAGCCGCCACCGCATCGCCGGAACCTTGGAGGAGGTTGCATGAAAACCGCAGTCATTGCCCTGGCCGGCGTCGCCATGACCGCCGCGCTGCCAGCGGCCGCCCAGTCGCAGGCCTATCCCTACAAGCCGATCCGCTACATCGTCGGCTTCACCCCCGGCACCGCCACCGACATCGTGGCCCGCATCGTCGGCCAGAAACTCGCCGAGCGCTGGGGCCAGCAGGTGATCGTGGACAACCGCGTGGGCGCCGCCGGCACGATCAGCCCCGCGATGGTGGCGCGGGCCGAGCCCGACGGCTACACGCTCTACATGGCCGCCTCCACCTTCGTGGTAACACCCTTCCTGATGCCGGTGACCTACGACATCTTCAAGGACTTCGCCCCGGTGATCCTGATGGTGGACCTGCCGACCGTGCTGATCGTGCCGCCGCAACTGGGCGTGAACTCCGTGAAAGAGCTCATCGCGCTGGCCAAGTCCAAGCCCGGCGCGCTCAACTACGCGGACACCGGGCCCGGCACCTCCAGCCAGGTCGGCGCGGAGCTGCTGCGCTCGCTCGCGGGCATCGATCTGACGCAGGTGTCGTTCAAGAGCGCCGCCGATGCGTTGAACGGCGTCGTACGCGGGGATATCGCTGTGTACTACCCGAACCTGGCGGCAGCACTGCCGCTCATCAGACAAGGCCGCGTGAAGGCGCTCGGCATCAGCAGCACGAAGCGCACGGCCGCCGCACCGGACATTCCGCCGATGGCGGACAGCGTGCCGGGCTTCGATTCCGCCACGTTCTACGGCATCGTGGTTCCCGCGCGTACGCCCAAGCCCGTCATCGCCAAGCTGCAGTCCGAAGTGGCCGCCATCCTCGAACTGCCCGACATCCGCGAGAAGCTGCTCGGGCTGGGCGCGGAGGTCATTTCCGGGTCGCCGCAGGCACTGACCGACCGCATGCGCAAGGAACACACGCAAGTCGGTAAACTCGTGAAGGAAATCGAGGCGCGGGAAAAGAAGCGCTAAGCCGTCCCGCCAGAGCGTCTTTAACTCACCAACGACAGCGAGAGAACCGCATCATGATTCACGTACTGTGGTCGCAAACGAACGTCGACGAATTCAGCAGCAAGGTCCCGGATCTGCTGCGCGCGAAGAAGGTGGACATGAAGCTGGTGCACGTGCCGGATGACGGCGGGCCCGTTTCCGCGGACGACCTGAAGAAGGTCGAAGTCGCCTGCACCACGCGCGACGTGCGCTTCTCCGAGCCGCGCTTCAAACGCTTCATCGATGTCTGCGAGCACGCGCCTAACCTCAAGTGGATCCATTTCCACAGCTCCGGCATCAGCCAGCATAAGTGGCTGCCGCCCCTCATGGCGCGCGGCGTCAAGGTGACCACCGCCACCGGCATGAACGCGGAAGCAGTAGCGCAGACCGGGCTGCTGGGCCTGCTCATGCTCTCGCGTCGGGCGCCGCGCTGGATCGCGGGCCAGCAGAAGCGCGAGTGGACGCCCTTGCGCGGCGCCGACGTGCCGCCGGACCTGGAAGGGGAGACGGCGGTGATCGTCGGCCTCGGCGCGATCGGTAACCGCGTGGCCGAGTTTGCCAAGACGCTGCGCATGAAGGTGATCGGCGTGCGGCGCAGCCCGCGCCGGCCCGAGGACATCGTGGACGAGATACACCCGACGGCGAAGTTCAAGTCGCTGCTGCCAACGGCCGACTGGGTGATCCTGTGCTGCCCGCTGACCAAGGAAACGAAGCATCTGCTCGACGCCGAAGCCTTCGGCCTGATGAAGCCTTCCGCCTTTGTCGTCAACATCGCGCGCGGCGAGGTGATCGACGAGGACGCCATGATCGCCGTGCTGGAGAAGAAAAAAATCGGCGGCGCCTTCCTCGACGTGTTCAAGGAAGAGCCGCTGCCCTCGGCATCACCGCTGTGGAACCTGCCCAACACCGTCGTGACGCCTCACAACGCGGGCGCGGCACAGGGCAACGAATGGCGTGGCGCCGAGTTCTTCGTCAATAACCTGGCGCTCTACGCCGGCGGCAAGCCCATGGTCAACGAGCAGGCGGCGCCTTAACCCTCACTCCGTCATGCCGGCGCAGGCCGGCATCCAGTGAGTCAATTGTCTGGACACCGGCTGGGAGGGGAAGGTGCCCCTCCCCCTTCTTGGCCGGTGTGACGAATCATTGTTGCTGTTACTTCAGCAACCCCCGCGCCTCAGTGACCTGCGCCTGGGGGTGCGGGTTGGCCGTACTCCCCCTCTCAATCGCGTGCGCCGCAGCGTGTGCCTCGCGGACGGCAGGATCGCCGGGATCGAGAAGCACCGGCGCGGGTCCAGCGTGCGCCTTAAGCGCCGCGGCGGCGAAACAGTGTTTTGCGCGCGGCGGAGGTGATGGCGACGACCGCGGGGTGCGTCAGCCGGCGCTCCACTGAAATGGCGTAGAACGCCTCCCTCACCGCTTCGGTGCGGCCGATCGCGACCACGCCGTACTGCCGTTGCACCTGCTCCGCGATGACCGAGGGCGAGGCGAACACGCCCGCCCCCGCTCGGCCGAACGCTTTCAGCAGGGCTCCATCGTCGAACTCGCCGACGATCCGGGGCCGAACCTGTTGATGGTCGAACCAGCGCATCAGCCGGGGCCGTACCGCCGCGTCCTCCCCCGGCAGCAGCAGCGGCGCACCATCCAGCAAGCGCGGAAACAGACCCTGGTGTTTTCGCGCCAGCTTCGGGGCCGCGAAGAACGTCACGCCGCATTCACCAAGCAAGTGGTTGAACCCCTTGATGTTCAGCGTCGCAGGCATGGGACTGTCGGCGATCACGATGTCGAGACGGTGAACCGCCAGCTCTGCGAGGAGGCCGGCAAGCTTGCCTTCGCGGCAGACGATACGCAGGGATTCCGGCAGCCGTACCGCCGGTTCCAGCAGTCGGTAGGCGACGGTCTTCGGCACGGCGTCGGCGACGCCGACGCTGAACTGCAGCGGGCGGCCTTCCGCGGGGTTGCGCAGGACGCCCTCCAGTTCCTCGCCCAGCGTGAAGATCTCGTCGGCGTAGCTCAGGGCCGCCCGGCCCGCATCGGTGAGCTCGAGCCGGCGGCCTTTGCGTGCGAAAAGCGGGTAGCCGAGCACGGTCTCGAACACGCTGATCTGGCCGCTGATGGTCTGCGGCGTGAGGTGCAGCCGCTCGCTGGCGCGGGCGATGCCGCCCGCCTTGGCGACCACCCAGAAGTAGCGCAGGTGCTTGAAGTTCAGTGAAGACATCGATGCGGCTTTGTTCGTATTTCCCGAATAGATCGAACATTATAATCGAATTGTCGTGAAACTTGGCCGAACCTATGCTGGCGGCTCTTCCATCGACGAAGGACGCTGGCGCCATGCGGATCGACATCCGATCGCTCGACTTTCCGCTCACCCGTGACCTGCGCAAGTATGCCGAGCGGCGTCTTCGCTTTGCTCTCGCCCGCGCGGGCGACCGCATCCGGGTGGTGCAAGTGCGGTTTTCCGACGTCAATGGCCCGCGCGGCGGCATCGACAAGCGCTGCCGCATCCAAGTGAGCTTAAACGGACCGGCCTTGGTGGTGATCGAAGACATCGAGCCTGGTCTTTACCTCGCCATCGACCGCGCCGCCGACCGCGC
>Ga0105044_10000230_pt1 | contig 66084 bp, 56 predicted proteins | sample MAT01_FD_78092 | JGI IMG/M metagenome (GOLD analysis project Ga0105044, IMG submission 78092) | Freshwater microbial communities from Lake Fryxell liftoff mats and glacier meltwater in Antarctica - MAT-01 | ecosystem: Environmental > Aquatic > Freshwater > Ice > Liftoff microbial mat | place...
CCGATATTTTTGCTGAAGCCGAACTCGGTGACCATGCGGTAGGCCATGCGCGAGACGTGTTCGAGATCATTGGCGGCGCCGGTCGATGCGCTTTTCAGCAGCAGCGCTTCCGCAGCCCGGCCGCCGAGCAGCATGGTCATGCGGCTGCGCACTTCGGGTTCGCTCTGCAGCGTCAGATCCTGTTCGTTGGTGACCAGCGTGACGCCGAGCGCTCTGCCGCGCCTGAGTATGCTGACTTTTTCCACCACGCCGACATTGAGGAGCTTCGCTATCAGCGCGTGGCCGGCTTCGTGTACTGCGATGCGCTCCCTTTCCGCCGGGTTCAGCGCGGCTTGTCCGGCGACGGTCGGGCCGCCCATCAGGTGCTGTTCGAGTACGCGGCGGAAGTGCTCCTGCGTCACGGCGACGGCGCCTTCCTTGGCGGCGAGCAACGCCGCCGCATTGACGACGTTGGCGATAGATGCCGGGGAAAGCCCGGTCGAGAGCCGCGCGAGTTGACGGAAATCGTTGGCGCCACCAGTGCGCAACTGTGCTGCATAGAGCGAATACAGCGCCTCACGGTCGTCGACATTCGGCAGCCCGAGATGGCAGGTTCGGTCGAAACGACCAGCCCGGATCAGGGCGGGATCTAGATTGTCGACATTGTTGGTCGCACCCAGTACGACGATTCCCGTTTGCGCAGAGAAACCGTCCAATTCAACCAGCAGCGCATTGATGATGCGATTGTTTTCGGTCTCGCCCGATGAACTGCCGCCGGTACGTTTACCGAGACCATCGATCTCATCGATAAAAATTACGCACGGCGCCTGTTTGCGCGCGAGCGCAAACAGTTTTTTGACGCGGCGCACACCGACCCCCAGGAACATATCGCTGAAATCGCTGCCCGACAGGCTGATGAAAGGCACGCCCGCTTCGCCGGCGACGGCGCGCGCGAGCAGGGTTTTACCCGAGCCGAAATGACCTTCGAGCACGATGCCTTTGGGGGGTTTTGCGCCCAGCTCCGAAAATTTCTGCGGATTCTTCAGGTACGCAACGATGTCCTGCAGCGCTTCCTTCGCCTCGCCAACGCCGACGACGTCGCTAAAGCGCGCGTTCGGTTTGTCGGCGTTCTTGAATAGCCCGCCACTGCGTACCGGATTCATCTGCAGGATCAGATAGAGAATCAAAATCGGGCCGAGCAGCGACAGCAGTTCGGGGCTGAGCGATCGCACAAATGCCGTCAGCGGCGGCGCCGGCGGCTGAATGTCCGCCAGCGAGAATACGGCGGGTGCGGTCGGCGTCAGTTCGGCTTTCAGTAGTTCCGCAATCAGGCTGCGCTGGGTGTCGATGCGGACGTAGTAGTGTCCACCGTCGCCGAGGCTGACCAGCGCGTATTTTGTCGACAGCCCGATGCTGGTTGCCGCGCCGCTTCTGGCATCCTGTGCCAGCGCGTTGATGTCGCGTTCGGTTGCAAAAAAAAGCGCGGAATCGCGTTCCATCGCCTTGACCAGCGGGTTTTTTCCCTGTTCCGGCGCGTTCATGGTGAACCACCCTAGGGCGATAGATGCCGCGAGGGCGATAACAATGCCGCCGAACTTCAGCTGACTTTTGTGCTTGAGTAATGAGTTGAGCAAGGCGATTCCCTTAGGTCCAACAATGCTGGTTCAGTGATGCGGTGCTACGGCCAACCGTCCAACAGGGCTGCTTTGGGCGGTTATTTCCAACCGGTGAATTCTTAAAACGGCTGATAACCCGCCCAACCCGGTTGTCGCGTGTGCCCCGATAATTGTTCAGCTGAAGTGCCGACGGGGCCGGTTCTGCTTGCGGCTTCACTCAGGCTGCTCTCGCAGCGGCTCTCGGCAGCATCGATCAAGCCGCAGACAGGCGCCTGCGCTTTGCGCTGCAGATATTCGACCATTGTGAGCTTGAGGCGCCTCGCTGCCGCGGCATCGGCCCTGTCTTCGGACGATGGGCTGATGCCGTCGAGGTAATATTTTTTCAATTCCACCGTCGACAGTATCTGCATGGATTCCGGCGGAACCAGCATCACCGCCTCATACAGCGAATCGGGAAAATCCATTTCTGCGACGAAATACTTTATTGTCCGTTGCAGATGGCGAAAGCGCGCCTGGCGATCTGGCGTGTCCTCGGTGAAGGGAAAGTAAGGACGATGAATGCCGAGTTGCCCTGCGACACTGCGCCGCTCGCCGCCCATGAAAGCGAATACGCAGGCACTCAAACACTGCTCGTCGCGGCCGACCAGGGCGAAAATGCCCAGCCTGCGCAACAACCGCCCGAGTTCCATTCCGGCATCGATATCACCGCCGCCGCTACCAAACCATACCGCGTTGTCGGCGAGCTTCTGCCCGCCGCTCTTGATCAGGCGCTCCATCACGGCTGCGCTTTCTACGTCCGCACGCGTGATCTCGCCGGACAGAAAAACACGTACTTCTACCGGCGGCACCCCGTTGGCAGTGGCCTCGGCGTAAGCAGTGTCTGCCGGATTGGCGTAGTTTTTTAAGGCCGACCAGCGCAGCTGGCCGTTGACCTGCTCAAGCTTGCGAAAGAGCAAGGCTGCGTGCAGATCGAATGATTGAAGAATGAGCGCGAGCAATACGGCAATAGTCGATGCAACCCGTTGTTTGCGCGACATATGTCCGTTGAACACCTGCCCGAAAACCGCTTTGCCGATCATCTTGCGCGCGCAATGCCCTTGGGTTGTAGGCGCCGGGCGGTTAGGCCATCAATTGCCGGCTGCAGGGCATGCTGCGCGCAATCGAGTATTACAGCAAGCGTTGCGACTGCTCTGTACGGTGCCACACTTACAGCCCAGTTGTTTCGCTTCGTCACGACCGGCCATCCCGGCGCGTACGCGTGCAGGGCTTAGCGCATGGCGGCAACGACTAGGCGCGGATGCCGATCTCCCTGATCAGTTTTCCGGTGGTGGCCATTTCGTATTTCATCGCGGCCGCTAACTCTGACTCTGCAGGTGATCGGTTCCATCCGGAAGTCGCGCACACCCGCAAGGCAAGCAGATACTGCAGCGCTTCGTGCACGACATCTGCGGCCTGCACGGCGACTGGAACATGCCCGATCAGGTCACCGGGGCGGTGGCGCGGAGCCAATAGCCGTTGGAAAGATCGAAGTACCGGCACAGCCGCAAATCGGTATCGGCGGTGATGGTCCGCCTTCCGGCCACGATCTCGTCAATGCGCTACGCCGGTACGCCAATCTCCTTGGCGAGTCGCTATGGTGTGATTTCCAGCAGCAGCAAAAACGCTTCCAGCAAAAGCTCGCCAGGGGATACCGGTTCAGGTTTCCGGATGGCCGAATCTCAGTTTGCCGCGGGTTCGCCCAGCTTTGCCTTGAGCTTGGCCATGTACTTGTCGAGGTCCACGACGAAGCGGTCGTGCGTCGCGGCGCCGATCTGCTCCACGTCGTCGAACACGTCGATCTTGAATGTCAGCATGCGCCGGTCGATGCCGGTCAGCTCCACCTCGGCGCGCACTTCCTTGCCGATGGGCGTCGGCGCCATGTGGCGGATATTGACCACCACGCCGACCTGGCCCTGCCCGGGCTGGAGGTGCGGCAGCACCAGGTAGTGCGAGGCCATTTCCACGAAGCGCGTCATGGAGGGAGTGGAAAACACCTGGTAGTCGCCGCGCGAGGTGGTGAGGTCCTCGGTGACGGTCCACTTCAGGGTGTGCTTCATGCCGACTTTCAGGGTATCCATGCGGGGCCTCGTGCGTCCAAAAGGCGGGGATTCTACAAGTTGTCTATCGTGCGTCGCAAAGCGCCCTCACCCTCGATCCCTCTCCCCGAGGGAGAGGGAAGGTCTCCCTTCTCCACCGGGGAGAAGGGTCGGGGATGAGGGCGCTACTGAGAGACACCTGTCAGCCGCGCGCACGCCAACAAAAACGGCCACGGCTTGCGCCGTGGCCGAACAACCCTCTGAGGAACGGCCTGCCGGCCGCTGCTGCTACTGCTACTGCTACTACTTACTTCGCTTGCTGCCGGTCGTGCTTCTGGCGATGGATACGCTTGGATTCGTTGTTCTGCGCGTGGTGCAGGCGCCGGCGTTCGTCCTTGGTCACCACGCCGTCGGACTTGGCCTTGTCTTCTATGCGGTCGACGCGAGCCTGGCCTTTGTCCATGCGCGCGGCCTCTTTCGAATCGAGCTGGCCGGACTGCACCCCCTGGTCGATGCGCTTTTGCTGATTGTCCTGGCGCTTGTCGATGCCGGGGGTTGCCGCCGGATCTTTCGGGGCGGGAGCCTGTGCAGCGGCAAGGCCGGGGGCGATGAAGGCGGCGAGAATCGCCGCGGCAATGGTGTGCTTGATCATGTCGGGTTCCTTAAGGGGAGTGGTCGGAAAGCATGCGATAAGACCCACGCACACTCTAACGGCCGTGCCCCGGGAAAAACTACCGGCTGGCGGTAACGCTTTGTAAGCAGTTGTTACCAGGCGGCGGCAAGCGCCGCTTCCAGCGCCGGCCGCTCGCGCACGAACTCGCGCTTGGGATCGGCGTTGAAGTTCTTGAGCGAATGCTCCAACACCGTGGCCAGACTTTCGCGCGGAAAGCCCAGCGCCGATAGCCGCGTCGCCATGCCGAGACCGCCGAAGACTTGTTCCAAGCCTGCCGCGACGCGCTCGGGAACGATCTCTCTGGACTCCGTGCCGCTCCACACTCCCATGGCCTCCGCGAGCCGGGTATGACCCTCAAGGTCGCGAGCGCCCAGCGCCCGCATGGCGGCGGGCGTCATCGCCGCATACGCCTGGCCCTGGCCGATCTGCGCGTGCTTGTTGATGAGGGCCGTGCCGAACGCGTAGACCGCCCGCGCCACCCAGGTGTTGCGCACGGCCATGCCGCCGACATCGGACTCGCGGTTGTGCAGCCAGGCGGCCGCGCACAGGTCCGCGCGGGCCTGCCAGTCCGCGGGGTCGTCGATGCGCGGCAGGGCGCGCTGGCACAACCGCCAGGCCTGCAGGCGATCGCCTTCCACCAGCGGCGGCAGGTCGGTCGCCGCGAGATTCATGGCGGCGCGCCAGTACACCGCACCGGCGCTGCCACGCAGCATGGAAACGGGCGCGGTCAGCAGCGCCTCCGCATCCCAGAACACCGCCAGCGGCCGCGTTTTGGGATCGAAGAACTCCATGCGGTGGTCCAGCAGGGGATTGTTGACGCCGGAGCCGGCACGGTTTTGCGCGGTGGTCGGCGCGGTCAGCACATTGACGATCGGCAGCTTGGGCGCGCGCAGCCTCGGACTGATGGCGGCGCCGTGTTCCGGATACTGCGTGATCAACTTTTCGATGGGATCGGTTTCGGCCAGCAGGATCGCCACCACGCGTGTGCCCTGGATCACGCTGCCGGCGCCGACGGCGATCAGCAGATCGGCGTCCGCCGCGCGCGCGGCCGCGGTGGCCGCCTGCACGGCGGCGAGCGAGGTGTCTTTGTCCATTTCGTCGTAGCGGCCGGCGTAGCGTTCGCCGAGCAACCCGGCAATGCGGTCCACCAACGGGGTCTTGCGCGACACGGTGCGGCCGCACACGACGAAGGCGCGCTTCGCACGCGCCCGTTCGACTTCCGCAGGCAACTGCTCGAGCGCGTTCAGCCCGCTGTAGAGGCGGGCGGGAAAAGCGACGGCCCGGAAGTCGTGCGCGCTCACGCCAGTTTGCGCGCCCGCCGGAAACGTTCGACCTGGGCCAGCGCAGCCAGCGCGCGGCCGGCGTTGCTCATTTCGTCGAACACCGGGATGCCCAGCGCGACTGCACGTGCGCGGAAATCGCGTTTACGGGCTTCGATCTCCGGATCGCCGTCCGAACGCAGGACCAGCACGAAGTGGGACTGGTTCGGATATTGGGACTGCACGCGCACCACCGCCTGCATCAGGTTGTCCAGCACCTCGGGCTTGGTGCGGCCAGCGAAGGCCACCATGTTGAGGTGCACGACGAGCGCGTCCGGCGCGCCGTGGGAATAGATGGCGTCCAGAATTTTCTGCGCGACGCGCCCTTCATCCTGCTGCAAGGTCCCCACCGGACAATCCACCGGGTTGGTGATGCTGGAGCCCGGTGGCAGCTTGAGGGCCGCGAGCGCGCCGAGCGTGGGCGCTTCGAAGGGAATCACGTCGAGGCCGACGCGGGCGAAGAAGTCGGTGGCCAGCACACTGGTGCCACCGCCGTTGCCGAACAGCACGACGCGGTGGATCGGGTGGTCCGGCCGCGGCGTGAGGCGCTGGAACGCGCCCAGCATGTCGAGAAAGTCCTCCAGCGTTTCGGCCAGTACGCAGCCGGTCTGCGCGGACAGCGCGAGCCACGCGCGCTCGTCGCCCGCCAGTGAACCCGTATGCGACGCGGCGGCGGCCAGGCCCTGCGCGGTACGGCCGCCCTTGAGGATCACCACCGGCTTCTGCGCCTGCGCCGCCCGCAGGATGTTGAACAGGCGCCGCCCGTCCTTGGCCGTTTCCAGGTACATGCCGATGACCTGGGTCTGCGGATCGGCCAGGTAGTATTCAAGCAGGTCGTTGGGGTTGACGTCGGCGGCATTGCCCACCGACACCAGCCCGGAAAAGCCCAGGCCGCGGTTGATACCGCGCCGGATGATGTCGGTGCCGAGGCCGCCGCTCTGCGAAATGATGCCGATGCTGCCGGGTTCGGGCGGGCAGTTGTCGGTGAAGGTGATCTTGCCGCGCGGGGTGTAGATGCCGAGGCAGTTGGGGCCCAGCACGCGCGTGCCGCTCGCCTTGGCCGCGACGATCAGCGCCTCCTGCAAGACCTTGCCTTCCTCGACCTCGCCGAAGCCGCTGGAGACCACCTGCGCGAAGCGCACGCGGCCTTTGGCGGCCTCGATCAGCGGCGCGACCTGCGCGGCAGCGATGGCAATGAAGGCGTAGTCAACCGGTTCCGGCGTATCCGCCAGCGTCTTGTAGGCGGGCAAGCCGTCGATTTCAGCGGCGGTGGGGTGGATTGGGTAGATCGGCCCCTTGAAACCGAGCTTCTGGATCCGCTTGATGAAGATGTTCGGCAGCGCGGCGCTTTTGGTCGAAGCGCCAACCACAGCGACGGTCTTCGGCTCGAACAGCGGCGTGAACTCCCTGAGTGCGTCGGTCATGATCAGCCCAGTATGAAGCGTGCATCGGCGGCCACCGCGCCCCGCTCGGACACGATGAGCGGGTTGATGTCGGCTTCCCTGATGGTGGCGGCGTGCTTGAGCAGCAGGCCGTTCTCACCGCCGACCTTGAGCAGTGTGTCCACGATGGCCTCGCGCGAGGCCTTGATGCCGCCGCGAGCGCCATCCAGTATTTTTGCGCCCTTCAGTTCGTCCAGCATTTCCGCTGCGTCCACGCGCGTGATCGGGCAGATGCGGAAGGCGACGTCCTTCAGCACTTCGACGAAGATGCCGCCGAGACCCACCATCACCATCGGACCGAAATCGCCGTCGCGCACGCCGCCTATCACGACTTCCACGCCGCGCGGGGCCATTTCTTCCACCAGGAAGCCGTCGACCCGTGCCTTGGCGATCGCGGGCACCGCCTGCATGGTGCGTATGGCATCCACCACCGCGGCGGCATCGGCCAGCCCGACCTTCACGCCGCCCACATCGCTTTTATGCAGGATGTCGGGCGACATGACCTTGACCACGAACGGGGGCTTCAGCGTAGCCAGCGCGCCGTCCACTGCGTCAGGCGACGTCACCACCACCGACTGCGGGACGGCAACGCCGTAGGCGGTCAGCAGCGCCTTGCCGGCGTGCTCGTCCAGCGAGCCGCGGGCCTTGCCTTGTTCGATCAGTGCGTCCGCGTTCATTTCTTCTGCATGACCTGTTCGATGATGCCGGTGTGCACGTCGCCCGAGCGGAACACGTCCGACTGCAGGATGGTGAGTACGGCGGGGATGTTGTTTTTCACGCCCTGGATGTCGAAGGCCTTGAGCGCTTCTGCCAGCCGGTCGATCGCGGCGTCGCGGGTCGCCGCTTTTACGATCACTTTGGCAATCATCGGATCGTAGTGCGGTGTGACGTCGCGGCCTTCCGCGTAGCCGGTTTCGACCCTGATCGTCTTGTCCTCCGGCGGGCGGAAGACCGTGAGCTTGCCGGGCGAGGGAAAGAAGTTCTTCGGGTCTTCCGCGTATACGCGTGCCTGGATGGCATGGCCGGTGACTTCGATATTCGCCGGCAGAATGTCCGCGAGTTTCTCGCCCGCCGATGAACGCACCTGCGCCTTGACCAGATCGACGCCGGTGACTTCCTCGGTCACGCCGTGCTCGACCTGCAGCCGGGTGTTCATTTCGAGGAAGTTGAACGACCCGTCCTCGCCGCGCAGCATTTCCACGGTGCCGATGCCGTCGTAGCCCAACTCGCGCAGGATGGCTGTGATCTTGTCGGCCGTAGCGTGAATCTCCGCGCGCGGAATATTGGGTGCCGGCGCTTCCTCGATCACCTTCTGGTTGCGGCGCTGGGTGGAGCAGTCGCGCTCGAACAGGTGCGCACAGCCGCCGTGATGGTCGCCCAGCACCTGGAATTCGACATGGCGCGGCTTCTCCAGCAACTTCTCCAGATAGACCTCGGCATTGCCGAAGCCGCGCGAGGCCATCGAGCGCGAACGCTCCACGGCAGCCAGCAATTCGGCTTCGCTCTTCACCGGCAGCATGCCGATGCCGCCGCCGCCGCCCGCCGGCTTGACCAGCACCGGATAGCCGATCTTGCGCGCGGCTTCCAGGATCGCTTCGCCTTCCATCGGCAGGACGTCGGAGCCCTGGGTCATCGGCATGCCGTATTCAGCCGCCAACTCGCGGGCCCGGGTCTTGTGGCCCATCGCCTCGATCCACTTTGGTGACGGCCCGATGAAGCGCACGCCCATGGCCTCCACCTTGGCCGCGAAGTCGGCGTTCTCCGACAGGAAGCCGTAGCCCGGGTGCACGCCGTCGGCGCCGGACTGCTTGATCGCCGCCAGCAGCTTGTCCTGGTCTAGGTAGGACTCGCGCGCCGGGGAAGGGCCGATGGCGTAGGTCTCGCCGGCCATTTCCAGATAGGGCGCGCCGTAGTCGGCTTCGGAATACACGGCGGCGGACTTGATGCCCATTTCCCACAGCGCGCGCAGCACGCGGGATGCGATAGCGCCGCGGTTAGCGACAAGGACTTTCTTGAACACGGGCTTTCCTTTGAAACGGCAGGGAGTCAGTAACTGGTCGGCCAGGCCCGCATCAAGTGCTGGCCCACGCCCTTGGTCATGCGGAGCTGGTACACCTCCAGCATGCGGATCAGGTAATCGCGCGTATCGTGCGGGCGGATCACGGCCTGTGCCGCGTACACCGCGGCAAGCCCCCAGACGTCGGAGCCCTGCGCGATTTCCTCGAGTTTCTCCTCGAATCCTGGCTCGCCGGGTTTCACGCCGTGCACGATGGTGGTCGCGAACTCGGGGCTCATGAAGCTGATCTCGGCCGTCGGCCAGGCGGCGACATCGTCCGAGTGGCGGCCGCCGCCCATGCACACATACGCGCGGCCGTAGCTCTTGCGCAGGATCACCGACAGCTTGGGCACGGTGACCAGCGTCGTCGCGTTCATGAAGTTCATGATCTTGCCCGGCGCACCGGCTTTCTCGGCTTCCATACCGATCTGGAACCCCGGGGTATCCACGAGCTGGATCAGCGGCACGTTGAAGGAATCGCACAGCACCATGAAATCGACGATCTTGCGGCAGGCATCGGCATCCAGCGCGCCGCCGCGGTACTGCGGGTTGTTCGCGATGATACCCACGCTTCGGCCGCCCAGCCGTGCCAGCGCCGTGACCGCGCTCTTGCCGAAGCGGGGCTTGATTTCGAACAGCGTGTCCTTGTCAACGATGCAGCGCACGACCTTCTTCATGTCGTAGACCTGCGTGCGGCTTTCCGGGAGGTAAGAAAACACCTTGTCCATGTCCGCGCCGGAGCCGGCGGGCACGGCTGCCACCGGCGGCGCCTCGCGGTGATGGCTCGGCAGGTAGGAGAGGAATTTCTTGATCAGCTCGAACACTTCTTCCTCAGTGTCCGCCACCTGGTCGACGAGGCCCGTCGTTTCCGCGTGTAGCCGCCAGCCGCCCAGCGCTTCGAGGTCGACTTTCTCGTTCAAGGCCATCGACACCAGCCGCGGGCTCGACACCGCGACTGTGGCGCCCTTCTTCATCACCGCGAAATCGGCCTGGCACATGAGCCAGGTGGACGACCCGAACGAGGGGCCGAAGGCGGCGGCGGCCATCGGTGTCTCGCGCATGCGGCGGAACTGGGTGTTGTCGTTGCCGAGCAGCACGCCCATACCACGCGAGCCCATGGCATCGGGCAGTCGCGCGCCGGTGGACTCACCGATGACGACCAGCGGCATGCCGCGCTCGGTGGCCGCGCGTTTCATGTGGCCGACTTTCTTGCCGTTGGTCGCGCTGGTGGAGGCGCCTTTGACCGTGAAATCGTTGACGACGATGGCGACATCGCGGCCATTGATGCGGGCGTAACCGGCGAGCTTGCCGTCGGTCTGCGTTTCTTCCGCTTCTTCGGGGTAAACACCGGAACTGCCGAACAGGCCGGACTCGATGAATGAGCCCGCGTCCGAGAGATAGGCGATGCGCTCGCGCGCGGTCCAGTCGCCGCGCGCCTTGCGCTTGGCGTTCTTCTCCGCGCCACCGCCCGCGAGCGCCTTCGCGAGCCGTGCTTCGTATTCCGCCATCAGTGCTTCGAATGCCATGGAAAGCTTTCCGTTAAGGCCGGACACCGGTGCGGTACTTCGGGCCGACACGCGTTTGCATGCCGGGCCAGGCCGCGTCGATGAACTGACAAAGGTAGGGCCGTGTCTCGCGCGGGTCGATCAGGTCTTCCACCGCGAAGGCCTCGGCCGTGCGGAAAGGCGACACGTAGCCGCGGATCTCCGCCTCGATCTCGGCCTCCTTGGCCTTGGGATCCGGCGCCGCCTCGATCTCGCGACGAAACGCGGCTTTCACACCGCCTTCAATGGGCAGCGAGCCCCACTCGGCAGACGGCCAGGCGATCTTGAAGTTGAGGCCGGCGCGGTCGATGGTGCTGCCGCCCGCCATGCCATAGCACTTGCGCACGACGACGGTAAACACCGGCACGCTGAGCTGCATGTTGAGATAGCGGCCCTGCATGCCGATGCGCAGCATGCCCGCAGCTTCCGACTCCAGGCCGATCTGGAAGCCCGGTACGTCGTCGAGGAAGATCAGCGGAATATTGAAGGTGTCGCACAGTTCGGTGAAGTGCGTCTGCTTGCGCGCCGCCTTGACGTCGATGATGCCGCCGAACATCGGGTTGTTGGCGATGATGCCGACCACCTTGCCGTGCATGCGCGCGAGGCAGGTGACGGCCGCGCGGCCGAAGGTGGGCTGGATCTCGAACATGGAGTCGCGATCGACCAGCATGGCAATCAGCTTGCGCACGTCGTACGGCTGGCGCGGGTTGCGCGGGATGATGGAAGCCAGCGCGTCCTCGCAGCGGTCCACCGGATCGCTCGTCTCCCCCACCGGCGGCAATTCCCATACGTTGGCCGGCATGTAGGAGAGGAAGCGCCGGATCATGGCGAGGCATTCGTCCTCCGTATCCACCGCGTTGTCGATGGTACCGGCGGTATCCACGGCCATCTTCGCGCCGCCCAGTTCGTCCTTGTGCAGCTTGGTGCCGAAAGCCCGCTCGACCACGGGGGGACCGGCGGCGAAGATCTGGCTCGTACCGCGCACCATCACCGACCAGTGCGCGAGGATCGCGCGGCCCGACGGGCCGCCGGCGGCGGTGCCCATCACCGCGCTGACGACGGGCACCAGACCGAGCAGTTCGACAGACCGCTCGAAGCCATCCTGCCCCGAGCCGGGAAACGTCGCATGCCCGCGGCGCTCCAGCGACGCGACGCTGCCACCGACGCCGTCGATCAGATTGACCAGGGGAATGCGGTATTGCTTGGCGAGGTCTTCGATGAAGCCGCCCTGCCCGCCCTTGCGGCGGCCACCGCCATAGCCAGCGCCGCCCTTGATCGTGTAGTCCTCGCCGCCAACCGCCACCGGGCGGCCGTCGATGGCCCCGATACCACACACATAAGGCGCCGGCACGAAGCTCTTGAGTTGGCCGGCGTCGTCATACGAGGCCTTGCCCGCGAGCTTGCCCACTTCCCGGAAGCTGCCGGCATCGAGCAGCCTGCCGATGCGTTCGCGCACGGTCAGCTTGCCTTCGGCGTGATGACGGGCGACGGCGGTTTCGCCGCCGCACCGGTCCGCCAGCACGCGCCGCCGCGCGATGTCCTCGATTTCCGCCTGCCAGCTCATCAGTCCCGCCCCTCCAGGCCCCGGACCCGCATTCTGGCACTCGCCCATCCATGTCGTCAATAAGATTGTTGACAATAAGACATCAGCAGCGGTAGCGTACGTCATGGAAACCCCTCCGGGCACCCCGGCCGCCGCTGAAGCTTGGCCCGCGGCCACGCCGCCGGCGCTGACCCAGTCGCTGCCCGAACAGATTGCCGCGCAGTTGTCCGCGCGCATCGTCGGCGGTCTCTACGCGCCCGGCCAGCGCATTCTGGAACAGACGATCGCCGCGGAGTTCGCGGTCAGCCGCGGCCCGGTGCGCGAAGCCCTGCGGCTGCTGGAGAAAGACGGGCTGCTGATCATCCTCGCGCGGCGCGGCGCGCAGGTAACCAAGCCGTCGATCGCCGAGGTGCGAGAAATCTTCGATATCCGCGCCGTGCTGAACGGCGTGCGCGACCGCGGCATCGCCGAGGACCCGGAGCGCGCGCGGCTGCTGCCGGCGCTGGAAGCGGAAGTGGCGCTGCTTGAAAAGTGTGCCCGCGACGCGAAGCGCGGCAAGGACTACGTGGACGCGGTATTCCGCATCAACCGCATGCTGACCGCCGCGTCGCGCAACCACCGCCTGCAGAGCGTCCTCGACTCATTGGCCTTGCAGACCTTGCGCTATTCGCGGCTCGGCCTCGCCACGCCGGAGCGCCGGCGGCAGTCCGTGGAACACTGGCAGAAACTGGTGAAGGCGATCCGCAGCGGCAACGGCGAGGCGGCGCAGAAGATCGCCGAGCAACGGGTGCTGGATTCGCGCGACGCGGCGATCCGTGCGTTAGAGAAGGCCAGGACTGATTCCTGATTCCTCAGCCGTCGATGACGGCGACAACCTGACCCTCGGCCACCGGGTCTTTCTCTTTCACGCTGATTTCCAGAACGGTGCCACCGTCCTCGGTGATGACGGGGATCTCCATCTTCATGGACTCGATCACGATCAGGGTGTCGCCCGCTTCGACCTTGTCGCCGGGCTTGGATTTCAACTGCCACACGGTGCCGGTGATTTCGGATTTGATCTCGATCTTGGCCATGCTTTCCTCCGCCGAATACAAACGATATACAAACGATACGAACGATACGAACGATACGAACGATACGAACGATACGAACCGAACGAATACGCTGCATGAACCCTAAATTATAGCACCGCCGCTTCCCGCGACCGCTCCGCGCGGCTACCATTGCGGTCTTGCCCACAGGGAAACCCTCACATGACGCCACCCGCCCTCAAGGACTCCACGCTCACGCTAGACGCGCGCGTGGCCATGCTCACGTTAAACCGCGACGACGTGCGCAACGCGCTCACCGGCACCGAAATCGCCGGCGACATCGTCTCCACCGTCGCGTGGTGCAACGACAACAACGACGTCTCCGTGCTCATCATCACCGGCGCCGGCAGCGCGTTCTCCGCCGGTGGCAACATCAAGACCATGAGCCAGCGCGCCAGAGGACCCGCCTTCGAGCTGCAGCAGAACTACAAGAAGGGCGTCCAGCGCATCCCGCGCGCCCTGCAGTCCTGCGACATTCCCGTGATCGCCGCCGTGAACGGCCCGGCGATCGGCGCCGGGTTCGACCTCGCCAACATGTGCGACATCCGCATCGGCTCGACCAACGCGCAGTTCGGCGAGACCTTCGCCAACCTCGGCCTGATCGCCGGCGACGGTGGCGCGCTGTTCCTGCGCCGCCTGGTGGGCCCGCAACGCGCGGCGGAACTCACCTTCACCGGCCGCATCGTCAAGGCCGAGGAGGCGCTCGCGCTCGGCCTCCTGCTCGAAGTTACGGCCCCCGACGCGCTGCTCGCGCGCGCGAAGGAGCTCGCCGGCAAGATCGCCGCCAAGCCGCCGCTCGCGCTGCGCTACGCCAAGCGCCTGCTGAAACTCGCGGAACACCAGGAGGTGGACGAGCATCTCGAAGCCAGCGCGGCCTACCAGGCGATCTGTCACAAGACGGACGACCACCAGGAAGCGCTGACGGCGTTTTTCGAGAAGCGTGCGGGCCAATTCCAGGGCCGTTGATTGATGCGCTGGCTCACGGCCTGCCTGCTCGTGGCGCTCGCGGCCGCCCCCATCGTCGCGCCGGCGCAGGAGCGCAAGTTCGAGCCGGTGGACGAGGGCGCGGCCGATCCGTCGTGGCTGCAGTTCCGGACGCGGCTGATGACGGCGCTGGAACGCAAGGACGCGAAGGCCGTGCTGGGCACGCTCGACCCCAAGATCCGTAACGGCGAAGGCCGGGCGGAAGGCATCGCGGGATTCCGCAAGATCTGGGATTTCGACAAGGACCCCGGACGTCTCTACACCGAGTTGCGGCGCCTGCTGTCTCTCGGCAGCGTCTACGTGCAGGAGTACAAGCAGCCTCCCGTGCTGTGCGCACCTTACGTGACCTTCAAATGGCCGGACGACGTGGACCCGCTAGGCCATGGCGCGATCATCGTGCGCGAGGCGCTGGTCAAGGCGAAACCGGGCAACCGTTCCGACACCGTGGCCATGCTGGGCCCCGTGCTCGTCGAAGTAACCGACTGGGAAGTCGCCGACGAGGACCCGAAATCCCCGCAGAAGTGGGTGAAGATCACCACCAAGGCAGGCCCCGGCTACGTCCCGGAGGAACAACTGCGCAGCGCGGTCGAGCACCGCGCCTGCTTCCGCCGCAGCAGCACCGGCTGGCGCATGGTCGTGCTGCTCTCGGGCGACTGAGCGCCATGGCCGCCAGGGACGCATTCGGACCGGCGCTGGCGGAAATGGCGCGCGTGCAGGCGCCGGTCTTCGGACCCACCACCTTCCGCGCCTATCTCGACCAGCACGATCTGGCGGCGGACTCGACCGCGATCGCCGTCGAATCCCAGCGCCGCCTCGCGCCCTCTCTGCGCGACAGCGGCACGATGGTGTTCCGGCTCGGTACGCCGCCGCGCAGCAACGCCGTGGTGTTTGCCCTCGCGAAAGTCGATGCCGGCTGGAGCGACTATTTCCTGCTCGATGCCGACCTCTTCGCCGGCGTGCGGCCCCGGACCTTCGCACCTCGCGGCAACGCGCACCACTTCGACCTTCTCTCGCAACTGGCCGATCTGTCCGGGAATGCCCTGGTCGCGCTGGCGGCATCGACCGGGGCGTTGGCCGAAGCCCTGCAACTGGGGGACGACCCGGTGCAGTCGGTACCGGCGGCGGGGCAGGGCCTGTTCACCTTCCCGGTCGTCGCGCGGCCGGGTCTGCCGGTCTGGACGCATCGCCGCGGACCGGTGGAGATCGACGGCGCCTTCGTCGCCAAGCGGCGCGGGGTAGACACCGTGTTCGTCGTTACTGCCCGCGCGAGCCGGACACTCGACTCGCTGGCCAAGCACAAGCTCATCTATGCAGCGCAGGCGGTCCTGGGCGCGCTGCCCGCCGGGGTGGCCATCGTCCCCGTGTATCTGCGGGTGTTGCGCCGGGCGACGCAACTGCTGTGTTATTTCGCCGAGTGCGGGCCGCGCCGCGCGGGCGATCCGCCGGAGCCCATCTCGGCGCTGGCGGTGCGCCGCACCGCCTGTTTCCTGCTGCCGCGGCCCGAGCGCGACCCCACGCTGCCGCTGAACCTCATCAGCAACTAATAGCTGGTCGGCCAGGTCCGCATCAGGTGTTGGCCGACGCCATCGGTCAACCGCAGCCGGTGGGTCTCCAGCGTGTGCTTCAGGTAATCGCGCGTGTCCCGCGGGTCGATCACATCGTGCGCCGTGTAGATGGACGCCATGTCGTAGGGCGTCGAGCCCTTGGTCATCTTCGTCACGGCTTCGCGGAACTTCTCGGGATCGTCCGGCGAGGCCCCGTAAGCGATCTGGGCACCGAACTCTGGCTTCATGAAGCTCACCTCGGCGGTGACCCAGCAGCAGACTTCGTCCGCGTTGCCGCCCGCGCCCATGTTGGAAACGGCGAGCCCGTAGCTCTTGCGTACGATGATGGAGATCTTGGGCACCGTCATCAGCGTCATGGCGTTCAGCCAGTTCATGACCTTGCCGGTCACGCCGCGCTGCTCGCCCTCGAGGCCGATCAGGAAGCCGGGCTGGTCCACAAAGAGGACGAGCGGGATGTTGAAGGAGTCGCACAGCACCATGAAGGACTGCACCTTCTGGCATTCGTCGGCGCCGATCGCGCCGCCCTTGTGCAGCGGATTGTTGGCGATGATGCCGATGGTTTTGCCGTCCAGCCGCGCCAGCGCCGTCACCACCGCCCGTGCGTACCGGGACTTCAGTTCGAACAGGGTGCCCTGGTCAACAATGCAGTTGAGTACTTTACGCATGTCGAAGACCTGGTTCGACGCCGTGGGTACGTGCTGCAGGACATCGCGCATCGCTTCGCCTGACCCCGCGGGCACCGGCGCCTCGGGCGGCGCTTCCAGGTGGTGGCTGGGCAGGTAGGACAGAAAGCGTTTGACGGCGTCGATTGCCTGTTCGTCGGTATCGACGACTTGATCAACCAGCCCGCTGGTCTCGGCATGCACCTGCCAGCCGCCGAGTTTCTCGGGATCGACCTTGTTGCCGGTGGCCATTTCGATCAGGCGCGGGCTCGACACCGCCATGATCGCGCCCTTGCGCATGACGCAGAAATCGCTCAGCACCGCGTACCACGCGGACGAGCCGAAGCAATAGCCCAGCACGGCTGCCGCCCACGGCGTTTCCCGCAGGCGCTGGTACTCGACCGGGTCGTCCTTGGAGCCGATGCTGGAGGCACCCATGACGTCGGGCATCCGGGCGCCGGTTGACTCGCCGAGGAACACCATGGGGATGCCGCGTTTGCGCGCGACCGCCTTCATGTGTTTCAGCTTCTTGATGTTGATGCCCGCGCTGGACGCGCCTTTGACGGTGAAATCGTTGGAGATCGCCGCCGCTTCACGGCCATTGATGCGGCCGTAGCCCGCGATCTTGCCGTCGGCAGGCGTCGTCGCCTTGTCTTCGTCACGGTTCGAAGTGGCGTAGAGGCCCGATTCGAGAAAGCTGCCTGCATCGAACAGCCGGTCGAGCCGCTCGCGGGCGTTGAGCACGCCCTGCGCCTTGCGCTGGGCAAGCTTCTGCGGACCGCCCATCGCGAGCGCGCGGGCCCGCCGCTCGGCGAGTACGGCCAGTTCTTTTTCGTGTGCCATCAGCGTCTGATCAGCGATCGAGCCGGTACTTGGCCAGCTTGCGCGGATCGATCTTGACGCCGATGCCGGGACCATCCGGCGTCATCAGCATGCCGTTGCGGATTTCGAGATCGCGGTCGAGCAGGTGGTCCGTGGCGTCGATGAAAGCCGAGAATTCGTGCGCGTGCTCGGCGCGGTAGCTGCAGGCGAACTGCGCGCCCGCCGCGGTGCCGATGTGCATGTCGGCCTGGGACCCGTTGTGAATGGGCGTATAGAAGGCGCGCGCCAGCGCCACGATGTCACGGCCCTGCGTGTAGCCGTTGCGGGCAACCTTGATCACGACCGAGCGGATGGCGCCGAGCTTCAGTTCGTGCAGCACGTCGTCGGGCGTAAAGCAGGAATCGTCGCCACTGATCGGGATGCGGGTCGCACGCGACACCAGCAGCTTGCCCGCGCCGTCGCGCGCAGGAATCGGCTCTTCGATCAGTGCAATGTTCACTTCCTCCAGGTCCGGCAGGACTTCCAGCAGACCCTGCGCGGTGTAGCCCTGGTTGAAGTCGATGGAGATCTCGACGTGATCGCCGACCTCTTTGCGCAACCGGCGCAGGAAGCGCACGTCCTTGTCCCGCTCGGTGCCGCCTTTGACCTTGATCGCCTTGAAGCCGAACTTTTTGATCATCTCCTGCGCTTCAGCGAGCATGTCCTTCTCGGGCGCCAGCCGCAGGCGCACGTTGACCGGCAGCGGATGCACCACGCCGCCCAGCAGGTTGGCGCAGGGGACGCCCAGCACCTTGCCCTGCGCGTCATAGCAGGCCATGTCCACGGCGCCTTTCGCGGCGGGGTTGCCCGCGAAGCCGGCGAGGATGTGGTTGATGCGCTGGGTGTCGAACACGTCGGTGCCGACCAGCTTGGGCGCGAAATGATCCTTCACGATTGCCACGATGGACGCCTGGGTATCGCCCAGAATGGTGGGGCGCGACGGTGCATCGGCGATGCCCTGGGTGCCGTCGCCCAGCGTGACGACGACCAGCACGTTGTCCACTTCCTTGATCTCGCCGCGCGCCCACTTGATGGGCTTGGTGAGCGGGATGGCGTAGGGAATTGCCTCGATGGACCGGATGTCGAGATCACCGACTTTCTGGCTGCCGCGTTTGGTCATTGCCTGATGCCTATTCCAGTCGGAGATTGAGCTGCTTGATCAGGCCGCTCCAGCGGGCGCTTTCCGTGCGTGCGCTGGCCGCGGCCGCATCCGGGGTACCGCCGGCGGGCTCCGCGCCGTCCGCGGCAAGGCTCTGCCGCACCTCGGGCAACTGCAGGATCCGATTCGCCTCCCGATTGAGCTTGGCGACGATGGCGGGCGACGTTTTTGCCGGCACCATCACGCCGAACCAGCCGGCCGCCTGGTAACCGGGCAGTCCTGATTCCGAAACGGTGGCGATGTCCGGGGCGAGGCCGGAGCGCTTCGCACTGGTGACGGCGAGCCCCCGCAACTTGCCGGCCTTCACGTGCGGCATGGCCACGGGAAACGCCGACAACACGAGCTGCACTTGACCGCCGAGCAGATCGGTCACTGCCGGCGCCACGCCCTTGTATGGGATGTGCACGAAGTCAACGCCCGCCTGCTGCTTGAACAGCTCGACGAACAGGTGGTTCCACGTTCCCGCACCCGGCGAGCCGTAATTGAGCTTGCCCGGATGGCTTTTGGCGAAAGCGATCAGCTCCGCCACCGACTTCACCGCTACCGCCGGATGCGCCACCAGGATTCCGGCCGGCTCGGAGACCAGCACGACTGGCGCGAGGTCACGCAGGGGCTCGTAACCCAGCCGCGGGTACAGATTGCGCGCGACGATGACACTGCCAAACGAGCCCATGACCAGCGTATAGCCGTCGGCCGGCGAACGGGCTGCGAGTTCCGTGCCGACCGTGCCGCCGGCGCCCGGACGGTTGTCGATGATGAACTGCTGCCCCCAGGCCTCGGCGAACTTCTGTCCCAGCAGACGGGACAGGATGTCGGTATTGCCGCCCGGCGCAAACGGCACGATGAAGCGCACCGGCTTGGTCGGATAGGCCGGTCCGGCATCGGCCGCGCCCGCCTCCGCGATCCCCGCGGTCAGGGTCAGCGCCGCCAGCGCTGCAGGTATCAGCTTGGTCTTCATCGGCTTGGTCTCCTCAGTAGCTGGTCGGCCAGTTGCGCAGCAGATGCTGGCCCACGCCCTTGCTCATGCGCATGCGGTGTACTTCCAGCGTGCGAACCAGGTAGTCGCGGGTCTCGCGCGGGTCGATCACGGCCTGGGTTTCGTAGAGCTCGGCCAGCCCCCACGGCGAGGTGTCGCGCTGCACTTCCTTGATCAGTTCGGCGAAGCGCTCGGGGTCGTCCTCGCGCTTCACGCCGTACAGCACGTTCACGCTGACGGCCGGGTCCATGAAGCCGAGGTCGGCGGACGGCCAGCAGGCCACTTCGTCGGCGCCTTTGCCGCCGGCCATGTTGATGTAGGCCTGACCGTAACTCTTGCGCAGGATGATGGCGATCTTCGGCACCGTCACCAACGACATCGCGTTCATCCAGTTGATGACCTTGCCCGGCATGCCGCGCAGTTCGCCCTCGACCCCGATCAGGAAGCCCGGTACGTCGACCAGAAACACCAGCGGCAAGTTGAACGAGTCGCACAGCACCATGAAGCTCGTGACCTTCTGGCAGGCGTCGGCGTCGAGCGCGCCGCCCTTGAACAAAGGATTGTTGGCGATGAAGCCGACCGCTTTCCCGCCGATGCGGCCGAAGACGGTCGCAATCGAACGGCCGTAACGGGCCTTGAGCTCGAAAGTGGAATCCTTGTCCGCGACCGCCTCGATCACGCGCCGCACGTCGTAGACCTGGTTGCGCGCCTCGGGGACGATTTCCAGCATGCGCTTGCAGGCGTCGTCGGAGCCGGCCGGCACCGGCGCTTCCGGCGGCGCTTCGCTGTGATGGCCGGGCAGGTAGGAGAGAAAGCGCTTGATCGCGTCGAGCGCTTCCTGGTCGGTGTCCACCGCAAGATCGGCCAGCCCGGATACGCCGGTCAACAACTTCCAGCCGCCGAGGTCCTCGGCTTCGATCGGCCTGTTGATCGCGATCGAGGTCACATTGGGGCTGGCGATCGCCATGATCGCGCCCTTGCGCATGACTACGAAATCCGACATCGCCGAATACCACGTCGACGAGCCGTAGCACTGCCCCAGCAGGGCCGAAGCCCACGGCGACTCGCGCAGGCGCTGGTACTCCAACGGATCCTGGGCGATGGTCGCGCGGCCGGCGGCGCCCATGCGGTCAGGCATGCGCGCACCGGACGATTCGCCGAGGAACACGAGTGGCATGCCGCGCTTGTTCGCGACCTGCTTCACGTGCTTGATCTTCTTCATGTTGATTACAGCGGACGAGGCGCCGAGCACGGTGAAGTCGTTGGAGACGACCGCCACTTCGCGCCCGTGAATCTTGCCGAAACCGGCGATCTTGCCGTCCGCGGGCGATTTTTCCCGCACCTCGGGACGCAGGGCTTTCGCGAACAGCCCGGACTCATGAAAGCTGCCGCGGTCGAGCAGCCCGTCGAGACGCTCGCGCGCATTCATCACGCCGGCCTCGCGACGTTTGGCGAGCTTTGCCGGTCCGCCCATGCCCAGGGCCTTGGCTTTGTGGGCTTCGAGGTCCTTGATCAGATCTTCATGTGCCACGGTGCTGTTACCTTTTCAATTGCTTGATCATCTGGCGTGCAATCACCAGCTGCTGAATCTGGCTGGTGCCTTCGTAGAGCCGGAACAGGCGCACGTCCCGATAGAAACGCTCGATGGCGTATTCCTGCATGTAGCCGGCGCCGCCGTGCATCTGCACACAGCGGTCGGCGACGCGGCCGCACATCTCGGAAGCGTAATACTTGCAGCATGACGCCTCCAGCGTCACGTCCTCGCCGGCATCGCGCTGGCGCGCGGACTCGACGGTCATGCTGCGGGCGGCGAGCAGCTCGGTGCGGCAGTCCGCCAGCATGGCCTGCACCAGCTGGAATTCGCCGACCGGCTGACCGAACTGGCGGCGCTCCATGACGTAATGCAGCGTGTCATCGAGCATGCGGTCGGCCGCGCCGACACAGACGGCGGCGATCGTCAGGCGCGCCTTGTCGAGCACCTTCATCGCCGTCTTGAAGCCGAGGTTTTCCTTGCCGCCGATGAGGTTGGCGGCCGGCACACGGACGTTGTCGAAGACGACGTCCGCCGTATGCGAGCCGCGCTGGCCCATCTTGCGGTCGGGCTTGCCGACCGTGAGGCCAGGGGAGTCGCGCTCCACGATGAAAGCCGAAACGCCGCGGGCGTCCTTTGACTGCAGGTCGGTGCGCGCCATCACCGTGAAGATGCCGGCTTCCGGCGCGTTGGTGATGTAGCGCTTGGCGCCGTTCAGCACGTATTGGTCGCCGTCGCGTACCGCGCGCGTCGTCAGCGAACCGGCGTCGGAGCCGGCACCGGGCTCGGTAAGGGCGAAAGAACCGATCAGTTCCCCGCGCGCGAGCCGCGGCAGCCAGGTCTTCTTCTGCGCCGCGGTGCCGTCGATCACGATCCCCAGCGAACCGATGCCGTTGTTGGTGCCCATGATGGAGCGGAAGGCCGGCGAGGCGCGGCACAGTTCCATCGCCACCAGCACTTCCTCTTCCATGGTCAGGCCGAGGCCGCCGTATTCCTCGGGCACGGTCAGCCCGAACAGGCCCATGCCCTTCATTTCAGCCAGGATATCGGCGGGGATTTCGTCGGTCTCGCAGACCTCCGCCTCGCGCGGGATCAGTTTGTCGCGGGTGAAGCGGCGCAGCGTATCAAGGAGCAGGGAAAACGATTCAGTGTCGCGGATCATTTACGGGTGATGAGTGATGGGGAATGGGGAATGGGGAATGGAAAAAAACAACGCGCGATACGCAAACGGTTGACGGTTGCCGCTCTTCGCCCCTTGCTCAGAGCTCATCACCCATGATCGGTCTCCGCTATTGCAGTTCGACCCTGGCGTCCTTGATGACCTTCGCCCACTTTCCGATCTCGAGCTTCATGAACGCCCCGAACTCGGCAGGGCTGCTGCCCACGGGCTCGGCGCCCAGACCCGCCAGGCGTTCGGCAACGTCGGGCTGCTTGAGGATTTTCTGCGTTTCCGCCGCGAGCTTGTCCACGATGGCCTTCGGCGTCCCGGCGGGCGCGACCAAGCCGAACCAGGCGGCGGCGTCATAGCCGGCGACACCCGCCTCCGCGATCGTCGGCACGTCCGGCAACGCCGGCGAGCGCTTCGCGGGGCTTACCGCAAGCGCGCGGATGCGGCCCGCCTTCACCTGCGGCAGATAGGGCGGCATGTTGTCGATGGTGACGATGATCTGGCCGGCGATCAGATCCTGGAGCACCCCCGCGCTGCCCTTGTAGGGAATGTGCACGATGTCGGTGCCCGTCATGGACTTGAACAGTTCCATGGACATATGGGCCGTCGAGCCGAGGCCCGGCGAACCGTAGGAGAACTTGCCCGGGCTTGCCTTGAGGTAGGCAACGAGTTCCTTGACGGTCTTGACCGGCACATTGGTGTTGACGACCATGATGTTGGGCACCATCGCCACCAGACTGATCGGCGTGAAGTCCTTGACCGCATCCCAGGTCAGCTTGCGGTAGAGGCTCGGATTCACGCCGTGCGATCCCGCCGTCACCATCAGCAGGGTATAGCCGTCGGGCGTTGCTCGTGCCGCGACCTCGGTGCCGATATTGCCGTTAGCGCCGGGCCGGTTCTCCACGATCACCGGCTGGCCCCATGCCTCGCTCATCTTCTGGCCGACCGCGCGCGCCAGGATGTCGGTCGCGCCGGCCGGGGTGTAGGCGACGATGATGCGGATCGGCTTGTCCGGATACGCTCCCCGCGTCCCCTGCGCAAAGGCCGGGTTGGCGCTGAAGACAAGGCCGGCGATGGCGCTGCCGATAACACTGGAGATACAGTGGTTCATTTTCATTGCTCCTCGTTCGGTGTTGATTATTCGCCCTTGATCCCGGCCGCCGCGATGACTTTCGCCCATTTGGCGATCTCGTTCTGCACCAGTGCCGTGTACTCTTCCGGGGTTGAGCCGACCGGATCGGCGCCGGATCCGCGCAGTCGCTCAGCCACGTCCGGCGACTTTACCGCACGCACGATCTCCGCATTCAGCCGGTCGAGGATCGCCCGCGGAACTCGCGCCGGCGCCGCCACGCCGTACCAGGTGGTCACCTCGTATCCCGGCACGCCGCTCTCCGCCACCGTGGGTATTTCGGGCGCCGCGGGCGTGCGCCGCGCACCGGTCACCGCCAGCGGCCGCAGTCGCCCATCACGCGTGTACTGAATGACGGTCGGCACATTGCTGAACATGATGGAAGTCTGCCCGGCGAGCAGTTCCGTGACCGCCGGGCCGCCACCTTTGTACGGGATGTGTACCCATTTGACGCCGGTCATGAACTGGAACAGCTCCGCGGACAGATGGACGGTCGTCCCGGTGCCGGAAGAAGCAAAATTGATGTCGCCGGGCCGTTTTTTTGAAAACGCGATGAGTTCGCGGACACTGCGGGGCGGAAATGACGGGTGCACCACCACCAGGTTTTGCGACTCCGCAACCTGTGTGATGAACGCGAAATCACGCACGGAGTCGAAACTGAGCTTCATCAGCGACGGATTGGTCGCATGCCCGGGCGCGTTGAACAGAATGGTGTAGCCGTCGGGCACGGCCCGCGCCGCCATTTCGGTTGCAATGGCGGTGTTCGCGCCGCCACGATTTTCCACCACCCAGGTCTGGCCCATCGTTTCGGTCAGCTTATTGGCCAGGATGCGCGCGATGATGTCGTTGGTGCCCCCGGGAGGGAATCCGACCACGAAACGGACCGATTTCACAGGGTAAGTCTGGGCGAAGGCGCTCGGTGCCGCGACGAGGGATGACAGGAGTAGCAAGGGGATAGTCAGTCGCATCGCTTCTCTCCTTCGTCCGGTTCAGGGCCTGCTCAGAACTTCGATCGTCTTGCGTTGCGGATCGACCCGCACGATGTCACCCGTGCGAATCAGCTTCAACGGATCCGGCGACCAACCCTCGGTAATCGTGATGCCGGCGAACACCGCGCCCTGCACCATGACCGGATTGGTCACGCCGAAGATGAATGCCTTGGGGGCGATGCCCTTGCCCTTCAGGTCGTAAAACGCCCAGCCAGCGGCAATGCCTCCCTTGGCGCTCGGCGTGAACAGAATCTTGTCGCGGATGTTGAGACCTTCCAGCGCATGGCCGGGGCGCGAGATGACGCCCGTCCAACGATCGAGGTCATAGCGCGGGCTGAAGCCCTCCGTGGAGACGGCCGCCTCGCCCTCCACCACCGGACCGTACGCACGCTTCACCCGGATCAGCGGCAGCCGGGGGGTGCGGGCACTCACAGCGGCCCACCCTCGGTGGCGATGCGTACGCACGCTTCGGTGCGGCGCAGGATGCTGTGGAACTTGTGGCCGCGGATGATGTTGGTCAGCTTGGCGGAATTGGTGACGAGGTTGGACCAGCCGTTGCGCGCGCGGATATTGGCGATGTTCTGGAGGATGTAGAAGCAGACGCCTTCGAGTACGGTCACTCCCGCCTGTTCCAGCACGCCCAGATAGCCTTCTTCGCGGGCGGCGCTTTTCACGCCGTTGCTGGTAGTCACGAAGACCTGGGTACCGGCCTTGACCTTGCGGCCGGTGAACAGCGCCGCGAGCCGCTTCATTTCAAACAGCGACTGCTGGGGTGCGGAGAACACCACGAGATTGAGCGGGTTGCCGTTGTCGCCGTAGCTCGCGTACAGGCGCTCGAGGTCACGGTTGGTGATGGTGATGGTTTCCTGCGACTTGCGGCCGCCGAACGCCGCCTTGAGCGTCGGCGCCTCCGGCGTGACGCCCACCATGTGGAACATGCCCATCGACCCATAGGAGGCGAGCGAAGCGCCGAGGTGCTTCAGTTCATCCGCCATCGGCGTGCGTTTCAGGCCGGTGAACACCGGCACCTGGAAATAGTCCTGATGCGGCTCGCCGACCAGCTTGCCGATGGCGCCCCAGTCGGCCAGATCATCGAGATCACACTGGAGTTTGACCTGAAAGGTCCCGCGCCGATGGCGGTCGAGGTGAAAGCCGTACTCGGGCACCCGCCCGGTCAGCGCGGCCGCCAGCGCGGCCGGCCCGGACTCGAAGTTGGTCCGCGCGCCGAACACCGAATTGGCATAAATGACGGTGCCGGTATCGCCCCAGGCCACGTGTTCGCCCACGTGCGGCTGGTAGAGCGTCTGGTAGTTGATGCAGGTGTCGGCGGTGGTGACGCCCATGCCGCGCAGGCTGCCGATCAGGGCCTTTTCCTTCACGGCTTCGGCCGGATCCTGCCCCAGCTTCTCGGTGAACGCGAAGTCGAAGCAGCGCGCATTGGTCGTCGTATCGCGCACGCAGCGGGCGCCCAGCGCGGCGGCACGCTCGAGGAAACCCTGGCCCGCATCGCCCATGACTTCGATGTCGCCCATCATGTGGACGTTGGTGACCGGCACGAAGCGCTTGGCGCCGAAGAAACGGCCGACCTCCAGCTGCAGGGCCAGCGCTTCCTGCGCCGCCTGTCCACGCCCGCCGCTAAGCAGGCGCTTTTCCTCTGCCGTCAATCGCACGGCTTTACCTCCTCCGGACCTGCCTGTTATGGAAACGCCAGGGAAAAAAATGCCCCGGCACGCCGGGGCATTTTCGATCCCTGCTGAATGACGCTAGTCGACGCTTTCCGTCAGCACTTCTTCGCGCTTCTTCCGCATGAACGGCAGCACGATCATGATCAGCAGCGCGCCAGCCACGGCCAGCATGCCCGCACTGATCGGCCGCGTGACGAACACGGAGGGATCGCCGCGCGAGATCAGCATCGCACGCCGCAGATTTTCCTCCATCAGCGGGCCGAGCACGAAGCCGAGCAGCAGCGGGGCGGGTTCGCATTCCCATTTCGAAGCGAAGTAACCGAAGAAGCCGAACATGGCGGCCAGATAAACCTCCATCGGGCTGTTGTTCAGCGAATAGGCGCCGATGCAGCAGAACAGGCAGATGCCCGGATACAGGACGCGGTAGGGAATAGTGAGGAACTTGACCCAGATCCCGATCAGCGGCAGGTTCAGCACCACCAGCATCGCATTGCCGATCCACATCGAGGCGATCATGCCCCAGAAGAGGTCCGGCTTCTGCGTCATGACCTGCGGGCCGGGGGCGATCCCCTGAATCGTCATCGCGCCCACCATCAACGCCATCACCGCGCCGGTGGGAATCCCCAGCGTCAGCAGCGGGATGAAGCAGGTCTGGGCGGCGGCATTGTTGGCCGACTCAGGACCCGCCACGCCTTCGATTGCGCCTCTGCCGAAACGCGACGGATCCTTGGCGAGTTTCTTCTCCAGCGTATAGGACGAGAAGGCCGCGATGACGGTATGCGACCCGGGCAGGATGCCGAAGACGGTGCCGATCGCGGTACCACGTAAAACCGGTCCGATCGACATCTTGATGTCCTCCTTCGTCGGCATCAAGCTCGTCACCACCGAGATTTGCGACTGGTCACGGTTCGATTGTTTCTGCTCGAGGTTGGAGATGATCTCGGCAAAACCGAACATGCCCATCGCCACCGACACGAAACCGATGCCGTCCGACAGTTCGGAAACACCGAAACTGTAGCGGGCGATCCCCGAGTTCACGTCGGTGCCGACCAGCCCGAACAGCAGGCCAACCAGAATCATCGAAATGGCCTTGATGAGCGACCCGTGCGCAAGCACCACCGCGGCGACCAGCCCCAGAATCATCATGGAGAAATACTCGGCGGCGCCGAACTGGAACGCCAGTTCCGCCAGTGGCGGCCCGAACAGCGCGATCAGGAAGGTACCGACGGTGCCGGCAAAGAACGAGCCCATCGCCGCAATGGCGAGCGCCGGTCCGGCGCGGCCCTGACGACCCATCTGGTAGCCGTCGAGACAGGTCACGACCGACGATGACTCGCCCGGCAGGTTGACCAGAATGGCGGTGGTCGATCCCCCGTAGCTGGCGCCGTAATAAATGCCGGCCAGCATGATCAACGCCGGGATGGGCGGCAGATTGAAGGTGATCGGCAGCAGCATCGCGATCGTCGCGACCGGGCCGATCCCCGGCAACACGCCGATCAGCGTGCCGAGAAAACAGCCGAGAAAACAGTACAGGAGGTTTTGCGGGCTGAAGGCAACCGAAAAGCCCAGGGCGAGATTGTCGAATACGGAGGTTTCCATGATGTGCTTTCCTCGTCAGGGCCGGTCTAGTAGGACCAGGGGAAAATCTTGAACGGCAGGCCGAGCCCGTAATAGAAGATCGCCGGGACCGTGATGGCCAGCACGATGGCGCTGATGATGGCTTCTTTCCACTTGAACTCGTAACCGCCCGCGGCGGAAATGATCACCACCGCAATGGTCGCTGCAACGATGCCCAGGTTCAGCGGGCCGATGATGATCGCAAACGCCACGACCGATCCGAGAATCATCAGCATCGGGAACCACTGCGTCTTGCGCGGGGGCTCCCCGTCGAACAAAAAGGCTTTGGCGAATATGATGAGACCCAACAAGATCAGCAGGCCCCCGAGGATCGACGGGAAATACGCCGGACCCATCCGCACCGCAGTGCCCATGGGGAATTGCTTGGAAAAGTAGAAAAACACGAATCCAATGCCAACGAACATCAAGCCAGCCCAGAAATCCTTAGGCGCGCGAATCTTCATAAACACCCCCGAATCGTTGCTTTGTCGTTATAAGAATCCAGGGTGCAGCGACGCGCCCGCCGGAACCCCTGTTGCACAAACGTTGCGGATGATAGCGGATTTTGCGCTTGCCGCAAGCGCGCGTGACGGCCCAGTCGCTCAGGCGGCAAGCACCTGTTTTTCCATGGCCCCCTGATAACGCCCGGTGGACGCCAACCCGTTCATGCGTGCACGATGATGGAGCGCTCGCTGCGCTGCAGCAATATTGGCGGACTGTCCCTTCCAGGCCTTCAAGGCAGGTTGCTGCAGGGCCCGGCCGTAGGAAAACGACAGCGGCCAGGGCAGCCGGTCTTTATATTGAGCATTCATGGCGTTGAGATGGGCGGTCGCCAGTTCATCGCTCTGGCCGCCGGACAGGAAGACCACGCCGGGCACGGCGGCGGGAACGCAGCGACGCAGCACCCGAACGGTGCGCTCCGCCACTTCATCGACACCGGCCTGCTGCGGGCATGACTTGCCGGAGATGACCATGCTCGGCTTGAGCACGGTACCTTCCAGAACCACGCGATGGATGGACAGCTCTGCATAGACCGCGTTGAGGGTCCACTCCGTCACTTCCTCGCACCGTCCGATGTCGTGTGCGCCGTCCATCAGCACTTCCGGCTCCACGATCGGCACCAGACCCGTCGCCTGGCAGATCGCGGCATAGCGCGCCAGGGCATGGGCGTTGGCGGCGATGCAGGTGGCGCTCGGGATGCCGTCCCCGATGGTGATGACCGCGCGCCACTTGGCGAACTTCGCGCCAAGCTTCACGTATTCGGCGCAGCGCTTCGCCAGGCCGTCGAGCCCCTCCGTGACGGTCTCGCCGGGACACAGCGCAAGATCCTTGGCGCCCGTATCCACCTTGATGCCCGAGAGGATGCCGTTCTTCGCCAGCAGATCGACGAAGGGCGTGCCGTCGACGCCCTTCTGGCGCAGGGTCTCATCGTAAAGAATGACGCCGCTCACGAACTCGCCCAGGCCCTGGGTCGTGAACAGCAGGTCGCGGTAGGCGCGGCGGTTGTCCTCCGTGCACTCGACCTTGATGCTGTCGAAGCGTTTCTGGATGGTGCCGGTGCTTTCGTCGGCCGCCAGGATGCCCTTGCCGGGCGCCACCATGGCTTGTGCGACCTGTTCCAATGCATGCATGGACATCAGTCCCTCCTGCTGAAAATGTGCGCCATTTTAACTCCGGTCCCGCGCAGGCAAGGCGGGCCCGATCGTGCTTATAGAAAGCAATCGCCTTACGAGTGTCGGTGCTCGCCGACCTTCACGATTTTCATGGTGTTGGTGCCGCCCGCCTTGCCGAAGGGTTCGCCGATCGTGAGCAAGATGGTGTCGCCGTGCTTTACCGCCCCGCGTTTGAGCAGTTCGTCCTCGGCCATATTCAGGGCGCGCTCCGGATTGCGTGCGCCCTTGAATTTGACCGGATAAACGCCGCGAAAGAGCGTGACCCGGCGGCGGGTTTCGACCACCGAGGACAGCGCATAGATCGGTACGCTGGTACTCATGCGCGACATCAGCAGCACCGTCTTGCCGCTATGCGTCAGCGCCGCGATGGCCTTGATGTCGAGACTGTTGGCGGTGAACACCGTCGCCCGCGCGATGGCTTCCTCGACGCTTTCCGGCGCGCCGACGTGCCGGCGCTCGTTCGCCGTCAGGTCTTCCTTTTCGGCTTCCACACAGACACGCGCCATTGCCGCGACGGTCTCGACCGGAAATTTCCCTGCAGCGGTTTCCGCGGACAGCATCACCGCGTCGGTGCCGTCGAGCACGGCATTCGCAACGTCGGACACCTCGGCGCGCGTGGGAATCGGATTGCTGATCATCGATTCCATCATCTGCGTCGCCGTGATGACGACTTTGTTGCGCTCGCGCGCCATGCGGATCATGCGTTTTTGCAGCGCCGGCACCACCGCATCGCCGACCTCCACCGCCAGATCACCGCGCGCCACCATGACCGAATCCGAGGCGTCGAGGATCTCGGCGAGTGCGGTGATCGCCTCCGCGCGCTCAATCTTGGCGCAGATCATGCTCCGGCCGCCGGCCTTGAGCATCAGGTCGCGCGCCCACTGGATATCGGCGCCGGACCGTGGGAACGAGACGGCCAGGTAGTCGGCCTTCAACTGCGCCGCCGTCTTGATGTCCTGCATGTCTTTGTCCGTCAGCGCCGGCGCGGTCAGGCCGCCACCCTTGCGGTTGATGCCCTTGTTGTTCGAGAGCACGCCGCCCTGTTCGACCACGCAGTCGATGCGCGGACCGCGGACCCGGCTGACGCCGAGCACGATGCGGCCGTCATCGAGCAGCAGGGTGTCGCCCGGCGAGACGTCCTTCGGCAGATTCTTGTAGTCGAGACCGACCCGCGTGGCGTCGCCGAGCTTGCACTCGGCGTCCAGCATGAATTTGTCGCCCGTCGCGAGCGTGACACGGTCGCCCGTGAACTTGCCGATGCGGATCTTGGGGCCCTGCAGGTCGACCAGCACGCCAACCGAACGGCCAGCCTTGCGTGCGAGCTTGCGCACCAGGTCCACCCGGGCCGCATGTTCGGCGGCCGTACCGTGGGAGAAGTTCATGCGCACCACGTCGAGGCCCGCCTCGATCATCCGCGCGAGCGTTTTCGCGTCGCTGGAAGCCGGACCAAGCGTCGCAACGATCTTGGTGCGGCGGGTCATGCCGCCGCCTTGGCCGCGGCTTCAAGTGCCGCCACCGCCGGCAGCGGACGGCCTTCCAGAAACTCCAGAAAAGCGCCACCACCCGTCGACAGGTAGGAAATGCGGTCCGTCACGCCGAACTTCGCAATGGCGGCCAGTGTATCGCCGCCACCGGCGATCGAATATGCCTTCGAGTTCGCGATCGCGTGAGCGAGCCGGTCGGTCCCGCCCGCAAACGGCGCATATTCGAAGGCCCCCACGGGACCGTTCCACACGATCGTGCCGGCGCGGGCCACGATGTCCGCCAGCACCGCGGAGGTCTGCGGACCGATGTCGAGGATCATGTCGTCCGGCGCAACGTCGGCAACCGCCTTCACCGTGGCGACCGCCTGCGCCGAAAATTCCGTGGCGCAGACGACGTCCGTCGGCAGCGGGACATCCCCGCCCTTGGCCTGGATCACCCGCAGGATCTCCTTCGTCTCGCCGACGAGCGTAGGCTCGGCGAGGGACTTCCCGATCGGCCGGCCGGCCGCCAGCAGAAAGGTATTGGCGATGCCGCCACCGACGATCAGCCGGTCCACTTTTTCTGCGAGCGAACGCAGTACGGTCAGTTTGGTCGACACCTTGGCGCCGCCGACGATCGCCACCAGCGGGCGCGCCGGCTTGCCGAGCGCGAGGCCCAGCGCGTCGAGCTCGGCCGCCAGCAGCGGACCCGCGCAGGCGACTTTGGCGAAGCGTGCGACGCCATGCGTGCTGGCCTCCGCGCGGTGGGCCGTGCCGAAAGCATCGTTCACATAGACATCGCACAGCGCGGCCATCCGCTGCGCCAGTTGGTCGTCGTTCTTTTTTTCACCCGGATTGAAGCGGCAGTTTTCCAGCAGCACGAGCTCCCCCGGCGCCACGTCCACCCCCCCCAGCCAGTCGCGCCGGAGCGGCACCTCGCGCCCCAGCAGACTGCCGAGATGCCTGGCCACGGGTGCCAGCGAATCCGCTGCCGTGAACTCGCCTTCCTTCGGCCGGCCGAGATGCGAGACCAGCATGACCCGGGCGCGCTGCGCCAGCGCATGCTTGATGCCTGGGAGCGCCGCGCGGATGCGCGAGTCATCGGTGATCGCGCCGTCCTGCATCGGCACGTTGAAATCCTCGCGGATCAGGACGCGTTGATCGCGCAGGTCGAGATCCATCATGCGGAGGAAATTCATTCCCCGCGGCTCACTTGGCGTTCATGAGCGCAACAGTGGTGTCCAGCATGCGGTTGCTGAAGCCCCACTCGTTGTCGTACCACGACAGCGCCTTCACCAACGTGCCGCCGGTGACCTTGGTCAGGGTGGCGTCGAAGATCGAAGAGGCGGGGTTGTGGTTGAAGTCCACCGACACCAGCGGCCCGGTGCTGTATTCGAGCACACCCTTGAGCACGCCGTCTGCCGCCGCCTTGATCGCGGCGTTGACTTCGTCAGCCGTCGTTGCGCGCGCCGCGGTAAAGACGAGATCCACCAGCGACACATTGATCGTCGGCACCCGCACGGCGAAGCCGTCGAGCTTGCCGTTCAGTTCCGGCAGCACCAGGCCGACGGCGGCCGCGGCACCCGTCTTGGTCGGGATCATGGACATCGTCGCGGAGCGCGCGCGGCGCAGGTCTTCGTGATAGACGTCCGTCAGCACCTGGTCGTTGGTGTAGGAATGGATGGTCGTCATCAGGCCCTGCACGACGCCGATGCTCTCGTGCAGCACCTTGACCATGGGTGCCAGGCAGTTCGTGGTGCAAGAGGCGTTGGAAATCACCGTGTGCGCGGCCCTCAGCGTCTGGTGGTTGACGCCGTAGACCACCGTCGCGTCCACGTCCTTGCCGCCGGGCGCGGAGATGATGACCTTCTTCGCGCCACCCTTGATGTGGGCGCCGGCCTTTTCCTTGGTCGTGAAGAGGCCGGTGCATTCGAGCACCACGTCCACGTTGAGCGAGCCCCACGGAATCTCCGCCGGGTTACGGACCGCGAACACCTTGATGCGGTCGCCGTTGACGACCATCGCATCGCCGTCCACCGCCACCGTGCCGGGGAAGCGGCCGTGCGCCGTGTCGTAGCGCGTGAGGTGAGCGTTGGTTTCGGCGTTGCCGAGATCGTTGATGCCGACGATCTGGATGTCGTGTTTCTTGCCACTCTCATAATGGGCCCGCAGGATGTTGCGGCCGATGCGGCCGTAGCCGTTGATGCCTACGCGTATGGTCATTGCCTGTCCTCGGATGCTGCGTGCGGCGGTTTAGGTAAGCACGCGCTTCACCGCGTCCGCCACGTTCGCCGCGGTAAAGCCGAAATGTTTGAACAACTCGCCGGCCGGCGCCGATTCGCCGAAGGTGTCGATGCCGACCACCTCCCCCTCCAGGCCGACGTACTTGCGCCAACCATCCGAGACTCCGGCTTCCACCGCGACGCGCGGCAGGCCGCGCGGCAGCACCAGGGCGCGGTACTCCGCGTTCTGGCGGTCGAACAAGCCCGTACACGGCATCGACACGACGCGCACGGGAATACCTGCGCTCTCCAGGAGTTTTTGCGCTTCCATCGCCAGCGGCACTTCCGAACCGGTCGCGATCAGTACTGCACGCGGCGCACCGGCCGCCTCGGACAGCACGTACGCACCACGCGCGATCAGGGCCAACTGCATCTCGCTGCGCTTCTGGAACGCAACATTCTGGCGCGACAGGATAAGGCAGGTCGGCCCGTCCTTGCGCGCGAGGGCGGCGCCCCAGGCGGCGGCGGTTTCGACCGTGTCGCAGGGCCGCCAGACCGTCATGTTCGGGATCAGGCGCAAGCTGGCCACCTGCTCGATGGGCTGGTGGGTCGGGCCGTCCTCGCCGAGGCCGATGGAGTCGTGCGTGAACACGAACACGTTGCGCAACTTCATCAGCGCGGCCATGCGCAGCGCGTTGCGCGAATAGTCGGAGAAGGTGAGGAAGGTGCCCGTCTCCGGAATGAAGCCGCCGTGCAGCGCCATGCCGTTGGTGATCGCGGCCATCGCGAACTCGCGCACACCGAAATTCACGATGTTGCCGCCGCCCGCGGGGCCGACCACCTTGCTACCCGGCCAGTTGGTGAACACGCTGCCCATCAGGTCGGCGGAGCCGCCGAGCAGTTCCGGCAGTTTCGGCGCGAGCGCCGTCAGTGCCAGTTGGGACGCTTTCCGCGTGGCGACGGTCTCGCCTTTGGTATTCGCCGCGGCGATGCACTGCGCGAGGTCGGCGGCAAACGTCTCCGGCAGGCGACCGGACATGCGGCGTTCGAATTCGCGGGCGACTTCCGGAAACGCCTTGGCGTAGCGCTCGAAACGCACGCGCCACTCGGTTTCCCGCGCGGCGCCTTTCGTGCGCTGATCCCAGCCGGCGTAGACCGCCTCGGGGATTTCAAAGGGCGGAGGCTTCCAGCCGATCGCCTCGCGCGTCGCAGCGACTTCCTTGTCGCCCAGCGCGGCGCCGTGCGTATCCGCCGTGCCCTGCTTGTTCGGCGCGCCCTTGCCGATGATCGTTTTGCAGCAGATCAGGCTTGGCCGGTCGGTCACCGCCTGCGCCTGCTGGAGCGCGGCTTCGATTTTCGCGCTGTCGTGGCCGTCGACATCCGGAATCACATGCCAGCCGTAAGCCTTGAAACGGCCCGGCGTGTCGTCGGTGAACCAGCCCTGGACCGCGCCGTCGATGGAAATGCCGTTGTCGTCGTAGAAGGCGATCAGCTTGCCGAGCTTGAGCGTGCCGGCGAGCGAGCAGGCCTCGTGCGATACCCCCTCCATCAGGCAGCCGTCGCCAAGGAAGACGTAGGTGCGATGGTCGACGATGGCATGGCCGTCGCGGTTGAACTCGGCGGCGAGCAGGCGCTCGGCCAGCGCCATGCCGACGGCATTGGCGAGTCCCTGGCCCAGCGGCCCGGTCGTGGTTTCCACACCGGGCGTGATGCCGTACTCGGGATGACCGGCCGTTTTCGAATGCAGCTGCCGGAAGCGCTTCAGCTCGGCCATCGGCAGGTCGTAGCCGGTCAAGTGCAACAGCGCGTACAGCAGCATCGAACCATGCCCGTTCGACAACACAAAGCGGTCGCGGTCGGCCCACTGCGGATTCGCGGGATTGTGGCGGAGGTGCCGGTTCCACAGCACTTCGGCGATCTCGGCCATGCCCATGGGCATGCCGGGATGGCCCGAGTTGGCCTGTTGCACCGCATCCATTGCCAGCGCACGGATGGCGTTGGGCAGGTCGGTAAGCGAACTCATGAGAGGAGGGAGAAAGACGGGGGCCGGGAAGAAAACTGTGCTGCGGGAAGACCGCGATTATCCCCGAAAACGCGGCGCTGTGGCTATGCGCAGGGCGGCGGCGGTCGTGACGACCGGCGCCCGCTAGTGTTCTTCGGGTCGCCGGGCCAGCCGGACGCCCAGTTGCTTGAGCTTCCGGTAGAGATGCGTGCGTTCGAGCCCCACACTTTCCGCCACGCGGCTCATGTTGCCGCCTTCCTTGATGATGTGATGCTCGAAATAGATGCGTTCGAAGGCGTCCCGCGCTTCGCGCAGGGGACGGTCGAGCGAGAGTCCGTTGACCTGTGCCCCTGCATTCGAAGAGACCGGTTCGTCGAGCACATGTGCGACGTCCTGCGGACCGATTTCGTCGGCCGGCGCGGTCAGGGCCAGCGAGCGCACCGCCGCTTCAAGCTGGGTCAGGTTGCCCGGCCAGTCGTGGTTGCGCAGCAGGTTGAGTGCGGCCGTCGAGAAGCGTTTGAGGGGCACTTCGCGGGCCTCGATCAGGCGCGCGAGCAGCACCCCGGCCAGCTCGGGCACATCGTCGCGGTGCTCGCGCAGCGCGGGCACGCGGATCGCCGCCGCGGACAGGATGCCGTAGAGGCGGGCATCGAAGGCGCCCTGGCCGACGAGATCGGCCAGTGGCCGCGTCGACCCGCACACCAGCCGGGCGTTGTACTTGTCCAGGCGGCTGGTCGCCACCAGCAGGCCCTTCTGTTCGAGCTTGGACAGCTCGGATACGTCGTACAGGAACAGAATCCCGTCATGGGCCTGCGCCAGCAGATCGAGCGGCGCGTCGACGAGCCCCGAGGTCTGCGCCGGCGCGATCCAGGGCGTATGCGCCTGGTGCAGGAAGCGCGCGGCGATTTCGGCGCCGCACCCGGGCTCGCCGGTCAGCAGCACCGGCAGCTTCAGGTTGGCCACTCGCGTGAGCTTCTGCCGTAGTTCCGCGATCGGCGCGCTGCGGCCCAGCGCCGCCAGCGCCAGCTCCGGCTTGGGCTGGGTCTGGCCGTTCTTCAGCGCGCGGCCGACGGTCGACAGCAGCTTCTGCAGGGCGATCGGCTTTTCGAGGAAATCGTAGGCGCCGAGGCGGGTGGCCTCCACTGCCGTATCGATGGTGCCGTGGCCCGACATCATGACAACCGGCATCGTGAGCTGGCCGTTCGCCGCCCATTCCTTGAGGAGCGTGATGCCGTCGGTGTCGGGCATCCAGATATCCAGCAGCACGAGGTCGGGGCGCGCCTGCGCCCGCAGGCTGCGGGCTTCGGAGGCATTTTCGGCGAGCGCGACCTGATAACCCTCGTCGCGCAGGATCTCCGACAGCAACTCGCGGATGCCGACCTCGTCGTCTACAACCAGGATCTGTTGCATAGGGGAACCTTCATTCTATAGAGAGCTAAGCCGCGCTGCGCGCCTCGGCGCGCGTGAGCGGCAGGGAAATCGTCACACTTGCACCGCGCGGAAAGCAGTTTTCCAGGTCGACGCGGCCGCCATGCTCCTCCACGATCTTCTTGACGATGGACAGGCCCAGCCCGGTGCCCTTGGGCTTGGTCGTCACATAAGGCTCGAAGGCGCGCGCCAGCACCTTCTCCGGAAAGCCGGCGCCATTGTCCATGACGGACAGGCTGAGGGTATCCCCGTTGCGCCGGCTGAGGATGTCGATGCGCGGCGCGGCGACGCCCGCCAGCGCGTCCTGGGCATTCTGCAGCAGATTGTGGATGACCTGGCGCAATTGCGCGGGGTCACCAACGACCGGCGGCACATCGGTCGCCAGCTGGGCGTGGATGACCCGGCCCAGCGAACCGTAGAGCGTCAGCACTTCGCGCACCAGCGCGGCGAGGTCCAGCGGCTGCATGACGGCTTCCGGCATGCGGGCGTAGTCGCGAAAGGCATCCACCATGTGCTTTAACGCGCCGACCTGGTTGACGATGGTCTCGGTCGAGCGGGCGAGCATCTCCGCGTCGGTCCCGCTCAGCTTGTCGGCGAGCTTGAGTTGCAGCCGTTCCGCGGAGAGCTGTATCGGCGTGAGCGGGTTCTTGATTTCGTGCGCGAGGCGGCGCGCCACTTCGCTCCACGCGGCGTCGCGCTGTGCCTGCACCACCTGCGTAATGTCGTCAAACACCAACACGAAGCCGTTCTCCCCGCCGGCGGCGAAGGGTGTGCCCCGGAACAGCAGCGACTGCGGGCCCGCGGGTCCGGCCCACTTGAGCTCGCGCTGCCACTTCACTCCGCCCGCGAAGGCCGCCATCAGTTCGCTGACCAACGGGCTCAACGCCGCATGGCGTTCGGGCCAGCGTTCAAGCGGCAGGTCGGTGTAATCGCGGAAATCGATGCCCAGGATCGCTGCGGCGCCCGGATTACAGGAGCGTACGCACAGCGCCAGATCGAAGGCCAGCACCCCGGCGGAGACATTCGCCAGCACGCTTTCGATATAGGCAGCGGCCGTCGCGAACTGCGTCTGATTGTGCTCGGCGGTGGCGCGCGCTTCCGACAACTGCTCGGTCATGGTGTTGAACGACTGCGTCAACACACCCAGTTCGTCGCTGGACGCCACCGGTATGCGCCGGCTGAAATCGCCCTGCGCGACGGCCCGCGTGCCCTCGGCCAGTTCCGCCAGCGGCGCCGACAGCCGCTCCGACAGCAGAAACGCCACCGACAATGCGGAGAGGAGCGCTAGTAGCAGCGCCATGGTGAGTGTCAATCCGTACAGCTGTTTGAGGCCCTGCCGCGCCAGTGTCAGTTCCTGGTACTCGGCGAGGCCCGCTTGGACGCCCTCGGCATCGCGGGCGAGCGCCGGCGGTACCGGCTGCAGCAGTTGGAGCACACGGATGTCTTCGCTCAGCGACAGCACATTGACAGGAACCATCGTGCGCAGATACAGCCCGCGTTCCGGTACAGCCTCCACCGCGCTGACCGCCTGTTGCAAGCGCACCTGCCGCAGGGTGGTGGCAGGCAGCGTCTCCGGCTGGGAACTGACCGGCCCGGCAGCCGACACCGTCAGCAGACGGCCGCGCGAGGAAAACAGGGCGGCTTCCTGCACGCCGACCTGCTCGCGCAGATCATGCAGCGCGGCCGGCTGTTCGGACGCGGTACGCGTGGCCAGGTTGCCGGCCATCGTCGACGCCTTGTCGGTCAGTTCCTTCAGCATGCCGTCCAGCGCGCTGCGGCCGAGGTTCAGGCCGCTGTCCAGCGCGCGCTCGATGCTCACGTCGAACCAGGATTCGATGCTGCGCTGGAGAAACTGCACCGACACGCTGTAAACGATGGCCCCCGGCAGCACCGCCAGAATTGCAAACATGCCCAGCAGCCGCAGGGTCAGCCGCGAACCCAGTTGCCGCGCACGCAGCCGGCGCACCAGCCGCACCAGCTGGAACACGGTGAGTCCGGCCAGCGCGGCAGCGAGCACGCCATTGGCCACCAGCAGCGTCTGATAGTGCTGCACGAACAGCCGCGTGTTGGCCGCAGCCGTGGCCAGCAGGAACAGGGCGATAGCGGCGACGACCACGCAAACCACGAGCAGCCAGCGCAACCAGCCGGGCGCGAGCAGTGGGGTGATGCGGGCGAGTCCGAATTTCATCGTGACGTGCTCAGGGGGGTCCGTTGAACGACCAACGGAACCACTCCGAGCCGATGTTCCAGTCGCGCGAGGCCAGCGCGTTGACCTGGAAGGGCTTGGGCAGTTGCGTGATGTCGAGACGCAGCCGCACCGCGGCCTGATAGGTCTGATCCTTCTTGAAGGTCCCGCTGTCGGCGACCTGCGGCCGGCGCACACGGGAAATGAACCGCACCACATCGTCGAGGTTGGCAAAACTGGTGAACAGCTGGCCGACAGTGACGCGGTACTGGCGCGTCAACGGCTGGTAGGCGAGGCGATAGGATTGCTGGCCGCCGGCGACGCGTTCATTCAGCCAATACCAGCGCGGACGCAGAATTTCCCATTCGAACAGGAAGGTGAGCGTCACGCCCTTGGCCAGCGCTTCCTCCAGTGTCGGCGTGAGCTGGATGTCGAAATCCGCTTCCAGCACGTAGCCTTCATCGCGCTCGGTCAGCGCCGCGCGCCGGATCTCGATGCCTTCGGTCTGCGCCGCGCAGACGGCGCCGCTCCAGAGGCCGGCCGCGAGCACCAGCGCCAGCAGGCGGCTAACGCTTTTCCAGAGCCGCGTAGAAAAATCCATCATGGCTCGCAGAGGGCAGCAACTGTCCGTCGGGCGCGCCGGCGGCGACGGGGAGGGCGGGAAGCGGGAGACGTCGCGCATCGGCGTGGCGCGACAAGAAATTCGCGACCTGTTGGTCGTTCTCACGCGCAAAAATTGAGCAGGTGATGTACAGCAATTTACCACCTCGCGCCAGCACCTGCCACAGCGCCTCGAGCAGGCGCGACTGCTCCGCCGCCAGCGCCGCCACGTCCGCCGGACGGCGCAGCCATTTCACGTCCGGGTGCCGGCGCACGATGCCCGAGGCGGTACAGGGCACATCGGCGAGCACGCGGTCGTACGGCACCCCGTCCCACCAGGCCGGCAGATTCCCCGCATCGGCTTCGATCAGACGCGCCTTGAGCCCGAGCCGGTCCAGGTTGTCGGCAACCCGGCGCAGGCGCACCGCATCACGGTCGAGCGCGGTCAGGTCCACTGCCGCGTACTCCAGAACGTGGGCGGCCTTTCCGCCCGGCGCGGCACAGGCATCGAGCACGCGCAGGCCATCGCGTGCATCAAGCAATGGGGCGGCCCACTGCGCGCCGGCGTCCTGCACGGAGACGTTCCCCTCGCTGAAACCAGGCACCTGCGTGACCGGAACCGCGCGGGCGCACTGCACGCCGTCGGCTTGCACGGGTTCCGCGGGGATGCCCGCCGCCGCCAGTGCGGCCAGACAAGCTTCGCGGGTGGTGCGCCGGCGATTCACCCGCAGCGTGAACGGCGGGTGCGTATTGTTCACGTCGAGGATCTCCCGCCAGCGTGCCGGATACTGCTCGCGCAGCACCTCGATCCACCAGTGCGGATGGGCGTAGCGGGCCTCGTCGGTCACGAGCCCCGCGGCCAGCGCTTCGCGGCGGCGCAGGTAATTGCGCAGCACGCCGTTGACGAAACCCGTGCCGTGTCCGTGCGTCCAGCGGCCCGCCACGGCCGCCGCCGCGTTGACGACCGCATGCGGTGCGGCGCGCGTGTATTCGAACTGGTAGACCGCCACCCACAGCAGCGCGGCCACCCGCGGGTCATCGGGCAGTTTGCGCAGCAGGGGCGCCAGCAGCGCCTGCACGCGCGTGAGCCAGCGCAGGGTGCCGTAAGCGGCATCCTGCGCTGCCGCGCGCGTGTGAGCCGTCAGCGTCGGCTCCGCGGCCCGCAGGTGATCGAGCGTCGCGGTGAGGCTGGCACCCGCCAGTACGCGGGTTACGGCATTCGCGGCAAACCTCTGGATGTCGTTCATGCCATCACGCGTCCGGTGGCGGGTCGAAACGTTGGCCGACACGCAGTCGAGCGCCCGCCGCATAGGCCGGTGCCGTCAGCCGGCGACCGCCGGCCCGCTGCAATTCCGTAATGGCCAACGCGCCTTCGCCGCAACCGACCACGATGGCCTCTGCGGTCAGCGCGGCGATCGTTCCCGGCGCTGTCCCCGCCGCCGCAACCGGTCGTCCCTGCCACAGCTTGATGGCAACACCATCCATCCGGGCACTAGCGCCCGGACGCGGATGGAGGGCGCGGAGCTGGCGCTCGATTGCCGACGCGGCTTGCGTCCACAGGACCTCGGCGTCGCGCGCGGTGATCTTTTCCGCATAGGTGGCGAGCCGGTCGTCCTGCGCCACCACTGATGGAAAACCCGCAGCCGATCCCAGCAGGGCGACGATGTCGCGGGCACCTTGCGTCGCGAGGCGGTCGTGCAGGCTGCCGGTCGTATCGTCGGGCCCGATGGAGACCCGCGTCTGCATCAGCGTCGGACCCGTGTCGAGGCCGGCTTCCATCTGCATAAGGGTGATGCCGGTTTCAGCATCGCCGGCCAGCAACGCGCGCTGGATGGGCGCGGCCCCGCGCCAGCGCGGCAGAAGCGAAGCATGAATGTTGACGCACCCCCTTTTGGGCACGGCCAGTACTGCTGGCGGCAGAATTAATCCGTAGGCGACCACGACCATCAGTTCCGGTGCCAGCGCGAACAGGGCCGCCTGCGCGCCGGGCTCCCGCAGACCGACGGGCTGCAACACCGGCAGACCGCGGCGAGTTGCGCACGCCTTGACTGCGCTGGCCTGCAGGGCAAGGCCGCGGCCCGCCTGCCGGTCCGGCCGCGTGAGCACGCCGGCCACGACATGCCCTGCGTCCACGATCGCATCGAGCGCAACAGCAGCAAACGGCGGGGTACCCGCGAAAACGAGACGCACGGTACGTTCAGCGCGGGCCGCTACATGACGCGCGCGCGCTGCTTTTCCAGTTTGTTGGCAATGCGGCTGCGCTTCAGCCGCGAAAGATATTCGACGAACACCTTGCCATCGAGATGATCGATCTCGTGCTGTAGGCATACCGCCAGCAGGCCTTCGGCCTCCACGCTGAAGGGACGTCCATTCCGGTCCAGCGCGCGCACCGTCACTTGCGCGGCGCGGCGCACGATTTCGAAGATGTCGGGCACTGACAGGCACCCTTCTTCAGATTCGGCATCCCCGGATCGCGCGACGATTTCAGGGTTGATGAAGACTTGCAGGGCGTCGTGCGTATCCGACAGGTCCATCAGGATGATACGTTTGTGAACGTTCACTTGTGTTGCGGCCAAGCCAATCCCCGGCGCGGCATACATGGTTTCAGCCATGTCATTGATCAGATTACGAATTTCGTTGTTTACGGCGGAGACGGGCGTCGCCACTGTATGCAATCGATCATCCGGGTACACCAAGATGGGTAAAATCGCCATAATTTCTTGCAAATTTAACGTACTAGAGGCAGACTTTAAACAATGACTTTAGTTTACGGCGGTTTGCCATTGATCGCGCAGTTGATCGTGCTGAGATAGCGTTGGCGAGTACGCGTCAGCCATCCACCGTGCGGCCACATAATGGCTGAAACCGTCGTTAAAGAGGGGAATTATCCGTGAAACCGATTATATCGACGCTCCTCGCAGCGCTGACCCTCGCGACTGCCGCACACGCGGCCACCGTGAGCGATTTGCAGCACAACGCACCGGACCGCTACGTCGTAGTCCCCGGCGACACGCTCTGGGGCATTGCCGGGCGCTATCTGAAGAGCCCCTGGAAGTGGCCCGAACTGTGGAAAGCCAACCGGGATCAGGTCCGTAATCCCAACCTCATTTTCCCGGGTGAAGTGCTGGTGCTCGATCGCAGCGGTATGGAAGTCAGCCTGCGGGTCGAAAACACCATCACGCTTTCACCGCAGGTGCGCGCCGACAGTCTGCCGCCGGAGCCGATTCCGACCATCCCGCTGACGGCGATCGGGCCTTTTCTTTCGCAGTCGCGTATCGTCGGCGAAAACGACCTCGCGAAGGTGCCGGTGGTGATCTCCGTCCAGGAAAGCCGGCTGGCCGTCGGCAGCGGCAGCCGGCTTTATTCCAAGGGACTCGATGTCGGTACCGACTTCTGGCAGATCCTGCGGCGGGACCAGAGGCTGGTCGATCCGGACAACAAGGAGACGCTCGGTTGGCTCGCCATTTATCTCGGCGACGCGCGTGTCACGCAACGGGGGCCCGTTGATACGCTGCAGATGACGTCGGCCAAAAAGGAAGTTTTCTTCGGTGATGCACTGGTGCCCGCACCGCGCCAGGAACTCGCGGACAACTTCTATCCCCGCGCACCCGCCAAACCGGTTTCGGCCAAGATCGTCTACATGTACGACAACCTGTATGAGACGGGGCAGTACCGCATCATCGTCATCTCGAAAGGAAGCCGCGACGGCGTCGAAGTCGGCAATGTACTGGCGCTGTGGCGCAATCCGGCCGCCCGGACAGCCCTGCGGCAGGCACCACTCTACGGCCGGACCGGCCCGACCGCGGATAACCAGCTTCGTCCCTACCGCAGCGTTCCGATCGAGGCCCGTAACGCGCCGGTGTACGGTTACTTCGGTCTGGGTTCCGGCAGTTTCCAGAATCCGGCGGTCAACATTCCCGTCGAACAGTTGCCGGAGTTCCGCTACGGCCTGGCCATGGTCTTTCGCGTATTCGAAAAGAGCGCTTTCGCACTCGTGATGCAATCCGACCTTCAGGTCGATCTTTACGACATGGCCCTCAATCCCTGAGGGCTCGCTGCCGGCGGAAGACCCCATGCCCGCTGCCGGCCTCCCGGAACTGGAAGCCGCACTCCGGTTGGCTTTTACGCCGGGCCTTGGCCCAGCGCGGCTGCGTGAACTTCGGGAGGCTTTTGGCTGCGCCAGCGCCACACTGGCTGCAACCGTCTCCGCACTGACGCGCGTGGTCGGCCATGAACTCGCGGCAAGCATACACAGCGGAGGCAACGCGGAGGCGGCAACAGCGGCGCTAGGCTGGTGCGATGGCGACAGCCAGTCCCTGTTGATACCGGAGGAGCCGGGCTATCCCGCATTACTCGCAGAGATTGCCGATCCGCCGCCGGTCCTGTTCGTCAAGGGCCGGGCTTCCCTGCTGCACTTGCCGGCAGTCGCCGTCGTCGGCAGCCGCAATGCCACAGTGCAGGGCTGCAACAACGCCGAAGCGTTTGCACGGGCGCTGTCGGACGCCGGTCTGACCATCGTCAGCGGACTCGCACTTGGTGTGGATGCCGCCGCACACCGCGGCGGCCTGGCGGGCACGGGACGCAGCGTTGCCGTCATTGGCACCGGTATCGACGTCGTCTACCCCGCGCGCAATCGTGCGCTCGCGCACCAATTGGCGGAGGAAGGCGCACTCGTCTCCGAGTTTCCGCTCGGCACGCGCGCGCTCGCCGGCAACTTCCCGCGTCGCAACCGGGTGCTCTCCGGTCTCTCGCTCGGTTGCCTGGTGATCGAGGCGGCCGTGCACAGCGGCTCGCTGATCACCGCGCGGCTCGCCGCCGAGCAGGGCCGCGATGTGTTCGCTCTGCCCGGTTCCATCCATTCGCCGCTCGCCAAGGGCTCTCACCTGCTGATCAAGCAGGGCGCGAAGCTGGTGGATAGTGCGCAAGACGTACTGGAAGAGTTGCGCTTCGCAGCCCCGGCTTCTCAGGTCCCATCGGACACGCCACTGCAGGCGGCTCACGATGCGTCCAGCGCAGCCATCCTCGACGCATTGGGCTGGGATCCGTGCGATGGCGACACGCTGGCCGCCCGCACCGGAATCCCGCCTCACGCCTTGCAGTCCGTGCTGCTCAGCCTTGAACTAGCAGGGGAAATCGCGATTCTCGCCGGCGGAAGACTACAGCGCGTCAAGCGCGGGACGTGACCCGTCTCCTTGCCCGGGGTTTTTTTTGTCCGTATCATCCGCCGCTCTCCAAACCCCGGACGGCCCGCCGGCCCCAGTCCCGTCTGGCCGGCGCGAACGATGGCGACAAAAAAAACCAGCGCAAAAAAAACTGCTGCAGCCAAAACGCTCGCGAAAAAATCGCCGCGCGCTGCACCAGCAATACCTGCGCCCGCCGCCCGCGCTGCACGTACCAGCCGCGCCGCCTCTGGCAGCGCGTCCGGCAAGCAACTCATCATTGCCGAGAAGCCCTCCGTCGCCAACGACATCGCCCGCGTGCTGGGGGGCTTCAAGAAGCAGGGCGACTACTTTGAAAGCGACGACCGCGTGCTGTCGTCGGCGGTCGGCCACCTGCTGCAGTTGGCGGTGCCTGAGGAATTCGAAGTCAAGCGGGGCAAATGGTCGTTTGCCAACCTGCCGGTCATTCCGCCCCACTTTGCCCTGCAACCGATCGAAAAGAACGCCGAGCGTCTCAAGACCCTCGTCAAGCTGATCAAGCGCAAGGACGTCGGCAGCATCGTCAACGCTTGCGACGCGGGCCGTGAGGGCGAACTGATTTTCCGCAACATCGCGCGCCACAGCGGCACCACCAAGCCCGTGCAGCGGCTGTGGCTGCAGTCGATGACGCCCGCCGCCATCCGGGACGGCTTCACGCGCCTGCGCACTGACGAGGAAATGCTGCCGCTCGCCGATGCGGCGGTCTGCCGGTCGGAGGCCGACTGGCTGGTCGGCATCAACGGCACGCGCGCGATGACCGCGTTCAACTCCAAGTCCGGCGGTTTCCACCTGACCACCGTGGGCCGCGTGCAAACACCCACCCTCGCCATCCTGGTGGACCGCGAGGAACGCATCAAGAAGTTCGTGCCGCGAGACTACTTTGAAGTACATGCCGTGTTTGCGGCGCAGGCGGGCGAATACGATGCCCGCTGGTTCGACGAGAATTTCGACCGCAAGCAGCGCGAAGACGATGCCGAACTGAAGGCCGAGCGCCTGTGGGAACGCGCGCGCGCGGAAGCCATCCGCGCCAAGTGCACAGGCCGACCTGCCACGGTGGAAGAGGAAAGCAAGCCGGCCACGCAACTCTCCCCGCTGCTCTACGACCTGACCAGCCTGCAGCGCGAAGCCAACGGCCGTTTCGGTTTCTCGGCCCGCAACACGCTGGGCTTGGCACAGGCCTTGTACGAGAAGCACAAAGTGCTGACCTATCCGCGGACCGATGCGCGTGCGCTGCCCGAGGACTACCTGGACACGGTCAACGACACGCTCAAGATGCTGCAGGATGGCGCCTTCGTCTCCGGACCGGGAAGCAACTACGCGCCCTTCGCGAAGAAAGTGCTGAAGCAAGGCTGGGTCAAGCCGAACAAGCGGATTTTCAACAACGCCAAAATATCGGATCACTTCGCGATCATCCCGACCACGCTGGCACCCAAGGTGCTGTCGGAGCCGGAACAGAAGCTCTACGACCTGGTGGTCAAGCGCTTTCTGGCCGTGTTCTATCCGGCATCGGAATACCGGGTCACGACCCGCATCACGCGCGTCGAGGGCGAGGCCTTCAAAACCGAAGGCCGCATCATGGTCGCGCCGGGCTGGCTGGAAGTGTACGGGCGTGACCTGCAGTCGGAAACGACACCGGAACTGGTGGTGGTGAAAGCCGGCGAGAAGCCGCTCGCGCAAACCGTCGAAGTCCAGGCGCTGCAGACCAAACCGCCGCCGCGTTTCACCGAGGCCACGCTGCTGTCCGCCATGGAAGGCGCTGGCAAGCTGGTGGAAGACGAGGAACTGCGGGAGGCCATGCGGGAAAAGGGCCTCGGCACGCCCGCGACACGGGCGTCGATCATCGAGGGGCTGATCCTTCAGGATTACGTACAGCGCAGCGCCCGCGAACTGCAGCCGACGGCCAAAGCCTTCTCGCTCATGACTCTGCTGCGCGGCCTGCAGATCGACGAATTGACCAAGCCCGAGCTCACTGGCGACTGGGAATACCAGTTGTCGGAAATGGAGCACGGCAAGGTTAAACGCGAGCAGTTCATGCGCCAGATCGAGGCGATGACGAAGAAGATCGTCGCGCGCGCCAAGAGTCACGAGAGCGACACGGTGCCTGGCGAGTTTTCCACGCTGGCAACGGCCTGCCCGAAATGCGCCGGCGTTGTGAAGGAAAACTACAAGAAGTTCCAGTGCCAGAAATGCGATTTTTCGCTCTGGCGCATCCTCGCCGGGCGCCAACTCGAACCGCAGGAAGTCGATGAACTCATCAAGGCCGGCAAAGTCGGCCCACTCCAGGGCTTTCGCAGCCGCCTGGGCAAACCGTTTGCCGCCATGCTCAAGCTGGTGCCGCCCGAGTACAAGATCGAATTCGATTTCGGCCAGTCCGGCGGCGACAACGCCGAACCGGTCGATTTTTCAGGCCACACCGCGCTGGGGCCGTGTCCGAAATGTGGTTCCCGCGTGTTCGACCACGGCATCGCTTTCGTCTGCGAAAAGTCCGTCGGGCCGGAACGCACGTGTGACTTCCGGTCGGGCAAGATCATTCTCCAGCGCCAGATGGAAACCGAGCAGATGCAGAAATTGTTGGCGACCGGCCGCACCGACCTGCTGCACCGCTTCATTTCGAAGAAAGGCCGGCCTTTCTCCGCCTTTCTGGTACGCGGCGAAGGGGGCAAGGTGACCTTCGAGTTTGCGCCGCGGGAAGCCAAGGGCACCAAAGCCAAAGCGGGCGCGGTGGCCAAAAAAGCCGCCGCGTCCTAACCCGTCTGGGGCCTGCTCTCCTGGTGCAGGGCTCTCAGATATCGAGGTTGCGCACGCCCAGCGCGTTGCTTTCGATAAAAGCGCGCCGCGGTTCGACGAGGTCACCCATCAGGGTGGTGAAGATCTCGTCGGCGCCGATGGCGTCCTCGATCTGCGCCTTGAGCAGGCGGCGCACCGTCGGATCCATGGTGGTTTCCCAGAGCTGGCCTGGATTCATCTCGCCCAGCCCTTTGTAGCGCTGGACACCAAGCCCACCGCGCGTTTCCTCCAGCAGCCAGTCGATCACCTGCTTGAACGCCGTCACCGGCCGGCGATGCTCGCCGCGCTTGACGTAAGCCCCCTCGCCGAGCAGCCCCTGCAACACCTGCGCCGTCTTGCGGATTTCCTCGTAGTCGCCGCTGTGCAGGAAATCCCAGTCGATCGCGGTCTGGTGCGCGTTGCCGTGCTGCATGCGGGTGATCAGGAGGAAGTAGCGCTCGTGCTTGTCGTCAAAGCGCGGCTCCACCTTGAGGTCGCTGTCGTCCAGCAGCTTGTTCAGTTTGGCGGCGCTCGCGGCGGCCGCCATTTCGCTGGAAATATCCAGTTCCGGATCGCGCAGCAACGCATTGAGCACAACCGGATCGGTCGCCCGGCTGAGCCGTTCGATGACGGCTTCGGCGACGAAATATTGCTTCGCCACCAGCTCCAGCGCCTCCCGCTGCAGCGGCTTGCCCGCCGCGGTGGTGTACAGCTCCGCCTCTTCGAGCGCCAGCCGCAGCAGGTATTCCTTCAGTTCGTGATCGTCCTTGAGGTAGCGCTCCTGCTTGCCGTGCTTGATCTTGTAGAGCGGCGGCTGGGCGATGTAGATGTGCCCGCGTTCGATCAGTTCCGGCATCTGGCGATAGAAAAACGTCAGCAGCAAGGTCCGGATGTGCGAACCGTCGACGTCCGCGTCCGTCATGATGATGATGCGGTGGTAGCGCAGCTTGTCCGCGTTGTATTCATCCTTGCCGAAACCGGTGCCGAGCACGGTGATCAGTGTCGCGATCTCCGCCGAGGACACCAGCTTGTCAAAGCGCGCGCGTTCGACGTTCAGGATCTTGCCCTTGAGCGGCAGGATCGCCTGGAACTTGCGGTCGCGCCCCTGCTTGGCTGAGCCGCCCGCGGACTCGCCCTCGACGATGTACAGCTCACACTGGGACGGATCCCGTTCCTGGCAGTCCGCGAGCTTGCCCGGTAGCCCTAGCGAGTCCAGCACCCCTTTGCGACGCGTCATGTCGCGCGCCTTGCGCGCGGCTTCCCGCGCCCGCGCCGCCTCGATGATCTTCAGCGTGATGATCTTGGCGTCGGTCGGCTTTTCCAGCAGGAACTCGGCCAGTTTCTGGCCCACGATTTCCTGCACCACGGGTGCTACTTCCGAGCTGACCAGCTTGTCCTTGGTCTGGGAGGAGAACTTGGGCTCGGGAATCTTCACCGACAGCACGCAGGTGAGGCCTTCCCGCATGTCGTCGCCGCTGGTATCGACCTTGGCTTTTTTCGCGAGTTCGTTGGACTCGATGTACTGGTTCAGCGTGCGCGTCATGGTCTGGCGCAGCGCGGTCAGATGGGTGCCGCCGTCCCGCTGCGGGATATTGTTGGTGAAGCACTGCACCGTTTCCTGGTAGGAATCGTTCCACTGCATGGCGCATTCGACGGTGATGCCGTCGCGTTCGCCGATGACATAGAAAATGTTCGGGTGCAGCACGCTCTTGCTGCGGTTCATGTATTCGACGAACGCCTTGACGCCACCGCCGTGCGCGAAGTTTTCCTGCTTGCCCGTACGCTGGTCCAGCAGGGTGATTTTCACGCCGTGGTTCAGAAACGAAAGCTCGCGCAGGCGCCGGGCCAGAATCTCGTAATGGAATTCAACCTTGCCGAAGGTTTCCTTGCTGGCGAGGAAATGAACTTCCGTACCGCGCTTTTCCGTCTTGCCGGTGGCCTTGATCGGCGCGACGGCCACGCCGTCTCGGAACTCCAGATAATGCACTTTGCCGTCGCGCAGGACGGTGAGCCGCAGCCACTCGGACAGCGCGTTCACCACGGAGACGCCGACGCCGTGGAGGCCGCCGGAAACCTTGTAGGAATTCTGGTCGAACTTGCCGCCGGCGTGCAGTTCCGTCATCACGATTTCGGCGGCGCTGCGCTTGAATTCGTCGTCACTCTTGACGTCCACCGGGATACCGCGTCCGTTGTCGACGACGCTGATGGAATTGTCCGGATGGATGGTGATGGTGATTTCGTTGCAGTGGCCCGCCAGCGCCTCATCGATCGCGTTGTCGAGCACTTCGAACACCATGTGGTGCAGGCCGGTGCCGTCGGCGGTGTCGCCGATGTACATCCCGGGCCGCTTGCGGACGGCTTCCAACCCCTTGAGGACCTTGATGCTGTCGGCGTCGTAGTCTTGTTGTTTTTCTGCCATGTTCCTGGACTTCCTGCTTGTGCGTGATGGTTGGTTTCAGGTTTTACGAATCAGATCCGCATCGGCATTACGACGTACCGGAATTCCGGCAGATCGGGCATGCTGATCAAAACGCTGCTGTTGGCGTCCCCCAGGCCGCAATGGACCTGTTCGCGCTGCACATTGGTCAGTACGTCGAGCAGATAATTGACGTTGAATCCGATGTCGAGCGCCTCACCCTGGTAGTCGATTTCGATATCTTCGGAGGCTTCCTCCTGCTCGGTATTCGTGCAGGAGATCCGCAACGTATTGGCCGTCAGCATCCAGCGCACCCCGCGAAACTTTTCGTTCGACAGAATGGCGACCCGCTGCAGGGCCTGCTGCAGCGTCGTCCGCGCGATGGTGAAGGTTTTCTGCGAACTGGCGGGAATGACGCGCTGGTAATCCGGAAACTTGCCGTCCACCACTTTCGTGACCAGTTCGATGTTGCCGAAAGCGAAGCGGGCCTGGTTGGGCGCGAGCTGCACGTTGACGGGTTCGTCGCCATCGCCGAGCAGCTTGACCAGTTCCACCACCGCCTTGCGCGGCAGGATGGCCTCCTGGCGTTCCTTGACTCCTTCCAGGGAGCGCATCGCCAACGCCAGCCGGTGGCCGTCGGTGGCCACCGCCTTGAGCTTGCCTTCCTCCAGCACCAGCAACATGCCGTTCAGGTAGTAGCGTATGTCCTGTTGCGCCATCGCATACTGCACCAGCAACAGCAGGGAGCGCAGCGCGCCCTGCGGGATCGAGAACGTGACGGCCCCCTCGGTCGCCGGGGAGACCTTGGGAAAGTCGTCGGCCGGCAGCGTCTGCAGATTGAAGCGGCTCTTGCCCGCCTTCACCTGCACGCGGTTCGGCTGGGCCTCCAGGGTAACGTCCGCACCATCGGGTAGCGAACGCAGAATGTCGTGCAGCTTCCGGGCCGATACGGTGATTGGTTGCGCGACCTTGGCATCTCCGCCGGCTGAAAACTTCGCGGTCACCTGAATTTCGAGATCCGTGGCCACCAGCTGCAACACGTTCTCGCGCTGTTCGAGCAGCACGTTGGAGAGGATCGGCAGCGTGTGACGCTTTTCGACGATGCCGGTAACCGCCTGGAGGGGCTTCAGCAGATCGTCGCGGCTGGCTTGTAGTAGTTTCATAAGATATATATATAAAGAATAAGACTAGTAGTAATGCGTCCCGGACTGTGGATAAAGTGCATCCCTGTCCTGCCGCCGCCGTGGTGGGCTGAGTTCTGCAAGCCTTCGTGTCGTGCAAGCCTGTGGGGCTGTTGTGGTCAAACTGTGGAGGAAATCCGGCGTTGTCCGGAAAGCCTCGTTATGCACAGTTTGTTCAGCGTAGATCAACTGCGCAGCACCTTGAGCAGAGAAACAAAATCCCGCGTGATATCGGTGTTCGCCGACCGCAGCGCGGAAATCTTCCGGCAGGCATGCAGGACTGTCGTATGGTCGCGGCCGCCGAAGGCATCCCCGATATCGGGATAACTGAGCGTAGTCAGTTCCTTGGCCAGCGCCATGGCCACCTGCCGCGGCCGCGCGACGTTGCGGCTGCGCTTCTTGGAATACATTTCCGAGACCTTGATCTTGTAGTAATCGGCCACGGTCTTCTGGATGTTGTCGACGGATACCTGGCGGCTCTGGATGGCCAACAGGTCCTTCAGCGCCTCGCGCGCTGCGTCCACCGTGATTTCCTTGCCGGCGAAGCGCACGTAGGCGAGCGTGCGCTTCAAGGCGCCCTCGAGCTCGCGCACGTTGGACTGGATATGCCGGGCGATGAAGAAGGCCACGGTTTCATCGAGCTGCACGCCCTCGACCTCTGCTTTCTTCAGCAGGATGGCGACCCGCATCTCGAGTTCGGGGGGCTCGACGGCCACGGTCAGACCCCAGCCGAAACGGGAGATCAGGCGGTCCTCGATGCCGGCGATTTCCTTGGGATAGGAATCGCAGGTGATGACGACCTGCTTGCGGGACTCGATGAGGGCGTTGAAGGCGTAAAAGAATTCTTCCTGGGTCCTGCTTTTGCCGTTGAAGAACTGGATGTCGTCGATCAGCAGCACGTCGAGCGAATGGTAGTAGCGCTTGAAGTCGTCGAAAGCCTTGTGCTGGTAGGCGCGGACCACGTCCGAGACGTACTGTTCGGCGTGGATGTAGCGCACCCGGCTTTCCGGCGTGCGTTCCTGCACCAGATTGCCGATGGCCTGGATGAGGTGGGTTTTGCCCAGCCCGACGCCACCGTAGACGAAGACCGGGTTGTAGGCTTCGCCCGGACGTTCAGAAATCTGGATCGCGGCCGCACGCGCCAGCTCGTTGGCTTTGCCGGTCACGAAGCTGGCGAACGTGAATTCGGGGTTCAGCCGGGAGACCTCGCGGGCACTGGCGCGGGCCGCGGCGGGGGCGGGCGCCGGGAGCGCCTTGGCTACCGGCCGCGGTTCGCGTTCCGCGACCACCAGTTGAATCTTGCAGCCAGCGCCCAGTTTTTCATGCGCCAGTCGTTCGATATCGGCGAAGAAACGGTCGCGGATCCACTGCTGCACGAAGCGGTTGGGGGCCACCAGCAAAAGCGTGTCGCCGTCCTGTTTGACTTCCAGCGGCTTCAGCCAGGTACGGAACTGCTGCGGCGGGAGCTGTTGCTCGAAATGCGCAAGACAGGAACGCCAGAAGCTGTTCATCGACGATAACAAGAGGGTTTGGGTGTGAGGGCTTGGCGTCGGAAGAAGCGCGTGAAACGCGATAATGGCAGCTTCAATCAAGGCCGAAATTTTACTCCGAGCCGGGGGGCTTAGCCACCGAGGAAGACCCGGCGGCGCGGGTTCTGATGCGCGAAAGCAGGGTGTTGCCGAGGTTGACACTGGAGGGCTTGAACGGGTCTAATACCGCCCTTTTTCCCGCGCCGGAACTCCTCTCATGAAGCGCACTTACCAGCCGTCCAAAACCCGCCGCAATCGCACCCACGGCTTTCTCGTCCGCAGCAAAACCCGCGGTGGCCGTGCCGTGCTCCGCGCGCGTCGCGCCAAGGGGCGCGCCCGCCTCGCCGTCTGAGCATGCCGCCGAGTGCGGCGGACGGCTATGCCCGCCGGCATCGATTGCGCGGGCAAAGGGATTTTGCAGCAATCATGCGTGCGCGCGCCGGGGCATCCGGCGAGCGCCTTTCCGTGTTGGTCCGTCGCAGTGATGGGGCTTTGTCGCGCCTCGGGATGATCGTGCCCAAGGCGCTGGCCGCGCGCGCCGTGGACCGAAATTACATTCGCCGGGTTGCCCGCGAGCAGTTTCGTCGCGCCGATGCCGGCGGCTATGACGTTATCGTCCGCCTGCGTCAGCGGTATATCCGCGAGCCCAGGGGCGTCCTCGGCCGTGAACTTGCCGAATTGCTGGCGCGGGCCCTGCCTGCGCGTCCGCCACATGAAAGTTGATGTCTGACCATGGATACGCAGCGCCTCGTTCTTTTGTTTGTGTTCTGTTTTTCGCTCTTCTTCCTGCTAGATGGATGGCAGAAGGACCGGCAGCCGCCGGTTGCGTCCAAGGGCCCGGTCGCGACTGCGCCCGCGGCCAATCCCAATCTTGGCGATATCCCCACGCTTTCCGCCCCGCTGGCGGGCAAGGACAAGTCGGCGGCTGCGCCGGCAGCGGTACCCGGGGGCGCCGCGCCCGCGGCCGGCGAGCGTCTGCGCGTCGAGACCAACCTGATGCTGGCCGAAATCGATACGGCGGGGGGTGAACTCACGACGGTGGAACTGCGCAGGCACCGCGATACGGTGGATCAGCGCAAGACGCTCCGCCTTCTGAAGCGTGAAGGTGACGAAGTCTATGTCGCGCAATCCGGCCTGATTGGCGGCGATCTGCCCAACCACCGCACGCTGTGGAAAGTGGAAACGCCGCCGGGATCCCTGGCGCCGGTGCTGGTGTACCGGACACCGGGCGGCGTCGAGGTGCGCAAGCGCTTTGTCTTCCGCCAGGACAGTTACCTGATCGATGTCGATTTCGAGATCAAGAACGAAACCGGGGCGCCGGTCGAGGCGGACGCCTACTTCCAGTTCGTCCGTGATGGCAAGGCACCGCCGGGCCTGTCCGACATGGTGCCGACCTTTTTTGGTTTTGCGTGGTTCACCGACGCGGACAAATTCAATAAAGTGACTTTCGGTGACATCGACAAGTACAAGCAGCCGTTCACCAGGAAAGCGAACGATGGGTGGATCGCACTGTTGCAGCATTATTTTATGGCGGCCTGGCTGCCATCGAATGGTGAGCCGCGTGAGTTCCGCATCCGCAAACTGGAGAACGGGCTCTATTCCGCCGCCGTGATTGTGAGCGCCGGGACTATCGCGCCGGGCGCCACCGGGACCGTCCGTATGCCGCTGTACGTGGGCCCGCAGGAACAGAGCAATCTGGCCCTGCTGGCGCCGGGCCTGGATCGCTCCATCGACTACGGCATTCTTTCCATACTTGCCGAGCCCTTGTTCTGGCTGCTGTCCTGGATCCATGGCTTGGTCGGCAACTGGGGCCTCGCGATTATCGTGCTGACCATCATGGTGAAGGCGGTGTTCTACCCGCTCTCGGCCGCGAGTTATCGCTCGATGGCGAAGATGCGCGTGCTGACGCCCAAGATGCAGAAGCTGAAGGACCAGTACGGCGGCGACCGCCAGCGCCTGAATCAGGCCATGATGGAGTTGTACAAGACGGAGAAGATCAATCCGCTCGGTGGCTGTCTGCCAATATTGGTGCAAATACCTGTTTTCATTTCACTTTATTGGGTTTTGTTGGCCAGTGTTGAATTGCGGCACGCCCCGTTCTACGGCTGGATCACCGATCTCTCCCTGCCCGATCCGTTCTACGTGCTGCCGGTGCTGATGGGCGCCACCATGATCATTCAGACTTGGCTGAGCCCGACGCCGCCGGACCCGGTGCAGGCCAAGATTATGAAGATCATGCCGGTGGCGTTCTCGGTCTTCTTCTTCTTCTTCCCGGCCGGCCTCGTGCTCTACTGGCTCGTCAACAACATCCTGTCGATCGCGCAGCAGTACTACATCACGCGCCAGATGGAGCAGGGCAAGGCGGCCTGAAGATCGCCTGACCGCGCGCGCTTGCGCCACAATCGCGGCAATCACTGCCGCGCACGCATGGCCGCCGACCTCATCGCCGCGATTGCAACGCCACCCGGACGCGGTGGCATCGGCATCGTACGCGTCTCGGGCCCTGCGCTCGCGCCTTTCTATGCCACGCTGACGGCACACGCACCGCACGCGCGCCGTGTCAGCGTGGTGCGTTTTCTTGCGAGCGACGGCTCCACGATCGATGAAGGTCTTGCGCTGTACTTCGCCGCGCCGCACTCGTTCACGGGCGAGGACGTGGTCGAACTCCAGGGTCACGGCGGGCCGGTCGTCATGCAACTGCTGCTCCAGCGCTGCCTTGAGCTGGGTGCCCGGCCGGCCGCGCCCGGTGAATTTACCCAGCGCGCTTATCTCAACGGGAAACTCGACCTCGCGCAGGCGGAAGCCGTTGCCGATCTGATCGACGCTGCCTCGGTGGCCGCTGCGCGCAGCGCGATGCGCTCGCTGAGCGGCGAGTTCTCGGAAGCCGTCGAGGCGCTCATCGCTGCGCTAACCGAGCTGCGCGCCCTCACGGAGGCCACGCTCGATTTTCCGGAAGAGGAGGTGGACTTCCTGCAGGCAACGGTCGCCGGGGCTCGTCTGGAGGCTGTGCGTTCGCGCTTGGCCCACGTCTTGGCAAGCGCCCGCCGGGGTGCTTTGCTGCGGGAGGGGGTCAAGGTCGTGATCGCCGGCGCACCGAATGTCGGAAAATCCAGCATTATCAATAGATTATCAGGTTCTGAGGTAGCGATCGTGACAGCGATCCCTGGCACCACGCGCGACGCCATCCGGCAGGACATCCAGCTGGCAGGGGTGCCGCTGCATCTGGTCGACACGGCCGGGCTGCGTCCCACCGAGGACGTCGTCGAAAAACTGGGCATCGCACGCACCGAACGGGAACTGGCGCAGGCCGGGGTCGTGATGGAGGTCGTGGAGGCGTCCGCGGCGGGAGTCCCTCTGATCGGCCTTGCCACAGGGGTTCCGCACATCCGGGTGCGCAACAAGATCGACCTGACGGCGGAAGCACCCACCCTCAGCCGCACCGGTCAGATGTGGGAGATCGCGCTCTCGGCGAAGACAGGCGCAGGGATGGCACTGCTGGAGCAGGCAATCCTGGAGGCTGCGGGTTGGGAGGGCGCCGAGGAAGGCCTGTTCCTGGCCCGGGAACGGCACCTGAAGGCCTTGCAGGCGGCTGCCGGGCATCTGGAGCAGGCGGCCACACTGGCGGGCGCCTTGGAGCTCTTCGCGGAAGAACTGCGCCTTGCCCAGGAGCAGTTGGGTCAGATTACGGGCAGGGTGACGGCCGACCAGTTGCTCGGGCAGATTTTCTCCCGCTTCTGTATCGGAAAGTAGGCTCTTGGCAGGGCGCCGGATGGTCCCGGTGTTTCACGTGAAACATGATGGGAAATGAGGAATATCAGCCCCCACCCGATGTTTCACGTGAAACGGATACGACGGTCGCCAGTCGCCTATCCAGAGCGCAGAGGCATCGGCTATGATGCGCGCCTCGCGGAACGCCCATGACCATGCTTTCTCCTGACTCTTTCGATGTGATTGTGGTGGGTGGCGGCCACGCCGGGACCGAGGCCGCGCTGGCGGCTGCCCGTAGCGGCAGCCGGACGCTGCTATTGACGCATAACGTCGAAACCCTCGGCCAGATGTCCTGCAATCCCTCGATTGGCGGCATCGGTAAGGGACACCTCGTTAAGGAGATCGACGCGCTGGGCGGAGCGATGGCAGCGGCGGCCGATGAAGCGGGTATCCAGTTTCGCATCCTGAATTCGCGCAAGGGTCCGGCCGTGCGGGCGACCCGCGCACAGGCGGACCGGGTGCTCTACCGGCAAGCCATCCGCAGCCGCTTGGAAAATCAACGTAACCTATTGATTTTTCAACAATCTGTCGACGATCTCCTGGTAAAGAACGGGCGTGTAACGGGCGTCGTGACGCAACTGGGCGTCCGCTTTCAGGCGCACACCGTCGTGCTGACCACTGGTACTTTCCTAGCTGGACTGATCCACGTCGGCCTTGAGCACCACCAGGCCGGGCGGGCAGGCGACCCGCCGGCGGTGGCGCTCGCCGCGAAGCTGCGTGAAATGAATCTGCCAGTGGGCCGCCTGAAAACCGGCACACCGCCGCGCATCGACGGCCGCACCATCGATTTTTCGGAACTGACGCCGCAGCCTGGCGATACGCCGGTGCCGGTGTTTTCGTTTCTGGGCCACGCGGAACAACATCCCGCGCAAGTGCCGTGCTGGATCACGCATACCAATCTGCGCACGCACGAGATCATTCGCGGTGGTCTCGATCGTTCGCCCCTGTTCACCGGCGTAATCGAAGGGGTGGGCCCGCGCTACTGCCCGTCGATCGAAGACAAGATCACGCGCTTCGCCGACAAGAGCGGACACCAGATCTTCCTCGAGCCGGAAGGGCTCACGGTCAACGAGTACTACCCCAACGGCATTTCGACGAGCCTGCCCTTCGACGTGCAAGTGGCGCTCGTGCGTTCGATCAAGGGCCTCGAGCACGCGCACCTCACGCGGCCGGGCTATGCCATCGAATACGATTACTTCGATCCACGCGGGCTGAAGTCTTCGCTCGAAACGAAAGCGATCGCCGGCTTGTTCTTCGCTGGCCAGATCAACGGCACGACCGGATATGAAGAGGCGGCTGCGCAAGGCCTGCTTGCCGGCATCAACGCCGCGCGCCAGGCGCGCGATGAAACGCCGTGGTGTCCGCGGCGTGATGAAGCCTATCTCGGTGTGCTGGTGGACGATCTCGTCACGCAGGGCGTTGCCGAGCCGTACCGCATGTTTACCAGCCGCGCGGAGTACCGGCTGAGCCTGCGCGAAGACAACGCCGATCTGCGCCTGACCGAAACCGGGCGCCAACTGGGCCTCGTGGACGATGCGCGCTGGGAAACTTTTGCGCGCAAGCGCGAAGCCATCGAGCGGGAGCTTGGCCGTGTAAAAACGACGCATGTGGCGCCGGATGCGATGGACCGCGCTGCCGCGACGAAGCTGTTCGGCACCCCTTTAGAGCACACCTATACGCTGGAAGAATTGCTGCGGCGTCCGGAAGTCAGCTACGCGGAACTGATGGCCCTGGCGGTAAGCGGTTCGGCCGTGTCCGACCCGCAGGTTGCCGAGCAGGTGGAAATCCAGACGAAGTATCACGGCTACATCGATCGCCAGCGCGACGAGATCGCGCGCCACAAGGCGCAGGAATCGCTGCCGCTGCCGGCCGATCTCGATTACGCGACCCTGCGCGGCCTGTCGGTCGAAGTACAGCAGAAGCTCAACCGGCACCGGCCGGAAACGCTCGGCCAGGCCGCGCGTATTTCCGGCGTGACGCCGGCGGCGATTTCGGTGCTGCTGATTCATGCGAAGCGCGGCTTCGGCCGTACGGATCCGCAGGCACTGAAGACGGCATGACCCCGGCCGAACGGCTCGCGCGCGGAGTTGCCGCGCTCGGCATTGCGGTCTCGGAAGCAGTTCAGCAAACTCTGCTCGACTATCTGGCGCTGATCGGAAAATGGAATCGCGTTCACAACCTGACGGCCATCCGCGAAATCGACGGGATGGTGACCCATCATCTCCTCGACAGCCTCGCCGTGCTGCCGCACTTACCGGGGCACCGTCTGCTCGACGTGGGAACGGGCGCCGGTTTGCCGGGGATCGTGCTGGCGATCGTGCGTCCCGACTGGCAGGTGACGCTGCTCGACAGCAATCAGAAAAAAACGGCATTCCTGCGTCAGGCGGTCATCGAACTGAAGCTGGCCAATACCGAGGTGCTGTGCGAACGCATCGAGAATCTGGACCGGCCGCAGGCCTACGACGTGGTGATTTCACGCGCCTTCTCGGCGCTGGCGGACTTCGTGACGGCCGCCTTGCCGGTGCTGGCACCGGGTGGCGTGCTCGCGGCGATGAAGGGCGTCTATCCGCGCGACGAGATCACGCAGTTGCCCGCCACCGTCCGGCAACTGCGCGATGTGGCGCTGATCGTGCCGGACCTCGCAGCCGAACGTCATCTGCTGCTCCTTACACCGGCCTGAAACCATGACGCGCATTCTCGCCATCGCGAACCAGAAAGGCGGCGTCGGCAAGACCACGACCGGCGTCAATCTGGCCGCCAGCCTCGCGGCCGCGCATCGCCGCGTCCTGCTGGTGGACCTTGATCCCCAGGGCAATGCCACGATGGGCAGCGGGGTGGACAAGCGGGCGCTTACTCGCTCGGTTTATCACGTGATGGTTGGGCTCGCGGAACCGGTAGCGGTGCGCGTGCGGTCGGAGCGTGGGGGTTACGACATGCTGCCGTCCAACCGCGAACTGGCGGGCGCGGAGGTGGAGCTGGTCAACATGGATCGGCGCGAGTTACGGTTGAAGGAAGCGCTCGCTCCGCTGGCCACAGAATACGATTTCATCCTGATCGACTGCCCTCCGGCGTTGTCGCTGCTGACCGTGAATGCGTTCGCTGCGGCGCAGTCGGTGATGATTCCCATGCAATGCGAGTACTACGCGCTCGAGGGTCTCTCGGACCTGGTGAATACGATCAAGCGCGTGCGCGCCCATCTCAATCCGGATCTCGAAATCGAAGGCCTGCTGCGCACCATGTTCGACCCGCGCAACACGCTCGCGCAGCAGGTGTCCGCACAGCTCATGCAGCATTTCGGCGACAAGGTGTACCGCACCGTGATCCCGCGCAACGTGCGGCTGGCGGAAGCGCCGAGCTATGGCATCCCGGTGATTGAATTCGATCGCGCCTCCAAGGGCGCGCAGGCTTATCTGGCGCTGGCCGGTGAAATGCTGAATCGCGGGGCATGAAAGGAATGGCGGAAATGGCCAAGCAACAACGGGGACTGGGTCGGGGGCTGGATGCATTGCTGGGCGGCAACGAAGAAACTGCGCCGGTACCCCGCACGGGCGACGCGCTGACGACGCTACCGCTGGATCTGCTGCAACCGGGCCGCTACCAGCCGCGGACAAAAATGGATGCGGAGTCCCTGTCCGAACTCGCCGCTTCCATCAGGGCGCAGGGCCTGATGCAGCCCATCCTCGTGCGCCCGGTCGGCGGCGGGAAACACGAAATTATCGCCGGCGAGCGACGCTGGCGGGCGGCCCGCCTGGCCGGGCTGGCCGAAGTCCCCGTTCTGGTGCGCGAAGTCGGCGACAACGCGGCGCTCGCGATGGCCCTGATCGAGAACATCCAGCGCGAGGATCTGAACCCGCTGGAAGAGGCTGGCGGCATCCAGCGCCTGGTGCAGGAATTCGGCATGACGCATGACACGGCAGCCCAGGCCGTCGGTCGCTCGCGCAGCGCCGTCAGCAATCTCCTGCGGCTGCTCGGGCTCGCGCCCTCCGTGCGCGAACTGCTGGAACAGGGGCAGCTCGACATGGGCCACGCCCGCGCGCTGCTGGCGCTGGTGGGCGGCCAGCAGGTCGAAACGGCGCGCAAGGTGGCGGCCAAAGGTTTGTCAGTGCGGGAAACCGAGGCGCTGGTGGCGCGTTTGCTGCGGACCGGCGGAACGGCCCGCAAAACCCAGAAAACGGACCGGGATGTCGCCCGGCTGGCGGAAGACCTGTCCGAACGGCTGGGCACCCGGGTCAGCATCCAGACCGGTCGTAAGGGTATGGGCAAGCTGACGATCGTGTACCGCGATCTCGATCAGCTCGAAACCATCCTCGCCCGGCTGCGCGGCTGACCGCTGTTCATGCTGCATCGCATCAACCGTTTGACGCTGGAGCGGCAGCCCCGCTAAAATCCGCGAGCTTTCTTCCGTGCCCCCCGAAATTGGTGTTCCAAGCCGGTTCCGTATCGGAAACAAGCCGCTCCGCACGGTGCTTCGCTGGCAATTGATCGCTGCGGGAACCGGCGCACTGGTCGCCGGCGGACTGGGCGGACTGCATGCGGCATTTTCAGCCTTGCTCGGCGGACTCGTGCCGTGGACGGCAGGACTGGGATACGCGGTGATGGTGTCCCGGGTGCAACGGAATGCGCCGAGTGCGTTGGGGGATACGCTGAGAACGATGATCAGGGCCGAGGGTTTCAAGATCCTCCTGATCGTTTTCCAGTGCTGGCTGGTGTTCACGGTCTACCGTGACATCGTGACGCCGGCATTTTTTGTGACCTTCGTAGCCGGGGTCGTCATCTTCGCGATGGCGGTTGCGGTCCGGGACCGATAAGTCAGTCGTTACTGTCGTCAAGCAGCACCTCGCATAAGCAGATCAAGCGCCCATGGCCGCCGGACACGAACAAACGCCGACCTCCTATATCGGCCACCACCTGACCTTCCTGCACAAGCCGATCGGGGAAGGTTCGTTCTGGGCCGTGCACGTCGACACCCTCGTGATGTCGCTGCTGCTCGCCATGATCGGCATCGGTTTCCTGTGGTGGATCGCCCGTGGCGCCACCTCGGGTGTGCCGTCCAAGCGGCAGGCCTTCGTCGAACTGGTGTTCGACTTCGTCGACGACCAGGTGAAGGGTATTCATCACGGCGACCGCAGCTTTATCGCGCCGGCTGCGATGACCGTGTTCGTCTGGGTGCTGCTGATGAATTCGATGGACTTCGTGCCGGTCGACTGGGCGGCGATGGGGACGCAATCGTTCGCGGCGAACTGGCGGATGGTGCCCACTGCCGACCTCAACACGACCTTCGCGCTGGCGCTCTCCGTGTTCATCCTGATGATTTACTACAGCATCAAGGTCAAGGGCCTCGGCGGCTGGATCCACGAACTGTTCTGCTCGCCTTTCGGCGGCAACCCGCTGCTGTGGCCGGCGAACTTCCTGTTCAACCTGGTCGAGTACATCTCCAAGCCGCTGTCGCACTCCCTGCGGCTCTACGGCAACATGTATGCGGGCGAAGTCATCTTCCTGCTGATCGGCATGCTCGCCTCGGTCGCCATCGGCTGGGCGGTGTTCGCCACGGTTCTGCAGCTCGGCTGGGCGATCTTCCACATCCTGATCGTCGCCCTGCAGGCCTATATTTTCATGATGCTGACCATCGTGTATCTCGCGATGGCGCATGAATCGCACTGATTTTCACCGTACGCGCATTTCGTTCAGTCACCGTCACACGAAAGGAACACAAATGGAGAAGCTTCAAATGCTGGCGATGGTCCAGGCCTACACGGGTGTGGGCATCGGCCTCATCATCGGACTCGGCGCCGCCGGCGCCTGTATCGGCGTGGGCATCATGTGCTCGCGCTTCCTCGAAGGCGCCGCGCGCCAGCCCGAACTCATTCCGCAACTGCAGGGCAAGGTGTTCCTGCTGCTCGGCCTGATCGACGCGTCGTTCATCATCGGCGTGGGCCTCGCGATGCTGTTTGCGTTCGCCAACCCGCTGCTCGCCGTCCTGAACTAAGCGGCTCCTGTTTTCTTTCCTGCCGGGTAAGCCATGAACATCAATTTCACTCTGGCCATGCAGATGGTGGCGTTCTTCGCCTTCATCGCGTTTTCGGCCAAGTTCGTGTGGCCGCCGCTCCTGAAGGCGATCGAAGCGCGTCAGAAACTGATTGCTGACGGCCTTGCGGCCGGCGAACGCGGCAAACAGGATCTTGCCGCGGCCGAGCGCAAGTCCGGCGAGGCGATCGCGGAAGCCCGCGCGCGCGCGCAGGAGATCATCGCGGCGAGCGAGAAGCGCGCGTCCGAGATCGTCGAGCAGGCGAGGCTCACGGCCAAGACCGAGGGTGACCGGCTGGTCGTCGGCGCCAAGGCCGAGATCGACCAGGAAATGTCGCGCGCCCGGGAAGCCCTGCGTGACCAGGTGGCGGCGCTCGTGGTTTCCGGCGCCGAGAAAATCCTCCAGCGCGAAGTGGACGTCAAAGCCCACGCCGCGCTGCTCGCGCAACTCAAGCAGCAGCTGTAAACCGAGCATGGCCGAACCGAGCACCATCGCCCGTCCCTACGCCGAGGCCGCTTATCGCCTGGCCGATGCGGGCGGCAAGCTGGCCGAATGGTCGGCGACGATCGCGAATCTCGCGCAGGTCGCCGTCGACGCGCGCGTGAGCCAGACGATGCACGACCCGAACGTGCCGACGGAAAAGGTGGCCGGCCTGTTCATCGGCATCCTCGCAGGCCAACTGACCGCTGACGCGGAAAACTTCGTGCGGGTGCTGGCGGACAACCGGCGTCTCGACGTGCTGCCGGAAATTCGCGAACAGTTCGAGGCACTGAAGAACACACGTGAAGGCGTGGTCGATGCGGAGATCCACACGGCGTTTCCGCTCGACGCAGGCCAGCTTGCCGAGCTCACCGCACGGATCGAGCAGCACGCCAAGCGCAAAGTCAAAGCCCGCGTGATCGAGGACAAGTCGCTGCTCGGCGGCGTCAGGCTTACGATCGGCGACAAAGTCATCGACGGATCGGCACGCGCGCAACTCGCCGCGCTCGCCGCGACCCTCAAGATCTAGCAGCAATTCCAGGAGTTCGCATGCAACTCAACCCTTCCGAAATCTCGGAACTGATCAAGACCCGGATCCAGAACCTCGACGTAACCGCGCATCTGCGCACGCAGGGCACCGTGGTGTCGGTGACCGACGGCATCGTGCGCGTGCACGGCCTGTCGGACGTGATGGCCGGCGAAATGCTCGAGTTTCCGCCGACCAAGAGTGGGCAGCCCACCTACGGCCTCGCGTTGAACCTCGAGCGCGACTCGGTCGGCTCGGTGATTCTGGGCGAGTACGAACACATCTCCGAGGGCGATACCGTCAAGTGCACGGGCCGCATCCTGGAAGTGCCGGTGGGCCCCGAGTTGATCGGCCGCGTCGTCAACGCGCTGGGCCAGCCGATCGACGGCAAGGGTCCGATCAACGCCAAGCTGACCGACGTGATCGAGAAAGTCGCGCCTGGCGTGATTGCGCGCAAGAGCGTCGATCAGCCCGTGCAGACCGGCCTGAAGTCGATCGACTCCATGGTCCCCGTCGGCCGTGGCCAGCGCGAACTGATCATCGGCGACCGCCAGACCGGCAAGACCGCGGTGGCGATCGACGCGATCATCAATCAAAAAGGTCAGCACATGACCTGCGTTTATGTCGCGATCGGCCAGAAGGCTTCGTCGATCAAGAACGTGGTGCGCTCGCTGGAAAAAGTCGGTGCGATGGACTACACCATCGTCGTCGCCGCGTCGGCCTCCGAATCCGCTGCGATGCAGTATGTCTCCGCGTATTCGGGCTGCACGATGGGCGAGTATTTCCGCGACCGCGGCCAGGATGCGCTGATCATCTATGACGACCTGTCCAAGCAGGCCGTAGCCTACCGGCAGGTCTCGCTGCTGCTGCGCCGCCCGCCGGGCCGCGAAGCCTACCCCGGCGACGTGTTCTACCTCCACTCGCGTCTGCTGGAACGGGCGGCGCGCGTGAACGCCGACTACGTCGAAGCCTTCACCAAGGGTGAGGTCAAGGGCAAAACCGGGTCGCTGACCGCGCTGCCGATCATCGAAACCCAGGCCGGCGACGTGTCCGCCTTCGTGCCGACCAACGTGATTTCGATCACCGACGGCCAGATCTTCCTGGAAACGAGCCTGTTCAATGCCGGCATCCGCCCGGCCATCAACGCCGGCATCTCGGTGTCGCGGGTGGGTGGCGCGGCGCAAACCAAGCTGATCAAGAGCCTGTCCGGCGGTATCCGGACCGATCTCGCGCAGTACCGCGAACTGGCGGCCTTCGCGCAGTTCGCCTCGGACCTCGACGCCGCCACGCGTAAGCAGCTCGACCGCGGCGCACGCGTAACTGAACTGCTGAAGCAGCCACAGTATTCGCCGCTGCCCATCAGCCTGATGGCCGCCTCGCTGTTCGCCGTAAACAAGGGCTACCTCGACGATATCGACGTGAAGCAGGTGCTGCCGTTCGAGCAGGGCCTGCACCTGCATCTGAAGTCCGCCCATGCCGCGCTGCTGTCCAAGCTGGAGAACGACAAGGCGATGGATAAGCCGGCCGAAGAAGAACTGACGACCGCGATCACTGCGTTCAAGAAATCCTTCGCCTAGAGCCCCGGGAGCACGCGCATGGCAGTCGGCAAGGAAATCCGCGGCAAGATCAAATCGGTGGAGAACACCAGGAAGATCACCAAGGCCATGGAAATGGTCGCCGCCAGCAAGATGCGCAAGGCGCAGGAACGCATGCGTGCGGCGCGCCCGTACGCCGACAAGATCCGCAACATCGCCGCGCACCTGGCGGAGGCCAACCCCGAGTACAAATCACCGTATTTGCGGGCCGGCGGCACCACCAAGGCCGTGGGCTTCATCGTCATCAGCACCGACAAGGGTCTGTGCGGTGGCCTGAACACCAACGTGCTGCGCGCCGTCACCAACCGGATGAAGGACGTGCAGACCGCGGGCGGCAGCATCTCCGCGGTGGCGATCGGCAACAAGGGTTTCGGCTTCCTGAACCGCATCGGCGCGAACGTCGTCGGCCATGCCATTCAGCTCGGCGATACACCCCAGCTCGACAAGCTGATTGGCCCGGTGAAGGTGATGCTTGACGCCTTCGTCGACGGCAAGCTCGATGCGGTCTTCCTTTGCTACACGAAGTTTATCAACACGATGAAGCAGGAACCGCTGGTCGAGCAGTTGCTGCCGCTTTCCGCGTCGCGCCTGGAGCAGACCGCGGCGGAGAAAAAGCAGTATGGCTGGGACTACGTCTACGAACCCGACGCGCAGGCGGTCATCGACGAGTTGCTCACCCGCTATGTTGAAGCGCTGATTTTCCAGGGTGTGGCCGAGAACATGGCAAGCGAGCAGAGCGCCCGGATGGTGGCGATGAAGTCCGCGACCGATAACGCAGGCAGCCTGATCGACGAACTCAAGCTCATCTACAACAAGACCCGCCAGGCCGCGATCACGAAGGAACTGTCCGAAATCGTGGGCGGCGCGGCCGCCGTCTAAAGCATTCGAGAACTGAAGGAACTGAAATGGCCAACACGCAAGCCCAAGGCAAGATCGTTCAGTGCATCGGCGCCGTCGTCGACGTGGAATTCCCGCGCGACCAGATGCCGCATATCTACGACGCGCTGAAACTCGAAGGCACCGCGCTCACGCTGGAAGTACAACAGCAACTCGGCGACGGCGTCGTGCGCACCATCGCGCTCGGCTCGTCCGACGGCCTGCGCCGCGGGCTGATGGTCAGCAATACGGGCGACTCGATTCAGGTCCCCGTGGGCAAAGCCACGCTGGGCCGCATCATGGACGTGCTCGGCAATCCGATCGACGAGCGCGGCCCGGTCGACCAGACGTCGAAGATGAGCATCCACCGCAAGGCGCCCGCTTACGACGAGTTGAGCCCGTCCCAGGAACTGCTCGAAACCGGCATCAAGGTGATCGATTTGATCTGCCCGTTTGCCAAGGGCGGCAAGGTTGGCCTGTTCGGCGG
>Ga0105044_10000231_pt1 | contig 65874 bp, 51 predicted proteins | sample MAT01_FD_78092 | JGI IMG/M metagenome (GOLD analysis project Ga0105044, IMG submission 78092) | Freshwater microbial communities from Lake Fryxell liftoff mats and glacier meltwater in Antarctica - MAT-01 | ecosystem: Environmental > Aquatic > Freshwater > Ice > Liftoff microbial mat | place...
AGGTAAAAGTACCAGAAGCGTTCCTGCTCCTGGATCGGCGTCATCGGGTCGCGGAGGAACAGTTCCGACTTTCCCGGTGAGTTGCCGTAGCCGCGGTTGGTGAGCGGTGCGAAGACCTCGTACCCCACCCCACCCGCGGCCTTGCAGCTTCGGGCGAACTTGGCGGCATAGTCCGGGTCGCCCCAGACGGTGAGCCGTTGCGAACCGGCGGTCCAGTGCTGAAAGATCACGCCATAAGGCCTTGGATGCGAGAGTACGCTGCCGAAGCCATAGCGATCCTTGCGATAATGACTGTCCACCACCGTCGCGTGATAGGGCAGGCCGAAGTGCTCGGCCCAGAACTTCGTCGAGACATTCACGGCCAGCCCCGCGTCGAGGGCGGCCCTGGTCGTTTCCGGTTGCAGGCCCTTGTAGCGAAGCTCGACTCGCACCGGTCGGCCGCAATCGCGAATCGCGTGGAAGAGCGGTCGGTAATACCCCGTCTGTTGGTCCTCGGCGACGCCGGCCTCGGCGTTCATGCGAAGCTGGACGGCATCGATCGCCGGGCAGGCCTTGAGCACGGCCTTCAACCCTGCCGCGCAGTAGTCGGCCCCGGCCACGCCCTCTGGAATTCCCGTGACATCCACCTTCGGCGGATACGCCGGCACCGGCACTTGCTGCCAGAGGCCGAGAGTGAGATCGAGCCCGTGATCGTGGGCGAGTTCCGCGATCCGTTTCAGCATCGCCAGGTTCCGCTGCTGCGACGCAGCAGTCACGCCCTGCACGCGAACGCCCGGGAATCCAGGTACTTCCAGCAGGTTCGAGTAAAGCGGGCAGAGGTAGTTCGTCTGATCGCAGAAGGTCAGCGTCAGGTTGTTGAAGCGATGCCGTGAGAGCATCGAGAAATACGCTTTCCAGTACGGCTCGTCGAAATACCACGACGCCTCGAGATCGGAGTTGAAGAGGTGGACGCTCAGCGTTCGCATCCCCAGGAATGGCGACTCGGCGACATCGCGCACCGCGGCGAGCCCATCACCGCCCGGCGGCGCACACGCGACGCTTCGTGCCACGTCCCGAAGGGCGAAAGCCAGCCCGCGAGCATCACGGCCCGCGATCAGGAGCCGACGTTGATCGACATGATGGACCAGTAGCGACTCTGGCAAGGCGGCCAGGGTGAGCTTCCGCTGCGTGAGTTGCCGCTGCACTTCAGGGGATTCCGACGCGAGTCCTACCACGATCTCCCGGATTCCGTCGGTCTTGGTGGTCTCGCGGCGTTCGACCTTCACGCCTCGGCCTGCCAGAGCCTCTTCGAGTTCTTGGAGAGCAAGAACGGCGGCGGCGGGTAGTTTCGCATCGCTCACGATTGCCAGTCCAGAATCCGCCGCCAGAAGCGAGGCCGGCAGAGTCAGCGCGAGAAGTGTTGTGGTGAGCCACAAAGTGGAAAGCTGGCCCATGACGGACTCCGGGGACTAAGATACGGGGACGGACTTCCCATCTCCGAGGCCGGCGTGATGCTGATCCTGATTCTCGTTCTCACCGCCCTCGCGCTGTTCGCCCTCCTCTGGGGAGGCAGCCTCACGGCTCAGGGCTATTTTTACAGCCAACCGGCGGAACACCTCCCATATCGTGCTCTCGCCGCCGCCGGGCTCATCGCGATCTTCCTGACTTTCTGGGTCTGGCTCGATCGACGCAGCCCCGGGAAGTATGGCACGTTCTTCGAATTCGCTCCCTACTCGACGGCAACCTTCGACGAGTTTGAGGCGATCCGCTGGAGAGCGGAACCGGGCTCGATGCAGCGTGGTAAGCAGCCGGAACTCGCCAAGGGGCCTGATGGCAAACCGGCCGAGACGATCGTGAAGATCCGCCGTCGTGAGGGAAACAAGGCGGCTCCGTTCGTGACCCCTGATAACAAGGAGTTTCACCTTCAGGAGGGCGGGAGCATGACGGGCGCTCTCGTCCTGTCGCTGCCAGATTCTCCAGGCCCCGTGCGGTTCGATGCAGATCTCAAACAAGATCCACGTGCGGGGCCGGTCTACGAAACGCCGGACAGACGATTCACGGAGAATCGTGGCAGCCGATACATCGTAGGCACGCAACTCGGGATGCTGTTCGTGCCCAGCAGCGGAGCCATTCTCTTCGCGCTCTTTGTGAACCTCCTGCACTTCATCCTGTGGTTTGTCGCGTTCTGGCTGATCCTGCGGTTCAGCACAGGCCACTCGTTCCTGTTCACCATCGTTCTGGGCATCACCACGATGCTGGTGGTGATGCCCTTGCTCTTCCAACGCGGCTGACCTGCGACGCGGAGCGGAACTCATTCATGGCTCACGGGTATTTGTCGCCCCCGATCTCGTTTGAAATTCGGCACTCGCCCAGCGGGGCGTCCTTCCGGACCGTCGTGACGATGTATCGCCCGGACGGCGAACGAAAGACGATCGGCTGATTCAGCGGAAACATCGTTCGCTGGATCGGCGGCACGCTGACCGGCAGGCCGTCCGGAGCGAGGGTGTTCAGGCCGGTGTGATCGTTCGTCACACGATAGAGATCCGCGACCACGAATCGCACCTTCCCTTTCACCGCGGCGTCGCGTGCGGCCCTCACCTGCTCGTATTGCCAGGGGCCCATCTCGGACGCGGTCGTCACATGCATGAAGCGGAAGCCCGGAACGATGCCGAGCTTGCGATAGAGAGCGTGCGGCGAATCGTGCCAGCAGAGCACCTCGCCATCCTTCACATTCTCCTTGCGAAGGAAATCTTCGACGGCTCCCAGTTCCACCCAGTTCACCCCGACGTGGAAATCCCAGTCGAACGCGACGCCGTTGCGTAGTTCTCGCGACACGGGGCTCTTGAGACTCTCCTTCCACCACTTCAAGCGATCCGAGTTGAACCCCGGATTCAGCCTCACGGCGCTGGTGTAATAGTACCCCTTATCGTTCCACCAGTGTTCCGGGTCCACGATCTCCTGCTGCTGGATGTGCCACTCGTTGAGATCCTTCCGCCACTGAGGATGTTCAGGGAGATCAACAGCCGCCAGCACCAGGGCACTTGCGAACGTCCGCCAGAGGAGAATGAGAAAGTTGATGGCCCAGCCATTCAGCGCGAAGAGGCCGATCATCAGGATCACCTCTGGTACGTGGGCATAGTGGAATTCGCGCTGAAGGAAGAGGGCCATCGCCACCCACGAGAGATAGAGGGTGGAGAACAGGGCTCGGGCGAGTCGGGCCGCATCGCCACGCGGGCCGCCGAGAAGCCAGGTCCACGTTCGCTTCACGAAACCCGGCGGGTTCACGGACTCTCGCTCCCAGCGAGGCGACCAAATCCGGCCATCGATCAGGTTCAAAATGGCAAGGAGCACAGCCACCGGGGTGAGCAGGCTGAACGGCGGGAAGTAAGTGAGTTCGAAGGACAATCGAGTCTGGAACTGGCCGAAGACGTTCGCGAGATACTGCGTGTTCCAGTTCTGGAAAACATCAAGGAAGTGCGGCCATGTGCCCGAGAAGACGAGCCAGGCCAGGCCCGCACCGCCCACGCTCGCTCCGCCGAGGACGACGCCGACGAGATCCACGAAGAGCCTGCGAATCGGGCGGTCCGATGTTCCCGCGAGGCGGATGGCCAGCACCAGCCAGACCGCGACGGCCATCACCACAATGTGCGGCTTCACCCAGAACGCAAGGGCCCAGATCATTCCTTCGAGGAACGCGGAGAAGAAAATCGAGCCATCGGAGACACGCATCCGTGGCAACCGGGACGGCGTGGAAGGCACAGGTTCAGGAGATGACGGCGATGGGGACGTGGCGGCCACTGCCCAGTCCTTGCCCACGTACGCGGAGTTCGCGACACTGGCGGCCGTCCGCTTCGGGGCAGGTCGCGAGGCTTCCGCCACGCGGTGCGGAGGCGGCTCGGAGTTCCTGGAAGCGCCCGCGGCTCTCCGCACGCGGCGGAAGCGATAGTTGCTCGCGTATAGCACGGGCAGCATCATCCAGACATCGCGCTGGAGATGGTTGAACTCACTGATGAAAAGATAGAACGACGCGACCGTCGCAAACGCCCACGCCCGGGAGGCAGCGGAAACTCCGGCCTGGCTGAGGAAGATGAGCATCATGAAGACGACAGCGGCCACAAAGCCGAGATCCACCGCGCGAGCCGCTTCAGATGTCGGACCCAGGATCGCGCGAGCGGCAGTGAGAACAGCGACGAAGCCAGGGAGATTCGTGTCGAAGACGTCTCGGTAGTGGATTCCCCCGGAGAGCAAGTTGTACGCGGCCGTGTCGTACAGGTTCGCATCGCACCAGAGCGGCATCCGCAGGAACAGAGGCACGCCCGCGATCAGGAACGCCAGCGACACCAGCCAGCCCAGCCAGGTCCAGCGCCAGGGCAGGAGAACGTTCCAGAATGAACCAGGAGCATCGTCGATCGCAGTCATCGGTGGCAAGGCTCGCGCGAGGTGATGAAGTGACACGGATGAGTGTACGAGATGGCGAAGGTGCAAGAAGAGCGAAGCGGAGCGGAAACGCCAATCCGAGCAAGGGAGAAAAAATGTGTCACTGCGTAGGAATATCGTTGCAACCGGCATGACCAGCGATTAGCATTACCCTTAATGGAGTTTCCCTCTCGTTTCGAGGGGATGCGGAAGGAGCCGGGGACACCTCTTCTTTCGTTGCCCTCGGGCGATTCGGATCAAATAGGCTGAAGATGTCGGGTGGCGAGCCAAACTCTCGTGAATCACCCGTCGTTACCTCCCTCGCAAGAGGTAGTCACTCTCAAGGAGCGAAGTGATGGACGCCTCGGAACAACCCGTCTCGACCTGCCCGAACGCCGCACTCACACAGAGCCCATTGACACACCTGCGTCGTCTGGTTGTCACCGTCAGCGAAGCTGAGGTGATCATCACGGGGAAGGTTCCGAGCTACTATCTCAAGCAACTCGCGCAGGAGACGGTCCGCCCCACTCTCGGCGAACGACGGCTTCTGAACCGCGTCGTTGTCGGCGCTGCGTAAGACTCCGCAAGATCGCAGATTACATCACGCCTGGGATGGGCTTCCCGGCGTGGCCGAAGAAAATCGGTCGGTTGCCTGACGTGTAGAGTGGCTTGTCGCGTTCGATTCCAAGCTTGGCATAGATCGTCTGAGCGTAATCCTCGGGTGTGTACGGCGTGTCCGTCACGAACCCGCCTTCCCGATCCGTGCGGCCGATGACCTGGCCGCCTGGCACTCCCGCCCCGGCGAACGCAATCGTGTAGGCATGCCGCCAGTGGTCCCGCCCCTGGGATTTGTTGATTTTCGGGGTTCGCCCGAACTCGCTCACGAAGCAGACCAGCGTTTCCGCCAGCAAGCCTCGCTCGTGCAAATCCGTGATCAGGGCCGAGAACGCCCGATCGACACTGCCCATCATCACCTCGTGCGCAATCCCGTACCGCCCAGCCCCGGCTCCGGTCGCGCCGGGAAGTTCGCAGGTTCCTTTGGCGTAGATGTGGTCGTGGTGGTCCCAGTTGAGATTGCCTCCCCGGGGCGTGTCTTTTGTCAGCGGCCAGCGAGTGTCGATCGTCACGAAGCGCACGCCGGCCTCGATCAACTTGCGACCGATGAGATAGCACGCACCACGATGGCCCAGGCCATAAGACTCTCGCGTTTTCGCTGATTCCCGCTTCAGATCGAAGACCTCGCTCACCTTGGGGCTCGTCAGCATGTCGAACGCCTGGTCGTAGAAGCGATCCATGCCCTGGACGTCGATCCCGGGCCGTGCGGAGGCCTGTCGGCTGTCAAGCGAGCCACGGAGATCGCGGCGTTCGTCGAGTCGGCCTCCTTCATTTTCAGGGCGGGCGACGAGTCCATTGATCTTCCAGGCCGGGTCCGCGAGGTCCTTCCCACCCGTTTTGAAGACCTTCGTGCCGGCGGGAAGGAAGCCGTGCCTTGTCTCCGCAGCCTGCTCGTGGTTGCCAGGAACCATGACGTAAGGCGGCAGGTACTTGCAGTCGCTTCCGGAAAGATGCGAGACGATGGAACCGATGTCCGGCATCGTGAGAACCGAAGCGGCCGGGTGCGAGCCGGAAAGGGCGTACTGCGTGCCGTTCGGGTGAGCATCGGCCCCGCCCTGAGCGTGATGCATGGACCGCACCACGGTCAGCTTGTCCGCGATTTGCCCGGTCTTCGCCAGCAGTTCGGAGAACTGAATGCCAGGGACTTTGGTGGCCACGGGCTTGAACGGCGTGCGGTGATCGACGTAGGCTTCCGGCTTCGGATCCCAGGTATCCATGTGGGACAAACCGCCCTGCTCGTAGATCACGAGCACGTTCTTGGCGGCAGCGCGGCGGGCTTGGGAACTCGCAGCCGCGAGGCACTGGGGCAGGGACAGCCCGAGCACACCCACGGTTCCAAGGCGAAGGGCTTCGCGGCGGGACAACGACCGATCAGAGCGTTGTGCGAACCACTTTGCAAGGCTCATCGGCAGGCTCCGTTCGTGACCGCAGCTTGACGCTGGGGAAGGCAGGTTCACACTATCCTAACAGATCGGAACGGCGTGAACCTATCCTGAATTTCACTTCTTGTTCAGCGCCGTTCTTCCTCGCGACGATCCCGGCGGACGTGGACCTTGCGGCCCCGGATTCTCGACCCGTCCAGCGATTCAATCACATGATCCGCCGCCTCGTCCGGCACGTCGACGAGCGAGAAGCGATCCGCGATCTCGATGCCCCGAACGTCGCGTCCGGGCAGCCCTGCCTGGTTCGTGATTGCTCCGACGAGATCTCGCGGCGAAACGCCCGCTTCCCGCCCGGCGTTGAAGAAGATCCTCACCATCCCCGGGATTCGACCACCCGTCAGCGGCGCCCGACGCGGTGCGTTCCGCTCCGGTTCTCGACGCGGGGTGGGAATGTCCTCCTCGTCCTGTCCATCGCCGCCTTCGGCAGCGTGAGCCAGCTTCACTGCCGCCAGGGCCACATCCATCACATCGAACTCCCCGGCCAGGCCTTCCACGACCACGCGAAACTGATCCAGGTCCCCCGCCAGGATCGCTTCTCGCAGCGCACCCCGCGTGAGATCGAGTCGGCGGGCCCGCAGATCCGCAATCGTGGGCACCCGAGCGGACTCGATCTTCTGGCCGGTCGCTCGCTCGATATTCCGGATCATCGAGTGCTCGCGGGGCTCGGCGAGGGTCACCGCCACGCCTTCGCGTCCGGCCCGCCCGACCCGTCCAATGCGGTGAATGTAGGCCTCGGCGGCGTTAGGGACATGGAAGTTGAAGACGTGGGTAAGATGCTCGACATCCAGCCCGCGAGCGGCCACATCAGTGGCCACGAGCAGATCCGCCGTGCCCGCGCGGAAGAGCCTCATCACGCGGTCTCGCTGGTCTTGCGACATGCCGCCGTGGAGCGATTCCGGGCGGTATCCGCGAGCGGCCAGGGCCTCGGTCAACTGATCGACTTCCGTGCGAGTTCGACAAAAGACGAGTGCTGACGTGGGGGACTCCAGGTCCAGCACGCGGCCAAGGGTGGCGAGTTTGTAAGCCCTGGCGACAACGTAGACCGTCTGCCGCACTCGCGGCGGAGCACCTGCGGGCACGGCCTCACGAGCGACACGCACTTCAACCGGATTATTGAGATGTCGCCGGGCGATCGCAGCGATTCGTGGAGGCAGCGTTGCCGAAAACAGCATCGTCTGGCGGCTGGGAGGGGTCGCCCCCAGAAGAGCCTCGAGGTCGTCCGCGAAGCCCATATCGAGCATTTCGTCGGCTTCGTCGAGGACCACAGTCGTGATCCCGCTGAGATTCAGAGTTCCGCGGCGTACGTGATCAAGGGCACGACCCGGAGTCGCCACGACCACATCGACTCCGCGTCGCAGAGCCCGCAACTGCTGGTCCATGGCCTGCCCACCATAGATCGGCAGCACTCGCGTGCCGAAGGGCCTGCCATACTTGTGGACCGCCTCGGCGACCTGCATCGCGAGTTCGCGCGTGGGGACCAGGATCAGGGCCGCCGGTCCGGTCCGGCCGGCGGCTCCGGCCGCCAGTCGCTGCACCATCGGCAGGGCGAATGCCGCGGTCTTCCCGGTGCCCGTGGCCGCCCCGCCCATCAAGTCCCGGCCCAGAAGCAAAGGGGGAATCGCCTCACGCTGGATGGGCGTCGGCTCCTCGTAGCCCAGGGTCGCAAGGGTTTCGACGAGCCGTGGCTCCAGGCCCAGTTCCGCGAAGCCTGGCCCTGTTTCTTCCGTCTTTGGCTCGTCCATGTCGTGATCCTTCGAGCGAATTCGAGTGCAAGGTCGTACGTACAATCTACGTCCAGCACAGGATTCGGCCCAAGGAAACGCAGCAAGTCCAGCGACCCGCGAGGGCTTTACGTCACCCGTCACCCCTCGTTCTTCTTGTCACTGGCCATACCTCAGTCGCTACTTCTTGACGCCACTGAGCGGATGCTCGGAGACGGTTTTCCAGGCGATCTCTTGTAGGACTGTGTTGAGCTGGGCCGTTATCTCGTCGTTGAAGGAACCCTTGAGTGCCATGGGCACGGGCAGGCCCACGGGGCTTTTGCCATAGATCTGCGAGTAGTAGCAATAGGCCACCAGAACCGCCAGCGGCGGGCGGGCGTGGCCGATCGAATCAGTGAAGAGATCGGTTTGCTTGGCCAGGCCCGGTGCGGTGCCGTCAGCGATCTTCTTGCGTAGCGTCAGGATCGCCTGCCCCACGGGAGCCACGAAAATCCGCGGCTTACCCTCGTAGGTCTTGTTCATCTCGTTCACCTTCTCGTCGATCCCCGCGAAGTACTTGTCGTGTTCCTCCTGAAGCTTCTTGGCGTCGTAGATCGTGCGATCCGGCGGCGGAACCTTACCGTTCCGGAAGTTGACGTTCACGTCGAACGGGAGCCAAAACTCCTGCACCAGCACCCGGATGTGTGGGCTCTTTTCCGAGGCCAGCTTCACGAAGTTCTCGATCCCGTCATCGGGCAGAAAGAGCGGGGCCATCGTCAGGACATCGAGTTTTCCGGATTCCAGCGTCGCCTTCGATTTGAACTTGTCCTCGGCGACAGCCCAGTGTTGATTCACGTAGGAGCCGCCGATCGACGAGAGCCCCACTTGTTGGTGATCCTCGATGCCGGCCGACTTCGCGATCTGGCCCAGGATCGCCGGCATGAAGACGTGGAAGCTGTGCCCGATCGAGTAAACACGTTGCCCCTTGGAGGTAACGCTCCCGGGCTTCGCAGGGTCGGCGGCACGACTGCCGACGGGGGCGATCAAGCTGACGGCGAGCCCCAGGGCGAACGTCAATTTTGTGAGTCGACGAGCAAGATCGTTCATGGTTTTCCTTCGATGAGAGGGAGGGAGAATGCGGAATTCGGAACTCGGAACGAAGGCCAGGCAAGCGCTTCAGGTGTAGGCGAGGTTCGTCCTGAGAGCAAGTTTCTGAAGCGGCACCCTCATGTCACGACTTGGCGCGGAGTTTCTTGATGGCCCCTCGCATCTCTCCCTGAGCCGCGGTGTCAGTCTCCTTCGCCAGGGCTTTTTCCAGGGTTGGGAGGAAGGCCGGATCACCAACGTTCCCCAGCGCTCGGGCGACGTACCCGCGTCGATGGCCGTCGGGCTCTTTTTCCATCACGAGGGCGATCTCCGGAGCCGCGGCCTTCGCGGGTTCGCCGAGCCCTCCCAGGGCATGCGACGCTTTCATGCGGACAAGCGGTTCCTCGTGAGTCAGATACTTCCGCAGGGAGGCGATCTGGCCGGAGACGTCCTCGTTCATCATGGCCAGTGCGCCAAGAGCGACCGTACGTGTCACGAAGTCCGCATCGCCGGCCGCAGCCGTCTTCAGGGGGCCCACAGCGCTGCGCTGGGTCGGGGCCGCCTTGCCGATTCGCCCCAGTGCCCTCGCCGCGGTTTCCCGTGCTTCCTTCGTCGTGTCGTGTTCCAGCTGGGCGATGAGAGTCGGAATCGCGGGAGCCGACGTGGCCCCCAGGTTGCCGATCGCCGTGGCTGCGGTCGCACGCACATCCCCGTCAGCGTCTTTGAGGGCCGAGTGCATCTCGGGGAAGAGATAATCCGACAGCTTCGAGTGGACGAGACTCTTGATCGCAGTGCGGCGGACTTCCACGCTGCTGCTGGCCAGGTCGCTGCGAGTCTTCGACAGTTGCTCAGGGGTCGGGTCGGCCGTCAGGATCAGTGCGGCCAGAAGTGCGGTCGAGAGATTCACGGGGAACTCCAGGTGGGTGGGGAAATCGCGAAGAGGCCGATGTTCACCGTAGGTAGAAGCCGTGGTTGAAGGAAGCCCTGGAGATTGCGGAGCGGGAATTGTTCGAGTAGGTTGCTTCAAACGCATCCTACGACCTGATGGAGATGTGATGAGCCTGACCTTTCTGCTGGGTGGCGATCTGCCCGTGAATCGCATCGGCTACGGAGCCATGCGGCTCTGCGCTCAGCCGGGCAACTTCGGCCGTTATCCCGACTGGGAAGCGGGCAAACGCCTGCTGCGTCGAGCGGTTGAACTGGGCATCCAGTTCTATGACACGGCTCATGCCTATGGCCCATCCTGCAATGAGGAACTCCTCGGCGAGGCGCTTGCACCTTATCGGGCCGGCGTCGTGATTGCGACCAAGGGCGGGGTGGAGAAGACCGCGGCGGACAAGGTTTTTCCCGACGGCAGACCCGAGAGCCTCCGGCGACGTTGCGAGGAAAGTCTGCGATGGCTGCGGGTCGAACGCATCGACCTTTATCAGCTTCATCGCCCCGATCCGAACGTGCCGTTTGTCGAGAGCGTGGGAGCACTCGCAATGCTGCGAAGCGAAGGGAAGGTGCGCCATGTGGGGCTCTCGAATGTGACCTTGGCCCAGATCGAGGAGGCACGCCGCGTTGTGCCGATCGCTTCGGTTCAGAACCGGTACAACCTGCTCGAACGCGCGGATGATCCGACCATCGACTTCTGCGCCGCCCATGGCATCGCGTATCTGCCGTGGGGGCCACTGGCGGCCAAGCCTTTCGCACCGGAGGCACCGCTTGCGAGCACTCGCGGTGCTCTTGCCTGGCTGTTGCGTCGCTCGCCGAACATCATCGCGATTCCTGGCACCACCTCGATCACCCATCTCGAAGAGAACCTGGCTTTTGGCCAGACGCCGCTGTCCGATGAAGAGTTCGCGGCACTCTCGTCTCGCACCTGATTCCGCGGGAAGGTCCTGGAGTTGGCGGAATTTCGTGATCGGTGAGTGCAGATCGCAAGACGGGCGGATAGACTTGCTCTCTACCCTTCAGGAGAACAACGATCATGACCTCTCGCCATCTGTTCTACGCGCTCTTCAGCTTTGTGATGTGTGGTACGCTGTCCGCGGAGGACTGGAAGCCGGACCCGGAGTTCAAGAGTCTGTTCAACGGTAAGGATCTCACGGGTTGGTCTTTCCGAGCCAAGACGGATCGCAAGGCCCCTCGCGTTGGTGACGTTGCCGAGAAGTTCGACGGCAAGACGCAGTCCAGCGACAATGGCCGATACTCGGCGAAGGATGGGATCCTGACGGTCAACTTTCCGAAGGGGGTGGATCGGCTGGTCTCGCAGCTTTACACGGTCGAGGAATTCCCGAAGGACTTCGTGCTGAAGCTGGAATTCCGCGCGAGCCCCAACGCTGATAGCGGCATCTTCCTTCGCAGGCCTCAGCTTCAGTGCCGGGATTATCTGATGGCGGGGCCTTACAAGGAACTGAAGAACTACAAGCCGCAAGACTGGAACCAGATCGAGGTGGTCGCGAAGGGCGGCAAGGCTCGCTGCACCTGCAACGGTGAGGTTCTCGAAGCGGAGTTCCCTCTGCCCGAGACTGGTCCCATCGGGCTCGAAGGCGACCGTGGGCAGATGGAGTATCGCCATATCCAGATCAAGACACCGTGAGATCCGGAGAGTTCGCATCGCAGCGCAGCGGTCCAGTTCAGACGACGCCGTTCACGAGGAAGACGCCCCAGACCGCGGGGAGATCGCCCTGGGGAAGAGCTTCGAGAAGGCGTTGCTGCTCGTGGACCTCGCTGGCCTTCATGATGCCAAGGCTGTCGAGCACATCGCGAATCTCGTCATAGACGAGCACCATGTTTCGAATCACGATCCCGTCCGAAGGAAAGTTCACCCTTGCCGAGCTCACGTCTCGATACCCGGCGGCGTCGAAGGACGCTGCCAGCGTGGCCCCCACCGCGGGCGAGATCTGCCGTGACAGGTAAAGCCGATTCAGGGCCTCGGCCCAGTTCGCGAGCGGAGCGAATTCGGGTCGGCCGGTCGCTTGCAAGTACGCGATGCGAGCCAGCGGACTGCGGAAATCGGGTTCGATGAAGCCGACGCGAGTGCCTGGCCGCAGTTTCGATCGCAGTCGGCCGATGACAAACTCGGCCATGGGAACATGATGAAGCACAGCCCTGCCGACGACGACGTCCGCGTCGTGCAACCAGGGCCCGAGCGATGCAATATCCCCGACGATCGGCTCGAACTTTGCGGGGCCGCACGGGCCGAGGCGGGTCGACGCCTGATCCAGCAATCCTTGCGAGCGGTCCACTCCGATCACGGCACCTTTGGCGCCCAGTCGGGCCATGATCCGCTTCGTGAATCCCCCAGGCCCGCAACCCAGTTCCACGACGCGATCGCTGGGTTTCAGGGCAAGCTGGTCCAGCAAGCGTTCGGAAGGTTCCGCGAAGTGGGCATCCTGGATGGCGAGGCGCTCGGCCGCGTCGTGAGACTGGCCGAGGACATATTCATCGGGAAGGGGCATCGGTTGGTTCCGTGATCGCCGACATGTCGGCGCAGGGTCGTTCGCCGACACGGCTGGGGTCAGGCCACGAGCGGTGCGATGGGAGTTCCCTTCGAGAGTGCGAACGGCCGACCACCCTGATCGTGAGACTCGGTGTGAGGATCGATGCCAAGGCAATGATAGATGGTGGCGGTGAAGTCCGCGGGCGAGGTGGGCAGGGTCGCGGGGCGGGCCGCGATCTTGTCGGACTGGCCGTAAACCTGGCCGCCCTTGATGCCGCCGCCGGCGAAGAGAACGGTGTAGCAATCGGGCCAGTGCTCGCGGCCGCCGTTGGAGCGCGTGATCTTCGGCGAACGGCCGAACTCCGCCGCCACGACCACCAGCGTCTCTTCAAGCTTGCCAGTCTTTTCGAGATCCGTCATCAGGGCGTGGAAGGCCTGATCGAACGGCGGAACCAGGTCTTCCTTGTGGGCGGAGAAGTTGTTCCAGTGCGTGTCCCACGCGAAGCCATTCTTCCCCTGGCGACGCTGCCAGTTGCATTGCACCAGCCGAACGCCCGCGTCCAGCAGTCGACTGCCGAGAAGCACGGACTGGCCGAAGAGGTTGCGTCCATAGCGCTCGCGATCGTTCTTCGCGACCGAGGAAAGGTCGATGGCCTTTCGCACAGCATCGGACGAGATCACCTCGACCGCCTTCGCCTGGCCTTCCCTGAGCGTTCGGCTCATGGCCAGGTCGTTCAACGGCGTCGTCTGCGAGTTGAGTTGATCAACGAGCGAGAGCCGGCGTTTCACGACCTCCGCGGGCTGGTTGGCAATCAGGGGAATGTGATCGAGCTTGAAGTCGTCGTCGTTCGGATTGCCGCCCGTGAGCAATGGATCGAAACGGGGCCCCAGAGCGCCGGCGAACTGACCCGCCCGGCGACCGGTGGAGACGTCCATGCGATGAGGAACGAGGGCGAACGGCGGCAGCGGCCCCGAGCCCGGAGCCAGCTTGGCCACGCATGAACCAATGTGAGGCATGTCCGAACGGGTCATCTTCTCCACATCGGGTCCAGATCCCGGATACTGATAGCCGGTGAACATCCAGTACGAGCCACGTCCATGATCGTTGTGCTCGTGGCACATCGTGCGAACCAGTGCGCTCTTGTGCAGCCACTTAGCAGCGTTCGGCAGCAGCTCGGAGACACGCACGCCGGGAAGCGACGTCGCGATCGTGGAGAATTCGCCTCGGATGTCCGCGGGAGCGTCCGGCTTGGGATCGAACGTATCGAGCTGAGCCGGGCCGCCGGAGAGATACAGGAGGATGCAATTCTTCGCTTTTCCGAATGAGCCGGAGGATTTCGCCGCACGGATCTGTGGGGCCAGCAGCCCGGCCAGCGACAGGCCGCTGACTGCGAGACCGCCGGCGCGGAGGAGTTCACGGCGATCCAGCGAGTGATTGTTCCAAAAACTGAGCATCGTGGCCGTCCTATCGCGGAAAGAAGCGTTCGGTGGGCAGCGGCAAGCAGGCGGAGGAATCACTTATCGTCTTGTCGGACATTCCGGCGTGCGTTTCGTCTCCAAAGAGTGTATCATAGACTCTATCCCGCCCGCCAGATGGCACGTGACCTTTTCCCAAACTCCAGCACACCCAGCCGCCCCATGGTCTCGAACCGCCAACCTCGCTTTCTCCTGGTCCTCGTCGCGGCCGTGGTATTCCCGGCGTGCGTTCGAGCCCAGGCTTTCGTGGAACACATCACACCGCCCGTGGTGGAACGCGGCAAAACGATGCGCGTGACGTTCGTGGGCAAGAACCTCGCGAATGCGTTCGATGCCTGGCACACGCTGCCAGCGGGGGCTCTGAAGGCCAAGCCCGTCGAGGCGAGTCCTGATCGTGCCGTCTTCGACATCACCACGGCCCCCGATGCGCCGGTTGGCATCGCGGGACTGCGAGTCGCGACGCCGGACGGGCTGAGCAACGTTCACCTCTTTCTGGTGGACGATCTGCCGATTCGCTCGGGTGCCACGGGTGACGCGCTGATGACTCTCGCGAAGCCAGCCGCCGTGTGGGGGACCTTGCGAGAAGGGGGCAGCGACCGCTATTTGTTCGAGGTGAAAGCGGGCGAACGCCTCAGCTTTGAAGTGGTGGCGAATCGTCTCGGCAAGGACGCGGACCCGCTCGTGACGATTCGCGATGCGGCCGGTCGATTCGTCGCGGAGCGGGACAACGATGCGGGTTTGTACTTCGATTGCCGCTTCGATCACACCTTTGAAAGAGCCGGGACGTACACCCTTGAGGTCCGGGATGCTCGTTACAAGGGGAATGACCATCGGCAGTATGTGTTGCGTGCCGGCCGCTTCGCCGTGGGTCGTGCCGCGGTGCCGTCGGCCGTGAATCCGGGAGCGAACGAGATCGCACTTGGGCCTGCGGGTGCCTCGCGAATCTCCTTCGAGCTTCCGCCGCCGGCGCTACCCGGATCGCTCTTCGCCGCGCTGAAGCGAAACGGAGACGAGGCTTCCACGTGGGTGCCGCTGACGACCGCCGAGGGGCCGGTCACGGTGGCGGAGGAGACTGGCGAGCCCACGCCGGCCCGTTTTCCCGGGATGCTCTGCGGCGTGCTCCGAAAGCCGGGCGTGAAGCATGTGTTCGATCTCAAGTTCGAGAAGGGCCAGAAACTCTTCGTGCGTGGTGAGACGCGATCGCTCAATTCTCCCGCGGAACTTGAAGTCTCCTTACTGGACAAGACCGGGAAGGAAGTGCGACGCGGCACGGAAACCAAGGGCACGGACGAGGTGACGCTCGAATTCGCCGCCGCGGCCGCGGGCGACTTCCAACTGGTGGTGCGGGACGCTTTTCGCGAAGGCGGCGATGACTCCGCGTATCGCCTGTCCCTTCGTGGCGATCCCTTCCCGCCGCAGCTTGTGGCCGAGGCCGAGGGGCTCGCGGTGCCCCAGGGTGATTACCAGATTCTGCCGATCACCGTGACTCGCAGCCCTGGAACAAAGGGCGAGATCAAGCTGAAGTTGCTGGGCGCCCCGCCGGGGGTGGTGCTGACGCCGAGCGAGATTTCGGAGAATGAGACCTCGGTCGTGTGCAGGCTGGAGGCATCCCCCTCGGCGACTCTTGGCCTGCATACGTTGCAAATCCTGGCCGAGTGTGAGGGAGCCAACGGGCCATCGCGGTCCCTGGTGAGGACGCAACCGCTCGTGGATCGAAAGCTCGTGAACATCGATCTGATTCCGCTGGCCCTGCGTGAAGACCAGCGTCGACTGCCGCCGTCGGTCACGGACCGCATCGCCCTTCAGGTCACGCCGCCCTCGCCGTTCACGTTCGAGTTGACGGAGCCGGAATTGACGCTGATTCGCTATCAGCGCGTGCCTGTGCCGATCGCGACGACTCGTGTGAAGAGCTTCGAGGGGCCCATCACGTTCAGCGCCGAGGGTGGCCAGCTTGCACCCAAGGAGGAAGGCCGCACGCGAGTGTATGCCGAGTTCCCGGTTGCGGGGCCTCAATCGAGACAAGTCGCGGGGTTCATCCAATCGCTGATTCTCTCGAACCTGGCGAAGACGCGGATCAAGGTGAGCGCCGTTGGCACCCATCAGGGCCGCCGAGTGATGCTGATGCGGAGCTTCGATCTGAACCTGGTGGCGGGCTTCAAAGTGATGGGTGAGCCCGCGAAGGTCTCGGTGCTGCCTGGCGAGACAGCACGCACTCGCTTCGTGGTGCAGCGGGTCGGTTCGCTGGACAGCGCGGTGACGATCCGCTTCAACACGAACTCAGGGCTTGATCTCCCGGAAGCCGTGGTGATCGAGAAAGGGCAGACCGGAGTCGACTTCGCGGTGCCGATCCCGGCGGATACCAATCCCCGCAAGATCAACATTCAGGCTGTCTCCACGGGCGATGTGAACGGCTATGAGGAAGAGATTCGTGGTTTGCTCCTGGAAATCGAGGTCCGCAAGCCGGACGTGCCGAAGAAGAAGTAGGTGGTTCATGGTTCGGGTCATGGTTTCGATGCTGCTGATTCTGTCCGCCGGTTCCGCTTTCGCAGCGGAGCCGCGGCCGGTGGAGTTCCGCACGGATGTGATCGCTGCGCTGTCTCGCGGCGGTTGCAATCAGGGCGCGTGCCACGGTTCCCCCCAGGGGAAGAACGGCTTCCGCCTCAGCCTTCGTGGCTCGGATGCGGACTTCGATTTCGCGGCTCTCGTCAAGGACCAGGGCGGCCGGCGCGTCAATCGGCAGTTGCCTGACGAGAGTCTGATTCTCATGAAGGCGTCCGGCCGCGTTCCGCACCAGGGCGGAGTGATCTTCAGCCCCCAACAGCCGGCTTACCTCACGCTGGCGCGCTGGATCGCGGAGGGTTGCGATCTCCAGAACGCTGCGGCCGTCACGCGACTGGAAGTGCTTCCCGGCGATTCACGGCTGCCCTCGGATGCCCCGCGGCTCACGCTCGCCGTTCAAGCTCACTTCGCCGATGGGGCGTCGCGCGATGTCACGGACCTTACCGTTTTTACATCGAGCCAACCCGGGCTGGCATCGGTCACGCCCACGGGCAAAGTGGAGTTTCTCCGCACGGGCGAGGCGTCCATTCTTGTCCGCTATCTTCAAGCGATCACGAGCGTGCGCCTCCGCCATGTGAAGCACGACTCCCAGTTCGCGTTCCGTGCCCCGAAGCCTGCCAATTTCGTGGACGAACTCGTCTTCGCCAAGCAGCGAGAGATGCAACTTCTTCCCGCGCCCGTGGCATCGGATGAAGTCTTCCTTCGGCGCGTCTTTCTCGATGTTATCGGAGTGCTGCCCACACCCGAGGAAGCCTCTGCTTTCCTGGACTCGAGGGATCCCGAGAAACGCGCGAAGCTCGCCGATCAGCTTCTGAACCGCGACGAGTATGCCTCGCACTGGGCGTTGAAATGGGCCGACGTGCTTCGCGGCAGCCCGGTCACCATCAGCGAGCGTGGCGTGCACAGTTTCCACCGGTATCTCGTGCGGACGATCGCCGAGGATCGGCCGGTCAGCGATTTCGCTCGTGAACTGCTGACCGGGCTCGGGAACACCTTGAACAAGCCGGCGGCGAACTTCTTCCGCGTTGCCCGCACTCCCGAGGATGCGGCCGAGTCCGCGGCACAACTGTTCCTGGGCGTTCGTGTTCAATGTGCCCGCTGCCATAACCATCCGTTCGAGAATATCACCCAAGCGGATTATTACGGGCTCGCCGCCTTCTTCGCACGTGTTCAGTTCAAGGGAGCCCAGTTCGGGCTCGATGACGAAATCGTTTACCTCGACTCGCGACGCGAACTGAACAATCCTCTCACGAAGAAACCGCAGCCACCCGCGGCGTTCTCGACGCTCGCCGAAGGGCTCGGCCCGGATGACGATCGCCGGGTGAAACTCGCCGAGTGGCTCACCGCTCCCCAGAACAAGTACTTCGCACCCGCCGTGGCGAACCGCGTGTGGTTTCACCTGCTTGGCAAGGGAATCGTGGACCCGGTGGACGATTTCCGCGACACCAATCCTCCCAGCAACCCTCAACTTCTGAAAGCCCTCGCGGACGAGTTCACGAAAAGTGGCTATCGCCTGAAGCCCTTGATTCGCTCGATCATCACGTCGCGAACGTACCAGCTTGCGGCTCAGATGCCGGTCCAGTCGGTGAACGCCGCGGACCCGGAGGCTTACTTCACGCACGCCTCGGTGAGGATGCTCGCCGCCGAGCAGGTGCTGGATGCGGTCTCGTCCGCCACTGGCGTCCCCGAGCGATTCAAGGGATTTCCCGCTGGCACTCGTGCCCTCGAACTTCCCGAAGGAGGCGTGGCTCATCCTTTCCTCCAAGCGTTCTCGAAGCCCGTGCGGGACGTAAGCTGCGAATGCGCTCGTGAAGACGACCCAGGCTTGCCCCAGGTTCTGCACATGCTGAACAACGCGAACGTGCTCGACCGGGTTCGTTCGCCCGAGAGCCGCGTGGCCCAGTGGTTGAACAGTGGCAAGGAGACGGCTTGGATCGTCGATCAGATGTATCTCGCCACCTTGACGCGGAGGCCGACGGCTGAGGAAAAGCGTCTCGTACTTGAGCATATTCACGCGGGCGGGAAACCCGAGGCGGGCTTGCAGGATCTGCAGCACGCCCTTCTGAACCTCAATGAATTCCTGCTGCGTCACTGACACGACATTTAACATGGGGATGGCGATGCCAAACGAATCGCAACCTGGCAAGTCACCGCTGACTTCCGCCAGCGGGCACGACCTGACACCGCCCTCGCAGGCCGAGTTGGAGCGGCTGGCCGCCGACCTCACGCCGGAAGAGCGGCGAGTACTTTTGCATCACGGAACGGAGTCGCCCTTCTGCGGTGGGCTGCTCACCAACAAGTCGTCCGGCGCTTACACCTGTCGGCTGTGCGGGCTGCCTCTGTTTCGGTCGAGCGCCAAGTTCGAGTCCGGAACGGGTTGGCCGAGTTTCTTTGAACCTCTCGATCCGGATCACATCACGCAGATTCGGGACATCAGCCACGGAATGGTTCGCGTCGAGATTCGATGTGGTCGGTGCGACAGCCATCTCGGGCACGTCTTCGATGACGGTCCGCCCCCGACGGGGCAGAGATATTGCTTGAACTCAGTCGCACTGCGTTTCGTCGCAGAGGGCAGCCAAAAGTGATCGGCTTGGGGCAGTTTCCGCAAGTGAGGGAATAGACTGATGCACGCCCTTCCCACACCTATGGGGAATTGGACTTAAACGCTTTCACAGCCCCGGTCGAAGAGATGCCTGGCCGCCCGGCCGCTGATCACGCCATGCTTGAGAAGTTCCGCGGCAATCAACTCGACGGCCCGCCAGTGGCCCTCGTCCGCCAAGAGAGATTCCACCTTCGCCAGGAATCGACGCTCCAGCCGCTCGGCGGATCGCTCCGTGGTTCGTTGCAAAGTCAGCCGTCGAACGAAGCGGAGATCTCGTTCGGCGGCGTTCCAGGCGTAAGTGCCGGTCCTCTGCTTCTCAGCCGCGAGACCGGCCAGCGCGATCAGGATCTCGCGCTCCAGCCAGTCCTGCGATTGACGATGGACGCCTTTGCCGAACTCGCACTGGCCGAGCCGATCCTGATTCGGCTCGATACTCACGCGATGCACAGGGCGGTCAAGAGCCAACGCCACGACGGCATGCCCGGCCTCGTGGAACGCGGTCGCTTCGATTTGTGAATGCGGGGTGGGTTGGTCCATTTCGACAGATGAGTCTCGGAGATCGCGGCCGACTCGCTCCTTCCTTGCACGGCACCGCGTGGAAGGAGCAAGCGCGTGAGGGTCACTTCGCGAGATCGACGCAGATGAGTTCCTTGTCGTTGCGGACGTACATTCGCTTGTTGGCGAAGGCCGGCGCACACCACACGACCTTGCGTCCGAACGCTGTGCCGGTGGGCTCGATCACCTTGGCCCGATCGATTTCCTCGTACCCTTTGGGGGAGAGTTTGCAAAAGACAATCTCGCCCTTCTCATTGAACAGGACGAAGCGATCGCCGTTCTTGACGAGGAACGCGGTGCCACTGCCGAGAGCTTTGCCCTCGGTGATGGGGGCATCGCTTTCCCAGATCCGCTTCCCGGTGGGCACTTCGACGGCATAGAGGAAGCCGCTCGCGTCGAAGCCGTAGATGGTGCCATCCAAAGCGAAGGGTTGCACATTGATCGGGGAGATGCCGAACTTTCTTTTATCCTTCCACACCACCTGGACGCTGTCCGACTTGCCAGCGGGAAGCTTGATGAGCAGGTTCTTGTTCTCGTAGCCGCCGATGAAGAGGTGACCCGCCACGATGATGGGAGTCATGATGATCCCGCCGTTGTTGGCGTCGTAGGGCGTCGTCCACAAGCGTTCGCCCGTCTCGGGATTGAGTGCTCTCACGGCAGTCGGCCCTGCCACCAGCAACTGTCGCTGCCCGTCGACGGTCACGATGCTCGGCGGCACGTAGCCCTGTTCGGATTGCGTCTGCGATTTCCAGATCTCGCGGCCGGTCTCCTTGTCCAGCGCCACGACATGGCTGCCCTCGCCGCCTGCGAGGGTGATGATCTTCTTGCCGTCGATGAGCGGATGAGCCGCGTATCCCCAGAGAGCGGCCTTGGTGTGGTAGTCCGCGGTGAGGTGCTTCTGCCACAGGATCTTTCCACTGGTGATGTTGCAGCAGAGCAGGTGGCCCTCGGCGCCGAGGAAGTAAACGCGATCCCCGTCGACGGTCGGTGTGCAGCGCGGGCCGGCCGGATAGCTGATGGTGTAAGTGACGGGGTAGCTGTGCTTCCAGAGTGTCTTGCCGGTGGCCGCGTCGAGCGCCATCACCGATTCCTTCCCTCCGCTTGGCTTGCGGCCAAAGTTGCCCTCATCAAGCACGGTGGTGGTGGCGAAGTCCGTGGCGAAGACCTTGCCGTTCGCAACCGCCGGCCCCGCGTAGCCGCCGGCGATGGGCACACGCCAGAGCACCTTGGGGCCGCCCGTGGGGAATTTTTCGAGGAGGCCGGTCTCGCGCCAGATGTTGTCGCGCTGAGGGCCCATCCACTGTGGCCAGTCGTCGGCGCGAGTTGTCGAGATCGCCAGGAGAAGCAGCGTGAAGGTGACGCCGGGACGCATGCGAGATCCTTTCCGGAAAGGGCGAGGAAGTCGTTCCCTGTCAGTGTCAGGATCGTGCATCGAGCACGATTCGGCAAGAGGCGGCCGCTTGGCGTCCCGGCGCTGGGAATCACTCAATACAGCAACGATTGCAGCTTCCGCCGGTAAGTCTCGGACGCCTCGCTTTGGTTGCCAAGGACGCGGAAGAGCTTCACCATCAATTCTCGAACCTTCGTCTTCGCCAGGGCCTTATCGTCCTCGGCGGCGGCGAGCAGAATCTCCAGGGCGGGCAGATACTCGCCGCGAGAGGCCATGGCCGCACCGAGGTTGTACTTGGCTTCGGCGTCGTCACCTGTTGTGGTTGACGTGGGCAGATCCGTGCGAAGCTCGATCACGGTTCGCAGTCGCTCGGCCTCCTCCGCGAACTCGCCGATCTCGATCCCCGCGAGCAGCGTGGTCGCTTCTTGCTCCGCGCCCTTCGTTTGCAGCAGCGTTCGCGCCAGGCCGACACGGGCCTTCTCGTGCTTCGCATCCTCGGCGAGCACGGTTCGATACGCCTTCACCGCCGCCGCCGGATCGCTCGATTCCAAACTGCCGGCGTCCTTCGCCTCGGTGTCCGTCGCTGTGGGAAGCAAGCTCGCCACGAACGCTCGCACCTCCGCTTCCGGCAGCATGCCCATGAACTGGTTAACGATCCCTCCATCGCGAACGCCGTACACCGCGGGGATGCCCTCGGAGGCAAATTGCTGGGCAAGGCCGGGGTTCTCGTCGGTGTTCACCTTCGCGAGAATCACCTTGCCTTGCTGCTCGTTCACGACTTGTTCGAGGAGCGGTGTGAGCGCCCGACAGGGGCCGCACCACGGGGCCCAGAAGTCAACGACGATCGGCACCTGCTTCGATCGCTCGACGAGTTCCGCCTCGAAGTTCGCATCGGTGATGTCGATGATCCACGCGGACTTGGCCATTACTTGCCTCCGACGAGCTTGCGAGTGATCTCGGCCACGTGCTTGCCCTGGAAGCGGCCGATGGCGAGTTCGTTCTCGCTGGGTTGCCGGGAACCGTCAGCCCCGGCGAGGGTCGTGGCGCCGTACGGGGTGCCACCCGTGATCTCGTTCATGTTCGCGAGTTCCGGGCAGGAGTACGGCACGCCGACGATGATCATGCCGTGGTGCAGCAGAGTGGTGTGGAAGCTGGTGATGGTCGTTTCCTGCCCGCCATGCTGGGTGGCCGTGCTGGCGAAGACGCTGCCAACCTTGCCGACAAGAGCGCCCTTGGCCCACAGACCGCCGGTCTGGTCCATGAAGTTCCGCATCTGGGCGGCCATCATTCCGAAGCGAGTCGGCGTGCCGAAGATGATCGCATCCGCGTCGGCGAGATTCTTCGGATCCGCGTAAGGAATGTGAGAGAACACAGCACGCGCGGCCTTCGCTCCCGTGCGTTCCAGAGCCGCGTCTGGCACCAGTTCCGTTACCTGAAGCAGGCTGACCTCGGCGCCGGGCACGCCCTTCGCTCCCTCGGCGACGGCCTCGGCGAGCTTCGCGATGTGGCCGTACATGCTGTAGAAGATGACCTGGATTTTCACGACGATCCCCGGTTGAAACATGGACTACGGCACCGGCGTCTTGCCGGTGCGAACGTTTGCACCCTCCGCCGTCGCTGCCACAGTACGACGACGACTCAACGTATCACACCAGCTTCCATCCCTTGCGATACTCGCGGCGGATGAACTCGTCGGCCTCGGGGCAGTTCGTGGCTTTCATCGCGGCGGCGTCCCAGTGGAGCTTCTTGCCGGCACGGTAGGCCACGTTGCCAAGGTGGTTCGCTTCCGTGAGCCAGCCGGCGTATTCAAAGTCGCTGCCAGTCGGTGAGCCCGTCTTGCAGGCCTTTACGAACTGGGCGTAGTGGCCGGGCGAATCGGGGATGAACTGCTCGGGAGCTTTGAAGTCAACGAATTGCTTCTCGGGGAGAAGCGCATGGCGACGATAGTCCGCCACGAGCATCCCCTTGTCGCCGATGAAGAGGGTGCCGTTGGCAAAGGCCTGGATGCTTGGGTTCGTGCTCCAGATCTCGGGCTTCACATTGCCCTGATCCCAGGCGACGCGGACCGGCGGCAGGTCGCCACGCTTGTCGTAATCGTAGACAGCTTTCATCGTCGCCGGGGCGATGTCGCGATGAGCCGGCGGCCCGAAGGCTTCGACGGTGAGGGGTGCCTTCAGCTTCAGGGCCCAGAACGGCAGGTCCAGTGAGTGGCTGCCGAGGTCGCTCATGGTGCCGTTGCCGAAGGCCCAGTAACGGTACCACTTCGGCCCGGGCACGTAAGCGTTGTTGAAGGGGCGCATGGGCGCCGGGCCGATCCAGAGATCCCAGTCGAGCCCCGCGGGAATCGGATCGGTGCCCTTCGGCGAGTCCGGCGTGATGTCCCGATCCTGAGCCTTCTTCGCGTCCTCCACCGATTGCAGGCCCCACGCTCGGCTCACCCACGTGTGGGCTTCCGTCACCTTGCCGATCGCGCCGGACTGAACCAGTTCCACCACCTTGCGGTAGTTCGGGTTCGAGTGGTTCTGGTTGCCCATCTGGGTGGCAAGCTTTGTCTTGCCCGCGGCTTCGCGGATGATGCGGGCCTCCCCGATGTTGTGGGTCAGAGGTTTCTCGCAATAGACATGCTTGCCAAGTTGCAGGGCGGCGAGCGTGGCGAGGGCGTGCGTGTGCTCGCAGGTGGAGACGACGACCGCGTCAAAGTCCTTGGCATTGTCGAAGAGCTTGCGGAAGTCCGCGTAGGTCTTCGCGGCCGGAAACTTCGCGGCGCCCGGGGCGATCATCGCCGCGTTGACGTCGCAGAGCGCGACGATGTCGACCTCGCCCCTGGCCTCCGTTTCGAGGCCGCGCATGTTGGCCCCGCCCCGGCCGCCGCTGCCGATCATGGCAATGCGGAGCTTATCGTTTGCACCTTGAGCGCGAACGAACATCGGTGCCGCGAACGTGGCTCCGATCGCAGCGGATTGTTTCAGAAACGTACGACGTGAGGATCGGCGAGTCATGATCGTACCTCGGGAATAGAAGGCAATCCCGAGGCGTAAGCGACGGGGTGGGGAACACCAGGAGCGGTCGTCTCGATTAGTTCTTCTTCTTCGGCGCGGCCTTCACGGCGGCGTTCTTCACGGTGGTCTGCGGAACGGGGGAGGCCTTGAGGCCCGCGAACGCATCGTACTGTTGTTGCACGTACTCCACGGAAGGCAGGGCTCCCTCCGCAATCAGGAAGCCGTACTTCAGCGTCAGTGATTCGCCCTTTTTGATCTCGGCCACGGGGAAGGCGCCGAAGCGGCCGTAGTCGCGGTACGCCGAGAAGCGAGTCTCCTTCGGGTTCTTCGGATCGTTGAAGATGACGACACTGTGATCCTTGCCGTTGAGCGAGAACGTCTCGCCGACCCAGGGATAGTCGCGATCCTTGGTGGGGTCCGCATCCGCTTTCGGGAAGATGTAGGTCGTCTTCTTGGCGTCGATCTCGTTCGCGGGGCGGAACTGCACGCCGGCATGCTCGGGGTCGCCATCAAGCTTGATGTCGCCCAGTGGGGCGGAGAGCTTCGTTTCCAGCGTGATCAGCAACCGGCCCGGAGCGGGGAGCTTGCGGATTGACATCGTGCGAGCTTCTTCGATCATCGCCTGGCCTGGCTCGGCAACCCAGTGCGTGAGACTGGTGAAGGCAGCGCTGTCCTTGGTCGCGTGCTGTTCGGCGAACTTCTGATGGACGATGTCGCCACCCTTCATGTGCCAGCGGTCGTAGGTCTTGCCGTTGTGGCTGATCTTCATCCAGCCCGGGAAGATGCCGCGATGGTGGGTGAACTGGCCGCCGGGCCCCTTGGTGATTGGTGCGGTCCCGTCCGCATCGAAGACGTGCAGGTAAGGCTTGTACGTGAGGTCGGCTTTCTCCTTGGTGGAGGTGTCGTGAGCGTACATGTACCGAGCCACGACCTTGCCATCGAACAGGATGTCCAGGTGATCGCCGGGCGAGTCCGCGAAGGAGAAACCCTCGGCGGCATGAGCCGGGGCGAAGGTGAGTGCCAGTGCGATCGCAGTCAATGCGAGTCGGGAAGAGGACAACATGTGAGGCTCCGAATGTTGGAAAGGTCGCGGCAAGCGGTTCCCGCCAGGATAGGCAACGGCCGCGGTCTGTCGAGTGGTGCGATCACGTGGCGAGTTCCTTCCTCGCCATCTCGGCGAGGCTTTGGCCGATGCTGATGGACGCTGTCGCCGCGGGCGAGGGGGCGTTCAACACGTGGATCATCCGCGGCGCCTGGCGAATGAAGAAGTCGTCCACAAGTTTGCCCGAGGGCTCCACGGCCTGGGCTCGGACGCCGGCGCCGGCGGATTGGATGTCTTCGATTCGCAGCTCGGGCACGAGGCGACGCAGCGACTTCCAGAAGGCGGTCTTGCTCAGCGATCGGTGCATTTCGCCGAGGCCCGTCTTCCAGAACTTTGCCGCCATCCTCCAGAAGCCGCCGTAGCGAGCATACTCGAGCATGTCGCTGACACTGGCGTCACGGAAGCGGTAGCCCTCGCGACGGAAGGCGAGCACCGCGTTCGGGCCACATTCGACGCCGCCGCCGATCATGCGAGTGAAGTGGACGCCAAGGAACGGCAGGTTCGGATTGGGGACAGGGTAAATCAGGTTCTTCACCAGGTGCGTGCGGTTCGGCACGAGTTCGTAGTACTCGCCGCGGAAAGGGACGATCTGCACGCCAGGCTCCACGCCGCACTGGCGGGCAACGCGATCCGACTGCAAGCCGGCACAGTTCACGAGGAGCTTGCACGCGATCGAGCCGGCACTCGTGTCCGCTTCGAGTCCCGTCGCGACGGTCTTCGCTCGCAGGAAACGATGGCTGGGCTTCACCGCTCCGCCAGCCGCCTCGATGATCTCGACATACTTACGGCAGACAGTCGTGTAGTTGACGATGCCCGTCTCGCGAATGAACAGCCCCTCGATCCCCGCGACATGCGGCTCGTAATTCTTGAGCGTCTCCCCACTCAGACGAACCATGTCGTGCAGGCCATTCGCCCGGCCTCGGCGTTCGAGATCGTCCAGGGCCTTGACTTCGTCGGCTTCCGTGGCAACGACGATCTTGCCGCAGCGGTCGTGGGGGATGTGGTGCTCCCGGCAGAATTCGTACATGAGTTCCCGGCCCACCGCACAGTTGCGAGCCTTCTCCGAGCCCGGCTTGTAGTAGAGCCCGGAGTGGATCACGCCGCTGTTGTGACCGGTCTGATGGCGGGCCACATCACTCTCGGCCTCGATCACCGTTACGCTCAGATCGCGACGTTCCACGAGTGCCATCGCCGTGGCGAGGCCCACGATGCCGCCGCCGATGATCAGGACATCCGTCTTTTCCAAGTCGTCTCCTCAGTGAAGGTCGAACTCTCGCAGGATGCGTCCCATGTCGCCCTGGATTCGCTGGCGGATCAGGAACTCGTCATCCTCGAGCCAGGACTGCACGCGCGGGCCCAGGGTGAAGTTCTCGCCCACGACCGCCCGCACCACGGTATCAATGAGATGAAGCGGCGAAAGCGTGAAATAGGTGTTGGTGCTGCCCCGACATGAAAGCGGCCCGAGACGCTGAAAGAGTTCCTCGAGGCGGCCCATGGCGATTCGCGGCGGAGCGGCGCCGAGCGCGTCCGCATAGGCAATCGCGAGTCGAGTGCGTTCGCGATCCTTGACGTCATTCACGAGATACAGCCGATCGCGAGCCTCATCCAGGAAGCGAGTGCCGACATCATCGCGGCCCAGGTGAAACCAGCCGATCGCACAGCCAAGTCGCTCGGCGTTGGTCAAGCCCGAATCGTGCTGCCGCAGAATGGCTTCGGTATGGCTGGACAGCCCGAGGGAATGCAAAGAACGGAACAAGGCCGCGGCGCAGCGACGAAGGGCCAGGCGGCTGCGTCGCTCCGAGGCGGCGAGCCGACGGAGAAGGTCGTCCGCCAGCGTTTTGCCCTCGGCCCACAGGTTGCGAGCCGCGGCTTCCGCCATGGCACGCTCGATCATTCGAGCCGAGATTGCGACGAGATCCCGTTCCAGGCTTTCCTCGCGCACCTGCGATTGCAGCCAGGTTTCCAGCCAGTCCAGGGCCGGCGGCACCAGCGATAGCACTTCGCTCACGGCCGTGGAATCGAGATGCGGAGCGAATTCGAGCAGGGCGAAGGCGACACGAGGCACAGTATCCGACCGGGGGGACGCGGAGCCGATCGCCAGCAATTGTTGGGCCTCGTCGACGATTAACAAAGGATCCGTTCGATCCAGGAAGAGATGCAGTTGCTCACCGAGACGATCCGTGCCCAGAAGTGCCCGATGATCACGGCAGCCGAAGGCGTTCACCTGGTTCCGCGGTTCCAGAACGTGCGAGACGCTCCGGAGGCGATTGACGCAGTAATGATCGAATTCCGTGAGCCGCTCGAACCGCTCACGCGAGCTGGTCGGCCAGGCGGCCTTCGGGGCCCGGCCATCCTGGGCCTCGCGAATCCGCTGTGTGAACAGGCGGAGCAGCACGCCGTGAACCTGGCCCTGGGGACGAGCATTCTCCACCCGCTTCAACGTTTCCGCGGCAAGCTCGAACTCCCGCTGCGACTTCGCTCGCTCGCCAACGCAGCCCAGGCCCCAGGCGATGAGGAGGTCGATGTAGGCACGAGTGCAGGTCGTCTCCGCTTCGAGGCCGACATCGCGAAGGCGGCCGGCGCGAACGGTTCGGCGGAACCAGGCACGGATCGGTTCCTGCTCCCGCGTCAACCAGTCTCTTGCCTGCTGAAACCGCTCCGCCGAGGCCGTCCCGTGCGAGCGAAGGAACGAGGGCTCATCAAGATCGAGCCCCGGTCCGGTGTCGCGCAAGCGAGCCAGCAGGCGATCGCGGCCGCGGGCCAGTGCGAGCGGATCGTTCTCGCAAAGTCGGCTCAACGCCAGCCAGACCGAACGCACCGGGAGATCCTCCGCATGGCGATCCAGGAACGCGAGGGCCGCTTCGTGCTCGAGGGGTGGCAGCGGTGACGCCTCCGTGAACGACCAGGCGGCGATCAGCCGGGCCGACACGGCCCTGGCATCGTCCGCGAAGATCTCGCCAGAAAGGCTTGGTGGTGGAACGCGAGCGAGTTTCGCTTCGGCCTGTACCCACTGTTTCAGCCAGGCCCGCGGCGGGTCCGTGCTGTCCCAGATCGCGTTCATCCAGCAAATCGCGGCATCCGCAGCGTTGCCGATCACACCGTACACCGTCGCGAGTTCCACCCAGTGTTCGGTGCGTGCGGCCGGTCCCGAGGTCGCGAGATCCTCGACGAGTTTCGATTCGAGTTCGCGACGCCTGGCGGGCCAGTCCGTGCCGTGAAGGAGCGTGTCCGGGGAACTCAGCGTCTGACCCACACGCCGCGAGTCGTCCTCGGAGGCATCGCCTGGCAGGACTGATAGAGCTTCCCGAGGCTTCTGTCCGAGGATGAGCGTGAGCCACTGTTGCAGGGATCGCCCCAGCCAGCCGCTCGTGTTAGCCGGGGCTGGCGCTAAGGCGAAGCGAGGTCGCTTGATCGGCACGGGGGGAGCGTCCACAATCGCATCATCCACTCCGATCGCGCTGTGATCTTTGGTCTCGGAGAACGACGGGAGCACGAACGGATCGACGGCATTGGTCCGCGGCATCAAAGGCTGCTCAGGAGGAGCGGAGAACGCGACGAACTCATTCAGCGGCCGAAAGCGGCTCGCAGGGGCGGAGTGCAGCGTGAGGCCTCCTTCACGGCTCTCCACCAACCAGGCGATTCGGTTCAAGTCGACTGCGAACGCCTTCGCCAGTGCGGTTTCCCTCATCATGGGATGCAGGATGCGGCCCGGCGGCAGGAAGAGATTCGCCAGACGTGGATGCGGCGTGAAGGCCTGACAGGCGCCGCTGAAGTTCACGCGAGAGTTCGTGCCCGCGAGGCGTCGCACGAGGAAAGTCCGTTCGCCACCGTGCCGGACCTCGGTCGCTTCAAACCGGCGGAGTAGAGCCGGATCGAGATTCTCCCAGGTGTCACCTGTCGGAAGAAGCCAGAGTGATTCCGTCAGAGAATCGCCAGGTACGAGCCGGAAACGCACCGGGATCGGGCGGGGCACCCCGCGAGTGAGTATGGTCTCGCAAGCTTGACGAGTCAGTGAGAACTCGGTCCGTTGCTGATTCGGTATACGACTGGTCACGCTTTCCCACTGATGCGGCGCTCGCAACAAGAGCGATGTGGAAGCAGGGACCACAAGCCGGTCGCAAGCGGGGTGCTCGTGTGCCCACTGCACCCAGAGATGCGGAGCCGCCTGGCCATAGATCTCCACGCCTTCCCTGGGATCGTGGTGCCAGCGGGCAGGTATCTCGGTGGAATCGATTGTGATCCAGCATCGGCTTTCGCGTTCGGGGAAGAAGACGCCAACCGGGCTCGCACCCGCCTGGCGAAGCTGGCGGAGAACGTGCGCCGCTGCGGCCATCGGCACATCCAGCAACATCAGGCCATCGCGAACAGCCAAATCGCAGGGCCGCAGCGGCAACGCCAGGGCCCAGCAGGGAAGGGGGCGCCAGACGACGGGAGGTTCCAAGCCCGCGACCTGCACTCCGAAGCGTGCAAGCGATAGCGGCAGATCGAACCTCGTCTGCGAGGGTGCCAGCCAGAAGGCACCGGTGTCGGTGGTGGCGATGCGTGCGGGGCTCGACGTGGTCACGTGAGGCACCGCACCGGAACAAAGTGCGAGCCGAAGAACATCCTGCGATGGGAAGAACAGGAACGGCATGAAGTCCATTCTACTTCACGCCTGCGAATCTGCCGGATCGATTGGGAATCTTACAGGACGCGGCAGAAGAGCGCCTTCAAGTAACGGCCTTCCTGAACGTGGATCAAGAAGGGATGGTCCGCCGCCGCACCGCTGATCTGGAAGATTTGCAGCGTCCGCCCGGCCTGCCAGGCTGCGCGACGGATGGCGTCGATGAACTCCGGTTCGCTCACCAGACCCGTGCAGGAGCAGGTGAGGAAAATTCCCGAGGGTGCGACCACCTGGAGAGCCAGGCGATTCATGTCGACGTATTTACGGAGGGCGACATCAAGATCCTCGCGATCCCGGGTGAGCTTGGCGGGGTCGAGCACGACGACATCAAAGCGTTCGCCATTGGGGATGATGTCGCGAAGCCAGGTGAAGAGGTCGGCCTGGATAAAGCGGATGCTGGCGCCGTTGAGCTTGGCGTTCTGCTTGGCGGTCTCGAGCACCCCCTCGTCGATGTCGATGCCAATCACTTCCTTCGCGCCGCCGAGCGCCTTGGCGTAAACCCCGAAACCGCCGGAGTTGCAGCAGAGATCGAGCACGCGCTTGCCAGAGCAGAAGCTGGCGAGCGTACGGCGATTGTCACGCTGATCGACGAAGAAGCCGGTCTTGTGTTTGCTGCCCGGTGCGACACGGAACTTCAGGCCGTTCTCGGTGATAACGTCCGGCGCCGGCGGTTCGGGCGAGCGGCAGTCGAACGATTCCTGCTTGCCGACGTGCTCCTCCGCGAACCAGTAGAAGCGAGACCCAGGGTACAAGCCGCTGAGGACGTCCATCACCAGTTGCCGTTGCCTCCACATCCCGGCGGAGAAGAACTCCAGCACGATCGTCGGCCCGAAGCGGTCGACGACGAGGCCGGAAAGTCCATCCGCTTCGGAATGCACCAGGCGATAGGCGCTCGACACGCGATCGAGTTGAAGCACATCCCGACGGAACGAGACGGCACTCGTGATTCGTTTCTCGAAGAAGGCCGCATCGACGGTTTCGTCCGCGGTGGAGGTCAGCACGCGAAGCGTGATCCGTGAGTGACCGTTGTAGAAACCGCGGCCGACCCACTGGCCGGTGCGGTCCTGAATCTCCACGACGCTGCCGGGCGGGATTCGGCCGCCGGGCTTCTCCACCATCTTCTGAAAAATCCAGGGATGCGAAGAGCGTCGTTCGATCTTCAAGCGAACGGTTGGCAGGCTCGAACTTGGCGGTTCAGACGGCGTCATGGGGCTCCGCGAAAACATGAGGCTTCGGTCGATTCGAGCTATTCTACGAAAGGTGTCTCCGATTCTGAGACGTGACATGCCTCAAGAGCGGGGTGGAAATGGCGAACGTGCGAAGCGAAGAGGATTCGACCCGGGAACTGCAACAGGAACGTGACCCAGGTTGAGAAGTCCCGATTGAGGCGAACGCAGGGAGCCTCGATCAGGAATGACCGAGGCTCACGAGCGAGGAGAAACGAAGGGAGTGCGATTCACTTCTTCGAAACGGTTGTCGGCGGGTACTTGCCCGCTTGCATTTCGACGAGCACGGGGCGGATCGTTTCGCTGGGCAAGATCCATGTTTCCACCCGGCCAGCACGAGCGATGCTAACGCCCAGGACGTGGCCCTCAAGGCTCACGATCGGGCCGCCGCAATCCTTGGGCGCCAGCACCATGTCCGTCTGCATCACGGTCGGGAAGCCGGTGCGGCGACCGGAAAGCTCGCTGCCCATCTTGTTCTGGATCTCGTCGCGGCGGAGATCGCTCGTGTCGCGAGCCAGGCGGACCTCAAAGTTACGGGTCGTGTCGTCACGCTTCACTTTCATGGCGACTCGTTCGTCCGGGCGGAACTCGTCGAGGGCTTCACGCAGGGCCTGCTGGCCACTGATCGGCTTGCCATTCACCTCGGTGATGACATCGTTCTCCTTCATGCCAGCTTTCGCAGCGGCGCCATCCTCGATGAGGTGTGTGATGCGGGCGCCCTTCTTTTCCTCGTCGTACTGGACGATTACGTTGAGGAAGCCGCGATTGGTGTTCAATGTCAGCAGGGCGTCCTCGCCGGTGAGATTGCGTGTTTTGACGCTCACGATCCCCACGGCCAGCGGATCCGAGTGAGGGCCGGCGGCGGCCAACCAGTTGCCCGGGGGAGTCTTCTTCGAGTCGACGAACGTCGCGGGCTTCAGTCCTTCGAGATCGATTTTGATGAGTGCCAGGTCCGTCTTCTTGTGGATCGAGTGAATCACGGCATCGTACTCGGTGCCGTCCGAAAGCCGACAGGAGATCTTGCCGTGGAGCTCGCTGGCTTTCGTGAGGATGAGCCCTTTCGCCGAGATGACCGTGCCGAGGGCACAATCGCGATCGTCGCAACGAACGCGGACCGTGGACTCGTTCGCTCTGGAAACAACCTGCTTGAACGGAGCCATCAACTTGGCATTATCCCGGACAAGTGAGATCTGGGCATGAGATGGGGCCGCGACTGAGACAGCAAGCACGGCGGCAAGCAACAGGCGGAGGGACATCGGGAAGAACTCCGAACGTGGTGCGATGGGTGCCTTGATGAGAGGAGCGAACGAAGAGATTCTTGGGTATCAGGGTTTTTCAGGGACCCTCGCGATAAGGGTGACCTTGAACTTCATCGTTTTGCCCTGGCGGTCGGCCTCGACATCGACCGTGTCCCCGGGCTTCTTGCGGGCAATGATCTCGCGGACTTCATCGGCGGTTGCGACAACCTTGCCATCGAATTTCTTGATGAGGTCGCCCGCTTTCATGCCGGCCTTCTCGGCCGGGTATTCCTCGGTGACACTATCAATTTTCGGGGCCTTGGTGGCTTCGTCGAACTGCACGCCGAGGATCGCCTTGGAGAGTTTCGGCTTGCGAGCCGTTGGATCGTCGATCACGTCGCCCGCGGCCAGTTTATCCCACTCTGAGACAAAGGCATCCGTGGGGACGTGAACGTTCTCCGTGAGAGACCAGCCGATGCGGCTATGAATGCCGACGAGTTTGTGGTCCAGATCAAACAGGGGGCCGCCCGAATCGCCGCCAACGATGGTGCAACTGGTGCGAACACGCGTCTTATCCTGGAAGAGCACGCGGCCAAGGCGGGCGACCGGTGGCCGATCATCGCGGTAGCCGCCGGGATGGCCGAGCGTGATGACGTACTGGCCGTCTTTGAGTTCGGACGACTTCGCGATCGTGGCATGGGGCCACTTGCCGTTATTCGGGCCCTTGTCGGTGATCTGAATCATGCCGCTGTCGATGCGGTCGTTGCGGCCGAGGGTCTTGCCCTTTACTCGCTTGCCGTCGGAGAGAATGATGGTGCACGACTTCCCAGGCTCGGCGGACACATGGCCCGCGGTGAGAATGAGGCCATCATCGTTGACGATGACACCGCTGCCCGCGGCCGTCTTGCCGCCATCGCGGACGAGCAAGCCGACGGTCCACGGGCTCGACTTTTCAATCGTGACCCGTACGCGATTTTCTAGCGCCTTGAGGTCTTCGAGCGAACCCGGAACAGTCGTACGACTGGTGTTCCAGGTCGATTCCGCCGCGGAAGCGAGGGAGACGAGGGCCAGAAGGTAGACGAGGCTCAGACTCAGTCTTCGAGCTTGGCCGCGAACATTCATACGGTCACTCCTGAGCCGTGAAGTGAAGTTCCTACCACATATGATAACTTACGGCGGGAGAGAATGCGTTGGATCAGAGTATTTTCTTTACTTTGACCGCTTCCTGGCCAAGATGCAAGTGGCCAAAGGTCTTGAAGATGGGAATTCCCGCGAAGTGAAGTGGTACAAGGTGCAGACGGCTTGCGGCTTCGCGCGAGCAGGCCGAGCCCGACCACGCGAAGTTGCAAGCCGTTTCTTGAGTCGATTAAACCAGCGATTCCAGCAGATACTTCAGCTTCCGCACTTCCGGAGAGACCGGAAAGGGGCTGTCCGCCACATCGCGTACATCGACGGTGAGTGTCCGATCATAGCCGTAACGGCCCAGCTGGCTGAGGATTCGGCCATACTCCATTTCGCCCTGGCCGATGCGGACCTGGAACGTTTCGGGAGTTGTCCCACTATCGCGAAGGCGAACGTGCCGGACGTACGGGAAAACGCCATCGTAGTTGGGCGGTGTGGGGCCGATGTGATAGTGGCTGGGGTCCAGCGCGAGGCCTAACCCGGGAATGCGGCGGCAGAGTTCCACGGCCGCGGCTGGGTCCGCCGTCAGGGTCTGGCTGTGGGTTTCGACCGTGAGCATCACCCCTTCGGACTCCGCGATGCGGGACCACTCGGCCAGGCGTTCAGCGTCCTGGTCGAAGTCGTGGCCCAGCGGAGCCGCCGGCACGGTGAGCAATGGGACGGTGCCCAGGCGAGCCAGGCGACAGAGGCCGCGAAGATCCTGGCGTTCGCTGGCTCCGTCCGCGTGGCCCATGTCCACATGGAACGCCGCGATTGGCAGGTTCTCCGCGCGGAGTCGCTGTGCGGTTTTTGTCAGGTCCGCGAGAGCGTCCGCGATTTTCAGGTGCGGGCCGTCCGGATGAATGGCGAGATCGATCTTCGCGAATCGCATCTCGCGGATCGTCGCCAACGCTTCGTCGAACGATTGCCGTGCGAAGCACAGCGTAGAACAGGCAACGTACACTTGCTATCCTCCCCCATCACGCGGATCAGGCGGCTCCGCGCTCCCCCCCATCCTCACTCGGCGAGCGTAAGCTGCCGGGCGAGTCCGTTCCCCCAAACGGATGTGAGGCACATACCCAGGGATCGAGACGGTTGCAAGGAAAATCTGTCCAGAAAAATCGACTATCGCGAAAGAGTTCCGATCGGTACAACCCTCGCCGTCTTTGGGGGAAGACAACTATGGCCATACCTGTTGCAATGTGGCTCCATTCACTGGAGCAGATGGACGCATCTCTGGGCGAGAGCGAACGCGAACTCGTCGCGCATGAGCAATCTCTCGCGGGGTTGCTCACGGAGCGGAAAAGTTCCGGAGCACTCCAGGCGGCTGAAACGCTTCTGGCCCAGATCGACGAGCGACTCGCCCGCCACGAACGCAGCCAACAGCTTGCGTCCGAGCGCGTGGCGGACTTCGAGTCGTGGCTTGGCGAACAGGACAATTCTCTCGGCCGCTGGCGCTCGGCATTCACCGAATGGTGTGGGCGGATACAACAGACGCCGTAGCACCGTGAGGGCCCTGCCATGCCGAAATTCGCCGTCATCCTGCCTGCGGCCGGGAAGTCCACTCGTTTCGGTGGGCCCCAGAAGAAGCCGTTCGTTTCGATCGACGGTCGGCCGATTTGGCAGCGGGCCGCGGAACTCTTCTGGAATCGCGATGATGTCAGTCGCGTCTATCTCGTGATCAATCCCGAGGATCGCGACGACTTCAAGCAGCGTTTCACGCACCTCATCGCCTTTGCGAACGCGGAGGTGGTAGTAGGCGGAGCCGAACGCTTTGAATCCGTGGCGAACGCACTGGCGATGGTGCCGGACTCCGTGGACTTCGTGGCGGTTCACGACGCAGTGCGGCCGTTGACGCCGCCGTGCCTGATCGATGCCGTCTTCGCGACTGCGGCGGAGCAGGGGGCCGCGATGCTGGCCACACCCGTCGCGGATACGCTCAAAAGAGTCGAGGACCGACGCATCATCGAGACGGTGCCGCGTGAGGGGCTTTGGCAAGCCCAGACGCCTCAGGTTTTCCGCCGAGACTGGTTGACGGAGGCCTACGCGAATCGCGCCAAGCTCACGACCTCGATCACGGATGACGCCCAATTGATGGAAGCGATGGGGCACCCGGTGTACGTCGTGCCTGGCTCGCCGACGAACTTCAAGATCACAACGAAGGAAGATCTCGATCTCGCAATCGCGATCGTGAAGTCGCGATCGAGCGTGCCGGCAGCCAAGATGACACTGGGTTTCGATGATGAAGCGAAGTGGTAACGCAGGCGCCTGCCATGCCCGTCGATCGTCCGTGAAGGTGTCCGTCCTCGTGAAGTGCTTTACAAATACCTGCCTGAAATGAAGCTTCTCACGAAGCGCGTCGAATTCCTCGGTTCCGCCAAAAATCTATTCTAAGTTAGCAGCAGTTGATCCGAACCATTCCCGCGAGCCCTTCATGTTCACGCGCATCAAGACCGGTCTGTCCCTGGCCCGAAGCAGCTGGCGCGTCCTGATGAATGATAAGAAGCTTTTGGTCTTCCCCATGCTCAGTGGCTTTCTGTCGTTACTGGTCATCGCCAGTTTCGGCTTTCCGCTGTTTCGCCTGTTCCAGGAAGGCCACCTGTTCGACGAGCAGCACCATCTTCGGCCCTGGGTTTACCCCATCGCGTTCGCGGCTTACTTCAGCGTGTACTTCGTCATCATCTTCTGCAATTCCGCCATGATCACCTGTGTGATCTTGAAACTCGACGGGAAGGAAGCCACCCTTGGGGACGGCTTACGCGGGGCCCTGAGCCGGCGCCGCCAAATCCTGGCCTGGGCGATCGTGTCCGCCTGTGTCGGCGTGATTCTCATGGCAATCGAGTCCCACAAGCGCGGCGGGGAACTGATCGCCCGCCTCCTTGGTGCGGCCTGGTCGATCATGACCTACTTTGCACTTCCGGTGCTGGTGGTGCAAAACGTCGGCCCTATTCAAGCCATCAAGGGCTCCGCAAGCTTGCTACGGAAGACCTGGGGCGAAGCACTCGTGGGCAGAACCGGGCTTGGGCTGTTCTCCCTGCTTCTCGCCGTGCCGGTCGGTATTCTGTACGTGGCGGCTTATTATCTCTGGCACCAGAACCATTCCATGGGGTTGATCGCCTTCGGAGTCGCTGGCCTGGCCACGCTGCTCTATCTGGCCATGACCTCGGCGATGAACACCGTGTTCCTGACGGCGCTGTACGAGTATGCCGCCTTCAACCGCACCCCGAAGGAATTCGACACGCAAACGCTGGCGGTCGCCTTCACACCCAAAACTCACAAGTAGGCGAGCCGCAGGGCACACCCCTGGCCCGGCGTCCATGACGGTAGACGCCTGCCTTGATGTGTGGTCGGGCAGTCAAGAATCCTCCAGTATTTCGCATGAACGATTGAGGACGGCGCGACGATGGAATCCACCACTCTGCCTGCTTCGCCGGAAAGCCCCGCACCCGCTCCGTGGTCGCTGTTTTGGCCTTGGCCTTACCTCTTCGTGCTGCTCCTGGCAGGTGGGACGGCTTACGGCTTCTTCGCCCTGAGCCAGTCGCCTACAGTTACGCCGGCAAGTGCCTCGTCTCCCGGCGGATTCTCGGCAATCGCTTACTCGAAATCGACCGGGGATTACGGATCATCGTCCGCCTGCGAAACGCTCGCGGAGGCGGAAAGCCTGGCCTTGAGCCGCTGCCTGCCAAAGGACGCGACGATTGTGGCATGGTCCCACGAGGCCTGGTGTGCCCTGGCCGTGGCGGACGATCGCAACTACGGAATCGCCTGGGGCCACAATCGAGCCGAGGTGGAGAAATTGGCCCTCGCCCACTGCCGCGAGCATTCTCACACGCCCTGTCGGGTCGTGGAAGTGGTGTCCGCCCAGGGCACCATCGATGAAGTCCCCAGTTCTCCAGAACGCCCAGGAATCTATGGGGCCGTCGCGTACTCGCGTTCCTCAGGCCGCTTTGGTTCGTCCCAGGGGTGTGCGTCGCTCACCGAAGCCGAGAAGATTGCTCTTGAGGGTTGCAACGCCTCGGATGCGGCGGTGGTGATCTGGTGTCGCGATGCTCTCTGTGCGCTCGCAATCGCCGAGAATCGGGCTTTCGGATATGCGTGGGGGCATTCTCGAAGCGAAGTGGAAAAGAAGGCTCTCGAACAATGCCAGCGGTATGCCCATTCGCCCTGCCACATTGCTGTCGTCGTTGACAGCCATGAGCCGGTCAAGCGTTAGAAGTGTAGGCAGGAATCGACACGCCAGTCGGGGCCAAACCTCTTCTGGCGTATCGAGCGGGTGATACGATCAACCGTTGGCCAGTTCGTTCCAGAGCTTCTTGTAGCCCTTCATGAACTCGGTGCCTTCCGTCGGATTCGGGAAGGCCTTCGCGTACTCGCACATTGTGTAACGATCGTAGCCGATGCCTTTGAGCCGCTTGAAGAGGTCGCGGTACGGGTACTTGCCGGCCGCGTCGTTGGTCAGGTCGTTGATGTGGACCGACTTGATGAAGCCCTTGAGCAGTTCAAAGCTCTCGGCAATCGAGCCGTTCTCGACATCGCCAGGGTTGCTGTTCCACGTCACGCCGACAGCGGGGTGGCCGCAGGCATCCATGATGGTGCGGGAGTTCTTGGGCACGCTGGTGACGGCGCCGTGCACTTCCATGCAGATCTCGATGCCGGCGTCCGCCGCCGCTTTGCCGCACTCGCGAAGGGCCTTGCCAATCTGATCGAACGTGCGAGCCGGGTCGCCGCCCTTGGGCACGCCGTTGGGGCGAACCTTCACGCCCTTCCCGCCAAGGTCCGCGGTGAGCTTGACGAACTGCTTCGTTTCCTCGATGTTCTTCGCCACCACGGCCGGGTCCGCGGAGTGGAACTCGCAGGCGCTGCCGCAACCCCAGAATGCCACGCCGCTGTCGGCGAACTGCTTCTTGATGTCGGCTCGCTCGGCTGGCGTTCGTGCAATCTCGATGCCGTGCTTGTGAGTGGTGCGGGCTTCCACCGCGGCAATGCCGACTTCCTTGCACACCTTCAGAATCGTGGGCAGATCCCAGCTATTGGCGACGTTGTACGAGATCATGCCCAGCTTGAACTTCGGCGCCTCAGCCGCCAGGAGCTTCGAGGAAAGCGAGCCAGCGACAACAGCCGCGGAACCCGCCAGGAAGGTGCGTCGTGAAAGGGAGTTCATGATCGAGTCTCGGAAAGTGGGAAGGAGCGATGGCCAAAAGAAGGCTTGAGACGTCACGATACGCAAGACTCAGCGATCCCGCCAACGCGATTGATTCCTGGCGGCTTCGCTTGCGTTCTTCCGTGAGTTCCCGTCATTCTTCTTGGCGATCCGTCGATTGAGTTCGCCACGGATCATCATGCCACTTTGAGGCCGTGAGGCAACGATAATTCCTCACGAACGGCTGAAGGCGGGACGCTGCACATCCCGGAACTCCACGTGCGGTTCCTTGCGTTCCTCCGGTTCCGCTGCAATCGCAGGTTCGATGGGCTCGCGCTCAAGGTGAGCCTCCAGTCGGTTCAATCCTTCGCGAAGCCGGCCGTCCTCGATCGCGAAACTGATCCGCACGTGGCCATCGCCGCGAGGGCTGTATAGGTCGCCGGGGCCGACGAGCACCTGGCGTTCCTGGTAGAGGCGTTCCGCGAACTGGCGAGCCGTCACGCCGAGGTGGGCGACACTCACCTGCAAGTAACACCCGCCCGCCGGCCATTCCGGTTCCAGGCCCATCGCTTCCAGCCGATCGAACGCGAACTGACGGCGCTGCTGAAGTGGCTCACGCACGGGCGCGAAGGCTTGCTCGTCCGTCTCGCGAATCGCTCTTGCCGCCAGTTGCTGACACACCGCGGGCACGAACGGTGCCCCAAGATTGGCCGCGACGGTGCAGCCGTTGATCAACCCACGCGGCCCGCGCAGCCAGCCCACGCGAGCCGAGGCAAGGCCGAGCGATGTCGCCGAACTCGCCGTGAGGGTGCGATTCTTCGCGGTGGGGATCGCTTCCATCGCCGTCGATTCACCCTCGAATCGGAAGCGGCCATGGGAATCGTCGCGATAGATCAGCACATCGAACTTCGCTGCCACCGAGGCGAGAAGTTCCAGGTCTTCCCTGGCGAAACAGGCCCCCGTCGGGTTGGCAGGATCGCTGAAGAGCACCATCTTTGCGCCGCGAAGAGCCTGCTGCAGGGCCTTGGGGTGGAACCGGCAACGTCCCGCTTCCGTCCATGTCGGCACCCAGGTGACGCGGACCCGGCGAGCGGAGGCTGCCATCGCGAACAGCGGCGAGCAAGGGTCGAACACCACCACGCGTTCGTCCGGATTCAGGAACGCATCGATCGCGGTGGTCAACGCCCCGGTGGCTCCGTGGGTCACGAGGACTTCTTCCCTCGCGTCGATCGCCACGCCTTCGCGGCGCAAAGCATCCTGAGCCACGGCTTCGCGAAGTTCCTTCAGACCACGAGCAGGCGGTTGGCCCGCTCGATCCACGAACACACGGTTCAGGCTCGTGGCCATCTCGAAGCGAGGCGCCGCCATGTTGAGATCGATGACATGGGAGCCCATGGGCTGAGGAAAGAGCGCGGCGTCAAGCATGCGTTCCACCGGAGCGGAAAGCACGCGATCGGAATAGAACCGAAGGGCGTCCGTCTCGGTGTCGACGAGCTTTCGCACGGAAGGGAACAGCCCCGCGAGCCGCGTGCGGATCCAGAACTTCGACCAGAAGAGCGATCGTTCCACGGCCATCCTCCGTGCGTACGTGATTCCCGGCTCATGCCGTGGCGGGCATTGTGCCCGGAATCGCGATCTCCTGTAAAGATGAGCCGCAATCATGATGTGTGATCATGCACGATCCGCCAGCCCTCGGGGAATTTCTTCACCAGCAATGTGAACAGTCCCTGAGAGGTTTCCTTCGTCGTCACCAGCTTGAACTTCCCACGCACGAAGGCAGCGTCCGGCGAAAGAGTCTGGACTTCCAGGTCCGAGAAGGCGAGTTGGCCCATCTCCTTGCCGTCCTCCTTGTACTTCTTGCGATAGCGATCCATCGTGGCGTCCCATCCTGTGGTGACGGTGCTGCCGGAGAAGAATCGAAGCTCATCGCTCTTCCAGTAGCCGGCCATGAAGCCTTCGAGGTCTCCTCGGTTCCAGTCCGCGACTTGCTTCTCGAGCACGGCCTTGACCGGATTGGGACCGGGCTCGGCGGCGTGACCCGGGTGAACGAGCCCTGCGAAAACGAACCCGAGCAGCATCGCACGATAGGTGAACATTTGATCGTTCCTCCGAAGTGGTTGCCGTAAACGCCTCGCTCTTCAACAATAGCCTTACGAAACCAACCGACCTCTCGTATCCGCGCTGGAATTCCAACCATGCCTAATAGCTTCAGCAGCCTCGCCACCCTTTCCGTCGGCGGCAAGGCGTACTCCATTCACAAGCTCTCGGCGGTCGAGGCGGCCCATCCGCAAGCCAAGAAACTGCCCTTCTCGCTCAAGGTGCTGCTTGAAAACCTCCTTCGCAACGAGAATGGCCTTTCCGTTCGCAAGGCGGATATCGACGCCCTCGCGACCTGGAAGCCCAAGGCCGAGCCTGACACCGAAATCGCCTACATGCCCGCCCGCGTGCTGCTCCAGGACTTCACCGGAGTGCCCTGCGTCGTGGACCTCGCCGCCATGCGCGACGCCATGAAAGCCCTGGGCGGCGATCCCGTGAAGATTAACCCGCTCATCCCCTGCGAACTCGTCATCGACCACTCCGTGCAGGTGGACAGCTTCGGCACTGCGGACTCCTTCGCCGACAACACCAAGCTCGAATACGAGCGCAACGTCGAGCGTTATCAGTTCCTCCGCTGGGGCTCGAACGCCTTCCACAACTTCAAGGTGGTGCCGCCCGAGACGGGAATCGTGCACCAGGTGAACCTGGAATTCCTGGCCCGCGGCGTCTTCGTCGACGAGCAGGGCAACGCTTACCCGGACACCTGCGTCGGCACGGACTCGCATACGACCATGATCAACGGCCTCGGCGTGCTAGGCTGGGGTGTCGGCGGCATCGAGGCGGAAGCGGCCATGCTTGGCCAGCCCGTCAGCATGCTCATCCCGCAGGTCGTCGGTTTCAAGCTCTTCGGCAAACTCAAGGAAGGCGCCACCGCGACCGACCTGGTCCTCACCGTCACGCAGATGCTTCGCAAGAAGGGCGTTGTCGGCAAGTTCGTGGAATACTACGGCCCCGGTCTCGCCCAGCTTCCGCTCGCCGATCGGGCGACGATCGCGAACATGGCCCCGGAATACGGCGCCACCTGCGGCATCTTCCCCGTGGACGCCGAGACGCTTCGCTACCTGAAGCAGACCGGCCGGCCGGACGACCTCATCGCCCTTGTGGAGGCCTATTACAAGGAACAGGGGATGTTCCACGACGCGAACACGGCGGAGGCCGAGTTCTCGGATACCCTGGAATTGGACCTCGCGACCGTGGAGCCGAGCCTCGCAGGGCCCTCTCGCCCGCAGGATCGCGTGGCGCTCAAGGACGTGAAGAAGAGCTTCGCCGACGCCCTGCCGAAGCTGAAGGCGACCGCGAAGAAGCCCGCCGCCGTGGCCCTGCCGATGGAAGCTCCGAAGGACACCGTCGCAGTGGCCCCTGGGCAGTTGAAGGATGGGTCCGTGGTGATCGCGGCGATCACCAGTTGCACGAACACGTCGAACCCGTCCGTGATGGTCGCCGCCGGCGTGCTGGCGAAGAAGGCGGTCGCCAAGGGCCTCACGACGAAGCCCTGGGTGAAGACGAGCCTCGCCCCGGGATCGAAGGTCGTCACGGATTACCTCACCCGCGCCGGTCTGCTTCCGGACCTGGAGAAGCTTCGCTTTAACGTCGTCGGCTATGGCTGCACGACGTGCATCGGCAACAGTGGCCCGCTGCCGGACGCAGTGTCGAAGGAGATCCTCGCGGAAGGGCTTGTCGTCTCCGCGGTGCTCTCCGGCAACCGCAACTTCGAGGGCCGCGTGCACGCCGAGGTCCGGGCGAACTACCTTGCTTCGCCGCCGCTGGTCGTGGCGTACGCGCTGGCCGGTCGGGTCGATGTCGACTGGGAAACCGAGCCCTTGGGCACCGACCACGATGGCCAGCCTGTGTTTCTCAGGGACATCTGGCCCACGCACGACGAGGTCGCCAAGCTCATCGACATGGCCATCGGCGACGACTCGTACAGCCGGATTTACAGCGGCGTCTTCGAGGGCGACCAGAACTGGAAGGGTCTGAACGTGCCCACCGGCGACCGTTACCAGTGGGACGCGGCCAGTACGTACATCCAGAACCCGCCGTACTTCGTGGGCATGTCCACGACCCCCGCCACGGTGCGGGAGATCACCGGGGCCCGTGTGCTCGCCCTGCTCGGCGACAGCATCACGACGGACCACATCTCGCCGGCCGGCAACATCAAGAAGGATGCCCCGGCCGGGAAGTTCCTCATCGAGCACGGCGTCGAAGCCAAGGACTTCAACAGCTACGGTGCCCGCCGCGGCAACCATGAAGTGATGATGCGTGGCACCTTCGCCAACGTCCGCCTCAAGAACCTACTCGTCCCCGGCGTCGAGGGCGGCGTCACCCGGCACCTGCCGGACGGCACGCAGATGTCGATCTACGACGCTTCGATGCAGTACCAGAAGGAAGGCACGCCCCTCGTCGTCATCGGCGGCAAAGAGTACGGCAGCGGCTCCAGCCGCGACTGGGCGGCCAAGGGCACCACGCTCCTGGGCGTGCGGGCCGTCATCGTCGAAAGCTATGAGCGTATCCACCGCTCGAACCTCGTCGGCATGGGCGTGCTGCCGCTCCAGTTCAAGACCGGCGAGAACGCCGCGAGCCTCGGCTTCACCGGCGAGGAAGTCTTCGACATCCTCGGGCTCGTCGACGGCCTGAAGGTGAACTTCGCCGGCGCCGCGAAGGAACTGACCGTCGTCGCCAAGCGACCCGACGGCACCACGATCACCTTCCAGGCGATCTGCCGGATCGACACACCTCAGGAAGTGCTGTACTACCTGAACGGCGGTATCCTGCCTTACGTGCTACGATCGCTATTGGCGGCGAAGTGATTTCATCCATCCTCTCGGAGATTCTCCCATGTTCACGCGTCGTCAGCTCCTGGCAGCTTCCGGTGCGATTCTCGCCACGGGTCGGCTTGCTGCCATCGACCCGATCAAGCGGCCGAGCGCGAAGCCGGACATCAAGCTCAGCGTGGCGGCGTACGGCTTTCGCAAGGATCTCGACCTCAAGAAGCCGACGATGACGCTGCTCGAGTTCATCGACCTCGCGGCCACCATGCCGGTCGATGGCGTCGAACTCACGTCGTACTACTTCCCGGAGACGACGGACACGTACCTCGACAAGCTCAAGGCCCACGCCACCGCGAAGAAGCTTTCGATCTCCGGCGTGCCCGTCCGCAGCGACTTCTGCGTGAGGGACGACGCCAAGCGCAAGGCTGACATCGAGCACGTCAAGAAGTGGGTCGGCATCGCGAAACGGCTCGGCGCCCCGACCGTGCGCATCTTCGCCGGGGCGATCCCGAAGGGGGACACGCTTGAGATCGCCCAGAAGCGCGTTGTGGCCTCTCTGGAAGAACTCTGCCCGTATGCCGAGAAGGAAGGCGTGCTGCTGGCTCTTGAGAACCATGGCGGCATCACCGACACGCCGGAGCACCTGCTCGCGCTCGTGCAACCGGTGAAGAGCCCGGCCCTCGGCGTCAACGTGGACACGGGGAACTTCCACACGGATGACGTCTACGCGGACGTGGCGAAGATCGCTCCGTACGGCGTCTGCGTGCAGGTGAAGACGGAGATCTGGAAGAAGGACGGCAAGAAGCAGGACGCCGACCTGGGCCGGATGGTGAAGATCCTCAAGGACTCCAACTACCACGGCTACCTGGCCCTGGAATACGAGGCCGCTGGCGATCCGAAGGTCGAAGTGCCCAAGGCGATCAAGGAACTGCGATCGCTGCTGGGATAAGATCGCCTCGTCATCCCATGAAGTCTGCCACCCGGCATTCAAAGCCGGGTAGGACATCCTCGCCGGTCACGGTGGCGGTTTCGTACAGCAACCGCCTCTCGTCGGGTGTGCGATAGATCGTGAGCGTTCGATCCTCGGACGCGATGATCCAGGCCATGCAAACTCCACGAGCGAAATACTCCTGGAGATTAACACGGATCTGCCTGGACGAGTGACTCGGCGACAACACCTCCACCGCCAGGTCCGGCGGAACATCGGGCCCGCGAACACTGTCCGGATCGCGAACCGTGATGAAGCCAGTGTCGTTGGCTGTCACCACGCCAAGGTTGTGCGCTTCGACGTAATTACCAATCCGACGATCGGCCTTACTAAAGCAAACTCCTTGCATTCCGCCTGATGGAGTCAAGGTCACGATCTCCCCGCGCACCAACTCCATCTGGTCCCCGTTGGCGGGGTCCGGAAGGAGGAGGAATTCCTCGGCGGTGTAGAGCTTCTTTGCTGCAAGGCTCGACATCGGCACTCCCCTTTCGCGGGTGGTCGTACCAAATCGCAGAACGGCACTCCACTTCTCCCGGGTCCGGGAAAGAGGGCTTCACTTCACCTTCTCGACGTCGATGTACACGCCCTGCAAGCCGCCGCCGTCGTGGAGGTACAGCAATCGCCCGGGCTTGACTTCGACAATCCCCGAGTAGTTGAACCCGGCCTTCTCGGACACGCACTTGTGGGTGCTCCATGTCTTCCCCTTATCGAGGCTGAACATCACGCTGGACACGGGTCGGCCGTAACTGCAGGCGAGAACGCCGTTGCTCATCAGTGCCAGATCCGGGGCCACGCGGCCTTCCTCAAGGATCGCGGGATCGCTCCAGGTTTTGCCGCCATCGTGTGAGAATGCCTGGACCATCGGCATGATGCCGGCGAGTGTTGTGATCTTCGCCGGGTCCGCCCCGAGTTGCGGCACCAGCTTGGCCTGAAGTCTCGGTTCCACGGCGGTGGGGCGGGTGATGGCGGTCCATTCCGTCTCGGTCAGCTTGACCACCGCGGGTTCGCCTCCCGGAGCGACGGTGGAAACATAGTCCCAGTTTTTGCCAAGGTCCGTGCTGCGAAAGAGGTGCGACCTCCGCATCGCGGTTTGGAGCTTGGGGGCGAATTCCTCGCGGTTGCGAGTCCAGACGATCACGGAGATGCTGCCGTCATCGTTCGCCCAGATGTGCCGTTCGAAGATGGCGACGTTGCCTTTCCCGGGCGATAGCATGCCCTTCGGGATGTTCACCTTGCTGTCGTACATCTCGAACTTCTCGGCCTTCGAGTCGAGTTTCACCGTCTTCGCGGAGTAAGTGCCATCGTCGTTAGGCCACACCCAGCGTGATGCGCCGAGGATTGAGCCATCCTTCAATCGCACCAGTGGTAACGGAGCCTTCTGCGTCTGGTCGAGCCCAGGAATCGGAGTCCAGGTCTTGCCCCCGTCGGTGGATTTCAGCACGCCGTAGGGTTCGTAAAGCGCGTCCGGCCCCTGGGCTACGCTCATCAGCAGGAGGTCCTGTCCCAGGTTGTAGACGTAAGGGCGGGACTGGCGGACCTTATCGGCTCGCGTGATCGGCCACGGCGGGCTGATCGTGACCGTGAGCTTTGGAGCCTCCGCGGCTTTCGTTGCCTTGCGGACGCCGAGCTTGACATTCTTCCACACGGCGTCGCCGGTCGCCTTCTTCGAGTTCGAGCCGATTTGCAGGAAAGCGTCGGGTGAACTGGCCGGCTTCCAGAACGCGCCTTCGCCCTGAATCACCACCTTGCCATCGACGGCCACGCTCATGTCGTTGCCCCGAATGGACAGGCGATAAGTGTGAAAGCCCTTGTCAGCGTCCACCATGTAGAAACGATCCGTAAAGGTGTTGATGCGATTCGGATAAAAGACGAGGCCGTCCTGAAACTTCCCGTTGCTGACATGCAAGCAGACAGGCGCTCCGTCGCGCCAGGGCCAGACCTCGGTTTTGAAGGTACCGGTCATGGCGCCCATCCTCACGGTGGCTTCGACAATCACTTCTAAGTCCGGATCGGCTTTCCACGCCGCACGGAAAGAGCCATCGCCGGTGTCGGGGTCGTCGCGGATCGACAATCCTTCCAGGCCCGGCGTGAATCGTGGCGTGCCGATGATCTTCCAGGCGGGCTCCCTGGGTTCCTTTTGGCTCGTGCCGTCGTAGTCGATAAGCCATGTGATGTCCTCCCCGGCAAAAGCGGCGGAGTCAAGTGACGCAAAAAGGCTGAGGGCGAGCCAGAAACGGAGCATGGTGAAGCCTCGAAGGGAAAGTGGTATTGGCGAGTGAGGACAGAAAGCCCTGACTCTGCGAATAGAAGTCCCCAGCTCTGCGGCCAGGGCAACAATACCGATACAAGTAGACGTTGAGATGTTGAAACGATCTGAGCGAAATCGAAGCAATCACTCTCGCTCAGATTCGGGGCTATCGTTACGCTCTCGTGCCGAAGTACGCTGCCACCAGGGACACAAGCGTGGCTTCCCAGATACGCAAGCCTTTCGCGGGGTCGGGCAGATCGTTCATGTTCGGGATGATCGCGAACTGGATGACCGTCTCGGCGATCAAACAGAGCATGGCCAGAACGCCAATCCAGGCCCGGATCGATTGAAAGGTGCGGCTGTGAGGGCCCATGACATACCGAAGAAACAATCCCCCCGCGAATCCGAAGGAAAGAGCTCCGAGCAAGGCCGGCCACTGTGTGATTTCGGCCGGGTTGGGCGTGAGTCGTTGCGAAAGCCGGGCGGGGTCGGTGTACCCGATGTACGCGATCACGGCAACGCTGCCCCCGACGAAAAGGAACCGCATGAGCCAGGGGAGCACGGGCAAGCTCAGATCCGTGACGTGCGGGTTCGACGCAAAGGCCAGGAAAACCAGCGTCAGGAGGAAGAAGTGAGCGATCGGGATCGTCGTGGGCGTCATCGATGGCAGCAGCAAGACGATCCAGAAGAACGAGCAGATGAGCACCGAAAGAAAGCCGCGGACGCTCCCTTGAGGTAGGCCGAAAGGCTGATGGAGTGTGGGGGGATGGGGGAAGGGAATCGAGGAACTCATGGCCGCCTCCAGGGAATGGGGTCTCACCTTCAGGATATTCGATCTTGAGGTCGCTCGCTTTGGGGAATCGCGGAATCTGCTCGCTGACGCTTGACGATCCGCTAGACCCTCCTAGCATTAACGTTTCCAATGGCCCCGGTTCGCTTTCACAGGATTTTGCCGCCATGTCGACTTTCATGGCCAACAGCCAGACCGTTCAACCCAAGTGGTTGGTCATCGACGCCACGGATCTCGTCGTCGGTCGGCTCGCGGTCACCATCGCCAATCTCCTTCGCGGCAAGCACAAGCCGGAATACACCCCGCACTGCGATACGGGTGACTTCGTCATCGTGGTGAACGCCGAGAAGGTGCAGTTCACCGGCAACAAGTGGGATCAGAAGGAATACCAGGACTTCTCGCATTACACCGGCGGTCAGAAGATCACCCCGGCGAAGGAAATGCTCGAGAGGAAGCCGACGGAGATCATCCGCCGGGCGGTCAAGCGAATGATGCCCCGCGGTCCGCTGGGGTATAAGCAGCTTGGCAAGCTGAAGATTTTCAAGGGCTCGGCGCACCCCCACCAGGCGCAGCTGCCCCAGGAATTCAAAGTTCAGGGTTAAGCCGTTGACGGCTGAGCCTGTTGGCATAAGTTCGACCAACTGACTTGATTAGGGTACTTTTACCATGGCAGAGAAGAAGGTCGCGAAGGAACCGAAGACGTTTTACCTGGGCACCGGCCGCCGAAAGACTGCGGTCGCTCGCGTGCGGGTCACTGAAGGTAAGGGTTCCGTTCTCATCAATGGTCGGGCACTCAACGATTACTTCACCGAGGAAAAGGATCGCGGTGCGGTGATGGGCCCGCTCATCATCACCGAGATGGTTGCCCGGGTCGACATCACTGTGCTGACCAACGGCGGCGGCATCACGGGTCAGGCCGGTGCGGTTTCTCAGGGAATCGCTCGTGCACTGAAGACGATGTTCTCCCCGGCGGACGAACAGAAGAAGTTGACTTTCAACAAGGTGACGGTGATCAAGGATCGTCGCGACGAGGTCAAGGAGCGTGAGAAGGCCAAGGCCGTGGCCGCACCTGCGGCGCCCGCCGCCGCTCCCTCGGCCGATGGCCAGCCGGCCCCCGCGGGTGATCCCGCAATCGGCATGGTCAAGAAGATCCGTGAATCCGGTTATCTGTCCCGCGACAGCCGCATGAAGGAACGTAAAAAGTACGGTCTTCGCGGTGCTCGCCGTGGAACGCAGTTCTCGAAGCGCTGAGTTGCTTCATTGCTTGTGGTCTCGCGTTCTGGGTACGGAAATCCCAGGACGCCACGCCGGCTCTCACTTCTCCGCGCCACTGTCAACGAGGCGCATCGTGGCCGATTCTGCCGCCCCCCTCGCGATTCATGACACCGAACGCATCCTTCGCGTTCGCCAGGCGCTCGAGGCCGCGGGCTTCACGCCCACGGAGATCACGAGGCGTCTCAAGCCTGGCGATGCGGATACGCCCCGTCGCGACGTGCCCCGGCTTCTGAAGGAGCTGCAAGCGGATGCGTTTGGCTCCCTCAGCCGCCTCTTCCTCCTCGGACTGGCGGCACAAGCCGAAGAACTTCACGAGCTCCTGGGGCCGTCCCTGACGGAAGATCTCCAGGCCCTTGGATTGCTCGTTGAGCACGGCTCCGATGCGCGAATTAGCACCTTCCGGTTCGCACCCTTCGAGAACATCCTGCTGCTGCAAGAGTGCCCGTGGAGTCCCACGATTCCGGGGATCGAGACGCAGGTGATGTCCATCAGCGGCAGCACGCGGACGCTGGCCCAGATGGCCATCAGCACGCCGTGCGAGTCTGCACTCGAACTGGGGACTGGCAACGGGATCGTGGGGATTCTCCAGGCCGCGAGTGCGAGGCGAGTGATCGCGACCGATTGCAATCGACGCGCCCTGAACATGACCGAGTTCACGGCCAGGATCAATGGGCTTGGCAACGTCGAGACGCGTCTGGGTAACATGCTGGAACCGGTGACAGGGGAGCTTTTTGATCGTATCATCACGAACCCGCCGTACGTGCTGACGCCGCCGAAGCCCGTCACCGAAGTTCGCGTCATGTATCGCGACAGCGGGCTTCCCGCGGACGGACTGAGCGAAAGTGTCGTTCGCGGCCTGCCGAGATTTCTCAAGCCCGGCGGCTTCGCCCAGTCGATGATCAACTGGGCCCATGTGCAGGGGCAACCCTGGCAGGAACGACTTCAGGGTTGGCTGAAGGAAAACGACTGCGACGCCTGGCTGCTTCGCTTTGAGACGCTCACCCCGGCGCAGTATGCGACGCAGTGGGTGCCGAAAATGCCGGACGGCGAGTTCCCTGGTTATTTGGAAACCTTCGACAATTGGCTGCGATACTACGACCGCGAGAAGATCGAAGCGATCACGGGCGGACTCATCACCCTTCGACGACGGGAGTCCGGCACGAACTGGTTCGCCGAGGACTCCGTCCCCAAACAACTCGGGCCGTGTGGCGAAGCGATCCTTCGTGGCTTCACCGCTCGCGATTATCTCACCAGCCTCCGTTCCGAAGCGGACCTCCTGAATACCACGTTTCAACTGGCCCCTGAGGCCCGCTGGGTTATCACCAGCCAGCCTAACGAACAAGGTTGGTTACAGAGCGGCTCACGCCTTTCATTGACCCAGGGGCTTGGATTCACCCTGGATGTCGACGCGACGGGGATGAAGCTCGTCACTCGCATCCGCGGCTCGCGGCCTCTGGGGGCGTTCTTGACCGAGATGGCGACGGAGCTTCACCAGGAGTTTTCGCACCTGGTCAGCATCTCCTCGCCGTTAATCCAGACGCTCGTCGAACAGGGTTTCCTCCTTCCGGAGCGTCGGCCATGACAGGCATTGAAGCGTTTCTCGAAGTGCTCGCAGGGGCGGGTGTTCGTCACATTTTCGGCAACCCCGGCAGCACCGAGCTTCCTCTCAACGATGCGCTCTCTCGCGATCCCCGCTTTGAGTACATCTTCGGCATTCACGAGATCCCCGTGATGGCCGCGGCCGGCGGGTTTGCCATGGCCAGCGGCAGGCCCGCCGTCGTGAACCTGCACACGCTCGCGGGCCTCTGTAACGCGATGGGGATGCTCTCGAATTCCTTCCACGAAGGCACACCACTGCTGGTCACCGCCGGCCAGCAGGACACACGGCTACGCTTCGATGAACCCGTGATCGAGGGGGATCTTGTTCGCGTGGCGAGGCCGCTCGTGAAGTGGGCGGCGGAGGTGAACCGCGTGGAGGACATGCCCAACGCGGTTCGCAGGGCTTTGCAGATTGCGATGGCGCCGCCGACGGGGCCGGTGTTTCTGTCGCTGCCGCTTGATGTGCAGCAGGCAAGTGCGGACAACCTCGACACCTCGCCGCCCTGGCGGCCCGACGGCCACGTTCGCCCGGCTCCGGACGCGCTGCATCGCACGGCGGATATTCTTGCCTCGGCTGCGAATCCGGTAATCCTCGCGGGCAGTCGAGTCACCGAGACGAACGGATGTAACGAACTGGCCGCGATGGCGGAGTGCCTGGGGGCGCCGGTCTATGCGGAGAGCGCTGCGTCGCACGGGCGGTTGCCGATGGCCAGCCATCATCCGCTTTACCGCGGCCCGATCTCGCACTGGTCGCCGGAGATTCACCGCACACTCGCGCAGCACGATCTCGCGTTCGTCGTCGGCATGAACTTCCTCCGGCTTTACATCCACATGGACCCCGTGAACCCGCTCCCGCCCGGGCTGCGCGTCGTTCATCTGGATAACCATGTCCGGGAGATTGGCAAGAATTTCTCGATCGAGATGGGCCTGTTCTGCGATCCGAAGGCCGGGTTGAACGACCTGCTGCACGAAGTGAGAGCGCGGCTCTCGCCGACTCAATGCGAGGCGATCGCGATCCGGAACATGGATGCGGAGATCGCCGCCGAGGAGATGCGGCGAGCCCTGAGAGCCGATCTCGATCGCGAACTGGTTTCCCACCCGATGACCGGGCGAGCCTTGATGCACACGCTGGCGAAGGTCCTTCCACCGAATGCGGCCGTGATCGAGGAAGCCCCGAGCACACATGGCAATCTCTGGGAGAAACTCGGCATCCTTCGCGATCCGAATGCCTTCTTCGCCCACCGCGGTTGGGCCCTCGGCTGGGGCATTGGCACGGCCCTTGGTGTGAAACTCGCCTGGCCGAATCGGCCCGTACTCGCCCTGCTCGGCGACGGAGCCACGCTTTACGGCCTCCAGGGGCTCTGGACCGCGGCCCGGCATCGCATTCCGGTGACCTTCGTCGTCTGCAACAACTCGCGCTACCAGGTTCTCCAACTCTGCGGCGATGTGATGAACCTCCCCTCGCTTCGCACTCCCGCCGTGACCGGAATGACGCTGGGCGATCCGGCCGTGGATTTCGTGGCCCTCGCGAGATCGCTGGGCGTGGAAGCGTTTCGCGCGACGACCCCCGAAGAGCTTGCCGAGCACACGCGATATGGACTGGCCCATAACCTTCCGGTGTTGATCGACGCTGTGATCGCATAATCTTGCGTCGACGATTCGACTCACCCGCAGGCAAAGATTTCCCATGCCCACCACTTACGCCTCCGATCTCTCCGCGGTGCGTGAAGCGGCCCAGCGCATCGCAGGCTTCGTGCATCGAACTCCGGTCCTCACTTGCGAAACGATCGACCGCCTGGCGGGGCGGTCCATTCTGTTCAAATGCGAGAATCTCCAGAAGACCGGGTCGTTCAAATATCGCGGCGCGACCAACGCCGTCTGCAAGCTGGACGATGCGACCGCGGCTCGGGGCGTCGTCACGCATTCCAGCGGCAATCATGCCCAGGCCTTGGCCCTCGCGGCCAGGGTGCGTGGCATCCTTGCCCATGTGGTGATGCCGCGAAACGCCTCTCCCGTGAAGCAGGCGGCGGTGCGGGGCTATGGCGGCCGAGTGGTGCTCTGCGAGCCGAACCTCGAAGCACGCGAGACGACGGCGTCCCGAATCGTGGACGAGACCGGTGCGACGTTGATTCCCCCCTTCGAACACCCGGACGTGATCGCAGGGCAGGGCACTGTGGCTCTGGAATTGCTGGAAGAATGCCCCGCTCTTGACGCGGTGCTCGCACCGGTGGGCGGCGGTGGGCTGCTCTCCGGATTCGCGGTGGCTGCCAGGGGGCTCGATCCAGCCATCCGCGTCTTCGGTGCGGAGCCGCTGGGTGCCGACGATGCCGCCCGTTCCAAGGCCGCGGGAACCTGGATTCCGCAGACCGGCCCGAACACCATCGCGGACGGCCTCCTCACCAGCCTCGGCCAACTCACCTGGCCGATTATTCGCGATCAGGTCGAGCGAATCTTCACCGTCACCGAGGAGCAGATCATCTCGGCCATGCGGCTAGTGTGGGAGCGGATGAAAGTCGTGATCGAGCCAAGCGCTGCGGTCGGTGTGGCGGTGATTCTGTCGGAGGAGTTTCGCCGCCTTGAGGGTTTGCAACGCGTGGGCGTCGTTCTCTGCGGCGGGAATGTGACGCTCGATAAACTGTATTGGTGATCTTCCCGGATGTAATCACGGTTCCTATCGGGTGGTACAATCTTCACCAAGGAGGCCTCTCGCATGAACGCAGCACTCGACTGGCTCAAGCTTCATCACGAAGACATCATCCGCGGTCTTGCGGAACTCGTCGCGATTCAAAGCATCAGCACTGATGGCGAGCACCACGCGGAGATCGAACGCACCGCCAATCTCACAGCGTCCCAGATGCGTGAGGCGGGGCTAAATAACGTCGAGGTGCTTCGCGTCGGGCAGTCGCTGCCTTACGCTTATGGCGAATGGCTCGAAGCCCCCGGCAAGCCGACCGTGTTCCTTTATGCCCATCACGACGTGCAGCCGATCAACTTCATCGATCAGTGGCTGCAGCCAGATCCGTGGAAGTTGACCCGCCGGGATGGCCGCCTCTTTGCACGCGGCGCCGCGGACGACAAGGGAGCCATCTCCGCGATGCTGGGCGCCATCGCTGCGTATCGCAAGACGGACAACCAGTTGCCGGTGAACATCAAGATGCTGGTGGAGGGCGAGGAGGAAATCGGCTCCAAGAACCTCATCAAGTTCTTCGACGTTCACCGGAAAAAGATCCAGTCCGACGTGATCGTGGTCTGCGACACCGAGAACATCGAAGTCGGCATTCCCAGCATCACCTATTCGCTTCGCGGCATCGTGGCCTTGCATGTGGAAGTGAAGAGCGCCCGCACACCCGTCCATAGCGGCATGGCCGGCGGCGCCCTTCCGGATGCCGCCATCGCCCTCAACGCCATCCTCGGCCGACTTTACTGGGGCAACGACAAGCTTCCCGTTCCTGGGTTGTATGACGCGGTTCGGCCACTCACCGAGAAGGAACGGGCCGCCGTCGCCAAACTGCCTCGGGATGAAGCGAAGTTCCGCCACGAGTTCGGCATCGTCCCCACCGCTCGTTTCGCCTGCGAGACGGGCCACAACCTCTATGAGCAAACCTGGCGGCTCCCGGCGGTCACCGTGATCGCTCAGGAAGCGAGTTCCATCAAGGGCGCCTCGAACCAGGTTCTCCCCACCGCGGCTGCGGTGCTGAGTTGCCGAATCGTGCCGGACCAGAAGCCTGAAGTCGTGATCAAGCAACTCACGGAGTTCCTTACGAAGGACGCGCCCTGGGGCGTGGAAGTGAAGGTGACGCCGGAACCCGCCTCGGTGGACTGGTGGATGACCGATCCGAACGGCCCCGCGTTTGAAGCCGCCCTCGCCGCGATGCGCACTGGCTTCGATCGCGATCCCGTCGCCATCGGTTGCGGCGGGTCGATCGGATTCGTCGGCCCGCTTTCCGATCTCTTCGGCGGCGCCCCGGCGTTACTGGTGGGGATCGAAGACCCCGCGAGCAACGCCCACGCGCCCAACGAGAGCCTGCACGAAGGCGACTTCAAGAAGCTGATGGCCACACTCGTGAGGCTCTTCGATAACCTCGGCAAACTGACGCCGAAGAGCGTGAAGTAAGGCGTACCAGAGCGGCGTGAGCCAGGGCGGATAGCCCTGGCTCACGAGCACCGTTCTCCGGAGCACATCGTCATGAATCGTCGCGAATTTACCGCCGCGGGCCTTGCGGGGCTCGCCGTTCCGTGTCGTGCCGCGGATGTCAGTCCCTCCGCCTCGATGGGGCTGCTCTTTTACTCCTACAATCGACGTGCGGCCGCGGAGAAAGCCCGGGGATTTGCGGACCCGGCGAAGTTCCTCGCCTTCGCGAAGTCGCGGGGAGCGAACGCGATTCAAATCTCGCTTGGTACGAGGTCAGACGGGGAAGCGCGAGCCATTCGTCAGGCGGCGGAGTCCCTGCAAATGCATGTCGAGGGGATCGTGACCCCGCCCCGGGATGAGCGCGCGGACCTGGATCGCTTCCGGGCAGAACTCGCCACCGCCCACCATGCAGGAGTGACCGTTGTCCGCACCGTGATGCTCGGTGGCAGACGCTACGAGGTGTTTGAGAAGCCCGGGGATTACGACGCTTTCGCGAAGCGAGCCGAGGCGGCACTTCGCATTGCAGAGCCGGTGGCACGGGAACACAAGGTGGTGCTCGCGATCGAGAATCACAAGGACTTCCGCGTTCAGGAGCAAGTCGATCTCCTCAAGAAGTGCTCCAGCGAATGGCTTGGCGTCTGCCTCGATACGGGTAACAACATCGCCCTGCTCGAAGAGCCCCTCGCCGTGGTCGAGGCGCTGGCTCCGTTCACGCGCACAGTCCATCTCAAGGACATGGCCTTTGAGGACGCGCCGGACGGTTTCCGCATGACGGAAGTCCCCCTCGGGCAGGGAACGCTTGACCTGCCAGCGATGGTGAAGGTGGTTCGCAAGGTGAACCCGAAGGCTCTCTTCCAGTTGGAGATGATCACGCGCGACCCCCTGTCGATCCCTTGCCTTGGTGAGAAATACTGGGCGTCCATGGCCAAGGTGCCAGGCCTCGAGCTGGCTCGAACGCTCTCTCGTGTCAGGCAGTCGGCGCGCAAGACGCCCCTGCCGAGGCTGAGCACGATGAGCCCGGCGGAGCAGATTGCGATCGAGGATCGCCACGTGCGCGAGTCCTTCTCGCATGCGTCGAAGATCGGCCTCTGAGGGACCACGCCCCATGATCACCGCGGATGGTTGCCGATCGCGTCGGCGTCGGTTTCTCGAAGTGCTGAAGCCGACGACTCCGGTGCTGCTGGGGGATTCGCTTCACCTTCGCTATCTCGCGAATGTTTACGTCGATCCACTGAGCCTCTCGGCGGAGTTCGGGGCACTTTTGCTGCTGAAGCCGGACGGGCACGCCACACTCTTCCACGATAATCGCTTGCCAAAGACGGTGGATCGCAGCCATATCGAGGAGCGCGTGGTGTTGCCATGGTACGACGGCCAGACACCCGGCCAGGGCCCGCGGGGGATGCGGTTGCGGTCGATCGTCGACCAGCATGGCGGAAGGGTGCACGATTCCCTGGTGGATCCGCAGGCTCCGAAGATCCACGAGATCCTTGCGGACCTGCGTCGGGTGAAGGATGAAGACGAGATCGCGATGCTGCGAGCCTGCATGAAGGCGACCGACGCCGGCCACGCCTGGGCTCGCGCGAACGTTCAGCCCGGGATGACGGAACTCGACGTCTACGCGGGGATCTCCGCGGCGTGCCATCGGGCCGCGGGTGAGTGGGCGGTGGTTTACGGCGACTTCGTGATCTGCCCCGGCCCCGGTCGGCGCGTGGGGCCGGCAACGCCGCGAGTGCTGCGGGACGGGGAGCTTTTGATCGTCGATTTCTCCGTGGTGATTCAGGGCTATCGCAGCGACTTCACCAATACGATTGCCGTGGGCGGAACTCCCAGCGCAGAACAACAGCGGCTCATGCATCTGTGCTTGAAGGCGATGGCGGCCGGGGAATGGGAGCTGCGAGCGGGAGCCAGATGCCAGGCTGTCTACGACGCGGTGACGAAGGTCTTCGCCGAGGCCGGGGTGGCGGAAGGTTTCCCTCACCATGCGGGGCACGGGCTTGGTGTCTCGCATCCCGAGGCGCCTTACATTGTTCGCGAATCGACCGAATCACTTCGATCGGGCGACGTGATCACGCTCGAGCCAGGCCTCTACTTTGACGGCCTCGGCGGTATGCGGATCGAGCGCAACTACCGGATCACGGAGACGGGGTTCGAGCGGTTGAGCCAGCATCACATCGGGTTGACGTGAGCCCAAGGACTCGCCCCACCCTGCGAGTGAACTTGGCACTACGAGAACAGCTTGGTGACCGGGTCGCCGGACACGATTCGCTGGGGGCGCTGGTTGAGGTCGTGGAAGTGCGTTTCCGCAGGGATTCCCAGGGCGTGGAAGAGCGTTGCGGCGAGGTCGCCCGGCGTCACAGGCTGGGAGGCGGGATACGCGGCGTGGCGATCGGAGCTGCCATAAACGGCTCCGGGTGTGATACCCGCACCCGCCAGCACCACGGAGTAACAGGCGGCCCAGTGCTTGCGGCCCGGAGCGCCGCGGCCCGCGATCGTCCGCTCCAGCGCCACCACCGGGGCCCGCCCGAATTCGCCCATGATCACCACGAGCGTGTCCTTCAGCAGCCCGCGTTGCTCCATGTCTTCGAGGAGCGTGCTCACCGAACGATCGAATCGCGGTAGCAGATGCTGCTTGAGATCCTCGAAGATGTCGTTGTGCGTGTCCCAGCCGTAATGGTCCGTCTCGCCCTGATAGAAATCCTGCCCGCGGATGTTGTGATTGAAGAAGACCGTCACCCACGGCACCCCAGCCTCGATCAACCGCCGTCCCATCAGGCACGCCTGCCCTGCACGGTAGCGACCGTAACGATCGCGAACGGCCGTCGGCTCGTGCGTGATGTCGAAGGCATCCCGCATCCGGGGAGCATTGACGAGTTCGTACGCCTTGCTCGCCAGCATCACCTGGCTGGAAGCGCCCGGCCAGCGTGAGTCTGAACGAGCTTTCGATTCCAGGAGCGAGAGCAACGCCCGGCGTTCCTCCACGCGCTGGGACGGAAGATTCGCGGGCAGAGCCAGGCCTTCCGCGAGAGTGCAACCCTGGCTGACGTCGCCCAGTTCGAGCGGATCGTAACCACGCCCCAGAAAGCCGCCGTACTGACCTGGGCTTTCTTCTCGTGGCGCGAGCAGCGGACCGTTGACGTGAAACGCTGAGTGAGGGAAGCGATCCGTCGGACGAACGCGGTGCAGAACGGCTCCGAGAACAGGCTGGTCCGTCGGCCGAGGCGGCGGGTTCGACGATTTCGTCGAATGAAACTGACCTGTCAGGGCCAGGTAGCACGCGGAGCCGTGATCGAGGTCATCGTGCGTCATGCTGCGGAGAATGGTGTAGCGATCGGCGAGTGCCGCGAGCTTCGGCAGGTGTTCGCCGAGGCGGACGCCAGGAACGCGAGTCGCGATCGACTGGAATTCTCCGCGAATCTCGGCCGGGGCTTCGGGCTTCGGATCCCAGGTCTCGTGTTGGCTCTGCCCACCGCCCGTCATGACGACAAGAACCGATTTCGCCCGCCCGAACCCCGGGAGCCCCGTGGCCGCTCTTGCCGGTCGAGCGTGCATAGTCGAAGGAAGAAGCGGAGCTGCTATCGTGGGGATCCCAATTCGCAGCCAGTCACGGCGAGACGGGCGCTGGCCGACCGGTTCGAGCCTGGCGTGAAAAGGTGTCATCTCATGGGTTCGCGGCAGGTTAAAGTGGCGGGCAGGTGCTTTTGTTATCTCCTCTCAAGGCGATTCGATCAAGCACAAAGCGATTCGGTCGATGAAGCATTTTAACTTCACTTGCGACTTTCCTCTCGCACTTCGCAGGGTGATGGGCTACCTTGAGGGTGTTGGGATTTGCCCGCCGAACTGCTGAACCTCCGCTGATCTGTTCCCACCTGCCTCTGCATCCGAGGGCTTCACTCATGCCCGTGACTTCCTTACTCCGCTTCTCGGTTGCCGTCCTCGCGATGACGAGCGCTGCCCCCGCCTTGCTCGCGTCGCCTCCGAATGATGCGGCTGGGCGAGCGAAGGTTGCCGGCACACCGTTGAAGGTGGCGGTCTCCCCTGCCAATGTCACCCTGGCGGGATCGCACGATGCCCGTCAGCTTGTCGTCTCCGGCACCTACGTCGACAACACGCTGCGCGACCTTACCAGTTTTGTCGACGCGACTGTGGAACCCTCGGGCATTCTGGAACTGCAAGAGGGCCTTTATCTCCGGCCCCTCAAGAACGGCAGCGCGAAGATCACGCTGCGTGCCGGCACGCAGACACTCACCGTTCCCGTGGTTGTGAAGGGCCTCGAATCGACGCCGCCGATCAGCTTCCGTCGCGACGTGGTCGCGGCCATGAACGTCGGCGGTTGCAACATGGGGGCCTGCCACGGCACGCCCAGCGGTAAGAACGGCTTCAAACTCTCTCTTCGCGGATTTGACCCCGCGGCCGACTTTGTCCAACTCACGCGCGACATCTTCGGCCGGCGGACCGACAAGCACCATCCGGATGACAGCCTCTTCCTCCTCAAGGGTGTCGGCCGGGTGCCCCACGAGGGCGGCTCACGTTTCGGTTTCGCCAGCGTTCCGAGCGAAATGATTCGCGGCTGGCTCGCTCAGGGCCTCCGTGATGACGCTGTGGACCTCGCCCCGCTGAAGAACGTTACGGTGACACCGACGAGCCGAGTTCTCAACGCCCCGGCCATGTGGCAGCAACTCGCCGTCAACGCCACCTTCGCCGATGGCATCATTCGCGATGTCACCCGCCTCACGAACTTCAGCAGTTCGGACAGCGGCGTGGCCGATGTCGGCCCCACCGGCCTTGTCGAATTCAAGCGAGTCGGCGAAGTCGCCATTCTCTGTCGCTACCTGGAGACCATGGTCTCGGTGCGGCTCATGTACCTGGAACCGCGTGAAGGCTTCGTGTTCCCCAAGCTTCCCGAATCAAACTTCGTGGACACCCACGTCTTCGCCAAGCTCAAGCAGATGGGCATCCTTCCCTCGGGGCTTGCCAGCGAAACCGAGTTCGTCCGCCGGGCTTACCTCGATGCCATTGGTCGACTGCCGACGCCGACCGAAGTCAATGCCTTCCTCGCCGACCGCGATGCGAAGAAGAAGGACAAGCTCATCGAGGCACTCGTCGAGATGCCGCTGTTCGCGGACTTCTGGGCCCTGAAATGGGCCGACGTGCTTCGCAGCAATCGTCGGACGATCCAAACCAAGGGCAGCTACGGTTTGCAGCAGTGGCTGCGTGCCCATTGGTTGAAGAACACTCCGGTGGACGAAGTGGTTCGCGAACTTCTCACGGCCACCGGCAACACGTACCAGAACCCGCCCGCGAACTATTACCGGATCGCCAAGGATCCGCAGAGCCTCGCGGAAACGACGGCCCAGTTGTTCCTCGGCGTCCGGATGCAATGCGCGAAGTGCCATAACCACCCCTTTGAACGCTGGAGCCAGGACGATTACTACGGCATGGCCGCGTGGTTCGCTCGCACCAAGCAGAAGAACGACCCGGGCTTCGGTCCAGGAAAGCCGACTCCGAAGACCCCCAACGCGGAAGTTGTGTTCGTCTCTCGCGAAGGTGAGATCACACAGCCCCGCACGGGAAAGACGATGAAGCCCCACTTCCCGGGCGGTGCGGACGCCGAGATCGCGCCGGGTGAGGATCGTCGAGCCGTCCTCGCGAAATGGCTCACGAAGCCGGAGAATCCGTTCTTCGCGAAGTCCGTCGTCAATCGCGTCTGGTTTCATGTGATGGGGAAGGGAATCGTCGATCCCGTGGACGACTTCCGCGAATCGAACCCGTCATGCAACGATGAACTTCTCGAAGCGCTCGCGAAGGATTTCGGCGCTCACAACTTCGACATGAAGCACCTGATCAAGACGATCATGAAGTCCCGCACGTATCAGCTTTCCGCGGAGCCGAACGACGCCAACAAGGACGATGCGAAATACTTCTCGCATGCGGTCACGAAACTGCTGACCGCCGAGCAACTGCTCGACGCCCTGTGCGATGTGACCGAACTCCCTGAAAAATACGCCGGCCTGCCCGCGGGTTCGCGAGCGATCCAGCTGCCTGACGGCGAGGTGAACCACCCATTCCTGAAGACCTTCGGCCAGCCCGCTCGCGAACTGGCCTGTGAATGCGAACGAGAAAGCGATGGTAACCTCGCCCAGGCCTTGCAACTTATCAACGGCCCGACGCTCAATGAGAAGCTTCGCAGCCCGAACAACCGCATCGGCTCGATGGTGAACGCCAAGAAGAGCGACACGGAGATGCTCAACGAGCTTTACCTGGCCACGCTTTCGCGCCCCGCCGCGGACGACGAGAGCAAGCTGGCCCTTGCGCACCTCGCGAAGGCCAGCGACAAGCGTAAAGCCTGGGAGGATGTCCTCTGGGCCCTCATCAACACTCGTGAGTTCCTGTTCCGACATTGAGAGGCGAAGGCCCCTTTAAGCTCTCATGCACGTTCAGACCTGCCGCCAAGAAGCGTGTCCCCGATGGCCGCGACGCGCAGCATCCACCTGAATCGAATCGCATGTCCAACCTCACTCACTTCGACGACTCCGGCGCCTCGCGCATGGTGGATGTGGGCGCCAAGGCCGAAACGCAGCGTTCCGCCACGGCGTCAGCGATCGTTCGCATGAAATCGGAGACTCTCACTCTCGTTCGCGATCGCGGTGCTGCGAAGGGCGATGTCCGCGAGGTCGCACGCCTCGCGGGCATCATGGGGGCGAAACAAACGTCGAGCCTCATCCCCCTCTGCCATCCGCTGCCGCTGACGTCGGTGACGCTCGACTTCATGTTTCCAGGCACGGATTCCGTGCGAATCGAAGCGACGGCGAAGACAATCGGGCGGACGGGTGTTGAAATGGAGGCCCTCACTGCGGTTACTGTTGCAGCCCTGGCGGTGTACGACATGCTGAAGGCCGTCGATCGTGGGATGACCATCGAGAGTGTGCGGCTCGAAGCGAAGTCCGGGGGGGCCAGCGGCGAGTTCGTTCGCGGCCCGGATTGACCGGCGGGGCCGAACCGCTATCGTTTCCAGGTCGCATTCGCGGCCCGGCGGCGAGCGACGAGGAGCGCCATGACCACTGCAATGTCCGCTGTTGACCCGCTTGGAGTTGTGTCGAAATCCGTCGCATCTCGCCCGAAGGCCGCCAGCCTGTTTGCTTCCGTCGCCACGGAAATCGAGGCCGCGGACCAAATCTTCACGACCACCCTCGCGGCCTACCGCTCACCCATCGCCCCGCTTGTTCAACATCTCAAGCACTATCGCGGCAAGCGGCTCCGCCCCGCTCTGCTCCTTCTGGTCGCCCGGGCTTGTGGCAGCATTTCCCCTGCGCACCCCACGCTCGCCGCCGCGGTCGAGATGATCCACACCGCGACCCTCGTTCACGACGATGTGCTGGATGAAGCGGAACTTCGCCGGCACGTGCCCACCGTCAACGCGGGTTGGGGCAACACGATCAGCATCCTTCTTGGTGACATGCTCTTCACGCATGCCTTCCACCTGACCAGCACCATCGACGCTCGGGCATGCCGTCTGATCGGCGAAGCGACCAATCGCGTGTGTGCGGGCGAACTCCGCCAGGCCTGCGAACGGGGCAACCTCAACCTCACAGAGTCCGACTATTTCGCGATGATCGAAGGCAAAACCGCAGCCCTCACCGAATGCGCCGCCCGGCTTGGAGCCCTGTATGCGGGAGCCTCCGAAGACATCGCCACCTCTCTCGGCTGTTTCGGCCGCGCGCTGGGGATCGCTTTCCAGATCGCCGATGATTTGCTCGATCTTCTCGGCAATGAAGCCATCACTGGCAAGACACTGGGTACCGACCTCGAGCAGAAAAAGCTCACGCTCCCGCTCATTCATTGCCTTGCTCAACTCCCCGCCAGCGAGGCGGAGTCTCTTCGCGACCAAATCCGCCGCGGCGACCCGGGCGTCGGCTCGCGGGTTCTTGCAGCGATGGAGAGTACACAGTCTCTTCTCTACGCTCGGGAGAAGGCGGACGACTTTGCTTCACGTGCCCGCGAGTTCCTCCAATGCCTTCCCCGAAGCGAAAGTCGAGGCTTGTTGGAACACCTCACACAATGGTCGATCCGTCGCGAGAAGTAAGTAATCAGCTTGAATGAATTCCTAACCGGTGACATTAACGCGAAGGCGGCGTGGTGGGCTAACCCTACCACGCCGCCTTCGCTTCGCCCTCATTATCATTCGCATCAACTAAGGCTTCTCGAACACAAGCACGTAACGCTGGGGAATGAACTGGGCACTATCGACTAGCTTCAGCCCATAGCGTTTGAACTGCTCCACAATAAGTCGGCGGTCGATGCGGGGGCCATCGAAGATCGGCGTCTCACCTTGCGGCAGATCGTTATCGATCACCACGATTCGCCCCCCCTTCTTCACCGCCTTGATAGCGCTCGTCAAAAGTTGATCCTGGACAAACTCCAGATCTCGCATGTACACGGCGTGCCACATCGAGCAGATAAAAAACATATCAACGCTTCCTTCCGGAAGCATCACATCGTTCGGTTTCGTCTTGTAAGGAATGATGTTTTCCAGTCCCAACTCCGGCTTCGCGGCGGCCTGACGAACCTTATCAAGTGCTTCGTCTGCGATCTCGAGACCGTAAACCTTCCCGTCCTTGCCCACTCGCTTCGAGAACTTGAACGACCAATACCCCGGCCCGCAACCAAGGTCGGCGATCTTGTCTCCGGGCTTGATTTTCATGAAGTCGAGAACCTTCTCCGTCTTGTCCCACTTATCGCGAATCGGATTGTGTAACACGATGATGTCGTTCCATCCTTGCAGCGTATCTTCATCGACATCCGGTGCACGAAGTTTGTTCGGATCGGACCCCGCGACATCTTCCACATCCTTGTCGCTGAGGTTTAACAGATACTGATTGTAGACGTACTTTTTCATGAAGGAGAAATCATCGCCGCCCATGCTCGTGAAGAAGTGAGCCACCATCGGATCCTTGATCATTGCCTTCTTCTCCTCCGGTGAGGCTGCGATATATTCACAGTACCAGTTCAAGGAATAGTAATCGTTCCCCACGTTGGCCTTGGGAATCAATTCCTTGAACATCTCCATGGCTTTTCGGGCGGCCTCGGGATCCTTCTTGTCGAGTGCCTCGTACACAAGGCGAGCAACCGTGCGGCCATCCGGGGTGTAGTTTGCGGGCGGGCCCGTGCAAAGCGAGTTCGCGTCCGTTATGTTAATCACGCCAGGCTCATTCGAGATCTTTCGGGGAGGCGCCTCTCCGACCTTGAACTCCAGCACGTAAGGCTGGGGATCGAAGAGGTGGGCCCCCGTCAGCACGAAGCCCATGTGCTCCAGTTGGGCCACCACCAGTTCCTTCGCGATGTACGGCCCCTGGTAAGGCAGCGTGCGATCGTGAACGAGACCTTTGTCCACGATCACCAGTCGGCCGTCGGGTTTGAGGTTGTTGCGGATCGAGTCCATGAGCGATCGCCGCATACTTTCATCCCAGCCGCAATAGAGCACGTGATACAGCGAGTTCATGAATGCCATATCGAGCTTTGTGCCCTCCGGTAAGCCGAGGTTTTCGCCGGGGGTTCGCACCCATTTCACGTTCTTGATGTCCAGATCCTTGATGATGCCGGCCTGGTATTCGTAGTGCATATCATTGGTGTCCAGGGCATACACCAACCCATTCGGACCCACGAGATTCGCGAATTTGAACGTCCAGTATCCGGGCCCGGCCCCGATGTCAGCAATCGTCTCGCCTGGCTTGATCTTCAAGGCTTCGAGAATCTTGCTGCTCTGTTCCCAGCGTTCGCGGCGCGGGTTGTTGAAGAGAATGAGGTCCTCATAGAAACGCTGCTTGCGGATCGTCTCCGCGTCGTTCTTCCGCTCGGTAAGCCGATATTTGTACTTCAGATAGTCCCGTAACGGAGCGTAGTCCGCCTCGGCGATGGCCTTGTGAAAGCGGGCCACGAACGGATCCTTCAGAAGTTCCATCTGTTCCGCCGGCGTGCCCACGAGATACTCGCAGACCCACTGAATCGTGGTGTATTCTCCGCTGAAGTTTTCCTTGGGGATGATTTCCTCGTAAAGCTTCCATGCCTCGCGGGCCAGGTCCGGGTTTTTCTTCTCGATCGCATCGACCACAAGCTTGGCCGCCTTCGTTCCCGAGGGCGTCTTGTCAAAGGAGTCCAGGCTGCCGAGGTGAAGCAGGGACGCACGGGACTCGACGCGAACGGTGCGAAGTTCGTCCAGATTGACCACGGTGATCGGAGGCTTCGGCGCCACCTTGGTGGCTTCGGGCGCGGCGACGAGATCCATGGAAGCGGGAACAAACAGCAGCGCCGCGAGGGCTACGTTTGTTGCGGTGATTCGGAATCGCATGGGGGATCCTTTGAATCGATCGGGAGCAGTGGACTCAGTGATACTACGATGTGATCGAGAAAATGTTTAGCCGCGAGGCAGAGTCCTGAGATGTGGAGCCTGAGGTAACGACCTCCGTGCTCCACGCCAAGACTTCGCGTCGCGGCTGAACGGCAAGACCGAAGATTTACTGGGCCACGGCCGTGGGCCGACCAAGGGACAGCATCGGCGAGATGAGGTGCCGATGCTCGAACGCCTCCGACACGGGATCCAAGGGCTTCCACTTGGCCGCCGCCTCGGGGACGGACTTCACCGGCCTGGTCAAGGGCTTCATGCCCGCCTTCTCGATCGTCTGGTACGCGTGGTCCAGCGTCACCACGAAGCGTTCCTTGGAATAAATCGCGTACTTCTCACGCCACTCCGCCGGCGTGCAGTTGATCGTCATCACGTTCGCCCCCGCGTTGAGGCCGGCGAGTTGGCCGCCCTTCTGGATCTTCTCGAGCGGGCTCACCGTGGGGATGAGCGGGTCGCCAAGCATGATACGCCAGATGGCCATGCAGTTCAGCGTGATGTTAATCGGCCCGTAGCCGATCTCTTCAAAAGGCGTGTCCTCGTTCGGGATAAACGGCGAGGAACTCACGAAGTCCGGTTTAAAGTCGTAGCAGAAGAAGATGTCGTTGACGATATGCTCGAGCGTCTGGCCCGGCAGGCCGACGATGTTGCCGGTGCCGAGCTTCATGCCCGCTTCCTTGATCCAATGGCTGCACTGGATGCGTTTGCCGATGTCGGCATGGATCGTGTTGCGGTACAGTTCCGGATCGGAGGCCTCGATCTTCATGATGAAGGAGTCGGCCCCGAGTTCGACATATCGCTCGTAGAC